>Ga0210120_1000346_pt1 | contig 10999 bp, 10 predicted proteins | sample Goodyear_PhragA__FD_184868 | JGI IMG/M metagenome (GOLD analysis project Ga0210120, IMG submission 184868) | Wetland microbial communities from San Francisco Bay, California, USA, that impact long-term carbon sequestration - Goodyear_PhragA_D2... | ecosystem: Environmental > Aquatic > Marine >... | reverse complement strand
CATCCTGGGATTCTCCCTCTTCGGCGGAGGGTACATCCCCTTCCTTCTGATGATTCTGCCTCCCGGCGCCTTCATCACCCTCGGCTTTCTCCTGGCCGGAATGAACCGTCTGGAGTCGGGGAGAGGGTAAGTTCTTTCATCTCGTTCCGAACAGCCGAAGAACAGCCGAAATTTCTGCTGTCCGGCCCGTGGTTTTTCTCTATGAATGGTGGCGCGGATGTGATACTGCTTTCCCGGCACTCCCAGAGAACCTGCCGCACCGGGGAGACCCCGCTTTCCGGTAAAGGCTAATGCCTCCGCCTTCCGCCCGGCGACCCTTTGTCGAAGGCTGTCGAGAGGCAACCGCTCGTCCCCTAACCCCTCGATAAAACGTCGTTCTACTCCACTAATGTGTATACAGTATACTGTATTTTTTCCTTGACAACGTATGTGAATTGTCTTAACTTGCTCGGCGGCGATTTTGTGAGCGCCGCCCGTATAAGTTCTTGATAGTCGTAGATAAACATTTGTTGGGAGGAGCTGTTTCATGCTAGAGAGTTATCTGCCGATACTCGTCCTCGTCGCCATTGCCTTCGCCTTTGCCGTGGGTTCCGTCGTCATGTCCAGACTGGTGGGGCAGAAAAAGCCGACCGCCGTCAAGCTGGCTCCCTACGAATGCGGAATGCCGCCGGTGGGGACGGCCCGGGAGCGGGTCTCCGTAAAATTCTACATCGTCGCCATGCTCTTCATTCTCTTCGATATCGAAGCGGTCTTCCTCTATCCCTGGGCGGTGTTGTTCAAGCGGCTCGGGATGTTCGGCTTCATCGAAATGGGAGTATTCATCGTCATCCTGCTCGTCGGTTATGTTTACGTCTGGAAAAAAGGAGCGCTGGAATGGGAGTAGAGCAACCGCTGGGAAATAATGTCATTCTCACCAGTCTGGATAAACTGGTCAACTGGTCCCGGTCCAGGTCGCTGTGGCCTATGACTTTCGGTCTGGCCTGCTGTGCCATTGAGATGATGGCGACCGGCGCCGCCCGCTTCGACCTCGACCGGCTGGGAGTGCTGTTTCGCGCCTCCCCCCGTCAGGCCGACTGCATCATAATCGCCGGAACGGTGACCAAGAAGATGCTCCCCGCCATCCAGACCGTCTATGAGCAGATGCCCGAACCCAAGTACGTCATCGCCATGGGCGCCTGCGCCTGCTCGGGCGGGATTTTCGATACCTACAGCGTGGCCCAGGGGATCGACGAGACCCTGCCGGTGGACGTGTATATCCCCGGCTGTCCTCCCCGCCCCGAGGGGCTTCTTTATGGTCTGGGCAAGCTTCAGGAGAAGATCATGAAGGAGCGCAACTCCTTCGGCGCCGCTCTCGGGTTCGGCGAAGTGATCAACGAGGCTTAACGCCAGTCGGTAAGACGGAATAACGAGATAGGAATTGCGCTATGACTGAAAATGCTGCCGTCGGCAAACTCAAGGAGAAATTCTCCGGCTCCATTCTGGATGTCACCGAGTTCCGGGGAGAAACAACCGTTACGGTCAAGAAGGAAGATATCGTCGCCATCTGCGCTTTTGCCAAAGGTGAGCTGGGGTACAACCTCCTCAGCGACGTGTGCGGTGTCGATTATCTCGGGAAGGCCCCCCGCTTCATGGTGGTCTACCACCTCTTCAACATCTCCTCCAAGGAGCGCCTGCGCTTCAAGGCTCCCGTGGAAGAGAAGGATCCCCGGATCGATACGGTCAGCGGGGTCTGGGCCACCGCTAACTGGCATGAGCGCGAATGCTGGGACCTGATGGGGATCGTTTTCAACAACCATCCCGACCTGCGCCGGATTCTCATGCCCGAAGACTGGGAGGGGCATCCGCTGCGCAAGGATTATCCGCTGCAGGGACCTGATCGCGAACCGTATCAGGGGCGTCTTTCCTAGATTTTCAGGAAATCACCTTTTCTATAGAAGAGGATATTATGGCTACGACCGAAGTAATGACCGTAAACATGGGGCCTCAGCACCCTTCAACCCATGGGGTGCTGCGCCTGGTTCTCGAGCTCGATGGCGAGGTGATCGTCAAGGCTGTCCCCCATATCGGCTTCCTGCACCGCGGCGTCGAAAAGCTCTCCGAGCATCGGACCTACCACCAGACTCTCCCCCTGACCGACCGTCTCGATTATCTTGCCCCCATGAGCAACAACCTCGGCTATGTCCTGGCGGTGGAGAAGCTTCTGGGACTCACCGATGCCATCCCCGAGCGAGCCCAGACGATCCGTGTGATCATGGCGGAACTGACCCGTCTCAAGAGCCATCTGGTCTGGCTGGCCTGCCATGCGCTGGACATCGGCGCCATGACCGTTTTCCTCTACTGCTTTCGCGAACGGGAAAACGTCATGGATATCTATGAGCAGGTTTCCGGCGCCCGGATGACTTCCAATTACTTCCGCGTCGGCGGCCTTTCGGCCGATCTTCCCGACGGTCTGGAAAAGAAGATCCGCGCCTTCGTCGATGAAATGCCCGGCCATGTCGACACTTACGAGGGGCTTCTCACCGGAAACAAGATCTGGCAGAAACGCACCATGGGGGTAGGCGTGATCAGCGCCGAGGATGCCATCGACATCGGTCTGACCGGTCCCGCTCTTCGCGGATCCGGCGTCGACGTCGACCTGCGCCGCGACACTCCCTACAGCGGCTATGAGAAGTACGACTTCGAGGTGCCGACCCGCACCGAGTGCGACACCTGGGCCCGTTATCATGTGCGGCTCGTCGAAATGCGGCAGTCCTGCCGGATTCTCCGCCAGGCCCTCGACAGCCTTAAGCCCGGGCCGATTCTGGCCGACGCGCCCAAGGTCTGCCTCCCTCCCAAAAAGGATGTGGTCAACTCCATTGAGGGCCTGATCCACCAGTTCAAGATCATCACCGAGGGGTTCAAACCGGAGCCCGGCGAAGTGTACCAGGAAATTGAGGCGCCCAAAGGGGTTCTCGGCTTCTACATAATTTCCGACGGCTCGGCCAAACCTTATCGTATGAAGATCCGGCCGCCCTCTTTCGTCAACCTGCAGGCTCTTCCCCAGATGGTGGAAGGGAGCCTGATCGCCGATGCCGTGGCGATCATCGGCACCCTGGACATTGTCCTCGGCGAAATCGACCGCTAACCGTTCACGGGACGAGAGAGGTATCTCATGAGCAACACCGCGGAAAACGTACAGGAGCAGGAAGTCGATCTGACCGGCGCCAACCAGGTCATCGACAAGTATCTGGATATGAAGGGCGCCTTGATGCCCGTACTGCAGGGCATCCAGGAGCATTACGGCTATGTTCCCGAGCCCACCGTGGCCCTGGTCGCCGAGCGGCTGAACGTCTACCCGAGCCAGATTTACGGCGTTTTGACTTTCTATGCCCAGTTTCACCTGCAGCCGCGCGGCAAGTACATCGTTCGCGTCTGCATGGGCACGGCCTGTCATGTCAAGGGCGCCGGACGGATCGCCGGAACTCTCGAGGAGCGCCTCGGAATCACCCATGCGGAAACGACCGAGGACCTCAAGTTCACGGCGGAGTACGTGGCCTGCATCGGCGCCTGCGGTATGGCGCCGGTCATTATGGTCAACGATGCGACCTACGGCAGCATGTCGGTTCAGAAGATGGACGAGGTCATTGCCAAATACAAGGCCATGGAATAGGTCTGGGACTCTCTTTAACTATCATCGAGCGGGGATAGATGGATATGGCCGCAAACGCTGAAAACATAAAAGTTCTGATCTGCCAGGGGACGGGCGGGCTGGCCTCCGGGGCCGCCGCGGTCGCCAAGGCCTTCGAGGAGGAGTTCGCCAAGCAGGGCGTGGAAGCCAAGGTCGGCAAGCGCTGCGAGGTCGTCGGTACCGGCTGCCGGGGACTGTGCGCGAACGACGTGCTGGTCGATATCGTTCTCCCCGGCCAGGAGGCGGTGACCTACGATTTCGTCACCCCCGAACTGGTGCCGCAGATCGTCGAGGAGCATGTTCTCGCCAACGAACCGGTCGAGAAGAAGAAGGCCGGTCCCTACTACCACAAATTCCTTGAGAAACAGCAGCGCATCATCTTCTCCCGTTGTGGCACGGTCAACGCCGAAAGCCTCGACGACTTCCTCGGCCACCGCGGATTCACCGGAATCAAAAAGGCGGTAACCATGACCCCGGCCGAGGTTATCGACGAAGTCAAACGCTCCGGCCTGCGCGGCCGTGGGGGCGGCGGCTTCCCTACCGGTGTCAAATGGTCCTTCTGCGCCGCTTCTCCCGGCAAGACCAAGTACCTGATCTGCAACGCCGACGAAGGGGATCCCGGGGCTTTCATGGACCGTTCCATCCTCGAAGGCGATCCTTACGGCCTCATCGAAGGGATGATGATCGGCGCCTACGCCATCGGGTGCACATTCGGCTACGTCTATGTCCGGGCCGAGTATCCCCTGGCCATCAAGCGCCTTCAGATGGCTATCGACACCTGCTACGAAAAAGGCTTCCTCGGCAAGAACTGCATGGGGCTCGGATTCGACTTCGACCTGCGCATCAAGGCCGGCGCCGGGGCGTTCGTCTGCGGGGAAGAGACGGCCCTGATGGCCTCCATCGAGGGGCATCGCGGCATGAGCCGCCCCCGTCCTCCTTTCCCGGCGGTGCGCGGCCTGTGGGGGTATCCGACCAACATCAACAACGTCGAGACCTTCGCCAACGTCTCCTATATCTTCTACAACGGCGCCGACTGGTACAGCTCCATCGGAACCGAGGGGACCAAGGGGACCAAGATCTTCGCCCTCACCGGCAAGGTCAAGCATACCGGACTGGTCGAGGTCCCCGCGGGGACCACGATGAAAGAGGTCATCTACGACGTCTGCGGCGGCATCCTTAACAACCGCAAGTTCAAAGCGGTCCAGGCCGGCGGCCCCTCCGGCGGATGTCTTCCCGAGGCGGCGCTGAACGCGGAGGTCGACTACGACTCGCTGATCAAGGCTGGCGCCATGATGGGCTCCGGCGGCCTGGTGGTCATGGACGAAACCACCTGCATGGTCGATATCGCCCGCTTCTTCCTCAACTTCACCCGGGTCGAGTCCTGCGGCAAGTGCATCCCCTGCCGGATCGGTCTCAAGATCATGCTGGAGATTCTGGAGCGGATCACGAAGGGGGAGGGCCGCGAAGGCGATCTCGAGACTCTCGAGGATATGGCCTACGACATCAAGAAGAGCTCCCTCTGCGGGCTTGGACAGACCGCTCCGAACCCGGTTCTCTCCACCCTTCGGTATTTCCGTCATGAGTACGAGGCGCACATCAAGGAGAAGCGCTGCCCCTCCAACTCCTGCAAGGAACTGCTCAAGTTCGAGGTGGTGGAAAACGCCTGCAAAAAATGCGGATTGTGCTTCAAAATCTGCCCGGTGGACGCCGTTACCTGGGAAAAAGGCGGAGTAGCGATCATTGACAAGGAGAAATGCACCAAGTGTACCTCCTGTTTCGATGCCTGCCGCTTCATGGCGATCGAATAAATTTCCGTGAGGAGTGAGGCGCCCCCTCACATTTCACGCCTCACTTCCTGTGATACGAGGTTGAGATGGTAAATCTTACGATTGACGGTAAACAGGTCACGGTTGGCAAAACGTCTACCATTTACGAGGCGGCCAAGGAGGCCGGTGTTCACATTCCGGTCCTCTGCTATGCCAAAAAACTGCTCCCCTACGGCGCATGCCGCGTCTGCCTGGTCGAGGTCGAGCAGATGAAGGGACGCTTGATTCCCTCCTGCACCACTCCGGTCACCGAAGGCATGGTGGTGACCACGACATCGCCTGAAATCGTCAAGGTGCGCAAGACGGTTCTTGAATTCCTGCTGGTCAACCACGTGATCGAATGTCCGGTCTGCGACAAGGGAGGCGAGTGCGACCTGCAGGACCTGACCTACGAATACGAGGTGAGCACCAACCGCTTCCAGGGAGAGAAGTTCGACCTGCCGAAGGACGAGATCAATCCGCTGATCGAGCGCAACATGAACCGCTGCGTGCTCTGCGGCAAGTGCGTCCGGGTATGCGACGAAATCGTCTCCTACGGTTCCTACTCCTTCATCAACCGCGGTTTCGAATCGAAGATCGCCACCGCCTTCGACCGGGGCCTCAATTGCGAATTCTGCGGCCAGTGCGTCTCCATGTGCCCGGTGGGCGCCATTCTGCCGCGCCCCTTCAAATTCAAGGCCCGCCCCTGGCAGCTCAAGGAAGTGGACACGGTCTGCGGCTACTGCGGCAACGGCTGCACCGTCACCCTTGGAGTCCTGGGCGGCAAGGTGGAGACCATCCGCTTCAACGACAAGACCGGAGTCAATGACGGCAACCTGTGCGTTCGTGGCCGCTTCGGCTACTCCTACGTCAACAGCGAGGATCGTCTGGCCAGACCCCTTATCCGCAAGGATGGAAAGCTGGTGGAGGTCGACTGGAAGGAAGCCGTTGACGCGGTTGTTGAAGGCTTTGCCAAGGCCAAAAATGAAAAAGGACTCGGCATCCTGACCGGAGCGCGCCTGACCAATGAGGAACTTTTCCTCCTCAAGAACCTGGCCCAGACCTTGGGAACCGGGAATCTCGACCACTCGGGAGGAGAGTGCTACAAGGGGCTCACCGAAGGGCTTAAGGAAACCCTGGGGATAACCGCATCCACCGGGACATTCCCACAGGTGGAAGACTGCGACGCCATCCTCGCCATCCGCTCAGACTTCTATGAAACCCATCCCGTCTTCGGCATGGTGGTCAATCAGGCGGTTAAGCGCCACGGGGCCAAAATGATGGTGATCGGCGACAAGAAGGGCAAGTTTTCGAAGCTGCCGAATGCCCGGACTCTGCTGAACGCTCCCGGACTGGAAGTCAACGTCCTCAACGCCATGGCCCAGACCCTTCTGGAGGAGAATCTGGCCGTGACCGACGGCGTTGACGGAATCGACGAACTCAAAGCCGCGCTGGCCGACTCCACCCCTGAAAAGGTGGCCGAGCAGACCGGCGTCGCGGCCGAGGCCATCCGGGAGGGCGCCCGCAAGCTGGCCGCCGCCAAAAAGAGCGCCATTCTCCTCGCCTACGGCCTGCCGTACGCCGGAGGGAGCCGCGAACTGGGAATCGCCGCGGCGAATCTGGCCATCCTTACCGGCAATGCCGGAAGGGAAGGGAGCGGCCTGTACATCTGCGGGGAAAAGGCCAACAGTCAGGGGGCGATCGATCTGGGCATTCTTCCGGCCGAGGGCGCTCTCGGAGCCCGGGAGATGCTGAACGCCGCCGCCGCCGGCGACCTTTCGGCTCTCTACGTGATCGGCGAGGACCCCCTGTCCTCCTACCCGGACCGGGACAAGGTCGAAGCCGCTCTCGGAAAAGCGCCCTTCGTTGTGGTCCAGGACATGTTCCTGACCCCCACCGCCGAACAGGCGGACGTGGTTCTTCCCGCCGTCTCCTTTGCCGAGAAGGACGGGACCTTCACCAATGCCGAACGCCGCCTGCAGAGGGTGCGTCGCGGGATCCCCACTCCGGGGGAGGCCAAATCCGATTTCGCCATTTTCGAGATGCTGGCGGCCCGCTCGGGCAGCCCGGTCAGCTACACGGGGCCGGCCGCGGTTTTCGCCGAGATCACCGCCTCGGTTCCCGAGTATGACGGCATCGCTTTCAACGCCATCGGCTCGCAGGGGTTCGTCTGGGGGGGAGACACCCTGATCCCCGCCCGAAAGAAGGTCGTGCCCGCCTCCGGCGGTCAGGCTGTCAAGGGGCCCTTCACCCTGGTGACGGGGAGCATCCTCTATCACAGCGGTACCGTTTCGACGCGGGCCAAAGGCCCCATGGCCGTTGTATCCGAACCGTATATCGAACTGGGTCGGGAGGACGCCGCAGCGCTGAAGGTCAATGAAGGCGATCTGCTGTCGGTTAAGGGAAACGGAGGCGAGATCAAGCTCAAGGCCAAGATCGGTACCCGTCTTCCCAAGGGAGTGCTCTTCGCACCCTATCATTTCGGAGAAGCCGGCATAAACCGTCTGTACAAGGGCGAAACCGCCATCGCCGTTCAGCTCAGCAAGTAATCGCCTTCAGGAGAGTTTATGGACTGTCCCAAGTGCAAGTCTCCCGTTTCGGCCCGGTCCCGATTCTGCGATCAGTGCGGGATCAGCCTGGTGAAGAATGTCGAGTTTCTGCATCAGAGGGCTCTCGATCACTATCACCGCGGACTGATCGATGAAGCCGTCAAACTCTGGGACGAGGCCTTGGCCGAAGATCCCGGGTTCAGCAAGGGATACTACTACAAGGGGCTTGCCCTGTACGACCGGGGGGATCTGCAGCACGCCGTGGATGCCTTCGACAAAGCGCTCGAGAAAGAGCGGGAACCTTTCCGCGTCTATTTCAAACTGGGAATGGCCCAGTACGGGCTGGGGGATCTTGCGGCGAGCGCCGAGAGCTTCCGAAAAGCGCTGGAGATCAATCCCGGCAGCGCCGAAACGCATTATCGCCTGGGGCTCTCCCACCTGCGCAATTCCGATCTGGACCGGGCGCAGGAGGCCCTGGAAGAGGCCATTCGGATCAATCCCAAGTACACCCGGGCGCTCTACATCCTCGGCATGGTTCTTTCCCAGAAAGGGAACAATGCCCAGGCGATCGAACAGTTCAGCAAGGTCGTGGAGATCAGCCCCTCCTACACCGCCGCCCGCTTCGATCTGGGAATGGCGCTGTTCAAGGAAGGGGATATGCCGCAGGCGGTCGAGCAGTTCGACAAGGCGGTGGAAACCAGCGCCCGCTTCGCTCCCGGTTATTTCATGTTAGGCGAGGCTTACCGCAAGATGGGGGAATTCAGCGAAGCCATCAGCGCCTACAAGCAGTTGCTCAAGCTCAATCCGGTCGATGCCGACGCCTATGTCCGGCTGGCCGAATGCAACATGCAACTCGATCTGATGGATGCCGCCCGCGAAGCTCTCACCAAGGCGCTGGCCATCAATCCCAACAACCGTGACGCCCAGTACCTGCAGAAGCATCTGGGAGAGATGACGACGCCCCATAAACCCGGATTTTAGTTCCTCGTTGAATAAGAGCCCAACTGCTTTAAGGAAGAGGATAGATTATGGAAATGTTGAGTCTGTCGAATGCGCCGCTCTGGTTCATTGTCGCAATGCTGGCGAAGATTCTGATCGTCTTTGCCGTGGTCATGGGTATTGTCGCCTACGCCACCTGGGTGGAGCGTAAGGTTATCGGGCACATGCAGACCCGCCTCGGGCCGATGAACACCGGCTGGCACGGCCTTCTGCAGCCCATCGCCGACGGCCTCAAGCTCTTTTTCAAGGAAGATATCATTCCGGCCGAGGCGAGCAAATTGCCGTTTGTCCTTGCGCCCATGATGATCCTGGTTCCCGCCCTGATTACCATCGCGGTCGTGCCCTTCGGGCCGGACGCGACCATCGGCGGCTACATCATTCCGATGCAGATCACCGATCTCAACATCGGCATCCTCTATATCCTGGCCATGGCCGGTCTGGGCGTCTACGGCATAGTGCTGGCCGGGTGGGCCTCCAACAACAAATACTCCCTGATTGGAGGCATTCGCTCCTCGGCGCAGATGGTCTCCTATGAGCTGGCCGCCGGGCTCTCCATCGTAGCGGTCTTCATGCTCTCCGAGACCCTGAGCCTTCGAGGCATTGTCGAGGCGCAGCAGGGTCCCTGGCTCGAAGCGATTCCCTTCATCCCCAACTGGTACATTTTCTCCCAGCCTCTGGCCTTCGGACTCTTCGTGATCTGCGGTCTGGCTGAGATCAACCGCACACCCTTCGACCTTCCCGAGGCGGAAACGGAGCTGGTGTCCGGTTTCTGCACCGAATATTCATCCATGAAATACGCTCTCTTCTTCATGGCCGAATACGCCAATATGATCGTCATCTCCGCCATTGCATCGACCCTCTTCCTCGGCGGCTGGGCGGGACCCTTTCCCGGTGCGATCAATCTTCTGCTGAAGATCTTCGCCTTCATGTTCTTCTTCATGTGGCTGCGCGCCACCTGGCCGCGCGTCCGCTACGACCAGCTGATGTATCTGGGATGGAAGGTATTCCTCCCTCTGTCCCTGGTCAACATCGTGGTGACCGGCATCGTAGTCGTTCTTCAGCAGTAACCAACCCAGACAAGAGGATAGACCCATGTTCAAAGAGTTTGTCAAAGGTCTGAGCATCACCTTCAAGCATATGCTCCCCGGGCATTCGACCACGGTTCAGTACCCCAAGCAGAAGCTGCAGCCTTCCGAGCGCTTCCGCGGCCTGCACCGGCTGGTGCCGACGCAGGACCGGGAGAAATGCGTGGCCTGCTATCTGTGCCCCACGGTCTGCCCGGCGAAATGCATCACTGTCGAATCGGCGGAAAATGAAAAGGGCGAGAAGTATCCCAAGGTCTACAAGATCGATCTTCTTCGTTGCATCTTCTGTGGTTACTGCGTGGAGGCCTGCCCCGTCGAGGCCATCGAGATGACCGGTAATTACGAGCTGGCCAATTACAAGCGCGAAGATTTCAACTTCACCAAAGAGCGGCTTCTCAAGTAAGCAAATAGGAGTGCTGAACTCATGGAAATTCTTTTTTTCTACCTGGTCGCCCTGATCGCGGTTATTTCCGGATTTCTTGTGATCTCCTGCAAGAACCCGGTCAACAGCGCCATCTCCCTGGTGATGACTTTTGTCTGCCTGGCCACCTTCTACGTCATGCTCAAGGCGCCGTTCATGGCCGCCATCCAGATCATGGTCTACGCGGGCGCCATCATGGTTCTGATCGTCTTCGTCATCATGCTGCTGAATCTCGGAGCAGCAACGCGGACCAAAACCTCCCATTCCATCGCCGGCGGGGCGGTGGCGGGTGCTCTGGTGCTGTTCCAGGCGGTTTATCTGCTGAGCCGCGGCGAGCCCTCGGGGATGGTCGGAGATATCACCAATGAAGTGGTTCAGAGCGTCGGGCATACGGAGCTGATCGGACGGGCGCTCTTCACCGATTTTCTGCTCCCCTTTGAAATCACCTCCATTTTGCTCCTCGTGGCCATGAT
>Ga0210120_1000345_pt1 | contig 11008 bp, 16 predicted proteins | sample Goodyear_PhragA__FD_184868 | JGI IMG/M metagenome (GOLD analysis project Ga0210120, IMG submission 184868) | Wetland microbial communities from San Francisco Bay, California, USA, that impact long-term carbon sequestration - Goodyear_PhragA_D2... | ecosystem: Environmental > Aquatic > Marine >... | reverse complement strand
TCGCCGCGGTCTCGCGCACGATCGCAGCGGGCTGCGGGCCGACCGTCGGGATCGCCGGACTGGCGCTCGGCGGGGGCCTCGGCATCCTCGGCCGCTCATACGGCCTCACCGCCGACCAGCTCGTCTCAGCGCGCGCAGTGCTCGCCGACGGACGCATCGTCGACTGCGACGAACACCGCAACGAAGATCTGTTCTGGGCGCTGCGGGGAGCGGGCGGTGGCCAGTTTGCGGCGGTGACGCAGCTGGTGCTCCGGATACTCCCCGCTCCCGACGCCACGGGCTTCCACTTGCGGTGGCCGTGGACCGCAGGCGCGGCGGTGGTCGGCGCCTGGCAGGCGTGGGCGCCCGATGCCCCGGACACGATCGCGGCGAGCCTGGTGCTGAGGGTGCCCGCGGAGGGCAATCAGCCCCAGACCCTGACGGTCTTCGGGGCCGTGCTCGCCCAGGAGTCCGATGCCCGCGCGACGCTCGACGAGTTCGTCGGCCTCGTGGGTACCGCACCCACGCAGACCCACCACGCGCCCGGGCCCTACCGCGAGATCAAGCGGTACCTCGCCGAGTACGACATCGGCTCCGGCGCTCGTCTGCCGGTCGCGCGGGAGCCCGGCCACTCGTACACCAAGTCGGAGTTCTTTCGGCGCGGGCTCCCCGCAGACGTGATCGACAGGCTCCTGGCGAGTTTCACCGACAGACGGCGTCAGCGGGAGGCGCGCGTGCTCGACTTCACGCCTTGGGCCGGCGCGTACAACCGCGTGCCCTCCGAGGCCACCGCATTCGCCCACCGCGCCGAGCGATTCCTGCTCAAGCAGGAGGTCGTCGTCGACGCCGACGCCTCAGAGGACGAGCGGCAGGCCGCGCGCGACTGGCTCTCGCAGTCGTGGGCGCTCGTCCACCCATGGGGCTCGGGCGGCGTGTACCCGAACTTCCCCGATCCGGACCTCGAGGACTGGGGGAGCGCCTACCACGGCACGAACCTGGACCGGCTCCGGCGAGTAAAGGCGACGTACGACCCGAAGAACCTCTTCCGATTCGATCAGTCGGTCGAACCCGCGTAGCCGCCGGTGAACCCCGCTAGGTCGGCAGCACGGACAAGGCCGACGGCCCGAAAGGAGACGCGCTGTGTCCGCAACCGTTCTCTACATGTCCGTGTCGCTCGACGGGTTCATCGCCGGGCCGAACGAGGGACCTGACAACGGCCTCGGTGACGGTGGGCTCCGGCTGCACGAGTGGTTGATGACCGGCGGCGACCTCGACGTGGAGGCCATCCGCCGGTCGGGCGGTGTCAACGGCAAGATCGTGAACGAGTTCATGGCCACCGGCGCGGTCGTCGCCGGGCGGGGGACCTTCGAGCCGGCCGGCGGCTGGGGCGGCGACCATCACGACGGGGTGCCGATCTTCATCCTCAGCCGACACAAGCCGGCCGCTGAGTTCGCGCAGATGCCGCTGGTCACCTACGTGAACGACGTCACGACTGCGATGACCCGGGCCAAGGAGGCTGCGGGTGACAGGAACGTGCTCGTCCACGGCGCCGGAACCACGCAACTCGCACTTGCCGCCGGCGTCCTCGACGAGCTCGAGCTCCACGTCATCCCGGTGCTCTTCGGCCAGGGGCGGCGTCTGTTCGAAGGCCTCGCCCCCGAGCAGATCGAGCTGCAGCGCACCCGGATCCTCGAGGGTGAGGGCGGCGTCACCCACATGCATTACCGCGTCCAGCGCTGAGCTCAGCCCACGGCCTCATGACATTCCTACGCCCGGGGAAGCGCGTCGAGGAAGGCACGAGGTGCGCGGATCGGAAGCACGCCCGCGAGTGCGAGCAGGTGCTGGTCGCCGGTGACGAGGACAGCTCGCTCCGCCTGGGCGAGCGCGAGGAGGTAGTCGTCGCCGGGATCCGCCGAGCGGCGCGCGGGCGCCTCGGGGTCGGGCGCGAGCCGCACTGCCTCGCGTAGAAGCTCGACAAACTCGTGGCCTCGTCTTCTCCGATGCGCTTGCCGATCTTCGGATAGGCGAGCGCCCGCGCGAGCTCGGTAAGGAGCGCGTCCGAGACGGCGAGCTCGAGCTCGCCGGCAAGCCAACGCGAGACGATCTGCGCAGGCGCTCCGCTTCTGGAGAGGAGTGAGGCGATGAGGACGTTCGGGTCGAGGACGGCGCGCACTCAGCGGCGGCGGGCCCGTGCCTTGTGCTGGGCCTCCACGGCGAGCTCCAGCGCCTGCCGCTCACCCGGATCGTCTCGCTCCCACAGACGATCCAGCAGGTCGAACCCGAGCTCGCGGCGCAGCGCCCCTTCGATCACCTCGCTGTCGCCCTTCCCGGTCCGCGCTCCCCGCACCTTGACCGCACGCAGGACCTCCTGGTCGATCGTGAGCGTCGTGCGCACCTTCGCCATATCCGCGTCATAGCATCAAGACGCGTAGATGAGTGTGTGCGGGAGCTCGGAGCGGGCCGCGCGCGCGGGCCGTCCGGAAAGTGGTCGCGTGCCCTAGGCTGCCCTTCGACCACCACGACGAGAGGCGGGTGACGGATGTATGCACGCGTGGCGACGTTCGAGAGCGATCCAGCGAAGGTGGACGAGGCGATCGCGTTGGTTCGCGACGAAGTGAGCGGGGATACGCCCCCGGGCCTCGAGGGCGCGAAGATGCTCATGCTCGTGAACCGCGAGACGGGCAAAGGACTCGGCGTGACGCTCTTCGAGACCGAGGAGGCGATGCGGCGGGGCGACGAGGCGCTCAATGCCATGAACCCCGGATCAACCGAGCGCCGGGTATCGGTCGAGTTCTTCGAGGTGCCCGTTCACACCGTGAGTTGAGCGGCCGCCAGTAGCCGGTCCTCACGCCGCGGCTCTCATCCAGCCGGCGCAACGCGCGAAGTCGTTTGAGCTGGTGCCCGGCGAGGGCGACCGCCCGCTGGACGTGTTCCAGCCCCCATACGCTACGCGGCCCTACGCGGGCCCAACGTCGGCGGGACGGCGCACGACTCCGAGCTCGTGCCGGCCGCCTGAGGCTCGGCTCGTGGGCCTCCGGCACGGGCAGGCGCGTGCCGGGCGAACGGCGGCTACTCCGCGAGCGACTCGACCGTCGAGCGGGCGAGGTCGACCCACCGGAGCCCGCGGACCCCGTCGAACGCGCTGTCCGCCGAGACGAGCGCGTCCGCCTTTGCGGTGATCGCGGTCGCGGCGAGAACGGCATCGAAGGGGCCGAGCCGGTCCTCCCGCTCGAACAGCCGCAACCCCCTCTCCAGGTCGTCCTCGCTCGGCTGGAGCAGGGGACTGAGGAGTGTCCCGTACGCCCGACCGAGCGCGGCCGCATCCGAGCGATCGCGGCGCCGCGCGCGGACGTGGACGAACTCCTGGATCGCCTCGATCGTCGTCGTCGCCTGGACGGCGCCGCCCTCGACCGCCTCGACGATCGCGCGGGCGGGGTCGCGGAGCGTGTGCTCGTGGCCGACGGCGTAGACGAGCACCGTCGTGTCCAGGACGATCACGCGCGTCGGCCGCGGAGCGCGTCGAGCTCACGACGGAGCGCCGACGGACGCGGCACGTCCATCGGCTCGGCCGAGAGGATCCGCCGCGCCGCGCTGCGCCGCTCGTCGCGTGACGCGGGGATCGCCCTGTCGAGCGCCTCGCGCACCACCGCGCCGACCGACACGTTCCGCTCGGAAGCGTATGCCGAGAGGCGCCTCCACCGAGCCTCGTCGAGCAGAACCTGGAGGCGCTTCTCCAACATGTGCATACATTAGCATGTGTAGTTCGATTATTACCGGCGGTTTCGTTTCCTTGCCTGCTTCTGCGCCTTGCGCCGCTTCGCGTTCGTCTTGCCGGGCCGCGCGCCGCCGGCGAGATCCTGCGACGGGAGAACGCGCGGCCCGAGAATCCGATCGCGCTCCTCCACCGGGAGCATGTTGAAGTCCTCGAGCCAGGCCTGCATGGCCTTCTCGTCGCCGAGCTCGACGCCGTCGGCCGACATCGCGTCGAACACAGCCCGGGCAGGACCGCGGAGCGCGGGATCCGCCATCGCCGCGGCGAACGTGTCCCGATGGCCGCGTGCCCACGCGCCGAGCGCGACGGCTGTGGCGGGCTCGAGCCTCCCGGTCTCGGCGAGAAAACCGAACACCTCCGCGACATGGTCCGGGAACCCTGCGGCGTCCTCGTCGCCGAGCGTTACCTTGCGCGGCACCCAGTCGAGCATGAACTCCTCCAGCTCGGCTCCGCGCCAGTCCGTCGGGGCGAGCTGCAGGTAGCTCGCGAGAAAGTCCCCCATCAGTCCGGCGGTGAAGCCGATCGAGGCCGCATGCTCGGGTTCCAGCCCTCGCTCGACCGACCACGCTTCGGCTTCGGCCGCAAGCTCGTCGACGGCGCGGGCCATCGCCTCGTCCTCCAGTTCCTGGAGCGTTACCCCGCCCAGCTCGAGCGCCTGGACGACCGCGTCCGCGTCCGGGTGGTCGGAAGCACGAAGCCACACGGTAAGCGCGTGAAGACCTTCCTCGGTCGGCGTGAGCCCGGTCTGTGCCCCTCGCTCCGCGGCAGCGACGATCCGGGACTTTGCCTCCCCCGGCTCGAGCGACCGGAGCTCGACGCCTTCTTCCGGGAGCGGGCCGGTGAGGCGCTTCGCCATCGCCCTGCCCTCACCGAGACCGGTCGCCCATCCGTCTTTCACTGCGCCGTCGCTCAAGGCAGTCTCGACCGTGAACGAGAAGAGTTGTCGTCCCGGTGCTCCGGCCCGCTCGCACAGGAGGAAGAGGCCGCGGACCGGGTCGTCGCCGGCGACCATCTCCCACGCCTTCTCGACGGTGAGCGCTCCGAGCCCGACCGGAGGCTCACCGAGCTCCTCGAGCTGCAGACGGGCGCGAAGCGCCACCGGTGTCGGGGCGGCGACGGCCAGCGCCGCGAGGACCTCTGGGCCTTCACGCGCTTCCGCGACGATCTCGAGCGCCTCCGAGAGCAGCTCGTCGGCGTCCTCGAGCAACGCATCCGGCAGCAGGTCGGCCGACTCCAGCTCGCGCTCGCCCGGGTCAGCGACCCGCGCCAGCGCGTGAACACCCTCGATCAGTACCGGCGAAACCATGCGCCGGAACTCCGCCCGTTGCGCCGCCGTCATCGGCATTCCCTCCGACGGTACACAGCCCCGGACAGCCGCGTAGGAAGGGTCGGCCTTGGCCGCTGACATCGGAGTCTCGGTGAGAGCGTCCGCAGCGCAATCGAGGACAGCCGGGACACCGAAAGAAGACGTGTAGTTCACCGAGATTCATCGTCTCCGACGCATGGTGTCGGCGACATCGAATGTCGATGACCTTGGACCGGCGGCCGTGCTTGGTCCCGGCATCCGCGATCTTGCGTCCCGCCCGTTTACGAGTTGGGACGCTCTGGAGCCGGTCGCCGATGCCGCACTGTCGGAGCCGCTTCTCCGCGTGCTCGACGAGTTCCCGGTGCTCGAAGCGTCGCCCGAGCCCGAAAGCGTCCTGCAACGCGACCTGGAGCCGCGCACGCACGACGACGCGCTGCGGATCCTGCTCAGCGGTTCGCCGTTCAGGACGATGGAGGCGATCCAAGAGGAGCGCTCTCCGCTCTTCGGCCGCGTCGACCTCGCGCTCTTGCTCGAGCCGTTCAGCCCTGACGAGGTTTGCGCTCGTCCTGCCCCGGCTTTCCGCAGCTGAGCACGCACGGCTGGGGTCTCGTCGGCGGCATCCCGCTCTGTCTCGACTGTTCTCGGCCGTGGTCCAGTGGCCGCGGTTCCACTACGTACGCGAGGTGGGCGACTCGAGCGGACGCAAAGTTCTGAAAGAGGCGGAGATCTCAGCCGAACGCGCTCGAGATCGCGGAGACTGCGGCGCCGAGGTCGAATGGGTAGTAGCCGCCGTTCCGATTCGTGTGCGGGCCGATCTCGAGCCCCAGCCGGTCGTTGTCGGCCAGGAGCTCGCCGCCCCAGCCGGGCGGCGGTCGGGGCGGCGCGTTCGGGGAGAGCACGCCGAAGCGGTTGCGGAACCGAAGGCCGCCCTGAGGGTCGTCCTCGATCGTGTAGCCACCTTCGTGCAGGAACCGGTGGTGGTGGAAACACAGCAGCACGAGGTTGTCGAGGCTCGTCTCTCCGCCATCCGCCCAGTGCCTGCGGTGGTGCGCGTGCAGGTGGCGGCGGCGCTCGCAGCCGGGGAAGCAGCAGGTGTCGCCGTCGCGCGCCTCGAGCAGTCGACGGAGCGCCGGCGGCACCGTGCGCCGCTTGCGCCCGACGCTCAGCGGCAGCCCGTCCTGCTCGACCTGCGCCACGATCTCCGCCTCGCAGCCGAGCCGCCGAGCGGTCTCGGGTGAGATCACCGGGCCGTCTTCCAGCTCGGAGCGGCCGCCGCCGGCCGTGAGCGCGGCCGCGTCGACGTGAACCACGAGCCTCGTGCGCTCGGGCCGCTCCACGTCGGGCGCAGCGAGCGATGCGTCGGCAAGGCCGAGCAGCGCCTCCACGCCAAGCGAGCGCTGCGGCTGGATCGCGAGAGCCTCGGTTGAGCCTTCCTCGGCGGTCGCGTCTGCGTCGCGCGTGGCCTCTCGCTCCTTGCGCCGGCGCTCGACGACTCGTTCCCGCGCGACCTCCAGCGCCTTGACGAGGAGCGTGCCGTCCTCGGCCGCCAGCCGGGCGCGCAGGTCGAGCGAGCCGTCGTCGTCGAAGTGGTAGTCCACGTACTCGAGCTCGTGCGTCTCGCGGGCCTCCGCCGCCGCGACCCGACGGTAGACGCGGAGCGCGCGCTCGAGCTGGGACGCCGTCAGCGCCTCTGCGAGCTCGAGCAGCCGCTCCTCGGAGGAGGCGGTCGCGACCCTCGTCAGGGCGCGCACCTTCGTGAACGTGAGCTCGCCGCGCGCGAACGCCGCCCGGGTCGCGGGCAGCTGCTGCAGCGCCTCGGCGACGCGCACGTACTCGCGGGCCTCGCGGCCGGTGATCCCGCAGCGGTACGCGAGGAAGCCCGCCAGGTCGTCGCTGATCCTCTCCTCGTGGAACTCCCGCACGCGCTCGACGAAGCGGGCGGTCGCGGCGCTCAGGTGCGCGGCAAGCGTCGCCAGCTCATCCACCCGGCGCGCCTCCTCCCGCCCGCGCTCCCGGGCGTGCTCCAACCTCAGCTCGAGAGTTGTTGTCTCCATTGCCAACCAGACTAGCAACCCCGTCGGACGGATCCCCTTCGATTCGCGTCGGCACGCCGAGGGCGAGCCGCGCGTGGTGCCATAGCTGCTATCAATATGTCATGGATCGCACCACTATCACGATCCCCGACGAGCTGCGATCGCGGTTGCGTCGTCTGGCGGCCGAGCGAGGCGTCTCGATGGCGACGATCGTCCGTGAGGCGATCGACGAGAAGCTGCACGGTTGGCGACCGCCCCCACGCAGCCTCGGCGCGGGCTCCTCGGGCCTCCGCGAGACCGCACGGCGATCCGCCGACGAGCGCCCCGAGCCGCGCTCTTGGCGCTGATCCTCGACACGGGCCCGCTCTACGCGTCGCTCGACCGGAGCGACGACGACCACGCTCGCTGTCGGAGCCTGATCGAGACAGCCGACGAGCCGCTCGTGATTCCGGCCCCCGTCCTCGTGGAGGTCGACTTCCTGATCCATCGCAGCCTGCATCCTGGCGTGCTCGTCGCGCTGCTCTCCGACATCGAGAGCGGGGCCTATGACGTCGTGGCCCTCGTCGCGTCCGACTACCGCCGCGTCAGGGAGCTCTGCGACCGGTACGCCGACGCGGACATCGGCTTTGTCGACGCGTCCGTGCTGGCCGTCGTGGAGCGCCTCGACGAGCCAAAGCTCGCGACGCTCGATCAGCGCCATTTCGGGACGCTGCGCCCGCGACACACCGATACGCTCCGCCTGCTGCCCGACTGATAGCCCGCTCGCTCGAGCTCGTCGATACGTTCGACCTCGAGGGACGAGGCCAACCCCGGCCCGGACGCCTGGCGGTGCGTCAGCTGCGAGCCGGTGGCGCGCTCGTCCACCAGGCGCTCGACGAATGGCTCGTCGCGAACGACGTACGCGCCATCCCGGCCGACGAGTGGCGGACGCGGTGCGACGCTCTCCTCCGGCATCGGGCCACCGCGGCCGCGGCACGGAAGCCGTCGCCGGCCCGCGTCGGGCGGGACGTCGCGATCGCCGTGACCGAGGCTCGGCCGGCGCGTGCAGGTTCTGACAACGGCCGAGCTGCTCGACGCGCTCGGTGGGCCTGAGGCGTGCTGATCGTGTGTGAGAACGCGTCAGCGATCGACTGGCGTGCGGGTCGTGAGCACGGCCCAGAACTGCTCCTCCGAGACCCTCAGCTGGTAGCGCAGGATCGCTCGAAAGCGTCCAGGGCTCATCGTCTTGCGCGATGCGTGCGAGCGATGCGTCTGCAAGACCGTCCCGTCCGCAAGGACCTTCTCGAAGAACACATGGCCGCTGCGCCGCGCTTCGGTCCATCCGTCGAGGCGGCAGAAGCGCTCGATCTGCGCCCAGGTCGGCGTCCTCACGCGGGCTCGAGCAAGCGATACTGGTCTTCTGCGGGCGTCAGCGCGACGCGGAGGAGCCACGGCGCATGCGAGGCCCGATCCGTGGCGAGGTAGAAGCTCGCGCGATCGAAGTAGTCGCGCGCGTACGCCCGGAGCTCGACCAGCGCGTCTGCGAACGCCTCTTCGCGACTGCGGCCGAAGCCAAGGATGCCGAGACGGGGCAGGGCCACGGTCGTCTCGTCCGCGTTCTCGGTGACCTCGACCTCGAATCGAAACGCGTCGAGGTAGCGCGCGAGGTCATCGGTCCGCACGAGCAGCATGCGCTCCTTTCCTCGGTGACGACTCACGATGCTCGGGCGATGCTCATGCACCACCCGCGTCATCACGTCGGAGAGCGCGCTCTTCGCGCGTGAGAAGTCGAGCGACCCGAGCACCGTGATCTCGTCATCGTCCATCAAGAGATCAATGTAGTCAATTTGTCCAAAATGGACAGTCAAGACCGAAGCTTGATCGCCGCCGACGTCCCGATCGGGTTCACGTCACCGAGCTCAGCGAACCTCGTCTCTATCTCCGGTAAGAGGATCGCGCGCTCAACATCCCCTTCGTCCAGGACGACGGCGACCAAGCCGTCCTTGGTGCCGTCGACGCCTGCTACCCGCATTGCGCGCGCGACTCTCGAAAATCACAGCGAGGCGAGCTCACGGCTCGGGGCGCCCCGATGTTCAGGGCTTGGTCGAGACATGACCGTTTCGGCTCGTCGCTAGAAACTAAGCAACCTGTCCTGAGGATCCCAGACAGCAATTTCGATCTGCGGCACGCCACGGAAGAGCGATGGGATGCCCTGCGCGCAGACGATCATGCCACGGCGAAACATGCGCTCGGGCGCCCGTGGGAAGTTCGCCCTGTCCTCGCCCCAAATCACGAGCGTGACCCGCTTTGGGTGTGGGTAGCGCCGCCCGAGATTGATGAATGTCGGCCGCCCACTCGACCTCCTCGCGTACACGACGCTCGCGACGCGCGCTTTCACGCGGATGGGATCGCCAAGGTGACGGCCTACCGATGACCACGACTGACCCCCGGCACACCAGGTCTTGCTTTCGCGCGCGGCGTTCGAATCTTGAGTGAACGCAGGTCCGGCGATGACGCACACGGCGATAACTGCCGCAAGGGCGGTGACTGAAACTCGCATGCACTGACCCCTCTACTGGTTGACGGCCTTGCCTTGCGCATTCTCTGTGGGCACGGCCACCACGTCAAATGGCAAGTCCTTGCGTTCGACCTCCACGCGACCTGAATGACCAGAGTCAACGTTGCTCAGCAGATCTCTGTGGGAGATGCGCGCTCGAGTCTTCATGGTTACGGTTGCGGTTGTCACTGTGGGGATCGAGAGCCGCGACTGGTGCCGCCAGGAGTACCGCAAGAACCGCAGGCCGCGCATCAGTCGCTGGCTGATCCTTGGGCTCGCGGGGGGCGCACTGCTGCTCGCTGCGATCAGCCCACCCGTGGCGAGCGACCGCGACGGGCTTCGGTGCCGCCGCGGTCGCCGGTGGCGTCGGTTTCTTCGCGGTGCGAGATGCAGTCTTTCGGTCTGCCTCGGACGTCGAAGTGCTCTTCGTTGACTCGCTCCGCGCCTTGGCAACCGGCTTGCGCTCCTTTGGAGGAGTGGCTGCCGGCTCACGTTCGACTTCGCGCTTGGGGGTCGGTTTGGCTACTCGAGATGCCTGCTGCGACCTGGCCGCCCTATCGGAAGCCGCGACCTGCTGTTGCGCGGCTGGACCTCCCGACTCCGTCCGGCTATCTGTTCCGCGGGCTTGCGGGGGGTTGCGTCGCTGCCCGTCTGTGGCATCGTCCCGACGGCTCAGAAGTCGACGTACGCGATCGCGCAGTGCCACTACGCGAGCTGCCTTCTTGCATGGTGAGCCTCGTCGACGATGACGAGGTCCCATCGTGCCTCGGCAATTTGGTCGGCATACGGGTCGAGTCGTGCAAGTTGGAGAGAGCAGATGACGTTTGGCTCGACGTCCCACGGATTCTCGTCCGGATGTTCCGCACGGATTCGGGCGAGCTCAGCGGAATCATGCGAGACGAAGACCTCGTTGAATTTCGACCGCAACTCGAACCGCCACTGCGTGACGAGCGTTGCCGGCACCGTGATGAGCACACGCTCGAGCTCGGCACCCATCCTCGCCCGGAGCTCCTTGAGAATGAGCCCGGCCTCGATGGTCTTCCCGAGCCCGACCTCATCCGCGAGGATCAACCGAGGCTGAGGCTTTTCGAGGGCGCGAAGCGCAACGGACACCTGGTGGAGCTTGGGCTCGATCCGCGAGTTTGAGAGGCCGAGGGCGAGGTCGTTTCTGAACGCATCGATAAGGCGGTAGCGCTCGCGACGGAGCCAACCGTCGTGGGGATATGACGTTCTATCCGGCGTCTTTTCTAGGAGGTCGAACGGGTCCCAGTCCGGCCGGGCCAGCGCCTTGGGCACATCCTCGGTTCCGTGCTCGAAGCGGACGGTGCAAACCCGGGCGGTGGGGGAGCCAGAGGCCGCCTCGACGACCCCGGACTCTTTGG
>Ga0210120_1000344_pt1 | contig 11017 bp, 12 predicted proteins | sample Goodyear_PhragA__FD_184868 | JGI IMG/M metagenome (GOLD analysis project Ga0210120, IMG submission 184868) | Wetland microbial communities from San Francisco Bay, California, USA, that impact long-term carbon sequestration - Goodyear_PhragA_D2... | ecosystem: Environmental > Aquatic > Marine >... | reverse complement strand
AGAGGGCCAGCGGGCGGGCGTGAGCTCGACGCCGACCCTGCTCGTGGGCGGCCGGCTCTACCAGGGCCGCTTCGATTCCGACGCCATTACCCGGCTGGTCGATTCCCTCGCGCCGCGCGTCACCAGCGCGCGATGATCTACCGCATGGGCGCGGCGCTCATGAGTCTCGTGGGCGTGTTCGTGTCGGCGTATCTCTATCTCTACCAACTCGGCCGGATCGGCACCCTCGCCTGCGGGAGCGGCGGGTGCGAGACCGTGCAGACGAGCGTGTGGAGCCGGTTCATGGGCGTCGAAGTCGCGCTCATCGGCCTCGTGGGGTACGCGCTGCTGCTCTCGGTTGCGCTGGTCGCGCTCCGGCCCGCGCTTGCCCGGGAGCGATGGCCGGCCGCGCTCCTCGCGGCGCTCGCCTCCGGCGGCGTGCTGTTCACGCTCTACCTCACCTATCTCGAGCTGTTCGTGATCCGCGCCATCTGCCGCTGGTGCGTGGGCTCGGCCGTCATCATTCTGTCGATCCTGATTCTGGCCCTCCTGGCTCTGCGACGGGCGCCGGAGCCTCGGGCCGGCTGAGGTGCCCGATCCGGCAAAGCCGCCGCCAATCGGCCGGGCCCTGGCGACGCTCTCCCTCGGGGCGCTGGGCGTGGTCTACGGCGACATCGGCACCAGCCCGCTCTACGCGCTCAAGGAGTGCTTCTGGGGTCCGCAGGGCTTCCCGGTGGACGAACCGAACGTGCTGGGCATCCTCTCGCTCATCTTCTGGTCGCTCAACTTCGTCGTCACCTTCAAGTACCTGACGATGGTCATGCGGGCGGACAACCGTGGCGAGGGGGGCATCCTGGCGCTGCTCGCGCTCGCACGACCGCGGGGCACGCCCAAGGGCCTGGGACGGCTACTGGTGGCCGCCGGGCTGTTCGGCTCGGCACTCCTGTACGGTGACGGGATCATCACTCCCGCGATCTCGGTGCTCAGCGCGGTCGAGGGTCTCAGCATCGCCACGCCGGCGCTCCAGCACCTCGTCGTGCCCATCGCGTTCGTCATCATTCTCGGATTGTTCTTCTTCCAGCGGCGCGGGACGGCCGGCGTGGGTGCGGTGTTCGGTCCTGTCACCCTGGCCTGGTTCCTCAGCCTCGCGAGCCTCGGCATCTCGGGCATCGTCCGCCAGCCGTCGGTGCTGCGGGCGCTGAATCCCTGGCACGCGGTGGATTTCTTTCTCCGGGAGGGCGTGGCCGGCTTCACGGTGCTGGCGGCCATCATCCTGGTCGTGACCGGCGGCGAAGCACTGTACGCGGACATGGGTCACTTCGGCCGGCGGCCGATCCGGGTCGCGTGGTTCGTGGTGGTGCTGCCGGCGCTGGTGCTCAACTACTTCGGCCAGGGTGCGCTGTTGCTGGCCGATCCTGCGGTGGCGCGGAACCCGTTCTACTCACTCGTGCCCGCCTGGGGACTGTATCCGATGGTCGGGCTGGCGACCGCGGCCGCGGTCGTGGCATCCCAGGCGCTCATCTCCGGCGCCTTCTCACTGACCCGGCAGGCCGTGCAGCTGGGGTACTGTCCGCGGGTCAACATCGTGCACACCTCCAAGAGCGAGATCGGCCAGATCTACGTTCCCGCGGTCAACAACCTGTTGATGGTGGCGTGCCTGGGGCTGGTCGTCACATTCCGTTCGGCGGACCGGCTCGCCGGCACCTACGGCGTGGCCCTCTCCGGCACCATGACGATGACGAGCATCCTGTTCGCCGTGGTGGCACGGAACCGGTGGGGCTGGAGCTTCTGGAAAGTGGCGGGAGTGACGGCGCTCTTTCTGGCCGTGGATCTGGCCTTCGTCGGCTCCAACCTCCTCAAGATCCCGCACGGCGGGTGGTTCCCGCTCGTGGTCGCCGGACTGGTGTTCACCCTGATGTCGACCTGGAAGAAGGGGCGGGTCCGGCTCGCCGGACTGGTGCGCGAGAACACCTTGCCGATGGACCTGTTCCTCCAGGACATCCGCCGCCGGCAGCCGTACCGGGTGCGGGGGACGGCGGTATTCCTCACCTCGGACACGACGGGGGCACCGCCGGTGCTGCTCCATCACCTGAAACACAACCAGGTGCTGCACCAGACGGTGATGCTGATGTCGATCCTCACCGAGGAGATTCCACAGGTGGACGAGGCCGACCGGGTCCGATGCAAGGAGCTCGGCGAGGGCTTCTACCAGGTCGTGGCCCACTACGGGTTCATGGAGACGCCGGACGTGCCCGCGATTCTGCGGGCGCTCGGCCAGACGGGCGATGGCAAGCCGGTGGCGGTGGCCCTCACCAGCACCACCTTCTACCTGGGACGCGAGACCCTGATCGCGATCGACGGCCGGCGCCGGGCGCATGCAGCCGTTACCACAGTCGGCCGGATGGCGCGCTGGCGCAAGAAGCTCTTCATTGTGATGACCAGGAACGCGCAGTCGGCGACCGCGTTCTTCAACCTGCCCCCCAACCGGGTCGTGGAGCTGGGCGCCCAGATTCAGTTCTAGCCGATGACCACCGATGGGACCGCACTGCGCGGCCGCGCCCTTGCCGCCACCGCGCTCGGGGCCCTCGGCGTGGTCTACGGCGATATCGGGACCAGCCCGCTGTACGCCCTCAAGGAGTGCTTCGCGCCGGAGTACGGCCTCGCCCCCACCGCGTCCAACGTGCTGGGCGTGCTGTCTCTCATCTTCTGGTCGCTCAACTTCGTCGTGTCGCTCAAGTACCTCACGTTCATCATGGAGGCCGACAACCGGGGCGAGGGCGGCATCATGGCTCTCCTGGCGCTGCTGCGGCCGCGCCGCCGGCGCGCCGGGGTGCGACCGTTGCTGGCCGGTATCGGCCTGTTCGGTGCGGCGCTGCTGTACGGGGACGGTGTCATCACGCCGGCCATCTCGGTCCTCGGCGCGGTCGAGGGCATCGGGGTCGCGGCGCCGCAGCTCCCACCCTGGGTCGTGCCGATCGTGTCCAGCGGCATCCTGGTGGCGCTGTTCATGTTCCAACGGCGGGGCACCGCCAGAGTGGGCGCGGTGTTCGGGCGGGTCATGGTGGTCTGGTTCGCATCGATCGCGCTCCTGGGCATCACCGGGATCGTCCGGCATCCGGAGGTCCTCGCCGCCGTCAATCCCTGGCACGCGATCGATTTCTTCCTGCGCGATGGCCTGCGGGGCTTTCTCATCCTGGGCGCGGTCGTGCTGGTCGTGACCGGCGGCGAGGCGCTGTACGCCGACATGGGCCATTTCGGCAAGCGCCCCATCCGGCTCGCCTGGTTCGCCGTGGTCTTGCCGGCACTGGTCCTCAACTACTTCGGGCAGGGCGCCCTCCTGCTCGACAGTCCATCGGCGGCGGTGAATCCGTTCTACTCGCTGGTGCCCGGCTGGGCCCTGTATCCGATGGTCGCCGTCGCCACGGCCGCCGCGGTGGTGGCCTCGCAGGCGCTGATCTCGGGGGCCTTCTCTCTGACGCGGCAGGCGGTGCAGCTGGGGTACTGCCCGCGCGTGACGATCCGGCACACCTCGCGGACCGAGATCGGCCAGATCTATCTCCCGGGCGTCAACCGGCTGCTGGCCGTCGCCTGCATTCTGCTGGTGCTCAGCTTCCGGTCGACGGGCAGCCTGGCGTCCGCGTACGGCATCGCGGTCACGGGCACGATGACGATCACCACGATCCTGTTCTGCGTCGTCGCGCGCGACCGGTGGCACTGGCCCCGCTGGCGCATCCTGGCCGTCGGCGCCCTGTTTCTGAGCGTGGACCTCGCGTTCCTCGGCGCCAACCTCGTCAAGATCGCGAAGGGTGGGTGGTTCCCGATTGTGATCGCGCTCGGCGTGTACCTGGTCATGACCACGTGGAAGCGCGGCCGACAGATCGTCGCCACGATTCTGAGCGACAGCTCGCTGCCGATGGACCTGTTCCTGAGTGACATCGCCCGCCGCCAGCCGCCCCGGGTGCCCGGCACGGCGGTGTTCATGACCTCGAACTCGACCGGGGTACCGGTCGTGCTCCTGCACCACCTCAAGCACAACAAGGTTCTGCACCAGACGGTCGTCATCATGTCGATCGAGGGCGAGGAGATCCCCCAGGTTCCCGGAGACGAGCGGGTCACGGTGGAGGCCCTGGGAGACGGTTTCTACAAAGTCGTGGGTCGCTATGGCTTCATGGAGACGCCGGATGTACCGGCGCTCCTCGCGTCAGTCGAGCGCCAGGGCCTTCATGCCCGGCCGTCCGAGACCAGCTTCTACCTGGGTCGCGAGACGCTGCTTCCCGGCGGCCCGGCCAAACTCGCCGGCTGGCGCAAGCTGCTGTTCATCCTCATGGCGCGGAACGCCCAGTCCGCCACTGCCTTCTTCAACCTGCCGCCCAACCGGGTGCTCGAGCTGGGCGCCCAGATCCAGATGTGACCGGTCCGGCTCTTACCCCCACGCCGCTTTTGCAGTAGAATCTCGCGGTCTGCGACGCAAGCGGTCGCACCCAGGTCCTGAGCCTCATCTGTAAGTGACCAACTGACATTGACTTGGTGCCATTGGCACCGGACTCGCCTTTCTCGAGGGCGCAGCCGCAACGTAGCCTGCGGCGAGGCGTCGATTCTCTCGATAAGAGCACACCCGGAGCGATCCGGGGCCGCAAAACTAGAGGTCTCACCTGCTGGTGGTGAGATAGCTCGGTGCCGAAGGAGGATGGATGAGGACCCCGCAGGAGTTGGAACGTGGCCTGGCCGCGCCGGAGACGCTCGGTCTGGAGACCCGTGTCGCGATCCGCCAGGAGGCGGAGCAGCTGCTCGAGGCGATGCCCGAAGGCTCCGGCCGGCTGGTCATCGACCTCACCCACACACGGGAAGTCGATTCCGCGGGACTGGGCGCGCTGATGCTGATCCAGCGCCTGGCCGCCGAGCGACGCCAGCCGGTGGTGCTCCGCAATCCGAGCGAGGAGATCCGCTTCCTCCTCACCATCACCAAGCTGTACGACCTGTTCATCGTGGATACGACGTACGACTGAGCGAGCGCCCCGTCGCGTTACGGGGCGCTTGTGCTATGGACGCGCCCCCCGGAACAGGTTAGAGTACGCCGCTGGCTCCCCATCCCATTCAGCGGTCGGCACCGGGTCGCGGGGTACGTGGCATGACCGAGGCAAAGCGCCGCCGGCGCGTCCTGATCGTCGAGGACGAGCCCGCGCTGCGACTCAGTTACCAGCGGGCGTTCCAGCCAAGATACGACCTGGCCTTTGCCTCCACTGGCGCGGAGGCGATGGAGCAGCTCGAGCTGCAGCGCCCCGACGTGGCGGTGCTGGACATGCGCCTTCCCGACACCGACGGGGTGGAGCTGCTCCGGCGCATCCGCCTGAGCCAGCCCGACTTGCCGGTGATCATCACCACGGCCTACATGAGCATCGAGCCCCAGCTCAAGGTCCTCAATCTTCCCCACTCCGGCTACATCGTCAAACCTTTCCGCCTGGACGAGCTCGGCGCGCGGATCGATGCCGTCTCGTGACGGCGCGCCCCTGCTTGCCGCCCGTGGTCTCCGTCGCTCCTTCGGCCGCCTTCGGGTCCTTTACGACATCGACCTGACGTTGTCGCCCGGCGAGGCCCTGGCCGTCGCCGGGCCCAACGGGGCGGGGAAGAGCACGCTGCTCCGGATCCTGGCGGGCCTCATGCGCCCGACCGGGGGCGAGGTCCACGTGCTGGGCCGGCCGCTCGGCAACGCGGCCGAAGCCCGCCGCGCGATCGGCCTCCTGTCGCACCAATCCCTGCTCTACGACGACCTGACCATCGCGGAGAACCTGACCTTCGTCGCGCGGCTCTACGGCCTCGCCCGTCCGGCGGACGCGGCCCGCGCCGCGCTCGAGGCGGCGGGGCTCGCCGGGCGGGCGGACGACACGCCGCCCCGGCTCAGCCGCGGACTGCTCCAGCGCGCCGCGATCGCCCGGGCGCTGCTGCACGCGCCGCGGATCCTGCTGCTCGACGAGCCGTTCACCGCGCTCGATGCCGCCTCGGCGGACCGGCTGCGCGCAACGCTCGAGGCCCGCCGCGCCGAGGGGCTCGGACTGGTGATCGTGACCCACCACCTGGCCGAGGTCTGGGAGCTGGCGACGCGGGTGGCCGTGCTGGTCGAGGGTCGCTGGGTGTGCGACGAGCCGGCGGCCGGCCCGCTCGAGGCGTTCCTGCCGCGGTACCGGGAGTGGATCGGTGCCTGACGCGCTGCGGCTGGTCCTCGTGATCGCGGCCAAGGATATCCGGGCGGAGCTCCGCAGCCGGACGGCGCTGCTCTCGGCGGTGGTGTTCGCCGCGCTGGTGCTCGTGGTGTTCAATTTCGCCCGCGACCCGACCGCCCTCTCGGCGACCGACCTGGCCCCGAGCGTCCTGTGGGTCACGTTCGCGCTGGCGGCGATGGTGGCGATGAACCGCGCCTTCACCATCGAGCGCGAGCACGGGGCGCTCGACGGGCTGCTGCTGGCGCCGGTGCCGCGGGGCGCGCTCTTCGGCGGGAAGCTGCTGGCCAACCTCGCGTTCGTGGGCACGGTGGAGGCGGTGACGCTGCCGCTGTTCGTGCTCTTCTTCAACGTGGACCTGTCCGCGGCGCTGCCGGGGATCGTCGGCGTGACGGCGCTCGCCACCATCGGCTTCGTGTCGGTCGGCACGATCTTCAGCGCGATGGCGGTGCGCACCCGCTTCGCCGAGCTGATGCTGCCGGTGCTGCTGCTGCCCTTCATGGTGCCGCCGCTCATCGGCGCGGTGCAGGTGACCTCGCGGCTCCTGGCGGGGCGTCCATTGAGCGAGATGCTGGGGTGGCTTAGACTCCTTGCTCTCTATGACGTGGTGTTCGTGACCCTCTGTACGATGGCCTTCAGCGCGGTGGTCGACGAATGACGTCGGACGCGGCCGTCCGCGCGCTCACCCGTCGCGGGCTCGGGATCAGCCTCGCGGCGTTCGTCGGCCTGGCGGCGGTCTACGTGCTGGCGATCGGGTACACCCCGGTCGAGGCGCGGCAGGGCGTGGCGCAGAAGATCTTCTATCTCCACGTGCCCGCGGCGTGGAGCGCCCTGATGGCCTTCGCGCTGGTGGGCATCACGAGCGCGCTCTATCTCTGGCTGCACGACCCCCGGCTCGACCGGTTCGCCGCGGCCTCCGCCGAGGTCGGGGTCGCGTTCAGCGCGGTCATGCTGACGACCGGGCCGATCTGGGCCAAGCCGATCTGGGGCACGTGGTGGACCTGGGACGCGCGGCTCACGCTGACCCTGTTCCTGTTCTTTCTCTTCATCGGCTATCTGGCGCTTCGCGCCTCGCTGCACGACCCGGCCGAGCGGGCGCGCTTCAGCGCGGTGGTGGGGATCCTCGGCATGCTGCTCGTGCCGTTCATCCATCTGAGCGTGTACCTGTTCCGGACGCTCCACCCGCAGCCGGTGGTCCTCAAGCCGAGCGCGCCGTCACTCCCGCCGGAAATGCTCCGGACACTGCTGGTGTCGATGGCGGTGTTCACCCTGCTCTACGTCGGCCTGGTGACCTTGCGGTACGGGCTGGGAATGGCCGAGGACGCGCGCGAGGAGGCGACCGATGCCGGCTGAGACGCCCGAGAACGCGGGATACATGATCGCGGCGTACGTGGTGGCGCCGGTGATTCTGGGGGGGTACCTGGCGTCGCTGTGGGGGAGGGTGAAGAAGGTAGTCGGACGGTCGGACGGTCGGACGGTCGGACGGTCGGACGGTCGGACGGTCGGTGGCGATCGGTGAGGCGAATCTTCCAGGCTCAGTTACTGGCGGGAACGCCGCGGGGGACCTCGTTCAAGGGTTCGATACCCGGTGAGGAGGTTCCTCGCTTCGCTCGGGATGACGGTGGAGCCGTGAAAATGGCACCTTTGCACTGACCGTCCGACCGTCTACCCCGCCCGGTCCCGCTTCGGCAGCAACAGGTACTCCCACAGCAGCGCCGCGACGAGGCCCCCCAGGATCGGCCCCACCCAGTACACCGAATGTGCCACCCACTGCCCGCTCACCAGCGCCGGCCCGAACGCGCGCGCCGGGTTCATGGCGGCGCCGGTGAGTGATCCGCCGACCAGGATGTCGAACAGCAGCACGAGACCCACGCCGAACCCGCCGACCTTGGGCGCCTCCGGGTTCACGCACGTGCCGAAGACCGCCGAGACCAGGAAGAAGGTCAGGACCGCCTCGAGGCCGATGCCCTGCGCGAGCTGGACGTTGCCGGCCAGGGCCGGCGTGCCGAGCTCCGCGGCGCGAACCGCGGTGCTCGGAAACAAGCCCTTGACCGCCAGCGCGCCGAGGACCGCGCCCACGAGCTGCGCCGGAATGTAGGCCAGCGCCGTTCGCGGGCTGATGCGTCGGGCGGCCAGCAGTCCGATCGTGACCGCCGGATTGATGTGCCCGCCGGAGATGGCCATGGTGGCGGTGATCATGACCGAGAGGACCACGGCATGGGCCAGCGCGATGCCGAGCAGCCCGTAATTCGCACCCGAGGCGGATTTTTCGACGACCGACGCGACACCGATGAAGATCAGGCCGAAGGTACCAAACGCTTCTGCGAGCGAGCGGCGAAACAGCGAAGGCATGGCCATCCTCGAGTCGAGTGTAATCCGGGCGTGGTCGGCCGCGAATCTAGGCGTCCGCTCGTCGAAACACCAGCGCCGCGTTGATCCCGCCGAACCCGAACGAGTTGCTCAGCAGCACGTCGGGGGCGAGGTCCCGGCCCTCGCCGGTCACCATGGGAAGGTCGCAGGCGGGATCGGGGGTCTCGAGGTTGACGGTGGGCGGGAGCCAGCCGTGCCGGGAGGCGAGCGCGCAGATAGCGGCCTCGAAGGCGCCGCTCGCGCCGAGCGCATGGCCGTAGTACCCCTTCGTGCCGCTCAGCGGCAGCCGGTCGGCGTGCTCGCCGAAGACCTGGCGGATGGCCCCGGTCTCGGTCGAATCGTTGAGGGGCGTCGAGGAGCCGTGGGCATTGATGTAGCCCACCTCGTGAGGCGCCACGCGTGCCTCGGCCAGCGCGTTCCGGATGGCGCGGGCGGCCTGACTGCCGTCGGGGCGCGGGGCCGTCATGTGGTGCGCGTCGTTGGTCAGACCGAAGCCGCAGACCTCGGCGTAGACCGGCGCCCCGCGCGCGAGTGCGCGGCTCCGCTCCTCGAGCACCAGCACCGCCGCGCCTTCGGCCATGACGAAGCCGTCCCGCCCCACGTCGAACGGCCGGCTGGCGTGCGCCGGGTCGTCGTTGCGGGTGGACATCGCCCGGATGATCGCGAAGGCCCCGAAGCAGAGCGGGGCCAGCGGGGCCTCCGCGCCGCCGGCGAGCATGATGTCGGCATCGCCCCGGACGATGGAGCGGAACCCGTCGCCGATGGCGATGGCACCGGACGCGCAGCTCATGCCGTTGGTGGAGTTGGGCCCGGTGCAGCCGAACTCGATGGCGATGTTGCAGCTCGCCGCGCCCGCGAAGACGGTGAGCGCGAGTCCGGGGTCGACCGCGCGCGGTCCCTCGGTGAGAAATGCGTGATAGTTCCGCTCCCCGTTGGCGACGCCTCCGAGGGCAGTGCCCATCATCGCGCCGACCCGGTCGGGATCCTCGCGGGCGAGGTCGAGCCGGGCGTCGGTGAGCGCCATCCGGGTGGCCGCGATGGTGAACTGCGAATAGCGGTCGAGCCGGCGCGCCCGGCGCTCCTCGATGTGATCGGTGGGCACGAAGTCCGGCACCTCGCCCGCGATGCGCGACTTGAAGGCCGTGGGGTCGAACCGCGTGATGCAGCGGACCGCCGACGTCCGCCGCCGAAGCCCGTCCCAGAGGCCGTCGACTCCCAGCCCGATCGGGGTGATCGCCCCGATGCCCGTGATCACCACCCGTCTCGCGTCGCTCATGCCGCTCCTGCCTCCAACGCCCGCCGGATGCCCGCCAGCGTCCGCGACGCGATTCCATGGATGAACACCGGGCCGATGACCCACGTCGCCGCGGGCCCGCCGATGAGGGGCCAGGGCGGCCCGGTCCAGTCGTGAACGATCGTGACGTCGGTCCCGCCGTCCGCCGCCTCCATCCGCCAGACCACGTCCATGCCGGCCGTTATTCCCCGCACGTGGCGATAGCGCACCGCCGGCGCATCGTGGTCCACCCACATCTCCGAGACCCACCAGGTGGGGTAGTTGAGCGGGCCGAACGGCCGCCATGCCGCCATCTCCACCAGTCCGCCGTCGCCGCGCCGCTCGAGCTTCCGCACCCAGCGGTAGTGCGGCAGCAGCGCCGGCCAGCGCTCCACGTCCACTGCCGCGGCCAGCACCCGCTCGAGCGGGGCGCCGATCCGGGTCCGGTCGACGGTCTGCATCAGCGCGCCGCCGGCCGCCAGGTGGCCACCAGCCGGTACCCCGGGCGACGCTCGACGACGCCGCGAACGCCGGCCGCCGCGAGCAGGCCACGGAAGCGGTCGACGGTGTAGCCCCGCCGGAGCGAGGTCATGCCGTCCGCGACCGTCACCGGGTCGAACCGGAGCGCGCGCGCGCCGACCCAGAAGGCCAGCGGGCCGAGGGGGCCGCGCCGGAGGTCGGCGACGATGACCGCGCGGCGGGCGAGGCGATCGCACAGCCGGAGCAGGCGCACCGTCGACTCGTCGGCCAGGTGGTGCGCCACCTGGCTCACCAGCACCACGTCCACCGACTTCTCGCGGAACGGCGGCGCGCCCGCGCAGGCGACGGCGCAGGGCACCCCGCCCGCGAGGGCCAGCCTCGCCGCCACCGGGCTGCGCTCGAGCCCCACCACCACGAGACGCACCCCGCGGCGGGCGGCCCAGCGCGCGGCGGCCCGCGGCAGGTCGCCGAGGCCGGTGCCGAGGTCGGCGAGCGTGAGTGTGGCGCCGGCGGGCACCTCCGCGAGCACCCGGGCGAGCCCGTGCCGCACGGCGGCCGCGCCGCCGAACCACCGGTTCGCGCGGGCGATGTTCCGGAGCGACTTGGCCACCGCGGCCGGATCGGCGGCCGGATCGTCGAGCAGCTCGACGCCGACCGGGCTCAGGGCCAACGGCGGCGTGGAGATCACGAGAAGGCGGCG
>Ga0210120_1000343_pt1 | contig 11031 bp, 5 predicted proteins | sample Goodyear_PhragA__FD_184868 | JGI IMG/M metagenome (GOLD analysis project Ga0210120, IMG submission 184868) | Wetland microbial communities from San Francisco Bay, California, USA, that impact long-term carbon sequestration - Goodyear_PhragA_D2... | ecosystem: Environmental > Aquatic > Marine >... | reverse complement strand
CGACGCCGGAGGCTTCGTCGTAGGTGACTTCCTGGGTGCCCTTGCCGTCCGAGGTCGCGACCGGGCGGCCGAGCAGGTCATATGAGACACCGGAGACGTTGCCGTCGGCGTCTTCGTATTCGACCGGGCGACCTAGTGTGTCGTAGGTAGTAGTGACGGTTTGGGGTTCGACGCCTTCGCTGCATTCTTCTTGGGTTTCGCAGACGAACTGCTGGCTCACGGGGGCGCCGGTGGTCGAGCTGTAGGTGGTTTCAACCGCTGGCGTCTTGGCGCCTTGGCCGGTCGTATGCGTTCTCAGCCGGCGGCCGGCGGAGTCATAGGCGATCGTCGTCGTGCGCGTCAGCGCACCGTTGGTCTTCTCCTGGATTTCTTCGGCCTGGTCGAGCGAGGAGTAGTTCGTGTACCAGGTCCAGGGCATCGCCGGCTGGCCTTCGCTCGGACTCGGCGCTGCGGCAGGGTAGGTCACGCAGGGCAGGCCGGCCAATGCTGGCTTTTCCCCGCATGAGGTAATCTCCTGCTTGTAGCCTGAGTAGTAGCGGGTCACTGTCGTGCTCGCGGCCCCGCTGCCAGTGTTGGAGGGCTGGCGTTCTTCAATCACCTGCCCCGCCGAGTTGTAGACGGTCTTGGTGACGAGGTCGAGCCCGCTCGGGTCAACGATTTCTTCGATCGGCTTCCTCAGTTCCCAGTTGTATTCCGTCTCGGTGACCCTTGGTTCTACATCTCCCTGACCCGGGATGTCCGTGGCAACCGTTTCGGTGGTCGGCAAAGCTGGCATGGGTTCACCTTCTTTTGGAAACGGTTCTCCCCCTATCGTGGTTGGCATGTGTTCGTCATATTTGATTTCCGTGTGCTGGCGTGCTTCGACCGTTTCGCCCGATTCGCGCCGCACGTCATGCAGCGGGCCCCATTCTTCGAGCTTCTCGGTGCCGTCGGAGCTGTAGACCGAGTGGCTGTCGAGTTGGTACGCACGGTAAGCCGGGCTTGCCGCTTCGAGCGCCGTCAAGCGGCTCTGTGCGCTCAGGTCGCGCACAACGTTGCCGTGGGTGTCGGTTTCGGCAGTCGTGATCGAGTCCCCTTCGACGCCCGGCGGAGACGGCGAGGCGGTGTTGACCTCATAGCCGTCGGGGTCCATATAGTGGACGGTGGCCTGGTCATAATCGGAGGGTTCTTCGCCGGGCACCTCGGTCGGTGGGAATACCGCAGTCGCGTCGACCGGATAGTCGGCCTGCCCCCATTGCGAAATAGCTGCGATCCCAAGGTCATACGGCGCACCTTCGCCCGAAACCGGTACATCGTAGGCGAGCGTCGTCGTTGCATTTTCGGGGCTTTTCAGAAGACTCGGGCGGCTGACGCTCTTCAGTTTGGCTTCGTAGGACCCGCCCGACCCTGCGTCGTAATAGTCGAACGTCCAGCCTTTCTGCCCCGGGGGCCTGAGTTGAGTCAGGCGCCCGCCGGTCCAATCGTAATAGTACCACTCGTACAGTGACGGTTCGATCCGGGGATCGTACTCATAGGCGAGGTTTCCCGATTCGCTCCAGTAGTTGTACCGCGCGACGATCCGGGAGCTATTGGGGTCGCCTGACGCGTTGTAGTACCTGATGTCTTCGAGCTTTTCGGTGGAAAACGCACCGCCGAAAGACGAGTAGGTGAAGTAGATGGATCGGCAGCCAGCTTCTTCGGGCGCGTAGTGCGCTTCTTCGGAGCCCGGGTTGCAGGTCACCCCCGCAGGCGCGGGGCCGATGATCGATTGCAACCGCTTCTTTCCTTCGGAGATCTCGTAGGTAAGGCGCACCTCCCTTTCAGAGCCCTGGAAGGAAAGCGAGTTCGGAACGTATTCGTTGGTTTCCCCGTTCTCGGAGAATTCCGTGTGCGTGCCGTTGGTGTCAACCAGAACAAACTTGGCTCCGGGCTTCGAAAGCTTGAATTCCCTGGCTTCTTCGGGCGGGACATAGGTGTATGTCGGACCTGCGCCGGTCCTCTCGAAGGGAAGTCCGGCACCTTCGTTGTCGAGCACTTCGACCCAGTTATGTTCGGGAATTTCGGCTTCGATCATCCATTCTTCGCAGGCGGTGAGAGTCGCTTCGTCCCATTCGGGGCAGGCGCCGCATTCCCCCTGCGAACAGGTCCCGCAGCTTTCCCCGCCGAATTCTTCGGTTTCTTCGTCGAAGGTCGACCTGCACTGTTCGTATATCGCCGGCACTGCGTCTTCGTGCTTTACCAGCAGTTTCTGCCAGGCTTCTTCTTCGTATTCGGATTCCACCGGCGCCGAGGGCTGCCACATCTGGCCGAGCGCCTTCAAGTTGGTTTTTTCGTTAGCGCCCCAGGCAGAGTTATAGGTGCGGGTGAATTCGAGAGTGGCTTCGCTGCCCGGTACGGGAATCGAGACGTCGGTCCGGGCGATCGTGAACGACCCCGTCAGGAGATCGACGGTCGCCGGCCCGATCCCTTCGGTGGCATCGCCCGGCCCACCGCCGAAGCGGCTGTAGGTCGTGGTGACAGGCTTGCTGGCACCGGCGGCGTTCGCGCCGCCGTTGAAGACGGCGCGCAGCTGTACGCCTTCTTTCTGGGGCCCCCAGCCTTCGGCTTCGGCGTAGGACTTGAAGTCGAAGTAGATAGGCTTTCCCCGGCCTTCGCGAGCCGACAGCGGCCAGGCGGGTTCCTCGTTTTCGGAGTTGCGCAGGTATTCGGATGGGATGTATTTGAAGGTACTCCAGCTCGGCAGCTTCAGCTGGTAGGCGACCGAGCTGACGCCGTTCCATTCCGATTGCCAGTCTGACTTCAGCGTGTAGTAGCCGGCGGTCTTCCGGCCTTCTTCGGGGGAGACGAGCTTGCTGGACTGCGGCGCCGGAGGGTAGGGCAGGAGATTGAACGTCCATTCGGCGGACGTGGGGTCGGTGTTTTCTTCTTTGTCGGTGGCTCGGACCGCGAAGAAGTGCCAAGATTCGCTTTTCGCTTCGACCGGCAGCGCGTAGGGGCTGGCGCAGGGGCTGTAGCCGCTGCTGTCGAGACGGCATTCGAACGTCGCTTCGGGGTCGTCGGCGCTGAATTCGACGGCGCGGTCGCCCGCGGTGTAGGTCGGGGTGGGCGAGGTGATCGTCGTCTCGGGGGGGATCCCGACCTTGAAGGTGCGTTCGGCGGGGCTTTCGTCCCGTTCGCCGGAGCCCGATTCGGCGCGGACGCGGAAGCGGTGGTAGCCCTCGGTGATTTCCGGGTAGGACTTGGGTGAGCTGCAGGCGCTGAATTCTTCGCCGTCGAGCGAGCATTCGAAGCTCACGCCGGCTTCGGTGGCGGCGAAGTCGAATTTCGCGCCGCCGGGTTCCACCGTGCCGACCGGATGCTCGATGATCACCGTGTTCAGCTGCGCCGTCTGCATGCCGTGCAGGGTCGTGTTGCCGCTCAGAACCCCGTCGGTGCGCGTTTCGGGTTCTCCGCCGGTGCAGGCGCCTACCCATTCGTATTTCATGCTCTGGACCTGGGCGCCGGCGTCGATGAGGCGTTCGGCGACTTGGCCTCGGTTGGAGAGTTCGACGCCGGCGTGGGTCTGAGGGGGGATGTCGAGGCATTCGTATTCTTTTCCGGCGATCCTGAATTCGATCGCTTCGCCCGCTTCCTCGCAAGCCACCCCCCAGACCCCTTCGTAGGGTGGCGTCGAGGATTCGAGGCCGAGGCTGAAGTAACAGCCGTTCATCCTCACCGGGGTGTTGTAGTGGGTTCCTTCGACGTCGATCCCGCATTCGGCGAAGGCGCCGTCGAGCGCGAGCTCAGACGGCCCGTTGGCGACCCTCCCCTGCAGGGAGGATTCGCCGCATTCGAAGGTGCCGCTGTTGGTCGCGAAGCTGTCGAGCCCCGCCCCGCCGACCGGCAGTTCCCAGCTTTCGCCCCTGAAGCGCGCTTCGGCTTCTTCTTCCGGTTCTTCTTCGACGTGCAGGCCGAGCGCCAGCTCCTGGCCGCTCAGGTAGGCGCCGAGCGGTTCTTCGGCTTCGTCGCTCCCGGCCAGCGTGGCTTCCCCTTCGAGCAGGCCGTCGGAGCGGGTTTCCGGTTCTTCGGTTTCGGTGGGGCAGATCATGCTGTTGGGGGTCAGTTCGTATTCGACCCCGGTGATCCGGGGGTCGACCTCGATGCCGCGTTCCGGGCCTTCCCCCGTGTTCCGCAGGTCTGCGCCTTCGAGTCCCGACTGCGGGTAGATCTTCGCGCAGGTGACTTCAAAGAGCGAGACCGTGTATTCGATCGCGTCGCCTTCTTCTTCGCAGGCGATACCGCCGCTGGCCGCGTAGGGCGGGCCGAGGTTTCTCGTCTCCAAGACGTAGCGGCAGCTGTTCATGCGCACGTGGGCGGAGCTGATTTTGACGCCTTCGGCGTCGTAGACGCCGCATTCGCTGGCTTCGGCGCCCAGGGCCAGCTCGCCCGTCGCTTCCAGGAGTTCCCCGCGCAGCGCGGTTTTCTGGCAGTCGATGTGCGTTCCGTTGCCGGTGGTTTCGAAGCTGAACGGGGCGGTGCCGGAGAGGTGAGCGGGATAGCTTTCGGCCTCCAGCCGCGGGGCGTGGGGCTTTTCTTCCCCGGGCGGGCGGCCGAGGCGCAGTTCGGTGTGTTCGGATCCTGCGCCGCTCGCCACCGCCTTCCATTCCCCGCCCCGGAGAGAGCCTTCGACGTTTCCTTCGCAGGCGTATTCGGCGCTTTGCGCCCCGGGGGTGAGGATCACGCCGGCGCTCGAGCCGTAGCCGGTGTTCTCGTAGCGCACCCCCGACCCGGACCCGGGGGTGATTTCCAGCGTGCAGTTGATGCCGTAGATCGGATAGCTGTAGCCGGGGAGGGCGATCGGGCCGCAGCCTGGAGGGCCGATCCGCAACTCGCCGCGCGCCTCGCCGTCGAGCTCAAGCCCGGAGCCGAATTCGAAGCGGCAGCCGTTCATGTAAAGGGGCTTGTCGTGGACGTTCCCCCACCAGCAGGAGCCGGTGCTTTCCCCGCCGGCATAGCCGTCGGGGGCCAGCAGGTCGGTTTCGGTCGCGCCTTCGGCGTAGGCGTAGAAGTCGGGGATCGAACAGCGGGGCTTGGGCAGCCCTTCGGCGTATTCGAGTTCGAATTCGCTCAGCTCGCTGACTTCGTAGAGCCAGGCGCCAGGCGTGAGGAAGACCAGCGGGGGGGCCGCGAAGCTATGGGCCTCGCTTTCGGTCGTCCCCGCTTCGCTTTCGGCCACCAGGCGGTAGTGGTAGGTGCCGCGGCTGAGTCCTTCGAGGGTCTGGCTGACGTGCACCGCTTCGTTGCCCGCGCCGATCCCGGCCGGCGAGGCGGGGATCTCGTAGCCGAGGTTCGATCCTCCCCACTCGAAGTAGTAGTGGGTCGTGTTCCCGTTGGGGTCGATCTCGGCTTCGAGCGTCGCCTGCGTGGATTCGATGCCCGAGACGGCCACTTCGCCGATCGCCGGGGCGGCGGCCTCGGCTCGCGTGGGCGCCGAGAGGAAGAGTGTCAGAGCTGTCGCGACAGCGGCTCCCAGCCAAATGGACTTCACGGAATCCCCCGCTTTCCGGCGACTCCGAGAAGCCCTGCCGCCGCTATTCGGTATCTGTCGGATGCGTACCAGGTACGCAGCGAGAACATTCATACCTGACTGCGAACGCTGTTGTCAACCCCCCCCCCCCCGATACGATCGCCGGGCGGGCCGATCAAGCTGAGCCGGGGTCGGCGGCGGCCTGCTCGGCTTCCGCCTGCCGGATCAGGCCGCGCCAGTCGGTGGTGCGGAAGACGAGCAGGATCGCGGCGAAGCCGAGGGCGACCGACCAGGCCGCCATCGCGATCTGGGTGCCGACGGAGAAGGAGAGGACCGCGGTGCGCGAGGGGCCGGAGAGGGTCGCGACGAGCAGCGCCTGCTGGGCGCCGGCGCCGCCGGGGGTGAAGGGGACGACGTTGGCGATCGCCTGCACGCTCATCACCAGCATCACGGCGCCGACCGAGCCGCCGATGCCGAAGGCCTCGAGGAAGAACCAGAAGGCGGCGAAGCGGAAGAGCCAGCCGACCCCCTGCCAGGCGGCGACCTCGCGCAGGTAGCGGCGCGGCGTGGTGAGGATGACGACGCCCTGCCTGACCCGTTGCCAGAAGGCGCGCACGCGGTGGCCGAGCAGGTAGATCCCGGTGGCGATCGCCAGGATCAGGACGCCGCTGACGATCGCGAAGAGCTGCGGGTGTTCGGCCCAGTAGGAGAGCTCGAAGGCGGACAGGTCGGGCAGGCTCGGCGGCTGCGGGAGCAGGCCCTGCGTGACCGCGTAGAGCAGCACGAGCAGGCCGGCGCTGGTGTCGAAGACGGTCTGCACGAGGAAGGAGGAGGTGACAGCCGGGTAGGAGGAGCCGGGGATCTGGCGCTTGACGAGGAAGACTTTGGTCACGTCGCCCGCGTGCGCCGGGACGACGGCGTTGATCCCGGCCCCGGCCAGATAGGCGGCGCTGAGCCGCAGGAAGGAGATCGGGACCCCCGGATAGGCGGCGCGGAGGACGTTGCGCCAGGCCCAGGCGCGGGCGAGCTGCATCGCCGCCAGGCAGACGAGGGCGATCGCGAATGGCGCCCAGCGGATGTCCGCCAGATGCTCGAAGAAGCTCGCCGCCGCTTCCAGGAAAGCTTCGACGCTCGATCCGAAGTCCGCAAGGACCATCCAGTTACACTAGCCCGCTCGTGTCTGCGCCCGACCCGACTCAGACCGCGCCCTCGGCGCCGCACGACCCGGCCGACGCGGCGATGTGCGACCGCGCCCGCGAGCGCTTCACCGGCGACCGCCGGAGCCGCCTGCGCCGCCGCCGCAAGCGCCACGCGAAGCTGCCGAACCTGATCATCGTCGGCGGCCTGAAGTGCGGCACGACGAGCATCCACCACTACCTCGGCCTGCACCCGCAGATCCAGATGTCGAAGCCGAAGGAGCTCAACTTCTTCGTCGAGGAGCTCAACTGGGACCTCGGCCTCGACTGGTACGCGAGCCGCTTCGACGACCGCTTCGCGGTGCGCGGCGAGTCCTCCCCCCACTACACCAACCTGCCGCGCTTCAAGGGCGTGCCGGAGCGGATCCGCGCTCACTGCCCCGACGCCCGCCTGATCTACATGGTGCGCGACCCGATCAAGCGCATCCTCTCGCACTGGGTGCACGCCACCGGCGCCGGCTACGAGACCCGCGAGCTCGTCCCCACCCTTTCGCAGCCCGACTCCTCCTATATCCACCGCTCGCTCTACTGGATGCAGCTGCAGCCCTACCTCGAGCTGTTCGAGCGCGAGCAGATCGAGGTCATCAGCCAGGAGGAGCTGCAGCGCGAACGCGAGCAGACGATGCGCAAGGCGTTCGGCTTCGCCGGCGTCGACGAGGACTTCACCTCCGAGCAGTTCGACCGCGAGTGGGAGAAGTCGAGCGCCAAGCAGGGCGACAAATACCAGGTGATGGAGAAGCTGGTGAAGCTGCCGGGGCTGCGCTCCTTCGACCGCAACTTCGACCGCCTGCCCGAGTCGCTGCGCTGGATCGTCGAGAAGGTCGTCCACGACCCGGAGAAGCCGCCGGCGCCGAAGCCGGAGCTGCCCGACGAGCTGTTCGAGACGCTGCGCGGCCGCTTCGGCGCCGACGTCGCAGCCCTGCAGGACTTCGCCGGCCGGGAATTCCAGGGCTGGCACGAGTACTAGGCTCCGCCGCGTGCGGCGCCTCCTGCCCGACCCCGGCCCGACCACCGTCGAGCGGCAGCTCGCCTCCTACCGGCCGGGCGACCGCGCGCCCGAGGACCGGCCCTTCGTGGCGATGAACTTCGCCGCCACGGCCGACGGCCGGGCGACGATCGAAGGGGTCTCGGGGCCGATCGGCTCGGCCGCCGACACGTCGATGCTGAGCGGGCTGCGCAGCCGCTTCGACGCGCTGATGATCGGCGCGGGGACGAAACGGGTCGAGCGCTACGAGGGCGTGGCGCAGCGGCTGGTCGTGGTCCGGAGTGGCGGCGGCGCCTGGGCCGACCTGCACGAGCTGCTGCGCTCGCTGCGCGCCGAAGGGGTCACCGCGCTGCTCTGCGAGGGCGGCCCGACGCTGCACGGCTCGCTTCAGGCGGCGGGCTTGGTCGACGAGCTCTTCCTGACGATCGCGCCGAAGCTCGCCGGCGCCGGCGCGCCGTCGATCCTCGAGGGCGGCCTCGGCGAGCAGATCGGCCTGCGGCTCGCCTGGCTGCTCGAGGACGACGGCGAGCTGTTCGCCCGCTACAGCGTCGAGCGGTAGCGTTCGCGCGGTTCCTTTTTCGCCCATTTCGTCGAAAAGGAACCACGCGAGCCAACTAGGAGAGGAAGCCGAGCGATGGACTTCAAGCCCAGCCCCCAGGTCGAGACCCTGCGCGAGCGCATCCTCGACTTCATCGACGCCGAGATCTACCCGCGGGAGCGGGAGATCATGGAAGCCATCGACGAGGAGGTCGGACCCGGCGTCCCCTACCCGAAGATCCTCGTCGAGGTGCGCGAGAAGGCGAGATCGGAGGGGCTGTGGAACCTCTTCATGCCCGACGAGCGCTACGGCCCGGGACTGACCAACTGGGAGTACGGGCTGCTCTGCGAGGAGATGGGGCGCAGCCCGGCGGCGGCGCCGATGGCCTTCAACTGCGCCGCGCCCGACACCGGCAACATGGAGATCCTCGCCGAGCACGGGACCGAGGAGCAGCGCGAGCGCTGGCTGGAGCCGCTGCTCGAGGGGCGGATCCGCTCCTGCTTCTCGATGACCGAGCGCGACGTCTCCGGCTCCGACCCGACGCTGCTGCAGGCGCGCGCGGTGCGCGACGGCGACGAGTGGGTGATCGACGGCCACAAGTGGTTCACCTCGGGCGCGGTCGGCGCCGAGCTGGCGATCGCGATGGTCGTCACCGACCCCGACGCGCCCCCTTACAACCGCGCCTCGATGATCTGCGTGCCGACCGACAACCCCGGCTTCAACCTGGTGCGGCCGATCCCGGTGATGGGCCACGACGGCGGCCCCGGCCACTGCGAGATCCGCTACGAAGGCTGTCGCGTGCCGGCGGCCAACCTGCTCGGCGGCGAGGGCCAGGGCTTCACGATCGCCCAGGACCGGCTCGGGCCGGGGCGCATCCACCATTGCATGCGAGCGATCGGCACCGCCGAGCGGGCGCACGAGATGATGTGCCGCCGCGCCAACGAGCGCCAGGCCTTCGGCGGCCCGCTCGCCGACAAGCAGTTCGTGCAGGAGGCGATCGCCGCCTCGCGGATGGAAATCGACCAGGCGCGGCTCTTGACGATGTACGCGGCGTGGAAGATGGACAACGAGGGCAAGCGCGCCGCCCGCCAGGCGATCTCGGCGATCAAGGTCGTCGCCGCCAACATGGTGATGGAGGTGCTCGACCGGGCGATCCAGATCCACGGCTCGCTGGGGATGACCGACGACACGCCGCTCGCCGTCCTCTGGCGCTTCTCCCGCATGCTGCGCCTCGCCGACGGCCCCGACGAGGTCCACAAGATGGTCCTTGCCCGCCGCGAGCTCAACCGCTGGTCGAAGCGCGCCGAGGCCGAGGCCGCGGGCGAGCTGGAGCCCCGCCATGCTCCACGCATGATTTGAAATCCCAATTCGCCGGGTAGGGAATCCCAGATTGCAAAGATTAAAATCCCAATCTGTAGACTTCTAAATCCCAAATTGGCAGGCATCGTGCAGCTGATCCCGAGACAAATCCGCCCCAGCCTGGTCGATGCCCTCACCGACAGCCGCATCGCCTGCCTGCTCGGCCCACGCCAGGCGGGGAAGAGCACGCTCGTCCGTGCGATAACGGCTGACGAGCATCCGGCTCGCTACGTGACCTTGGACGATCCGGCGACGCTGGCGCTGGCGCGGGAAGACCCGACCGGCTTCGTCGCCGGATCGGAGCGGATGGCGATCGACGAGGTCCAGCGCGCCCCCGAGCTCATGCTCGCACTCAAGGTGGTGGTGGACAAAGACCAGACCCGCGGTCGGTTCCTGATCACCGGCTCGGCCAACGTCATCACCCATCCGAGAGTCGCCGATGCTCTGCCCGGCCGTGTCGAGTACCTCACTCTCTGGCCCTTCTCGCAAGCCGAGCTGGCGGAACGCCGACCGACGTTCCTGGCGGCGGCGTTCGCCGACCAACCGCCTCGAATCGATGACGCGCCGATCGGTCGCAATGCATACGCGGATCGCGTGGTTTGCGGCGGGTTCCCGGGGGCGGTGAAGGCCGACGCGCCGCGCAGGCAGCGCTTCTTCGCAGGCTATGTCGACTCGACCCTCGGCCGCGACGTCGATGAGCTCGGCTCGGTCCGCGACAATGAGGCAGCTTCCCGCGTCCTGCGCCTGGCGGCCGCACGCTCCGCGGCGCTCACGAACATGTCGGAGATCGGTCGCGAGCTGGGAATCGACCACAAGACGGTCGGGAAGCACCTGCGGGGCCTTGAACAGCTGTTTCTCATCGTGCAAATACCGGCATGGCACGCGAATCTCGGGCACCGGATCGTCCGTTCGCCAAAGCTGCACCTCGCCGACACCGGAATGCTGTGCTCCCTGATCGGTGCCGATGCCCACCGACTGACGACCGACGGAACGCTGGCCGGCGGCATCTTCGAGACGTTCGTCGTCACCGAGATCCTGCGCCAGGCAAGCTGCGGCGACTTCGCCCACAACCTGCGCCTCTACCACTATCGCGATCAGGCCGGCCACGAGGTCGACCTGGTCCTCGAGCGGTTCGACGGCGACGTCGTCGCCATCGAGGTCAAGGCGACGGCCAGCCTGCGCTCCCGCGACTCCGCCGGCCTGAAGCTATTGCGAGACAACCTGGGCGACCGCTTCAAGCAGGGCATACTGCTCCACCTCGGCGCCGGGACCATCCCGATAGGGGACCGGATCTCCGCGGTTCCGCTGGCCGCGTTGTGGCAGGACTGAGGTCACCGGATCCGCGTTCGACTCGGACACACCGGGCGAGGATCGGCGCCTGATGGCAACCGGCTAAAAGACCGTCGCCAACGCGACGGCCCGACGAGGTCCCCAAGACGACATAATGTTGCGGCCATGCCGTTCTGCT
>Ga0210120_1000342_pt1 | contig 11037 bp, 10 predicted proteins | sample Goodyear_PhragA__FD_184868 | JGI IMG/M metagenome (GOLD analysis project Ga0210120, IMG submission 184868) | Wetland microbial communities from San Francisco Bay, California, USA, that impact long-term carbon sequestration - Goodyear_PhragA_D2... | ecosystem: Environmental > Aquatic > Marine >... | reverse complement strand
GAGTCGTTGAACCCCCATTCGTCTTCGATGCTGGCGATCAGCGCCGGTGTCGCCGTTTTGCCGGCCAGGTTTTGGGCGGGATCGGCCGGGATCACGTTGAAGATCGTGAAGGTGATCAGCGAGACGGCGAAGAGCACCGCGACCATCCCGGTCAGGCGGCGGACGACGAAACGCCCCATCAGACCGGCGTCCCCTCGGGCTCCGGCACACCCGCGTGCATCTCCAGCCGCAGCTTCGAGCGCGGGTCGAGCGCGTCGCGCAGCCCGTCGCCGAAGATGTTGATCGAGAGCACGGTCAGCAGCAGCATCGTGCCCGGGATCACGGTCAGCAGCGGCGAGCTGGTGATCAGCTTGAAGCCGCTGCCGATCATCGTTCCCCAGGAGGTGTTGGGCGGCTGGACCCCGACCCCGAGGAAGGAGAGCATCGACTCGAGCAGCATCGCGTTGGCGACGCCAAGCGTGAAGAAGACAATGATCGTCGAGTAGAGGTTGGGCAGCAACTCGCCGAACATCACCCGCAGTGCGCCGGCGCCCTGGGCCTCGGCCGCTTCGACGAACTCCTTCTGGCGCAGGGAGAGGACCTCGCCGCGGATCGGCCGCGCCATGTAGGGGACGTAGACGCCGCCGATGATCAGAATCGGGATCCAAATCGAGCTGCCGGAGAGGTCGATCGGGCCGAGCTGCAGGCCGCCGACCGCGAGCACCAGCCCGAGCGAGATCGCCAGCAGCGTCACCGGGAAGGCCCAGACCACGTCCAGCGCGCGCGAGATCACGGTGTCGGTCCAACCCCGGTGGTAGCCGGCGAGCAGGCCGAGGGTTACCGAGAGGACGGTCGTCAGCAGGGTGGCGGCGAAGCCGACGAGGAGCGAGGTGCGGCCGCCGTACATCAAGCGCACCATCTCGTCGCGGCCGAGGCCGCCGTCGGCGCCGAGGAAGAAGCGGCCTCCGGAACCGAGCCAGAGCGGCCCGATCGGCTTGCCGGTGGACTCGACCACTTCCCGCCTTTCCCCGTCCACCGTGACCTTTTCCAGCGTGTGGGTGGCATTGGGGCCGGTGTGGGCGACGTGGCCGGCCCAGAGCGGTGCCGCCAGCGAGAAGACGACAATCAGGATGAAGAGGGCGCCGAAGGCGAGGGCGACGCGGTTGCGCCGCAGCCGCCGCCAGGCCAGGCGCCAGGGGCTGGCGGCCGCCGCAGGGGCGGCCTCCTTCGCGATGGGCTCGGAGGCCACCCCCGTATTGTGAAGCAGCGCCGGGCGGCTACTTGAGCTGGAAGCTCGCCAGGCTGTGCCCGAAGGTCGGGTTGAAGATGACCTTGTCGAGATCGATTTCGCTGTCGACGAAGGTCGAGGTCGTGTTGGTGCCGTAGGGAGCCCAGGCCGCTTCTTCCATCGCGGCCTTGTCGAGTTCCGCGTATTCAGCTTCCTGTTTGGGGCCGAGCTCTTCTCCAGCCAGCCTCTTGATCTTCTCGTTGAATTCGGGGTTGTCGACCCGGGAAAAGTTCAGGTTGTTGGTCGGCGCGATCGATTCGCCGGAGAGCAGTGGCTGAACGAAGTTGTTGGGGTTGGGGTAATCCTCGTACCAGTCGGTCCAGCCGATGTCGAGGTCCGGCGTTGTTTCGTTGCCGATGATCGTGAAGTAGTTGTCGGCGTTGAGCGTCTTCAGTTTGGCGTTGAAGCCGAGCTGGTTGAGGACGTCCTGGAGATAGGCACCGGCATCGTTGTTGGGGCTTTCGTCGTCGGTCCAGACGGTGATGTCGGTGTCCGACGGGTTGGCTTCTTTGAACAGCTGCTTGGCTTTGGCCATGTTGTGCGGGTAGAGATTGATCTCCTCGTGCCCGGGCATGCCTTCGGGCAGGATCTGGTGGGCCGCGCTGAGTGAGCCGGCGTAGATTCGTTCCAGCGCCGCCGAGTCGATTGCGTAGTTGACCGCCTGACGCACTTTGACGTCATCGAACGGTGCCTTTTCGTTGTTCATCCAGAAGTAGTAGACGTTGATCGGGTGGTCGATCCGGAACTGGGTCCCCTCGTACTTGTTGATGATCCTTTCGCGCTGGTCGGCGGGCACCAGAGTCTGCATCCACATCGTCTTGTCGGTTTCGATTTCGTTGACCTGGGTCGCGTCGTTGCGCACGACGTTGATTCTGATCTTGTTGAAGTGGCCGTTGCCGACCGCGTCGATCTTGGTGCCGTTCGCTTTCGCCCAGTAGGGATTGCGCTCATATGACCAGCCACGGCCCGGTTCGGACTTGGTGATCATGTAAGGGCCGGTTGCCGGCGGCGGGTCGTTGGTCAGGTTCTTGGCCGGTGTGCCGGCGGGGCTCGTTGGTGAAGGTGCCGCGCGGGCCGGTCAGCTCGATCGTGATCTTGCCGGTGGCGTCGTCGGTCTTGATGCCGGGGATGCCGCCCTTCTTGGTTTCGGCAAATTTTTCGGCGCCGACGATGCTTTCGTAGAAGAAGAAGCCAGGCGAGTTGATCTTGAACAGCCTTTCGATCGAGCTCTTGAAGTCGGAGGCCTTGACCGGCGTGCCGTCGGAGTACTTGAGGCCCTTCTGCAGGGTCAGTTCGTAGGTCTTGCCGCCGTTGCTGGTCTTGGGCATGCTCTCGGCCAGGCCGGGGATGATCTCGCTGCCTTCCTTGCCATTGGCCCGCTTGTAGGTGAGCAACGGCATATAGGTGTCGTACATCGCCGTCCAGCCTTCCTGGGTATAGGAGAGCGCCGGGTCGAGGTAGTCGGGGAATGAGGCAAAGCTGCCGGTGAACGTGTCCCCTTCCTTGCCGTTTGAGTTTCCGCAGGCCGTCAGGCCAGCGGCTATGGCCGCGGTAGACGCAACGAGCAGCAGAACGAGACCGAACTTTCTCAACGCATTACCTCCGATTCGGACTAGGCGTGGGCGCAGCGGCGCCCACTGGAATCAACTCCACCATAGGCGCATCTTCGGCGTCAAGTGCCTCTGCACCTGTTTTCCCCCTGCGCCACTCTGTGCCAAGCAGGGGCGTCGCTACGGCGATCGTGGCCAGGACGCCGACGCCGGCGACGAGGAAGGCCACACGCGGGCCGGCGGCGTTTGAGATCAGGCCGCCGAGCATGTAGCCGACGCCCGGCATCGCGGCGCCGAGCGACTCGAGCACGCTCATGACCCGGGCCTGCATGTTCGTTGCCGTCAGCTCCTGCACGGCGCTGACCATCGCCACCCACTGCACGCCGTTGCCGGCCCCGCCGACCATTGCCGCCACGCAGGCGGCTGCCAGCGCGGGCGCGGCGGCCATGCCGAGGTATCCGGCGCCGACCGTCAGCGTGCTGAATAGGAGCAGGTAGGCGAGGCTGGCCCGGCGAAGCGCGGCGAACACGAGGCTGCCCAGAACCATGCCGATTCCCCAGCTTGCGAGCAGTAGGCCGTAGCCTGAGTCGCCGGCGCTCAGGGTCTCCTTCGCGTAGATCACCTCCACGGGGATCACGGCGGCGAAGAAGACGAAGACGATTCCCTCTCCGTACAGGAGCGTACGCAGCGCCGGGCTCTCCCTGATGTAGGAGATGCCGGCTTGGACGCGGTCGCGCATACGGGCCGAATCCGGAGCCGCCTGGGGCAGCGGCCCCGCCGTGAGCAGGATCCAGGCGATCGCGTAGAAGGACACGGCGTCCAGCAGCAGCGCGGTCTGCACGCCGAACCCGGCGACCACGACGCCGGCGATGGCGGGGCCGATGGCGGCGCCCCCGGTGAAGGCGAAGTTGAGGATCGCGTTGCCCGCCCGCAGCTCGCCGGCCGGCTCGAGCATCGCCGCGGTGACGGCGCGGGTCAGCGAGCGGCCGGTCAGCGCCAGCGCGCCGTCGATCGCGGCCAGCGCGCACACAGCGGCCAGGGAGAAGTGCGTGACGAGCAGGGCGAGCCCTCCAAATGCCGCCGCCTCGCCCGCGTAGACGATCGGCAGTACGAAGCGGGGGGGTCGCGACTCGGCTCGCACGACCAGGAGCGGTGCGAGCACCGCCGGGAGAAATCGCGTCCCGAGGAAGAGGGCCGCCGTCGCCAAGGCACTGCCGGTGCGGTCGAAGACGAGGACCGAGAGGGCGACGATCCCCATCCAGTCGCCCAGCTCGTTGACGGCGTAGGAGGTCGCAAGCCGCCGGAAGGCAGGCCTGCGCAAGGGGTGGATGACGCCTGCTCTAGGCACGGATGGCGAGACCTTCTACGTAGTTAGGCACGGAGGCTTTAAGTAGTTGTGCACAAGATTTCCTGCAGATGCACAACTTTTCCGCAAGCTGTGCTACAACTTCTCCAGGTTCATTGTGAAGTTTCAAGCAGCTTCGCATGAGTTTTCAGGGCTTCAACGGAAAGGAAGAACAATGGGCTGGCGCCACTAGGTACTTCCCAGAAGCGAACGCTCGTTGCGAGCATCGCTTCCTTGATTTTCGAAGGGCGTTCCCACAGGGGGGCGCCTTTCGCGCGTTCGGGGGGCCACCTACATGGGATATCCGCAAATTGCAAGGTCTTGGCCACTTGATCTAGACGGGTTGCCGAGTCCGCGGCGACCGTCTACCGTGTTTGCTGCAACGAGCGTTTTGCCGCAAGGGCCCAGTCGCCCAGGCGCAGGGAAGCATCATCGTGCTGCCAGCTTCCCAGAACCTGCCGGCCGGGTGCGATCGGCTGGAAGACGATGCCAGCAGAGCGACCCACACCGCTGATCATCACCATTCAACTGGTGCTGCTCTGCGCCGCGGCGGCGGCCATTGGGATGGGTGCACTGAGCGCCGACTGGGATCCCGCCCTGTTCGGCATCCTGCTTGGCTTCACCGTCTTCAGCGACCTGACGGCGATCGAGACGAAATCGAAGCTGAAGACGTCCGGCAGCTTCCTGGCCCTCGTCCTGGCAATGGTGCTCCTCGGCGGGCCGCCGGCCGCAGTGCTTGGCGTGTTGACGATCCTCGCCGGCTGGGCGCGCTGGCGTGACGCCCCGCACTACCTGCTCAACAACCTCCTGACCTACGCCAGCTTTCCCCTGATCGGTGGCGTCTTCTTCCACCGGGTGACGGAGGCAGCCGGGATCACCTCCGCCGACGTGTCCTTCTACACGCTCGTCTTTGCGACCTTCTTGGTGGCCCTGGCGATGAACTTCTCGATGATCGGCGCCTACAAGTGCTACCTGGAGCGCAGCCGATTCATCTCCACGGTCCGCACTGTGCTCGTCCCCGTTCTGCCCTCCGAGCTCGCTGCGGCGATGATGGCGGTCGGCGTCGCCTTCATCTACCACGAGATCGGCCTCGCGGCCGTCGCCCTGTTCGGCATCGTGTTGATCACCTTCCAGTACCTGCTCGGCGCCCTGCTTCTCTCCCAGGAGCGCGCCGGCGAGCTCGAGGTGCGCACCAAGCAGCTGGCCAGCTTCCAGGTCGGCATCTTGAGCGCCCTGCTTCGCACCCTCGACCTGCGGGACCAGATGACCGCCCGCCACAGCGCCGCCGTCGCCCGCTACTCGCGGGCGATTGCCCAGCGGGCCGGCTACTCGAAGCGGGAGGAGGAGCTGGTCCACATCGCGGCGCTTCTGCACGACATCGGCAAGTTCATCCTTCCCGACCGGATCCTCAAGGCCAACGTGCCGCTCACCGACGAGGACTGGATGCTGATTCGCCGCCACCCCCAGCAGGGCGCCCGAGTCGTCGGCTCCGTCGACGGCTACGGACCGGTAGCCGAGATAATCCTCGCCCACCATGAGCGAATCGACGGGACGGGCTACCCGCGCGGCCTCGAAGGAGATGACATCCCCGATCTGGCGCGGATCATCTCGGTGGCGGACACCTACGATGTGATGACCGCCCGCGACTCCTACCGCTCTCCGGTCTCCACCTACGAAGCGATCGAGGAGCTGCGCCGCGTCGCCGGCTCGCAGCTCGATGCCCGCTTCGTCGACATCTTCGTCGAACTGCTCGAGGGCCGCGACGTCGAGTTCCAGCACGACGAGGCAGCGGACTTCGAGAAGGAGCTGGCGCTCGAGGCGAGGATCGCGGAGGCTGCAAGCCCGGTGGTCCAGCTCGGCCGGTTCCGTGTGCCCGACGTCAGCGTCAGCTGACGAGCGCCTCCGCTCTCCTCTCGCCGGGAGTTCTGCAGCGGCGTGTGCCCGCCGGCCAGCGTGACGATACGGTTCGCCCACGATGCGCGCGGTCACGTTTCAAGCTCCCGGTGACGTGAGGGTCGAAGAGAAGCCCGCCCCTGAGATCGGCGCTGCCGACGAGGCGGTCGTGCGCGTCGAGGCGAGCGGGATATGCGGGTCCGATCTCCACATCTACCACGGACGGGTGCCGGTCGAGGCCGGCTTCACGATCGGTCACGAGTTCGTCGGCACCGTGCTCGAGGTCGGGACCGGCGTGGAGCGTGTAGCGGTCGGCGACCGCGTTCTGGGTTGCTTCCACGTCGCCTGCGCCACCTGCGGGGCCTGCCTCCGCGGCGACTACCACCGCTGCGAGCGGGGCCGGACATTCGGCCATGGCTCCAAGCTCGGCGACCTGCAGGGCGCTCAGGCCGAGCAACTGCTCGTGCCGCGCGCCAACCTCACGCTGCGGCGGGTTCCGCAGGGCATGTCCGATGAGGTGGCGCTGTTCGCGGGCGACGTGATGGGGACCGGCTACCACTCGGTCGCCCACGCCGGGCTGCGCGCCGGCGACACGGCCGCGGTGCTCGGCCTCGGCCCCGTCGGGCTCTGCGCGGTCCAGGCGGCTCTGGCCGCGGGCGCAACGCGGGTCTTCGCGATCGACTCCGTGGCGCAGCGGCTGCAGATGGCGGCGCGGTTCGGCGCGGTTCCGGTCCACCTCACCGAGGAGGACCCGAAGCGCGCGGTGCGGTCCGCTACCGGGGGCCGCGGCGTCGATGTCGTCGTCGACGCGGTTGGCGACCCCGCGCCGCTGGCGATGGCGATCAGCCTGGCCCGGGACGCCGGCACGGTTTCGGGGATCGGCGCCTACGCCGGCCGCGGCGAGGTGCCGATCGGGCTCGCCTGGCTGAAGGGCCTGACGCTGCGCCTCGGGCTCGCCAACGTGATCGCCCACGTCGATCGCGTGCTGGGACTGATCGAGGCGGGCAAGCTCGATCCCTCGCCGCTCGTCACGCACCACATGAAGCTCGACGAGGCCGCCGACGCCTACGCGCTCTACGACCGCCGCGAGGCCCTGAAGATCGTCCTGACGCCTTAGTAGTGCTTTGTCGGGTTGCCTCGAATCGCCCGTTTTCGGGCAATCCGACATCGATAGCGCGATTCCTGCGCCAGCTTGGTTGAGCCAATGTCGCGCGCGGAATCGCAACCCGACAAAGCACTATTAGAGCCTGTCTCATAACCCTCCGCACACGCCTGGCCGTGGCGGACGCGTCGCGGGCCGACGTCCTCGGAAAGCCGGCAATGCCCCGGCATTGGCCGGCCTCCTGCGTCCTCGGCCCGCTCGGTCCGGCGCTCGCCAGCCCCACACGCAGGGTTATGAGACAGGCTTAGGGCCAACCCCGGTGGGGGTGTGGCAGCATCTTGGGTCGATGGCGCTGCTCAGCGATAACGAGGTGGAGGCAAAGCTCGGCGGGCACCCCGGTTGGGAGCGGGCAGGCGACGCGATCGCAAAGACGTTTGAGCGAGGTGATTTCGTCGGCTCGGTCGACTTCGTCCAACGCCTGGTGGAGCCCGCCGAGGAGATGAACCACCACCCGGACCTCGAGGTCGCCTGGGGCAGCGTCACCGTGAAGATCTCCACCCACTCCGAGGGCGGCATCACCGCGGCGGACTTCGAGCTGGCGGCGAAGATCGACGCCCTCGCCTCAGGCTGAGCGGACGGCTGCGGTGGCCCGGTGGCCGAGTGCCTTCCAATCGACGATGCGCTGTCCATTCCGCTTGCCGAGGTCGAGGTGCGCACCAGCCGATCCTCGGGCCCCGGGGGGCAGCACGCCAACGTGACCGCCTCGCGAGTCGAAGCTGTGTTCGACGTCGAAGCGTCCAGGGCCCTCAGCGAGTCACAGCGGGCACGGCTGCGCGAACGCGCCGGCCCCGTCGTCCGAGCCGTCGCCCAGGAGGCGCGGGGGCAGGCCCGCAACCGGGAGCTCGCGCTGCAGCGCCTCGCCGAGAAGATCGCCGCCGGTCTGCGCGTTCCGCGCCGGCGCCGCCCGACCAAGCCGAGCCGCGCCGCGCGAGAGCGGCGCCTCGAGCAGAAGCGTCGCACCGCCGCGCGCAAGCAATCTCGACGCGGCCCCACCGAAGAGAATTGATCGGGCCGCATGCGAACCGGCCGCCAGGGGCGGCCGGTTCGCATCCTCCATGGGTAGTCGTCACGCCCCCAAACGTCAGGTGACCGTGACGTGTCCTTTCATGAAGCCGTTGTGAGCCATCGACCACGGGTCGCAGGGGACCGCGCAGATCCATTCGTAGCTGCCGGCCTTGTCGGGCGCCTTGAATGTGAACGTGGTCTTGCTGGCCTTCTCCTCCGTGCCGGACGGGATCTTCGCGTTCGTGTCCAGCCCGGCCGAGGTGAAGCTGTGGGGCATGTCGTCGTAGTTGTAGACGGTGACCTCCACGGTGGCCCCGGCCTCGACGGAGAAGTCCGCGGGCAGGAAGGCATCGTGCCACTGGCCGTCGGCCCCCTTCTTGCCCTGCTCCTCGTCTGACTTGATGACGAGCTTCACGCTTTCCGACGTGGGGGCTGACTGCGATGCCGACCCGGCGGTGGCCGCCGACGCTTCTTCGCCGCCGTCGCTGCCGCCGCAGGCACTCAGCGCAATCGCCAGGATCGCGAGCACGCCGAGGCTGGGGACCGCCAGCCAGTTGAGTCGAGCGATAGGCGAGCGCTTTTCGCTACTTGTCTTGCTCATCTGTTACGTCCTCCTGTCTTCATGAAATGACAGGAGGGATTCTCGGTCCGCGCCAGCGCTCCCACAACGCCAGGACCAGGGGTTTTCGGATGCCCGAATGGGTGGTTTCCGGTGCTCCAGAGTTGGGGAGGGCGGCCCCCTCAGATCCGAGGGCCCGCCTATGACTTTCGATAGATCAGGGCTCTGGCGAGGTCACCTCGACCAGCCCCGAGCGCAGCGCGTAGGCAACGGCCTCGGCGCGGTTGCGCAGGTGGAGCTTGGAAAGGATGTTCTTCATGTGGAAGTTGACGGTGCTTTCGGCGATGAACAGCTCCGCGGCGATCTCCCGATTCGTCTTTCCCTCGGTGACCAGTTGCAGGACCTCCTGCTCGCGATCGGTCAGCGTGTCGCGATTGCCCTCCGTATCGCCGCCGCCCCGGGCGACGCGCGCGAACTCTTCCAGGATCTTGGTGGCCAGCCCCTGGGAGAGCGGCGCCTCGCCCTCCGCGATTCCGTCCAGGGTCCGCTCGAACTCGTCGTTTGACATGTCCTTGAGCAGGTAGCCCTCCGCTCCGCTCTTGACCGCCTCGAAGAGGTCGGCGTCGTCCTGGGAGACGGTGACGATGACGATCTTCACCTCGGGCATCTCGGCCTTGATCAGCCGGGTCGCCTCCAGGCCGCCGCAGCGCGGCATCGTGATGTCCATCAGCACGAGGTCGGGGCGCAGCTCGCGCGTGCGTTCCAGTGCCTCGACTCCGTTGCCCGCCTCTCCCACGACCTCGTGGCCGCCGGCCTGCAGCAGGCTTGCGATGCCGGCTCGGAAGAGCGCGTGGTCGTCGGCGAGCAGGACCCTCACTGGGTTCCTCCGTTCGATTGGGGAAGCGGCAGTCGGACCCGCACCTGGGTGCCTCCCTCTGGCCTCGACTCGATCTCGAATCGCCCGCCGACGGCCTCGGCCCGCTCGCGCATCGTTTGCAGGCCGAAGTGCGGCCAGCCTGTCCGCGCTCGCCGCTCTGGAGTGAATCCGCAACCGTCGTCGTCGATCGAGACGACCAGCTCGGCGTCTTCGGTCGAGAACCGGACGGTGGCGCTGTCCGCTGCGGCGTGGTTGCGAACGTTGTTGAGCGCCTCCTGCACGATCCACATCAACTGGATCTCGGTCGTCGGCGGCAGTTCCGGAAGCTCTCCGTCCTCGACGACCTCGAGGCTCGCCGGAGCCCCGGGCATCTCGCGGTAGTTGCGGAGATGCTTGCGCACCGCGTCGGAGAGGCGATCGCTGCCGGTGAGCGGTGTCCTCAGGCTGAAGATCCCTTCGCGGACGTCGGCGTACACGCGCTTCGCCGCCTTCTCCATTGCCTCCAGCTGCACCCCGGCCTCCTCTGTCCGGTTCGAGGCAAGCAGCTTGCGCACGGCAAGGGTCTGGGTGTTGATGTAGCCGAGGACCTGAGCGAGTCCGTCGTGGAGCTCATGGGCGATCCGCTCGCGCTCCTCCAACACCGCGGCGTCGAGAACCCGCTCGTGAAGGCGAGAGCTCTCGATAGCCGCGGCGAGTCGCTCGGCAACGCCTTCGAGCAGACCGCGCTCGGCCTCGTCTCGCATCCCCTTGCGATCCCGCGCGGCGACGCATAGGACCCCGTAGGTTTCGCCCCGGCGGCGCAGTGGGAGCGCGCAGAAGCTCTCGAAGCCAAGCTGCTTCACCGCGGGGCGCACGTAGCGCTGCTCGGCGGGCAGGTCGTGGACGAATATCGCCGACCCCTGGCCGGCGGCCAGCCCGGGCAGCCCCTCCCCGAGCCGCAGTCGCTCCCTTTCCCGGAACGCCTCGGGAGCCGCGCCGCGGTGGTGCGCCAGCTTGAGGTTGTCCCCGCCGTCGGTCAGCCAGACCTCCGCCGCGTCGGCGGAGGTGATGTCGAGGATCGCGGCGAGGCTGTTGTCCAGCAGCTCTTCGAGATCGAGCGACGACCCTGCCTCGCGGCCGATCTCGACCAGCGCTGCGAGCATCGCATTCCTCTCCAGGACGCGTCGCTCGAGCCGCTCGACGATTCCGAACACGACAAAGGAGAAGCCCGCCGTGATGAGGACCAGCAGGACCAGCACGTAGAGCACCTGCGGGAAGTCATGGAACCTGTGTAGGGCGGTGTGCAGCAGGTAGTTGAGGCTGGCGACGAAGAGGACCGGCAGGATGATCGCCAGCCACCGGAGCATTCTGAAGCCGCTCGACCTCATGCCCTCCCCGTC
>Ga0210120_1000341_pt1 | contig 11047 bp, 12 predicted proteins | sample Goodyear_PhragA__FD_184868 | JGI IMG/M metagenome (GOLD analysis project Ga0210120, IMG submission 184868) | Wetland microbial communities from San Francisco Bay, California, USA, that impact long-term carbon sequestration - Goodyear_PhragA_D2... | ecosystem: Environmental > Aquatic > Marine >... | reverse complement strand
CGCTTGAGTTCGAGCCATTCCCTGGCAAGGTCCCTCGCTGCGCTCGGGATGACGGTGATCGGTTGAGCCCGTCCTCTCCCGCGGAGCCTTCCCGTTAGATTTGGGAGCGATGCCCGAGCTCCCCGAAGTCGAAACCATCGTTCGCGACATCCGCCCCGCCCTCGTCGGCCGCCAGCTCGGCCGAGTCTCGCTGAGCCACGACGACATTCTGAGCGGGGTGACCCGCCGGACGCTATTGCGCGGCCTGAACGGCGCCACCGTGCAGTCCGTGTTCCGACGGGCCAAGCACGCGGTGCTCGACCTGGGTGCCCGCCGCCTCGTCGTGCAGCCCGGCATGACCGGCTCGCTCATCGTGTACGACCACCCGCTCACGGATGAAGAGCGCCGCTACGCTGTGCTGCGCGCGCCGCTCGATGACGGACGGGAGCTCGTCTATCGCGATGTCCGCCGCATCGGGAAGCTTCGATTGCTCGACGCCGGCGGCTGGCGCCGCTATACCGAAGCGATCGGCCCCGAGCCGCTCGAGCCCGACTTCACCGCCGCCCGGCTTGGCAGCGCTCTTGGCCGCTCGCGCCAGGCGGTGAAGAAGGTGCTCATGGATCAGCGGCACCTGGCCGGCGTAGGCAACATCTACGCGAATGAGGCGCTCTTCGCGGCGGGGATCGATCCGTCGAAGCCGGCGCGCAAGCTCACGCCCGACGACCACCGCCGGCTGCACGCGGAGATCCGGCGCATTCTGGAGGCGGCCATCGCGTCCAACGGCACGACCGTGAGGGATTACCGCACCGGCACCGGCGAGCCCGGCAATTTCCAGCTGGAGCTGCTGGTCTACGGCCGGGAAGGCGAGCCGTGCCGTCGCTGCGGCACGCGGCTCGCCGGGACGCACTTGATCGACGCACGCATCTCCGTCTTCTGCCATCGCTGCCAATCGTGAGCTCCACCCGCCGCGCACAGCGGGCGGTCCCGCTTCCCGCCACCGACCTCGAGCAGCTCCGCCAGCGCGTCCGCGCGCTGGCGGAGAACCGGCCGGCCGTCTACCGGATGACGGACGCCATGGGCCGGGTGATCTATGTCGGGAAGGCCAAGCGGCTCCGCACCCGGCTGCTCACGTATTTCCGCGCGGCCTATCCGGACGACAAGGCGGCGCGGATTCTCTACGCCGCGGGCGACATCGCCTGGGACTACGTGCCGAGCGAGTTCGCGGCGTACCTCGGCGAGCTCCGGCAGATCCGGAAGTTCCGACCGTACTTCAACCATCGGGGCAACGTCACGCGCCGGAGTGTGCTCATCAAGATCTCGAGCGACCTCGCGCCGCGGGTGTATGCCGGGGCCACCGTGGCCCGGGACGACGCGCGCTGCTACGGACCGTTCCGGTCGATGGCGCGGACCCTCGAGGCGGTGCGGACGCTCAACGACCTGCTCGGGCTCCGGGACTGCAAGGCCGAGATGCCCGCGGTCTTCGCCGGCCAGGCCGATCTGTTCGATCAGCCGCTGCAGGCGGGATGCATGCGCCACGAGTTCGGCGTCTGCAGCGGACCGTGCGCGGGCTTCGTGGCGCAACTGGATTATCGGCGGCGGGTCGAGACGGCCATGGCCTTTCTCGAGGGCCGGACCATCCAGCCGATCGACCGCGTGGTCCAGGCGATGCAGGGCGCGGCGGCGGAGGCCCGCTTCGAAGTGGCGGCGCGCTGGCGCGAGAAGTTCGAGCAGCTGGAATGGCTGCTCGCCGCCACCAGCCGCGCCCGCTCCGCCCGCGACCTCCTCACCTTCGTCTACCGCGACCCCGGCGATTTCGGCGACGACCGCGTCTACCTCGTTCGGCAGGGCGTCGTGCGGGCGTCCTTCCCGTATCCCAATACGCCCATCGAGCACGAGGCCTTCCGCGCCGTGGTGGCCGAGGAGGCGGCCAGGCCTTCGCCACCGGTGGGCCCGCTCCCGCTCGAGGCCATCGACGAGATCCTGCTGCTTATGTCCTGGTTCCGGGCGCACCCGGAGGCGCTGCGCCGGACGTCCCCGTATGCCGAGTGGGCCGCCTGAGCGACAGTCGGGGGCCATCGGCCGGGCCGAGCGTCCGCATCAGGGGACGGCTCTTCGGGATCACCAACGTAACGCCTTCCGAGTCAGCAAGTTAGCAACCTGCATTTTCTGGCACCCCATCTGCCTGACCTTCCATCGTTGCGCGCTCTGCGCAGCCACTCACTCGTTTGTGCGGGAGGTCATATGCTCCATCGAATCTTCTGGGCCGGCGCCCTCGCCGGCCTCGCCGTCTCGACGCCGTTGGCCGCCCAGCAGCGCTCCGCCGGTCCCTCGTTCGGCATCACCCCCTACGCCGGGTACATGAAGTTCGGAAATCTCGTCTCCGGTCCGCTCGGCACGAGCGTGCGGAACGCCGGCGCGGCGGTCTACGGCGCCGAAGCGACGCTCGGGTTCACGCGGGCGATCGCCCTCGTCGGCAACGTGGCGTACACCCAGCCCGGACTCGAGATCGGCGCGCCGCTGATCGGCGGAGTGTCGGTCGGACAGAGCTCGGTGCTGCTGTACGACGCCGCGCTCCGCCTGCGGGTGCCGGTCGGTATGGGCGGGCTGCCGATTTCGCCGTTCGTCCAGGGCGGGGCCGGGTACGCGCGGCAGTCGTTCGACATCGGGCCCGCGTCGACGCATTCCACCAACTTCGCCTATAACGTCGGCGCCGGTGCCGACGTGGCGCTCGCCCCGCGGTTCGGCCTGCAGTTCATGGTCAAGGATTACATCGGAAAGTTCGATGCGCAGGAGGCCACGGGGCTGAACGTCGACACCAAGCCGACGCACAACTTCGCGGTGAGCGCGGGACTTCGGCTGGGGTTGTAGGGAGCTGGCCAAAGCCCGTCACCCTGAGCAAAGCGAAGGGGGCATGACCCGAATCATGCCCCCTTCGCTTTGCTCAGGGTGACGGGCGAAGAGGATGACTCCGCTCAGGTTCACTCGAGCGGTACCCACAGCGCCGGCGTGCGCTCGAGGAGCTTGGGCCCCACGGGCGTCCTAACCGCAGGCCAGCCGACGGCGGCGAGCAGCGGCTAGTCCGGATCCAGCGACGTCAGCGGCACCAGGCGACCGCGCGGCGGTATGCCCGGCTCCAGCTCGAGAAGGCCGACGGAGGCCGGCAGGTCGAAGCGCCGCGGCCCGGCGCCGCCGGGGTTCATCACCGTCACGACGACGTCGACCAGGGTGAGCAGCGGGCGGTGGGTGTGGCCGTAGACGATGATCTCGGCGTCGGGGAACTCGGCCTGCAGCCGCTCGGGCGTCGGGCTGCCGAGCTTGTCGCCGTGGGTGACGACGATGGTGAAGCCGTCGAGCTCGAGGGTGGCGACGGCCGGGAGGCGTTCACGGATTTCCCAGCCGTCGGTATTGCCGTAGACCGCCGTGACCGGCGCGACGGTCCCGAGCTCCTCGAGAATCGACGCCGGTCCGACGTCACCCGCGTGCAGGATATGGTCGACCTCGCGGAACACCTCGAACACCTCGGGGCGAAGCAGGCCGTGCGTATCCGCGATGACGCCGATACGCGACATCAGCCGTCGTCTCCCGTCCAGCGCCGGGCGATCTCGATATCGAGATCCAGCTGGTCGAGCACGCGCTGCACGATGAAATCCACCAGCTCGGCTACCCTCGAGGGCCGGTGGTAGAAGCCGGGCGCGGCCGGAATCACGACGGCCCCGGCCTCGGTGACCGTCACCAGGTTCCGCAGGTGGATCAGGGAGAGCGGCGTTTCGCGCGGCACGAGGACGAGCTTCCGCCGCTCCTTGAGGGTCACGTCCGCGGCGCGCTCGACGAGAGACCGGCTGGTGCCGGCGGCGATGGCGGCGACGGTCCCCATCGAGCAGGGGCAGATCACCATGCCGCGAGTTCGCTGCGAGCCCGAGGCCGGCAGCGCGCCGCGATCGCCGTCGGGAAAGCTCGTGACCGAGCGCCAGTCTCCGCCCGTGGCCTCCCGCAGCGCGTCCAGCGTCTCGATGCCGCACTCGTCGCGCAGCAGCCGCATCCCGTGGCTCGAGGCCACGAGCCACACCGGTACCTGGTTCCGCGCCAGCACGTCGAGCAGGCGCACCCCATAGGGCGCCCCCGAGGCGCCAGTGAGCGCCACGACGACCGGAGGATGCGTCACCGCCCTCTCCGGTTGGGCGTCGGAGAGCGAACGGGATGCCTGGGGGCCGGAGCTGGCGGTGGCCGCCGTGGTGACTTGGGCGGCTCACCGGCCGCACGGCGCCTGCCCAGTGGCCGCGGCGCGGGCCGCTGCTTCATCGCACGACCCGATCGATCAGCGCGAACGCGAACACCGTGACGCTCATGACACCGTTCATGGTGAAGAATGCGGCGTCGAGCCGCGAGAGGTCTCCCGGCCGCACGAGCTGGTGCTCGTAGACCAGGATCCCGGCAGCCACCACCAGCCCGGCGAAATACCACACCCCGAAGCCCGCGCCCCAACCGAACAGCGCCAGCGCCGGAATCGTCACCCCGTGGAGCAGCTTGGCCAGCTGGATGGCGCGCCGCTCGCCCAGGCGGACGACGGCGCTCCGGAGCCCCTGCTCCCGGTCGAAGCCGGCATCGGGCAGCGCGTAGAAGATGTCGAACCCGGCGACCCAGGTGGCCACCGCCAGCGACACGGCGAGCAGCAGCCAGGCGGGATCGCTCCACCGTCCCATCACCGCCAGGTAGCCCCCGACCGGCGCGATGGCGAGGCTCATGCCCAGCCAGAGATGCGGCCACCAGGTGAACCGCTTGGCGAGGCTGTAGGTCAGCACCCAGCCGAGTGCCACGGGACTCAGGCGGAGGCAGAGCGGGTTGAGCAGGCCGGACACGACGACGAAGAGCGCCGCGGCCACGACGATCGAGATCCAGGCCTGCACGGTCGTGAGGGCGCCGCGTGGGAGCTCGCGGTTCTGCGTGCGCGGATTCCGCGCGTCGAACCGCAGGTCGGCGACACGGTTGAACCCCATCGCCGCCCAGCGCGCCGCGGAGAACGCCAGGACCACCAGCGCGACGGCGCGCGGCGTCACCGGTGCCACCCGCGAGGCGGCCAGCACACCGAGCAGCGCGAAGGGGAGTGCGAAGAGCGTATGCGGCAGCTTGACGAAGTTGACGTAGCGGACGAGCAGGGACTCGCCGGCGAACGTCTGCCCCTCGCGCGCCGGGGAGGTCACAGGCGGATGCCGAGCTGCGGCCAGATCTCGTCCACCCGGCGCCTGGTCTCGGCGTCCATGGTGATGAGGTCCGGCCATTCGCGGGTGAAGCCCTCCTCCTTCCACTTCTTCGTGGCGTCGATCCCCATCTTGCTGCCGTAGGTGAACTCGCGGCTCGCGTGATCGAGTACGTCCATCGGGCCCATCGTGAAGCGGACGTCCCGTTCGGGGTCGATGTTGTTGAGGGCGATCCACCACGCCTCGTCCGGATTGCGGACGTTGACGTGCTTGTCGACGATGATGAGCACCTTCGCCAGCGACATGAGCCCCTGACCCCAGAGGGCGTTCATCACCTTGTACGCCTGCCCGGGATACTGCTTGTCGATGGAGACGAACACCAGGTTGTGGAAGATGCCGGCGGCCGGCATGTGGTAGTCGACGATCTCGGGCACGGTCAGCTTGAGGAGCGGGAGAAAGATCCGCTCGGTGGCGTGCCCCAGGTAGTAGTCCTCCATCGGCGGCGGACCGACCAGGGTGGCGGGATAGATCGGATCGCGCCGCGCGGTGACGGCGGTGACGTGCACCAGCGGATAGTAGTCGGCGAGCGAGTAGTACCCGGTGTGGTCGCCGAACGGCCCCTCGAGCACCAGCGGCTCGGCGGGATCGATGTAGCCCTCGAGCACCAGCTCGGCTTCGGCGGGAACCTCGAGATCGCAGGTGACGGCGTGCGCCAGCTCGACCGGCTCCCGCCGGAGAAAGCCGGCGAAGATGAACTCGTCGATCGTCGGCGGGAGCGGGGCCGAGCCGGAGTAGATGCTCGCCGGGTCGCCCCCGAGCGCGATGACGACGGGCATGCGCTCGCCCTTCGCCGCCATCTCGCGCCAGTGGGCGGCGCCGACCTTGTGGCGCTGCCAGTGCATCGCCAGCGTGTCGCGGCCAAGCACCTGGACCCGATACATGCCCACGTTCCGGATGCCGCGCGTGGGATCGGTCGTGATGACCATCGGCAGCGTGATGTAGCGGCCACCGTCGCCGGGCCAGGTGGTGAGGAACGGGATCTGCTCGAGGTCGACGGCGTCGCCCCGGAGAATGACCTCCTGGCAGGGCGGGCGCCCGCTCTTCACCCTCGGCGGGAACTTGCCGATCTCCGCCAGCTTGGGGAGCATGGCGAGCTTGCCGAAGAGCCCCTCGGGCACCTTGAGGTTGAGCATCTCCGAGATGCGGCCGCCGATGCTGTCGAGGTCGTCGACACCGAGGGCGAGGCACATCCGGCGCATCGAGCCGAACAGGTTGATGGCCACCGGCTGCGGGCTCCGGGCGCCGCCGTCGAGCAGCACGTGCTCGAACAGGAGCGCCGGACCTCCGCCGGGGCTCTTCATGCAGCGGTCGGCGATTTCGGCGACCTCGAGGCGCGCGCGGACCGGGTGGGTGACGCGCACGAGCTCGCCGAGCTTGTCGATGGCCTTGATGAAGTCGCGGAGGTTGTCGAGGGGCATGGGGCTCCGTGTCGAGATCCGGGTGTCGGCGTTCGGGGAGTCACCCTGAGCGGAGCGACGGGGGCATGCCTGGAGGCATGGCTCCTTCGCTGCGCTCAGGATGACTCGACGGTGGGTGAATCCGGCCCGTGCGCGTCCCCACGTGCAGCGCGCACACGCCGCCCATGAACAGGCGATAGGACACCCCGTCGAATCCCTGCGCCGCGAGCCGTCGCGCCAGCTCGGCCGGGCTGGGGAACGCGATCGTCGAAGCTGGTAACCACGTATAGGCGGTCGTATGTTTCGAGATTCGCCGGCCGATCCACGGCATCACACGCCGGAAGTAGAACTCGTACAGCCGGCGGAGTCCCGGCTGGGGCGGCAAGCTCATTTCCAGGATCACCAGGCGGCCGCCGGGCCGGAGCACCCGAGCCGCCTCGGCGAGCCCCGCATCGAGGTCCACCAGGTTCCGCACACCCCAACCGACCATCGCCCCGTCGAACGCGGCATCCGGGAATGGCAGCTCGAGCGCATCGGCCGCCACGGGCGCCAGGCCCGCGGCCTTGTCGCGCCCGAGCCGGAGCATCGGCGGCACGAAATCGGCGGCGACGATCCGCCCCCGGAATCCGGGCCGCCGAGCGAGGGTGGCCGCGAAGTCGAGCGTGCCGGCACAGAGGTCGAGGTAGATTCCGTCCGGTTTCCGCTCCCACCCCAGCCGTCCGACCGCGTACCGTCGCCAGCCCCGATCGAAGCGCAGGCTGATGATGCGGTTGAGACGATCGTAGGTGGGCGCGATGGCGGTGAAGACGTCCCGGACGTAGGCCCGTTTCTCGGGTCCGCCCGAGACCGGTAACTCACGATCCGAGGCTAACATAGGCGCTCAATGTAGTCCGGCGGCGAGACCGTTGGCAAGGCGGCCGCCGGGTGGCTGACACCCCCGAGTGGGTCCGGCTCAGCGATCAGGAGGTCGTCCTCATGGCCCGCGCGGGCCGCGAAGCGGCCTACCGCGAGCTGATCCGCCGCTACGAGCGGCCGATCTTCGCGCTGCTGTTCCGCATGGTGCGGGACCGCGAGCTGGCGGAGGACCTGTCGCAGGAGACCTTCATCAAGGCGCTCAACGCGATCGAGTCCTACCGCCCGGAGTTCAAGTTCTCCTCCTGGATCTTCAAGATCGCCAACAACGCGGCGATCGATCACCTGCGCCGGCGTGAGCTCGACACGCTCTCGCTCGACGGTTCGCCCCACGCCGAGACGCCCGAGGCGATGCAGGCCACGGCGCTCCAGATCGGCGCGCGGCAGGAGTCGCCCCTCGACACGGTGGAGGCGAAGGAGCTGGGCGGCGCCATCGAGATCGCCATCGGACGGCTGCGGCCGGAGTACCGGTCGTGCATCCTGCTCCGGCACGTGGAGGGGCGCGCCTACGAGGAAATCGCGGAGATGCTCGACCTCCCGCTGGGCACCGTGAAGACCTATATCCATCGGGCCCGGAACGAGCTGCGGCAGGCCCTGGCCCACCTCAAGGAAGAATGAAACCTCCCCCGCTCCCTCACCGTAGGAGGGTCCACTTATGACCCCTGTTTCCGGGCCCCATCTCACGCCGGACGACTTCGACGCGTGGCTCGCCGGTGCGCTCGCACCGGCGCCGGAGGACCATCTCTCCCGGTGCCTGGTCTGCCGGGAGCGCGCGGAGACCGAGCGCGAAATCGTCGAGCTGCTCCGCGCGCTGCCGCTCATGAGTCCCGCGCCAGGGTTCGCCGAGCGGGTGATGGCGCGGGTCTCGATTCCCCAGCCGCTCGCCGTGTCCACCTTCGCTGTGCTCCGGAACCGGATCTTCGCCACCCGCCGCTCGATGGCGCTGGCCGCGTCGCTTCTGGTGCTGCTGGCCGGCTCGATGACCGGGAGTGTGGTCTGGACGCTGGGCCATCAGGACACACTCGCGGCGCTCGGCGGCTGGCTCACGACCCAGGCCGGCCAGGCCGCCTGGCTCGGCCTCCGCGGGGTGGCCTCCAACTTCATGGAGCAGCCCTGGTTCGCCGGGTTGAAGGCATTGGCGGCGCATCCGGGCCGTCTCGGGCTCGCCTCCGCGCTCGCGCTCACCGCCTATCTCGGCGGTGTCCTGGCGCTCCGCCGCCTCCTGGCTCTGCCCGCGCAGCAGGTGGCCCATGCGAGCGCTTAGCCGGCTGCTTCGGGCGGTAGTGCTGCTGTCGATCCTCGCTCCATCTGCCGCCTTCGCCGACGCCCTGAGCGATCCCGCCGGCTCCCGTACGGTGCAGTTGGTTCATGGCTTCTGGTCGCTCGTCGCCGATGCCGCCACCCGGCCGGGCGACGGCGACGACCTCCAGGCGCCCCATCCCGCGCCGCAGGCGATTCCTCCCGGCGCCCAGGACGAGCCCGCGGTTTCCCTCGACGACCTGAGCCAACCGACGGCCATCGAGTCGCGCCTCAGGGACGCGCTCCGCCGGCGTGACGGCGGGGTCCGGGTCACCGTGACCAACGGCGCCGCCCGCATGGGCGATTTCAGCATCGGCTCCAACGAGACCATGCCCGGTCAGCTGCTCGTGGTGCAGGGCACCGCCGACATCTACGGCAAGCTGCTCGGCAACCTCGTCACCGTCGATGGCGACGTGGTGATCCACGCCGGCGGCGTCGTCTCGGGGGACATCCTCACGCTTGGCGGCGAGGTGCGCGACGAGGGCGGTGAGATCGGCGGGGAGGTCCGGACGTTCCGCACCTCCTCCGTCCTCGCCACCCCGCTCCCGGTTCAGGGCGCAGAGCCGCCCACGGCGGTCGAGACCGTATTCCGGCGGATGGCGGGCGTGGTGGGCGTCTTTCTCACGCTCGGCGCGCTCGGCTTCGGCCTGGTGATGTTCGGGCGGCCCAACCTCGAAGTCGTGTCGGACACCGTGTCGCACTCGTTCGGGCGTGCGTTCGCCGCCGGCCTCCTGGGCCAGCTGCTGCTGCTCCCCACGTTCGGCATGCTGGTGGTGGGCCTGATCCTCAGCGTGGTGGGCATCGTGCTGCTGCCGTTCGCGGTGGTGGTTTACGCGCTGCTGGTGATCGTCGGCGCGGTCGGCGGCTACCTGGCCGTGGCGCACTCGATGGGCGAGACGTACACTCGGCGCCGGCTCGCCCTCGGCGCCATGATCGGCTCGCCCAACAGCTACCGCTACCTGCTTGTGGGTTTGGGCGCGCTGGCGGCGTTCTGGGGGGCGTGGTCGGTCTTCGGGTGGGTACCGGTGGCCGGTGACCTGATCCGCGGCGCGGCCATCCTGGTGACCTGGCTGCTCGCCACCGCCGGCTTCGGTGCGGCGCTCCTGAGCCGGGCCGGGATCCGCGAGAATTTCGCGGGGCGTCTCCTCCCGCCCGAGGCGCTCACCGACGAATACCTCTGGGCCACCCCGCAGTACGGCGTCACCGCCGCCAGGCGCCCCGGCTCGCGAACGCCCACTCGGGGCCTCTGATGCGCCGAGTACTGCTCTCGCTTCTGGCGCTCGCGCTCGGGGCGACCGGCGCCGCCGCACAGTCGATGCGCCCCTTCAGCACCTACCGCCAATGGCATGGCGAGACCCGGCTCGACGCGCGGCTGGAGTATGCCGCCGGGGCGCTGCGCCTCGCCGCCGGCCGCCCGAGCGAGCTCTATCGCATGGACGTGCTCTACGACGGTGAGCGCTACGCGCCGGTAAGCGCGTTCGACGCGGCGCGCGGCGGGGTCGCGCTCGGCCTCCGTGCGTCGGGCGAGGGCGGTCTCCGAGTCGTGTCCAGGAGTCAGCTCCGCCAGACGGCCTCGGTGACCTTCTCGCCCCGGAGCGATCTGGCGCTTGCGGTGACCCTCGGCGCGGTCGACGGCGACCTCGAACTGGGCGGTCTCCGCCTGACCGATCTCAAGCTCGAGGCGGGTGCGAGTCGCGCCACCGTGCGCTTCTCGCAACCCAACGCCGCGCGCTGCCGCGCGGCCACCCTCACCGCCGGTGCGGCGGAGCTGTCGGTGCTCGGCCTGGGCAACAGCCGATGCGACCGCATCACGTTCGAGGGCGGTGTGGGCCGGGTGACGCTCGACTTCGGCGGGGCGTGGACCTCGAGCGCGCAGGTCGCGGTGAGGATGGCGCTGGGCGAGGTGGCGCTGCGCCTGCCGCGCGGAGTCGGGGTGCGGATCACGCTGGACAAGTTCCTTGCCAGCTTCGAGCCGAAGGGAATGGTGCGGCGCGGGACCAGCTATCTCTCGCCCGGCTACGACCAGGCGACCCGCCATCTCGACATCGACGTGACGACGGCGATCGGCGGGGTGACGGTCGACTGGCTGGAGTAGTAGCTTCCGGCATGTCCCCGCTGGAAACGCTGGGCTTCGCGCTCGGCACGTCGTTCGCCTCCGGACTCAACCTCTACGCCACGGTGGCAGCCGCGGGACTGTTCGAGCGG
>Ga0210120_1000339_pt1 | contig 11074 bp, 13 predicted proteins | sample Goodyear_PhragA__FD_184868 | JGI IMG/M metagenome (GOLD analysis project Ga0210120, IMG submission 184868) | Wetland microbial communities from San Francisco Bay, California, USA, that impact long-term carbon sequestration - Goodyear_PhragA_D2... | ecosystem: Environmental > Aquatic > Marine >... | reverse complement strand
GGAATCCGTCCCAGCCTCATGCGGCGTGCACCACCGGCAGTCCCGCGCCCCGGCGGACCGACGGCTCCGGCGGCGGATCGTCGAACTCCTCGCGCACCGATTGATAGAGGCTGTCGCGCTCGACCGCCCGCTTCCCCGCCCCGCGGATGAGGCCTACGAGCTCGAAGTAGTGCATGTGCATCTGGGTGTGTGCGCCCGCCTCGTGGTACACCCGCTCGTACACCACCGTGCCTTCGACGTCATCGCAGCCGAAGCTCAGCGCGATCTGCGAGAGGAACGGCGTCACCATGGGCCAGTGCGTCTTGACGTGCGGCACATTGTCGAGGAACAGCCGGCCGACGGCGATGTTCTTGAGATCCTCGTATCCGGTCGTGGCCGTGCCCACGCGGCCCAGCTCCTCGCCAAGCTCGTTGTGGTCCGGGTGATACGCCAGCGGGATGTACGTGAGGAAGCCGTGGGTCTCGTCCTGCAGCGCGCGCAGCATCGACAGGTGCGCGACCCGGTCCTCGGCGGTCTCGATGTGACCGTACAACATGGTACAGTTGGTCGGGATGCCGAGCTCGTGCGCGGTTCGGTGCACGCGGATCCACTCCTCGCCCGTGAGCTTGCGCTCGGCGATGGTGGCCCGCACGGCCGTGCTGAACACCTCGGCGCCGCCGCCCGGCAGGCTGGTGAGCCCGGCCTCCTTGAGCGCCAGGAGCACGTCCCGCTCCGAGACGCGCTCGATCCGCGCGAGGTGCGCGATCTCGACCGCGGTGAGCGCCTTGATATGGACGTCGGGATGCCGCTCCTTCAGCCCGCGCAGCATGTCGGTGTAGTAGCTCAGCCGGAGCTTCGGATGGAGGCCGCCCACGATGTGGAACTCGCGCGTCGGCATGCCGCGCGCCTGCTCCGCCTCGTGATACACCTCCTCGAGCGAACGCGTGTACGCGCCCTCTTCCTTGGGCATCCGGGCGAACGAGCAGAACACGCAGGTGTTCCGGAGCACGCAGACGTTGGTCGGGTTGATGTGCTGATTGGCCGAGAACAGGACGCGGTCGCCGTTCAGGCGCGCGTTGGCGAATTCGGCCAGGCGGCCCAGCCCGAGCAGATCGGTGGTGGCGTAGAGTGCGACGCCGTCCTCGGCGCCCAGCCGTTCGCCCACGAGCACCTTGTCGGCGATGGGGCGGAGGGCCGGGTCTCTCAATTGGAACGCGGCAATGCCGTCGGACATGCTATCTCCTTGGGAGAGCGCAGGTAAGACTCTGCAAATCTAGTCGATGAAGCGGCCGGTGGGCCAGATGAAGCACTGGGCGAGAGAGCGAGCTTGCCGGAGGCGCACGGCTCGGACACGCTGGACCGTCAGGCCGGTGTGATCGGAGCCGGCGGCCGCGATTCCCGCAAGGCCATCCGAAGCGCGTCTGTCCTGAGGCCGTCCGAATCGATCGCCTGCGTGCTACCGCAGGACTCGATCAAATGTTGACCCTCCCCCACGTCCGCCCCGCCCGCCAAACCGCGCGTTTCGCCCCCATCGATCGCCGTTGACCATGCGTTGACCATGCGTTTGCCGTTTGACCCGACTCCATTTCCATCTGCATCGGCGTTTGCATCCGTTTGAGTGCGTTTACCCCCATTGGCGCTGGCCGGCCGCCGAGCCGGGCGCGCTCCGCCATATGACTACGGTAGTTTTGTTTATCCACAGCGATGCACACCATTGTAAGCCTGCGTTTTGTTTGCGAACATCTATCAACAAACGCTTGCGGCCAAACGCGGAGCCGGTAAATTGAAGGAGTCTCATACCTGGAGTGCCGGTGGGACCCCAACCCGATTATTCCCGCGTCGCCCTGGCCCGGTTCATCGAATTCGTCGTTGCCAAGGGCCTGGTCCACCCAGCCACCGCGCAGGGCTGGCGCGTAGCGACCACCAAGGTGCTGGAGGACCTGACACCCGCCCAGGCGGAGGATGTCCGGCGGATCGACGTCGAAGCCACCTTCAAGGAGTTTCTCAACCGGTATCCGGGACGGCTATCGCCTGCCTCGGTGGGCGAGTATCGCCGGCGGGTGGGACGGGCTATCGAGGAGTTCGTGCGCTGGATGGAGGATCCGGGCAGCTATGGGTTCCGGTCGCCGGCGCGGGCTACGAAAGGTGACCCTCGCCGCCGCCCCGAGGCGGCCCCGGCGTCATCCTCGAACCCCACCAGGCCGCAGCCGAGGGGCCAGGCGCCGGATCGGCCCGATGGGATCTCCCTCGAATACCCGCTTCGGCCCGACCTGCTCGCCCAGGTCGTGGTACCGCGGGATCTGACGGTGGAAGAGGCGCGCCGCATGGGGGCCTTCCTCGTCACGCTCGCGGTGGACTTCAGGCCGTCGTCGGATAGCGGGCGCGCCGCACCCGTGTCCGCCTAGATGACGCGGCTAACCCGGCTCGGCTGACGCAGCTCGGATGACACGCCTCGGTTGCTCCGCGCGGGGTGATGCCCTGTAGCGTCACCCGCCGCCCCGTAATGCCATTCCCGGACAATGAAGAGCCGCCCTCCGAGAGGAGAGGCGGCTTTCGGCGGGTCCAGCCCCGCCTGCCGCTCGAGCCGCCCGTCGCTTACGCCGCCCACCTCCGCACCGCCAGCGTCACGTTGTGGCCCCCGAATCCGAACGAGTTCGACAGCGCCACGTCCACCCGCCGCTCGATCTTGTGGTTCGGGGCCGACGGCAGATCGCACTCGGGGTCGGGGGTGAACTGATTGATGGTCGGCGGAATGACGCCGCAGGTCGACACCAGGAGCGATACTCCGAACTCGAGCGCGCCGGCGCCACCGAGCAGGTGCCCCGTCATGGACTTGGTCGATCCGAACACCAGTTTGTGCGCCTGCTCGCCGAACACCGCCTTCACCGCTTCGGTCTCCGCGACGTCGCCCTGCGGCGTCGATGTCCCGTGGGCGTTGATGTAGCCGACGTCCTTCGGATCGATCTTCCCGTCGGCGAGACAGAGGCGCATCGCCCGCTGGGCACCTTCACCGTGCTCGGCCGGCGAGGTGATATGGAAGGCATCGGCGCTCAGTCCGTATCCGAGCACCTCGCCCAGGATGCGGGCGCCCCGACGCTCGGCGTGCTCGAGGCTCTCGAGCACCACCATCGCGCCGCCATCGCCGAGCACGAAGCCGTCGCGGTCCCGGTCGAACGGCCGGCTGGCGGTTTCCGGCGAGTCGTTGCGCGAGGAGAGCGCCTTCATGTTGGAGAACGCCGCCACGGTGAGCCCGGTGATCGCCGCCTCGGAGCCGCCGGATACCATCGCGTCCGCCACCCCGTTCCGGATCATGTGGAACGAATCGCCGATCGCATGCGCGGAAGAGGCACAGGCGGAGACGGTGGCGTAGTTGGGCCCCTTGAGGCCATAGCGGATGGAGACGAGCCCGGCGGCGATATCGGGGATGAACATCGGCACGAAGAACGGGGACACCCGGTCGGGGCCCTTGAGGACGTAGGCCCGACAGTTGTCCTCGTACGTCTGCATCCCACCGATGCCGCTGCCGATGATGACCCCGGTGCGCTCGGGCGACGGGAACTTCCCTTCCAGCCCCGCCTGCGTCACGGCCTGGTGAGCGGCCGCGAGTGCGAACTGCGCGAAGAGATCGTACCGCCGCGCCTCCTTGCGGTCGATGTACTGCAGGGGGTCGAACCCCTTCACTTCGCAGGCGAACCGGACCGACAACTTCGCCGGATCGAACTTGGTGATCGGCGCCGCGCCCGGCTTGCCGGCGAGCAGCGCGGTCCACGTGGAATCGACGTCGGTCCCGACGGGCGTCACCAGCCCGAGGCCGGTGACGACGACACGGTGCGTCAAGCTACTTTCCGATCTTCTCGTGGAGATAATTCATGGCATCGCCCACGGTGCGGAGCTTCTCGGCGTCCTCGTCCGGGATGTCGATGTCGAACTCCTTCTCGAACGCCATCACGAGCTCGACGGTGTCCAGACTGTCGGCGCCGAGATCCTCCATGAAGCTGGCCTCGCTGGTGAGCTTCTCGCGCTCGACGCCGAGCTCCTCGACGATGATGTCCTTGACCTTCTCTTCGACGTTGCTCATGTCGTCCTCAATTGGAGTTTCCGCACAGCGGTCAGATGACCATCCCACCGTCGACCACCAGCACCTGGCCGGTCACGTACCCGGCCAGATCGGAGGCCAGGAAGAGCACGGCCCCAGCCACGTCCTCGGGCCGCCCCAGGCGGCCCAGCGCAATGTCCTGTAATAATGTTGCCCTCGCCTCATCGGGCAAGGCGGCGGTCATGTCGGTCTCGATGAACCCCGGCGCCACACAGTTCGCCAGGATACCGCGGCTGGCGTATTCCTTGGCCACCGACTTGGTGAATCCGATGAGCCCCGCCTTGCTGGCCGCGTAGTTCGCCTGGCCCTTGTTGCCCGTCAGACCGACGATGCTGGTGATGTTCACGATACGCCCGGCCCGCCGCTTCATCATCCCCTTGATCACCGCGCGAGTGGTATGAAACGCACCCTTGAGGTTGGCGTCCAGCACGGCGTTCCAGTCGGCGTCGGTGAGCCGGAGCAGCAGGTTGTCGCGCGTGAGCCCCGCGTTGTTGACCAGGATGTCGATCGGACCCAGCGCCTGTTCAGCCGCGGCGATCGCCGCCTCGACCTGGGCCGCCTGGGCGACGTCGCAGGCCACGCCCGCGGCGCGTTCGCCGAGCTCCGCGGCCGCCGCGTCGGCGCGGGCACGGTCGCGGCCGGCCACCGCGACTCGGGCACCGGCCGCATGCAGTGCTCGCGCGATGGCACGCCCGATGCCCCGGGTGCCGCCGGTGACGAAGGCGGTCTTGCCGGTGAGATCGATGGTGGTCACCGGACCCCCTCGCGCACGGAGGGTTTCATCGCAGAAACGCCTCCACATCGTCCGCCGTCCCGAGCGTCACCGCCGTGGCCCCCGGCACGATCCGCTTGAGCAGCCCTGCCAGCACGTTCCCCGGCCCGATCTCGAGGAATCGCGCGCCGGGCACGAACGCGGCCGCGCCTTGCATGCAGGCGACCCAGCGGACCGGCGCGGTGAGCTGGTCGACCAGCAATCGCTTGGCGTCCGTCCCGGTCCGCACCGCCTCCCCGCTCGCGTTCGCGATCACCGGAAACGCCGGATCGGCGAAGCGCACGCCGGTGAGCGCGTCGTGCAGCCCATCGACCGCCGGCGCCATCAGCGGCGAGTGGAACGCGCCGCTCACCTTGAGCGGGATCACCCGCTTGGCACCCCTGACCTTGCACCCCTCGCCCGCGCGGCCGACGGCAACGGGATCGCCGGAGATGACGGTCTGGTCGGGCGCGTTGAGATTGGCGGCGACCGCCACACCGTCCCGATCCGACGCTTCGTTGCAGGCCAGATCCACCTCGTTCGTGGCCAGGCCGAGCACGGCGGCCATCGCGCCCGGACGCGCTTCGCCCGCGGCGAGCATGAGCTCGCCCCGCAGCCGCACGAGCTGCGCGGCGACCGTGGGGCTCAGCGTCCCGGCGGCGACGTGGGCGCTGTACTCGCCCAGGCTGTGCCCGGCGGCGGCGCCGATCTCGCCCGCCTTGTCCTTCACGATGGCCCAGACGGCCGCCGAGTGGGCCAGGATGGCGGGCTGAGTGTTGTGGGTGCGGGTGAGCTCTTCCTCGGGCCCCTGCCACATGATGCGCGACAGGGCGACACCGAGCGCGTCATCGATGGCCGCGAACGTGTCGCGCGCGACCGGGAACCGCTCGGCCAGGTCCTGGCCCATACCGACGCGCTGCGTGCCCTGGCCCGGACACATGAGCACGCTCACCACCGGATCACCGCGCTTCCCCAGGTGAATCCGGCGCCGAATGCCACCATCAGGATCACCGAGCCCGGCCCCACCCGTCCTTCGGCTATCGCCTGCTCGAGCGCGAGCGGAATCGAGGCCGACGACGTGTTGCCGTAGCGCTCCACGTTGACCATGACCCTGGACATCGGGAACCCGGCGTGCTTGGCGATGGCCTCGATGATCCGCAGATTGGCCTGGTGCGGCACCATGAGGTCCACCTGGTCGGCGGTGACGCCGGCCCGGCGCAGGGCCTCATCGCAGGCATCGGTCATGGTACGGACGGCGGCCTTGAACACCTCGCGGCCGGCCATCTTCATGTAGTGGGATCGCTCGCACACGACCCGTTCGCTGATCGGATCGGCGGAGCCGCCGCCGGGCCGGTACAGCAGCGGGGCGAGGCGCCCATCCGACTTGATGAAGGTCGCGAGAATCCCGCGGCCCGCCTGCGAGGAGCGGCGCACGATCGCGGCACCGGCGCCGTCGCCGAAGAGAATGGCGGTGGAGCGATCCTGGAAGTCGGTGATGGCGGAGAGCTTCTCGGCGCCGACCACGAGCACCGTCTGGCTCTGCCCCGAAGCGATGAGGCCCTCGGCCACGGTCAGCGCGAATACGAAGCCCGGGCACGCCGCGCTGATGTCGAACGCGGCGGCGTTCTCGGCGCCGAGCAGGGCCTGGAGATCGCAGGCGGTCGAGGGCAGCAGCCGGTCGGGGCTGGCGGTGGCAAGGACGATCGCGTCGAGCTGGTCGGCCGTGACGCCCGCCGCGGCCATGGCGCGCTCGCTCGCCTCCTGGCTCAGCCTGGCGACCGTTTCCTCGGGCCGGGCGATGTGGCGCTCGCGGATGCCGGTGCGCTCGACGATCCAGGCGTCCGAGGTGTCCAGCATCGTGGTGAGGTGGGCGTTGGTGAGGACACCGGGGGGCACGGCCACCCCGACACTCGCGATCTCCGCGAACGGGCGCGGGATCATGATTGGGCCGCGGGCTCGCGCTGGGCGAATTCGGCCGCGATGTGCCCGCTGAGACCCGCCTTGACCGCCTGGAGCGCGACCCGAATGCCGTTCCTGATGGCGTTGGGACTGGAGGCGCCATGGCAGATGATGGATACGCCCCGCACGCCGAGCAGCGGTGCGCCGCCGTAGGTGGAGTAGTCGAGCACGCTCGCGAGCTCGCGCACGGCGGGCCGCTCGAAGATGTCAGGGGCGCGCTCCATCACCAGGCCGACGAAGACGCGCGCCGCGGACTCGTAGAACTTGAGGAGGATGTTGCCGACGAAGCCGTCGCAGACCACGACGTCGACATGAGTGCGGCGCTGGGGCCCGGGCAGGATGTCGCGGCCTTCGATGTTGCCGGCGTAGGCCAGCCGGGGCGACTGCTTGAGCAGCTGGTGAGCCTCGCGGACGACGGCCGTCCCCTTGGTCTCTTCCTCGCCCACGTTCAGCAGGCCCACCACCGGATTGGCCCGGCCGAGAATGTCCCGCATGTACACGGTGCCGAGGTAGGCGAAGCCGGCGAGCTCCCTGGCGGAGCAGTCGAGGTTGGCGCCGCCGTCGAGCACGAGCACCGGCTCGCCGCCCGTGGGAAAGAGCGTCGCGACGGTGGCGCGCTCGACGCCGTCGTGCAGGCCGAGCAGGACCGTGGAGGCCGCGAGGGTCGCGCCGGTGTTGCCGGCGGACAGGAAGGCGTCGGACCGCCCCTGCTTCTGCATGGTCAGGCCGACGACGACGCTGGAATTGGGCTTCTTCCGCACCGCCGCCAGGGGCTTCTCGCTCATGCCGATAACGTCAGCCGCCTCGTGGATCTCGAGGCGGCTGCGATCGATCTCCGGATGGGTGGCGAGCTCGGCCTCGATGACCTCGGGGCGGCCCACCAGCTGGACCACGAACTCGTCCGGCAGGCTGGCGAGCGCCTGCAGCACCCCGGCGATTTCGGCCTGCGGCGCCTTGTCGCCTCCCATCGCGTCCACGGCGACGCGAATCACGCTCAGGCGTCCTCGACCTCAATCTGCTTCGTGCCGCGATAGTATCCGCAGGATTCGCACACGCGGTGGGACAGCTTGGGCGAGCCGCAGCGCGGACAGGCCTGGGTGGCCATGCTCGGCGCCGCGTGGTGCCCACGCCGCAGACGTTTCCGGGACTTCGAGGTCCGACGCTTCGGGACTGCCATGGTGTCCTCAAACAGGTTCGGCGGGAGACGTGTGACAGGCACACGGGCCCGCGTTCAGGTCCGCCCCACACTTGGGGCAGAGTCCGGCGCAATCTTCCCGGCAGAGCAGCCGGTCGGTCTGAGCGGCCAGCGCCAGCTCCTCGCGCACCACGTCGGTCACGTCGACGGTGTTGGCGCGCTCAGCCAGCGGATAGAAATCCGGATCATCGGCTGCATCGGGATCGGTGGAGAACACCGCCGCGGCTACGTCAATGTCCACCTCGTCGAGCACTTCGGTCAGGCAGCGGCGGCACTCGCCCCGGACCACACCATGCACGCGGCCGCGCCAGAGGTACTCCCCGTCGCCGGTGACCTGCAACTGGCCGTCGACCGACACGGGGCCCGTGAGGCCGAGATCCAACCCCTTGAACGCGGGGTCGTCGGGATCGAGCCGCCCGTCGGTCCGCACGGGGCCGCGTTGCAGGTCCCGGATGTCCACTCGCAGCATAGCCGCTTAAGGTATCTGGGACAACGACTTGGGTCAAGGCTGGGGGTGTCGTCGGCACGGGGTCACAGAGTGCCGTGGCGTCATCCTGAGCGAAGCGAAGGAGCCATGTCCCAGCGCATGGCTCCTTCGCTTCGCTCAGGATGACTCGTTCCCCCCCCATAGAGCAGCCAGCTCCCCCTCCGGAAAGAAGAACCCCACCTCCCGCGCCGCGTTCTCGTCGCTGTCCGAGGCGTGGATGGCGTTCCGGCCCTTGGACTCGGCGAACAGCTTCCGAATCGTGCCCGGCGCGGCCTCCGCCGGGTCGGTGGCCCCGATGACCGTCCGGAGCGTCGGGACGGCGTCTGCCCGCTCCAGCGCCATCGGGAGGCACGGGCCGCTGGTCATGAAGCTCACCAACTCGGCGAAGAACGGGCGCCCGCGGTGGACCGCGTAGAAGGCGCCGGCCTGTTCCGGTGTCAGCCGAACCAGGCGAGCGGCGCGCAGGGTAAAGCCCGCATCCTGCAGGTGCGCCACGATCTTTCCGGTCTTTCCGGTCGCGACGGCATCCGGCTTGACGATCCCCAGGGTCAACGACACGGCTACGACTCCTCCACAGGCATGATTGGTTAGCGGCTGCCCAGCAGCCGTTGCACGAGATCGGCCCGGGTCACGGCACCCCGGAGCACGCCATCCTTCACGACCGGTACCCACTCCACGTCCTTCTTGGCCAGCAGGTGCGCGGCGTCCGCGAGGGTCTGATCCTCGGAGATGCAGAGGACGCTTCGGGCCATGGCATCGCGCACCCGGATTCCCTGCGAGCCCGGCAGGGCGGCGCCGGCGGTCAGCCGCTGCACGGCCCCAGGGGCGAGCGCCTTGAGCAGCTCCCGGTGGGACAACAGTCCCACCACCTGGCCGGCCTCGCCCACGACGGGGATCGCGGTGACCGCGTGCGCTTCCAGCCGGCGAGCGGCTTCGTCGAGGGTATCGTCGGGCCGGAGGGTGGTCACGATCTCCCGCATCAGGTCGCGCACGAGGAGCTGGCCCTCGAGCTCCACCTCGCGCAGGCCCGGGAGCGCAAGCACCTCATCGGCGGATCGGGCGGCCAACAGCGCTCCAGCCAGCTGGGGCCGGGACAGCGCCCGGGCGAAGGCGGCAACCGTCTGGAGGTACACCGCGTGTTCCCTGGGGGGTGCGACGACGAGCAGGATCATCCGGGGATCCGCCGCCTCGCGGGCACCGTCCCGGCCGGCATCCCGCGCTCCGTCGGCGATCGGCGCCGGCGCGATGCCGAGCGCCACGACCAGCGCGGGGACGGCGTCGGTGCGGAAATGCGGCAGCCAGGCGTGGCGGCCCAGGGTCATGGTGTCTTCGGGCCAGCTCTCGCGAATGGCGGCATCGAGCCGGACCGCGTCGCCCACGCGTCCGTCGGCCACACACGCGTCCACCAGGATCCGCATCCCCTCCTCGAGCGTCGCCGCCGGCAGCGGAACCACCACCCGCCGCGGGCTGAGGAGGTCGCTCAGCCTCACATCTTCGACCGGAGCAGCTGGACCACGTCCACCGGGCGGCGCATGATCGCGATGCCCGCCGCCTCGAAGGCCGCGAGCTTCTCCTCGGCGGTGCCGGAGGACCCCGAGATGATGGCGCCCGCGTGTCCCATCCGCCGGCCCTTCGGCGCGGTCTGGCCCGCGATGAAGCCGACGACGGGCTTGGTGACGTGCTCCTTTACGAAGGTCGCGGCGTTCTGCTCGTCGGTGCCGCCGATCTCGCCCAGCATGACGATGGCGTCGGTCTCGGCGTCCTCCTGGAAGGCGCGGAGGCAGTCGATGAAGTTGGTGCCGATGATCGGGTCGCCGCCGATGCCGACGCAGGTGCTCTGCCCGATGCCCGCGCGGGTCAGGTGGTTGACGACCTCGTAGGTGAGCGTGCCGCTGCGCGATACCAGGCCCACCCGGCCGGGACTGCAGATGTTGCCGGGAATGATGCCGACCTTGGCCCGCGCGCCGGGCGCGATGAGCCCCGGACAATTGGGGCCGATCAGCCGGACGCCCCGGCTCCGGACGAACGGCATGGCCCGGCTCATGTGCATGACCGGGATGCCCTCGGTGATGCACACGATGAGCGGCAGTCCCGCATCCGCCGCCTCGATGATCGCCGCGGCGGCGGCCATCGGCGGAACGTAGATCACCGAGGTATTGGCGCCGGTGGCCCCGACCGCGTCCGCCACCGTGTTGAAGACCGGCACCGTGCCTTCGAACGTCTGCCCGCCCTTCCCCGGCGTCACGCCCGCGACGAGCGCCGTGCCGTACTCGAGCATCTGGCGCGAATGGAATGAGCCCTCGCGCCCGGTGATGCCCTGCACCAGGAGCCGCGTATTCCGGTCGACGAAGATGCTCATGCGGCCCCCCGCGCGAGCTGGACCACCTGCTCCACCGCCTGGTCCATGTCGCTCAGCGCCCGCATGCCGACGCCCTCCAGGATCCGGATGGCCTCGACCTCGTTGGTGCCGGTGAGCCGGATGACGATGGGGACCTCGACCTTGAACTGGCTGGTGGCGGCGACGATGCCGTTGGCCACGTCGTCGGTCCGGGTGATGCCGCCGAAGATGTTGAAGAGGATCGCCTTCACGTGCGGATCGGCGGTGAT
>Ga0210120_1000337_pt1 | contig 11118 bp, 13 predicted proteins | sample Goodyear_PhragA__FD_184868 | JGI IMG/M metagenome (GOLD analysis project Ga0210120, IMG submission 184868) | Wetland microbial communities from San Francisco Bay, California, USA, that impact long-term carbon sequestration - Goodyear_PhragA_D2... | ecosystem: Environmental > Aquatic > Marine >... | reverse complement strand
AGGCGATAAGGGGCTCGACATCACGCGGGCTCGGCGGCGGCTGGGGCTTGAGCTTCATCCAGGGCTCAAGCACCTGCTCGCGAAGCTCGTCCGGGTGGGCGCATTCGAGCAGGCAGCCTTCACCGCCCTACGTGAGATCGAGCAGCGTGTGCGAACGATGGCCGGGGAACCGAAGGGTAAGACCGGCGGGACGCTACGCGGTGAACCGCTAATGACCGAAGCGTTCAAGATCGGCGGTGTCCTGGCCGACCCCGAAGCCGAGCCCGCCGAGCAGCAAGGCCAGATGAACCTGTTCAAGGGGGCGTTTGCCGCATTTCGAAATGCGCTTGGGCATACCTCCATCGAGTTCGACGATCCAATCGAGGCTGCGGAGGTCGTCCTGTTCGCCGACCTCCTTATGCGGCAGCTTGATCATGTTGAGAATCGCCTGGCGCAGACTGCCGGACGCGAATAGTCCACCTGATCTGCGCTGCCGAGATTCCGCTGCGCCAAAAGCTATGGTCAGCAGGCAATCGAATCAAGGAGACGCCGCTATGAAGCGAATGGACGTTGTGAAAAGGCCGGACGGCTCCTGGGGGGCCGAGACCGGTGGCAATACCGTGCGCGGCACCAAGGCACCGACGAAAGGCGAAGCCGTGAAACAGACGGCAGAAGCCGCGAAGCGCGGGCCCGAGCCGGTCACTGTGAAAATCCACAAAGAGAACGGCCGGATCGCAGAAGAGCGGACCTACCCTCGGTCTGCCGATCCCCGAAAGAGCAAGGGCTAAGCGGCCTCGGCTTCACGCGGCTTGAGGGCCGCCCGCCCCTCCCGCATGCACCGATTGACCTTCGTGTAGCTCCAACCCTGCCGCGCGGCGATCTCCTTGTAGGAGAAACCGGCGGCGAAGAGGCCCAGGCCGGTGCGCTCGTCGGGACGTAGACGGCCGAGGCGCTGGCGGCCCTCATGAAGCCCGGCGAGGCGGTCCTCAAGGCCCTCGCCCGGTGAAGGCAGCTGGTCAAGCATCGCGCCCGGCTCGTCCTCTCCGATCTCCCAGCCGACGCGGCGGTCGAATCGCTCTCGCCCGTAGCGCCGCCAGCACTCGCGCTTGAGCGTCAGCGTCAGCCAGGCGAGCGGCGGCGCACCCCTCTCAGGATCAAAGGCGCGCAGAAAGGCGATCATCGCCTCCTGCAGCGCCTCTTCTCCGACAGGGACGCTGCCGCCGGCGTTCCTGGTCGCGATCACCATCAGGTAGCCGCCGTGCTCTTCAAAGAGCGCGACGGCGAGCTCTTGCACTTCATCTGCGCTTCGCTGCTTGAAAGACATCGTGCCTCCGTTCCTCGTCGGGTCGAGGAAGGCGGCTCCATGCACCCGCCAAGGTGCCCCGGAACCCGAGCCGCAGGCGAGGGCCGAAGGAGCCCCCGAAGGGGCTTGCAGGGGCACCTGCGGGTGCCACGGTCTGGTGCGAGGCCCGGCGAGGGACGGAGGCACTGCGAGAAGAGAAAGGGCTCGCGCGGGAAGGGAAAGGTGAAGCCGTCGCGCTAAGCGATGCCGAAGAGGCGCTGCAGATTTACCAGACGTTCCTAAAGAAATCGCCGAAACATCTGTCCAGCCGAAATCCGGTGAATCGGCCGATTCTGTGCTACGGCCAGAGCCCCCCCGAAGCTGACCGAGCATCCCCTGCCCCCACCTACCTGCAGATGAAGGTGGGGACAGGGGATGCGCCCTTCTCAGTCCTGGGAGTCGTTCAGGGCGAAGCCTCCGTGGGTGAGTTGGCCCGGCTTCCATTCAAGGCCCGCCAGGAGCGGGCAGGTGAACTTGACGCCGAGGGCGGCTGCGAGCTTCAGCAGCGTGTCCATGCGCGGCAGACGCTCGCCGCGCTCCAAGATGCCGATCTCGGTGCGGTGCAGGCCCGAGCGGTAGCCCATCTCTTCTTGGCTTATGTCCGCCTGCTCGCGTAGGCGGCGCAGGTTCTCGCCGAAGCGCTTGGCGATGATCCTTGAGTCGGCCATCGCTATTCCGCCAGCCGGGAGTAGTAGAGGGCCGCACGGGTCGGCAGGATGAAGCCGCTGCAGCAGTGCAGCAGGCCAGCACCGACCAGCTGGCGGATCGCCCGCTCGACGGCGTCCTCGCTGCCGAAGTCGGTCTTGCCCGCGTTCATCGCGCGGGAGACCTCGGGGATCGTGAAGCGGTCGGGGTCTGCGTCGAGCAGATAGCCGAGGACGGCCCACTCGGTCTTGCGGTCGGCTTCGCCGGGGGTGGACGCAGCCCGCTCGTCGGCCGCCCCTTTAGGGTGATCATGCATCGGAAGGTGCTCCTTTCGGTGCCACGCCCCCGGCTGTTCACGCAGCGCGGGGGCACTTTGTTGTCTGTCGCAACGACGTTAGCAGAATCGTCGCTATATTTCAGGATATATATCGACTAGACCAAGGGATCGGAAATTGAGAGCGTGCCGCCCATGGCGCCATCCCAGCGACCACAACGCGCCCTCGGCAAAGCGATCCGCCAGCTGCGCGAAGCGCGCGGGGCGACTCAAGAAGCCATCGCTCACAAGGCCGGCGTGACCGCCGCCACCTACGGCCTGATCGAGCGCGGCCAGTCCAACCCGACCTGGGCAACCCTCACGGAGATCGCAGGCGCACTCGGCGTCTCGATGGTTGAGGTCGCACGTGCCGCAGAGAGGAGCCATCCGACGGGCTCAGCTCAGCAGCGCAGCCCATAGCCAGAGCCCGATCAAATTCAGACCAGTGGCGTGCGCAACCCGGTAGCTCAGCGCCCGGCTGGCAATCTCAGCTTAGAATCCGGCCGGTGGAGCTTCAGGACTTCGCAACGCGGGAGTTGTATTCGCGACTCGGCTTCAACCAGCCAGTGCTGTCCATTCTCGACCGCCAGGGCGAGACGATGCAGCTAATGCATGAGGCGCTCGACTTGACCAACTTCACGGTGCCTCCAACTGCGGTCGAAGTTGCGGACGAGCAGAATCGAGACCAGTTCCGAATCGGGCGTCATCAGATCTTCTCAAGACTGACCACCGCAGACGACCTAGAGGATGCGGTCAACAGAATCGAAGCCTTCTTCAATGTCGCACTTGGGCACCTCGATCCACCCCACATCGACTCGATCAATGTTCGATCATGCGACATCGCCCCAGCGGAGTCCTTTGAGGGCCTTCGTGATCGCATGAACGAATCTCTCATTAACGACTTCTCCGGCTTGAAGAACGCCATGAGCATTGCGTCCAGTGACGCGGGGTGGGTCCAAGAGTTCGATGAAGGAGATATTTCAGGGCGCGTACAATTCGGCCCGATGCGCAGCGAGGAACTCGCTGACCTCCTCCAAGTGCCCGAGCGAACCGACGACCCACCGAACATGCTTTTTCTTCTCGTGAATACAAATGTCATAACCCCAAACCTCTCAACGGCGGACGCCGTCGAGCGCTGGCAAAGCGCCACTGAGAGGCAGAGAGGCATCGCAAATCGTGTCGGAGGATGGCTGAAGGACCGACTCGCATGACGCCCTTGCTCGCAGAAAAGCCACCCGAGCCAGTCGAAAAGCTCCCGCTCCCCCCATCACATGTCGCCGAACCGCTCAGCGACCCCTCAGCAGGAGGTAGCCGAACGTTAAAGCTTCAGCTGGGCCAAGCATCGGACAGCCGCGAAACAGACGAGCCCGTCGGAGACTCGGCCGATCCCCTGAGGATCGAGCTTGACCGAGAAGATGCTTCCAAACATGAGAGTCGCCTTCGCCCTTCATTTGAAGCGCTCGCAAACATCCAACTGACGCATAGCGCGGCAGATTGGCTGGAAGCCGCCGCGGTCCTAAAGTCCGATGCCCTCCGCCTGAGAAACTCGCATCTTGCCCGCCATGCCGATCTTCTGCTGGCAATCGCCGACGCCCTCACTTTTACCGGCCCAAAGGACACCTTGATCAACGAGCAATCGTTTTCTGCGCTGCAGCAAGGCCTCTCGCTCCTCAGTGAGCCATTCGTCGGTGAACCCGCAGAGGAGGAGTTCTTGATCAACTTGCTGAAGACGGGTTGGCACTTGGCTCCGACGGTAGATTCGCAGGCGCTGGCTGAGTGACCCCCGCCCGGCATTTCTATCTCGATACTTCAGCCCAATTCGAACGTATCGGTGGGACTACCGAGGCCCGCGAGCGACTAGAGAAACTCGTCGGGGGTGGCGCCCACTCAACGTCTACGCAAGTTCTTCGTGAGTGGAATCGGATCGTGCTCGGAACGTGCGCGAAGCTGATGAATGTCCTCCCGGGGTGCCAAGACCGCAACGATGTCGTGAATCGAATGCGTGCAAATGCCTTTGGACCGAGGGCAATAGGCCGTCGATGGCAAGTGACCGAGTGGATCATGTCCAGCGAGACGAATTTGAGGCTCGTCGAAATGCGCGCCAAGAATTACCAAAGGATCAGGGCTCGTGTCGAGTTCATGGCAGGCGTCGAGACCCTCCGCGATGGAACGGAGTGCGGGGTCGCGAAACGAAAGCCCTACCGCCGCAAGAACAACTGGAAATACGACGAGCAATGCAAGAAAACGGACGCTATCTGCATCCAGCCCGATTTCCTCGCACAGAGGCACGACCGTGCGTTGGCTGCCGCCGTCGCCTTGGAAGCTTCGGATCGTCCCGACGATCGGGAAATGGGCGAAAGGGCCCGAAAGGCACTCGAAAGCTCGGAACCTAACGCCACTAAGGGCAAGGCATGCCATGCAGCAAAGGGAATCGGCGGCGATATCTGCATAGCGCTCGAGTGCGGTGACGACGAGGTTCTGGTGACGACCGACAAGAGCTTCGAGTTGATCTGCCCCGCCTTGGGCCTCGAAGTTGAGCGCATGTAGTCGATGCTCACGCGAAGACCAAGACCTGGGTTCCGTCCGGGTCGTTCGCTAGGTTACTGGTCTTACTCAATGATCTATTGAATCCCTTCATCGCGGCGACCATGCCGACCATCAGCAGGGAGACGAGCAGGATCAGGCCGACGTACTCGACGGTGCCCTGCCCGCGCTCGCCGGCGAGCAGCGAGCGGATCGCCCGCAGCCGCCACTCGACCTTGGCCTGCGCGTAGCCCATCAGCGCGTAGAACATTCGAAGCCTCCTTCAGCTCGGATTTGCCCCGAGCCTCCTGGGCACCGACAAACAGGTCTAGACGTGAATGGGCCAATTCGGCGGCGGCAATGTCAATTTTGTGTGACAGGCGGCCGGACGCCACCGCCGCGGGTACGCTCAGCGGCCGATGCGGGTGCTCGTCGTCACCAACTTCAGCCCCGACCCCGGGGCGCCGCAGCGCGGGCGCTGGGTGCTCGACCAGGTCGAGGAGATCCGGCGGCTCGGGGTCGAGGTCGAGCTGTTCGAGTTCGCGCGGGGGTCGCGCCACTACCTGCCGGCGGCGGTGCGGCTGCGGCGGCTGTTGCGGCGGGAGCGCTTCGACCTCGTGCACGTCCACTACGGGCTGACGGCCTGGTCGGCGCTGCTGGCCGGCGCGCGGCCGCTGGTCGTCACCTTCCACGGCACCGACGTCCGCCACCCGGTGGTCGGACCGCTCTCGCGACGGCTCGCCTGGCGCGCGGACCTCGTCGCCGCGGTCTCGCGGGCGCTGTTCGGCCCCGAGGCCGGCCGCCCCGGCCTGCAGCCGGTCCCCGGCTCGGCCGTGCTTCCCTGCGGTCCCGACCTGCGCCGCTTCCGGCCGATCCCGCGCGCCGAGGCGCGGCGCGAGCTCGGCCTCGACGCCGGCCGCCGCTACCTGTTCTTCCCGGCCAACCCAGAGCGGCCGGAGAAGCGCGCCGACCGGGCGCGCGAGCTGACCCGCGCCTGCGGCGCCGAGCTGCTGACCGGCGGCTCGATCGAACCCGAGCGGATGCCGCTCTGGGTCAACGCCGCCGACGCCGTGCTGCTGACCTCCGACTACGAGGGCTTCGGCATGGTCTGCGTCGAGGCGCTGGCCTGCGACGTGCCGGTCCTCTCTACCCCGGTAGGGATCGCGCCCTTCGCGCTCGCCGGCATCGACGGCGCCCTCTGCGCGCCGTTCGAGCTTGGACGCTGGAGCGACGCGCTGCGTCCGCATCTGGACTCCCCCGACCCGCGGGTCGCGGGCGCGACACGCGCCGCGTCGCTCTCGGCTGCGCGGATGGCGGAGCGGGTGGTCGTCGCCTACGACGACGTGCTCGACCGCGATCGGGCGTCCAGGTCGGACCTATCCCGGTAGGGGCGTGCCCCTGGGACGGTTCAGGACCAAGCGGGGCGGTCACAGCGCGGATTCCGCATGGCAGCGCCATGTGGGATTCGCGACGTGGCCGAATCCGCGCCGGTCCTGGGCCGTATCCAGGGGTGCGACTTCCCTGCCGGGATAGGTCCGTAATAGATTGGGCCGCCATGAGTGAGGAGAAGAACGACTCTCCCGGCGACGGCCTGAACGCGCAGGTCGAGGCGGCCGAACGGCGCCTGCGCGAGGCGACCGAGGCCGCCGCGGCGGCGGAAGAGCGGACCGCGGCGGAGATCCAGGCGCTGGAAGCCGACCTCGAGCGCGAGCGGCGGGAGAAGCAGGCGGCGATCGCCGCGGCGGAGAGCCGCCTGGCGGAGATCGAGAAGCAGGCCGAGGCGGCGGAGAGACGGGTCGAAGAGGCGCAGCGCAAGGCGAGCGAAGCCGAGGGCTCGGGCGCCGACATCGAGACCCGCGCCCGCGAAGCGGCGGCCGCCTGGCTGCGCGGGCAGATCGAGGCGCTGAGGCGAGAGGCGGCGGGCCGATAGCCGAAGCGGGCGAGTGCGACGTCGCCGTCGTCGGCGGCGGGGCCGCCGGGCTGTGGACCGCGCTGCGCGCGGCCGAGCAGGGCGCGGCCGTCTGCGTGATCTCGCGCACTCCCCTCTCCCAGAGCGCCAGCTTCTGGGCGCAGGGCGGCCTGGCCGCGGCGCTCGAGCCCGGCGACTCGCCGGCACGGCACGCCGCCGACACGGTCGCCGCCGGCCGCGGCCTCTGCCGGCCCTCGGCCGTGCAGGTGCTGGTCGAGGAGGCCCCGCAGGCGGTGCGCGAACTGCGCGAGCGCGGCGTCGCCTTCGACCTCGACGAACGGGGCGAGCTCTCGCTCGGGCTCGAGGGCGGCCACACGCGGCGCCGCATCGTGCACGCCGGCGGCAGTCAGACCGGGCAGGAGATAACCGCGAAGCTCGCGGCGATGGCCGCCGCCGAGCCGCGCATCGCCGTGCGCGAGCGTACCTCGGCGGTGGCGCTGTGGAGCGACGGCGAGCGCTGCTACGGGCTGCTGACGAACAGCGAGCCGATCGCCGCCACGGCGACGGTGATCGCGACCGGCGGCGCCGCGGCGCTCTGGCGGCGGACCAGCAACCCGCGCGGCGCGATCGGCGCCGGCGCGGTGATCGCGGCGGCGGCCGGCGCCGAGCTCGCCGACCTCGAGTTCTGCCAGTTCCACCCGACCGCGCTGGAGCTGCCGGGCAGCCGCTTCGACGGGATGCTGATCACCGAGGCCGTGCGCGGCGAGGGCGCGACCCTGCTCGACTTCTCGGGGCGCCGCTTCACCGACGAGCTGGCGCCGCGCGACGCGGTCACCGCGGCGATCCTCGACCGGATCGCGGCCGACGAGGGCGCCGGCGTGCGGCTCGACCTGCGCGAGATCGACCCGCGGCGCTTCCCGGGCGTCTTCGCCTCGCTGCGCGAGGCGGGGCTCGATCCCACCGCCGAGCCCGTCCCCGTGGCCCCAGCGTCCCACTACACGATGGGCGGCATCGCGGTCGACCTCGACGGGCGCTCCTCGCTCCCCGGCCTGTTCGCCGTCGGGGAGTGCTCCTGCACCGGCCTGCACGGTGCCAACCGGCTCGCCTCCAACTCGCTCAGCGAGTGCTTCGTCTTCGGCGGGCGCGCCGGCCTCGCGGCGCTGGAGGAGCAGCCGGCGAGCGGCCGCCCCGCGCCGGGCGACTGGCGCTTCGAGCCGCCGACGGAAGCGACCCGCGACGCCGTCTGGCGCCTCGCAGGGCCGCTGCGACGCGCAGAGCAGCTGCGCGAGCTCTGCGGCGACCGCTACCCGCTGGCCGCGGCTACCGCCGCCTGCGCGCTGGAGCGGCAGGAGTCGCGCGGCGGCCATCTGCGCACCGACTTCCCGGCGCTCGACCCGGCGCTCGACGGGGTCCACATCGTGCGCGGCCCGGACGGACGGACGCGTCGTGAAACCTGAAACTGACCGCTGTAGAGGTTTGTGTCGCCATGCGGTCCTAACCTCTACGGCGCTCGGTAGCTTCGGATAGGCGATGCTGCTCGGAGTCGACGTGGGCGGGACCTTCACCGACGCCGTGCTCGTCGACGGCGAGACCGTCCATACGGCGAAGCTGCCGAGCACGCCCGCCGACCAGTCGCTCGGCGTGATCGCCGCGGTGGAGGAGGTGCTGGGACGCGCCGGCGTCGGCGCCGAGCAGGTCGAGTCCTTCGCCCACGGTATGACGGTCGGCACCAACGCGCTGCTTGAGGAACGCGGCGCGCGCACGGCGCTGATCGCGACGGCGGGCTTCGCCGACCTGCTTGAGATCGGCCGCCAGGACCGGCCCGAGCTGTACCGACTCTGCAGGCCGAAGCCGGCGCCGCTCGTCCCGCCCGAGCTGCGCTTCGAGGCGGCGGAGCGAGTCGGCCCGAAGGGGGAGATCGAGCCGCTCGCCGAGGGCGAGGCCGAGCGGCTGGCCGAGCTGGTCCGCGAGAGCGGCGCCGAGTCGGTCGCGATCTGCCTGCTCTTCTCCTACCTCGACCCGGCGCACGAGCGGGCGATCGCCGCGCACCTGCGCCGCGCGCTCCCCGACGTCCACGTCTCCGCCTCGCACGAGGTGCTGCCGCGCTTCCGCGAGTACGAGCGCTGCTCGACGACCGCGATCGACGCCTATCTCTCCCCCCTGCTCGGCCGCTACCTCGGCCGCCTCGGCGAGGCGGCGGGCCGGGCGGGTCTGCCGCAGCCCGTCGTGATGCGCTCCTCGGGCGGCGTCGCGCCCGCCGGGGAGGCGGCGCGGGCGGGCGCCTGGAGCGTTCTCTCCGGCCCGGCGGGCGGCGCCGTCGGGGCCGGCCTGCTCGCCCGCGCCGCCGGCGACGGCAACGCCCTCGGGCTCGACATGGGAGGCACCTCCTGCGACGTCTGCGTGGTCGAGGACGGCGAGGTGCGGCGCACCGACTCGCGCGAGATCGACGGCCGCACGATCCAGCTGCCGATGGTCGACGTGCACACCGTCGGCGCCGGCGGCGGCTCGATCGGCTGGCGCGACGCCGGCGGCGCACTGCGGGTCGGCCCGCGCTCCGCGGGCGCCGACCCCGGCCCCGCCTGCTACGGCCGCGGCGGGGCCGAGCCGACCGTCACCGACGCCAATCTGCTGCTCGGCAAGCTCGCCGCCGACTCGACCCTCGCCGGCGACATCGCCCTCGACCTCGACGCGGCGCGGGCCGCGGTCGGGCGGCTCGCCGACGCGCTCGGCCTCGACGAGCTGGCGACCGCCGAGGGGATCGTCCGCGTCGCCAACCAGGAGATGGTGCGGGCGCTGCGCGTGGTCACGGTCGAGCGCGGCGTCGACCCGCGCCGCTTCGCCCTGCTGCCCTTCGGCGGCGCCGGGCCGATGCACGCCGCGGCGATCGCCGCCGAGCTCGGCATCGAGCGGATCCTCTGCCCGCGCGCCGGCGGCGTGCTCTCGGCGCTCGGGCTCTGCGCGTCTGACCGGCGCCGCGACACGACGCGCACGGTGATGCTCGGCGGCGCCGGCTTCAGCGCCGAGCGGGTCGCCGCCGAGGTCGAGCAGCTGATCGCGTCGCTCGACGGGGGGCGCGGCGCGGGCGAGCCGCAGGTCGTCTACGAGCTGCGCTACGCCGGCCAGGCGTTCGAGCTGCCGGTCCCGGGCCCGACGCGCCCCGACCCGGCCGACCTCGCGGCGCGCTTCGAGGCCGAGCACGAGCGGCGCTACGGCCACCGCGACCCCGACGGCGAGGTCGTCCTCGTCGACATCCGCCTCGCCCTGGTCGCTCCAGGGCCGCGTCCCAAGCCCGCGGCGGCGCCGGAGGGCCGGCTGGAGCGGCTCGGCCGCGCCGTCCGCTTCGGCGGCGAGTGGGTGGAGACGCCGGTCCTGCGCGGCGAGCCGGCCGCCGGCCTCGCCGCCGACGGCCCGGTGGTCTTCGAGCTGCCGGAGGCGACCTTCGTCGTCCCGCCCGGCTGGCGCGCCGAGGTCGACGCCACCGGCACGATCGCCGCGCGGTTCCATTCGGACGCATTTCGACCGAAAGGAACCACGCGATGAGTGGGATGGACCCGGTCAGCCTGCAGGTGATGATCGGCGGCCTGCGCGCCGCCTGCGACGAGATGGGCGCGGCGCTGATCCGCTCCGCGTACTCGGCCAACATCAAGGAGCGCCACGATTGCTCGACCGCGCTCTTCGACGCGAACGGCGAGCTGGTGATGCAGGCCGAGCACATCCCGGTCCACCTGGGCTCGATGCCCGACGCGGTCGCCGCGGTGCTGGGCGAGAAGCAGCGGCCGGGCGAGGCCTGGATCCTCAACGACCCCTACCGCGGCGGCACCCACCTGCCCGACGTGACGCTGATCCTGCCGGTATTCGCCGGCGGCGAGCTGCTCGGCTTCGCCGCCTGCCGCGCCCACCACGCCGATATCGGCGGTCCCAGCCCGGCGGGGATGCCGGCTCGCTCGCGCACGCTCGACGAAGAGGGAGTGGTGATCCCGCCGACCCGGGCCTCGGACGAAGAGCTGGAGCGGCTCGCCGCGCGGATGCGCTCGCCGCGGCAGCGGCTCGCCGACCTGCGCGCCCAGGCGGCGGCGAACCGGATCGGCGAGCTGCGGCTGGGCGAGTTGGCCGAGCGCTACGGCGCGGCGCAGCTGCGCGCCGGCATGGCGGAGATCCTCGCCTACGCCGAGCGCCGCACCCGCGCCGCCCTGCGCGAGCTCCCCGATGGCGTCTACAGGGCCGAGGACGTGCTCGAGGACGACGCGAACGGCGGCCCGCGCGACGTCGTCCTGCGGCTCGCGGCGCGGCTCGAGGGCGACCGCCTGACGCTCGACTTCGGCGGCTCCGACGCCCAGATCGACGGCAACCTCAACTGCCCGCTCTCGGTGACCAAATCGGCCGCCTTCTTCGCCGTCCGCGTCCTCG
>Ga0210120_1000336_pt1 | contig 11135 bp, 8 predicted proteins | sample Goodyear_PhragA__FD_184868 | JGI IMG/M metagenome (GOLD analysis project Ga0210120, IMG submission 184868) | Wetland microbial communities from San Francisco Bay, California, USA, that impact long-term carbon sequestration - Goodyear_PhragA_D2... | ecosystem: Environmental > Aquatic > Marine >... | reverse complement strand
ACGTTTTCATCGCCACCCACCAGCGCCTGCTCGGTTGGGACCACGACGAAAGCTACGACCTCTACGACGTCCGCGTGAACGGCGGCTTCCCCGAACCGGCCCCCGTCCCGGCTGCCTGCGAAGGCGAATCCTGCCGCGGCGCGAGCCCGGCCGCCCCGGCGGCCGCCGGCAAGGGAAGCGCCACGCTGCGCGCCGCCGGCAACCCCGAGGCGCGGCCCTGCCGCGCCGCGGCCCGCCGCGCCCTGCGCTTCGCCCGCCAGGCGAAGAAGCTGCGCCGCAAGGCCCGCCGCGCGATGCGCCACGGCAACAAGCGAGCCGCCCACAAGCTTGCCCGCGCCGCCAGGGCCCGCGCCAAGCGCGCCCACAGGCTCAGGCGCACGGCGAAGCGCTGTAGGCGCGCGAGGAAGGGGGGTTCCAAGTGAGGGGCCGCGGCGACAGCTACCGCAACCGGACTTCGACGACCCACAAGGAGACCAAGACGATGACCCGCCGCCTCGGACCGCTCGCCGCCCTCGCCGCCACCGCGGCCCTACTGCTCGCCTTCGCCGCCCCGGCCTCGGCCGCGGGGCTCGGCTGGGAAGTCCGCGCAAGCTCGGCGACCACCGTCGAACCGGGCGGCACGGCTATCTACATCGTCAACATGGTCAACCAGGGCGACTCGCCGACCAGCGGCGAATACCGCCTCCACGTCACCCTGCCGCCCGAATTCACCGCCCTGGGCGCCGGCGGCGTCCTGTCGTGCCCCGGCGCAGGCGGCGCTTCGGCCTTCACCTGCTCGAGCTCAGCTCCGGTTCTGGGCCGCTCCACCGCCGGCCTCTTCTACATCCAGGCCCACGTCGGCGCCGGCGCCGCCGGCGCCGAGACGGCCAGCTTCGAAATCGAAGGCGGCGGCCTCTCGGCCGCCACGGGCTTCGACACCGTCTCCGTCTCCCCACCGCCCGAGGGCTTCGGCCTCACCGCCTTCGACGTGGCGACCGGCGGCCCCGCGGGCGAAGCTCTCACCCGGGCCGCCGGCCACCCGCAGACCAACACCACCTCGCTCGCCTTCGACACCCTGCTGAACCCCAACCCCGCCACCTGGGGGACCCAGGGCTTCTTCGTGCCGGCCGGCGACCCCAGGGACGTCGCCGTCTCCCTGCCGCCGGGCTTCGTCGGCAACCCCGCGGTCGCCGGCCCCGGCGGGCGCTGCACCCTCGTCCAGCTTGCCAATCCCGGTGGCATCAACTCCGAACCGCTCTGCCCCCAGGACTCCCAGGTCGGCCAGATCCGGCTCGTCGCCAGCACCGGCCCCCTGACGCCGGTCCCGGTCTTCGACCTCCAGCCACCGCCCGGCGTCCCGGCCCGCTTCGGCCTCGACTTCGTGGGCACCATCGTCGTGCTCGACGCCAGCGTGCGCAGCGGCGCCGACTACGGCATCGACGTCGCCGGCACCGAAATCTCCCAGGGCCTCGCGCTCCTCGGCCAGAGCCTCGAACTCTGGGGCGTTCCCGGCGACTCCAGTCACGACGGCCAGCGCTTCTGCCCCGGCCATCCCGTTCCGTACGCTTTCGGCGGCACGACCTGCGAAGCCGAAGGCCTGCCGCGCCCCTTCTTCCGCAACCCGACCGCCTGCACCGCGGCGGGCGAAGGCCTGCCGTACACGGTGCGCGCCGACTCCTGGCAGAGCCCCGGCGACTTCCTCGAACGGACGATCCACAGCCACGAAGCGCCCGGCTACCCGCTCCCGGCCGAACCGTCGTCCTTCGACGCCTCCTACTCCGGCCCGACCGAATGGGGCGAAGAGGTGGGCATCGACGGCTGCGGCGAAGTGCCCTTCGAACCGACGCTCGAAGCCTCGCCGAGCACGGCGAGCGCCGACAGCCCGTCCGGCCTCGACGTGCACCTGCGTGTGCCGCAGAGCTGCTGGGACGCGAAGGAAACGGCGGCGGAAGCCGAAGCGGCGCTCTGCCAGTCGGACCTGCGCGACGCCACGGTGAGGCTGCCGGCGGGGATGAGCGTCAACCCCTCGAGCGCCGGCGGCCTCGGCGCCTGCACGGAGGCCCAGGCCGGCTACAAGCTCGGCACCTCGGCGCCGTTCGAATTCACCGAAGACCCGGTCAGCTGCCCCGATGACTCGAAGATCGGCAAAGTGACGGTGACCACGCCGCTGCTCGAAGAACCGCTGAGCGGCTCCGTCTACCTGGCCAAGCAGAACGACAACCCCTTCGGCTCGCTCCTGGCGATGTACATGGTCGCCGAAGGCGAAGGTGTGGTGCTGAAGCAGGCCGGCGAGATCGTCGCCGACCCGAGCACCGGGCAGCTGACGACCAAGTTCACCGACTCCCCCCAGCAGCCGTTCAGCGACCTGCACCTGGAACTGTTCGGCGGCGAACGGGCCTCGCTGCGCACGCCGGGCTGCGGCACCCACACGGTGACCAGCGAGATGACCGGCTGGAGCGGCGCCGTCGCCCACCCGTCCAGCTCCTTCCAGATCACGCAGGGCTGCGGCGGGGGCTTTGACCCCAAGCTCTCCGCCGGCGCCTCCAACCCGCTGGCGGGCCACACCAGCCCGTTCAACCTGCGGATCACCCGGGGCGACGCCGAACAGGAACTGGGCGCGCTCACCGTCTCCCCGCCGCCGGGCCTCTCGGGCTACCTGAAGGGCCTCAACTACGGCGACCGGGTCGGCAGCGTCATCGCCGGCGGCGGCGCCGGAACCAACCCCTTCTACATCACCGACGGCAAGGTCCTGCTGACCGGCCCCTACAAGGGCGCCCCGCTGAGCCTGACCGCCGAAGTGCCGATCATCGCCGGGCCCTTCGACCTCGGCAAGGTGAACGTCCGCAACGCCGTCTACATCGACCCCGAAACCGGGCAGCTGACGGTCAAGTCCGACCCGCTGCCGAGGATCCTGCAGGGCATCCCGCTCGACGTGCGCGACGTCCGCGTCAGCATCGACCGCGAAGGCTTCACGCTCAACCCGACGAGCTGCGAAGAGCTGCAGGTCGGATCGAGCATCAGCTCGACCGTCGGCGCCACCGCGACCCCGAGCGTGCGCTTCCAGGTCGCCGGCTGCGAAGACCTCGCCTTCAAGCCCAAGCTCGGCCTGAAGCTCTTCGGCAAGCCCCACCGCGGCGCCCACCCGAAGCTCAGAGGCGTGCTGCGCTTCCCCAAGCCGGGCGGCGCCAACCTGGCGAGCGCCGTGGTCGCGCTGCCCCACAGCGAGTTCCTCGACCAGGCCCACATAAGGACGATCTGCACCAGGGTGCAGTTCGCCGCGAACGCCTGCCCCAAGGGGAGCGTCTACGGCTACGCCAGGGCAACCAGCCCGATCGTCGGCTACGCCGTCCAGGGCCCGGTCTATCTCAGGAGCTCTGACCACAAGCTCCCCGACATGGTGCTCGACCTGCACGGCCCCGACTACCAGCCGGTGCACATCGAGGCGGTCGGCCGCATCGACTCCGTCCACGGCGGCATCCGCACCAGCTTCGAATCGACCCCCGACCTGCCGCTCTCCAAGGTGATCCTCTGGATGAAGGGCGGCCGCAAGGGCCTGATCCAGAACTCCCGCGACATCTGCGCCCACCACTACAGGGCGCGGGCGAGCCTCACCGGGCAGAACGGCAAGCCCGAGTCGCTGCGCCCGGCGATGCAGAGCAACCGCTGCGCGAAGGCCAAGCGCCGCAGGCACCGCGGCCACAGGCGCGCGGGCAAGCGGGCGCGCGTGGCGCGCGCCGGCGCGGCGGGGTAGCGGCATGGCGATGCGGCGCACGGCGGCGGCGCTCTGCGCCGCCGCGGCGCTGAGCCTCGGCGCCGGGGCGCTCCCGCCCGCGGGAGGCCCCCCGGCGCCAGCCCCCGCGTCGGGAGCCGAATGCGAAGGCGACGAATGCCAGTCGGTGCCGCCCCCTCCCGACGACCCGACGCCGGGCACCGCGACCGCCGAAGGCCCGCCGAACCCGCCGGCGCACTTCGGCAGGCACCACAAGAAGAAGCACCCGCACCGCAAGAAGCGCCACCGCGGCAAGAAGCACCGCCATCGCTCAAAGCACGGCCACGGTAAGAGGCACCGGCACGGCAGGCGCGGCAACAAGCGCGGAGGCCGCCGGTGAGGGCGCGGCTGCTGGCTTGCGCGCTCGCCGCCTGGGCGCTGGCGCTCCCGGCCTCGGCCGGAGCCTTCGGGATCGAATCCTTCTCGGCGAGCGCGGTCAAGTCCGGCGGCGCCCCGGAGACCCAGGCCGGCGCCCACCCCTACGCCCTGCGCCTCGACCTCGGCTTCGACGGCAGTGGCGGGGACCCGCGCGAGCTGACCGTCCACACCCCGCCGGGATTTCTCGTCAACCCGACCGCGGTGCCCGAATGCCTGGCCTCGGCCTTCGCCACCCCGCGCGGGAACACCGCCTACGAACACCCCAGCGCCTCGGGGGAGAAGTGCCCCAACGCCACGCAGGTCGGCACGGTCGCGGTGAACGCGGGGGGGACGACCCGAACCTTCGGCCTGTTCAACCTCGTCGCCCCCTACGGCGCGACGGCCGCCTTCGGCGCCGCGCCCTTCGGCACCCCATTGGTCTTCGCCGTGCACCTGCGCGAAGCCGACGCCGGCGCCGACCTCTCCCTGGAAGGGGTGCCGCAGGCATTCGACCTGCGCTCGCTGGAAGCGACGATCTGGGGGACGCCGCAACAGGAAGCCCACGACGAACAGCGCGGCGATTGCCTGAACGAGGAAACGGGCGGCTCGTGGAACACCTGCGGGGCGCTCGGCGGCGAAGGCGAACACGCGCTCCACCAGCCCCCGTCCCTGATCAAGAGCTACCTCACGCTGCCGACCACCCCTTGCGGGCAGGCGCTGCCCGTGACCCTGGATGCGAGCTCCTGGGCAGGCCAGAGCGCCGGAGCCTCCTCCTCGCTCGCGGCGCTCGCCGGCTGCAACACCGACCTCACGATCGCCAGCGTCAAGCTGATGACCGACCAGGCCGCCGCCCGCACGGGGATGGAATTCCACCTGCACGTAAACGACGGCGGCGGCATCCTCAACCCGGCGGGCATCGCCCGCCCGGCGATCGCCCACGCCGTCCTCTCCCTGCCCGAAGGGCTGACGATCAACCCCTCGCTGGCGGCGGGGCTCGGCAGCTGCTCGGAAGCCGACTTTGCCCGCGAGAGCGCCGAGAGCGAACCGGGAGCCGGCTGCCCCAACTCCTCGAAGATCGGCGAGGTCACGGTCTCCGAACCGCTCGGGCTGCCCGAAGGCATGAAGGGCTCGCTCTACCTGGCGACCCCGCACGCCAACCCCTACGACGCCCTGCTCGGCGCCTACGTCGTCGTGCGCAACGCGAGAAGGGGCCTGGCGGTGAAGTCGGTGGGGGAGATCCAACCGGATGCACGTGGCCGGCTCACCGCGACCTTCGACCGCCTCCCCAGGCTGCTCTACGAGGACTTCACGCTGACCCTCAGGGAAGGCAACCGCTCCGCCCTGCTCAGCCCCCAGTCCTGCGGCCCCTTCACCGCCGACCTCGGGCTCTCCTCCTGGGCGGACCCGAGCGCCCTTCGCCACGAATCCTCGGCCTTCTTCATCACCGGCAACTGCCCCTCCGGAGGAGCCCTGCCCTTCAGCCCCGGCCTGCTGGCCGGCAGCATGAGCGCCTCCCCCGCCACCTACACCCCCTTCTACCTGCGGATGACCCGCACCGACCCCGAGCAGGAGATCACCTCCTACTCGGCCTCCTTCCCGCCGGGGCTATTGGCGAAGGTCGCCGGGGTGGGGGAATGCTCCGACGCGGCCATTGCGGCCGCCTCGACCAGAAGCGGAGCAGAGGAGCTCGCACACCCCTCCTGCCCCGAGGACTCCAAGGTCGGCCACACGATGGCGGGCTACGGGGTCGGCCAGACGCTCGCCTGGGCGCCCGGCAACCTCTACCTCGCCGGGCCCTGGCACGGCGAGCCGCTCAGCGTGGTGGCGATCGACGCGGCGAAGATCGGCCCCTTCGACCTCGGCACGGTCGTCGTGCGCACCGCCGTGCACGTCGACGCCCAGCGCGCGCAGGCGAGCATCGATGCCGCCGGCTCGGACCCGATCCCCCACATCCTCGACGGCATCCCGCTGCACGTGCGCGACATCCGCGTCTACGTCGACCGGCCCGAATTCACGAACACGCCGACCTCGTGCGACCCGATGAGCGTCAGCTCGACCCTCACCGGAGCCGGCAACGACCCCTTCGCCAAGGGCGATGAGTCCTCGGCGACCTCAACGCAGCGCTACCAGCTGCTGGGCTGCCGGGCGATCGGCTTCCGGCCCCGCTTCGCGATGACCCTGAGGGGCGGCACCGGCCGCGGCTCCTACCCGGCATTGCGCGCCGTGGTCGCCCCCCGCCCCGGCCAGGCCAACATCAAGGCCGCCTCGGTGAAGCTGCCGACCTCGCTCTTCCTCGCCCAGGAGCACCTGCACGACGTCTGCACCCGCGCCCAGTTCGCCTCCGGCGCCGGCGCCGGCGCGGGCTGTCCGCCGAAGTCGGTCTACGGCCACGCCAGGGCCTGGACCCCGCTGCTCTCCGAGCCCCTGCAAGGCCCGGTCTTCATCCGCTCCTCCGATCACCCGGTCCCCGACCTCATCGCCGTGCTCAGTGGCCACAACCTCACCGTCGTCCTCGACGGGCGGATCGACTCGGTCAAGGGCGGCCTGCGCGGAACCTTCGCCGGGCTGCCCGACGCGCCCTTGACGAAGTTCGTGATGAACCTCCCCGGCGGCAAGAAGGGCCTGATCTCGGTCGCCGAAGGGCTCTGCGGCCGCCACCGCAACCGCAACCGCGCCAACTCCCGCTGGCTGGCCCAGGACAACGCGACCAGGACCCTGCGGCCGAAGGTGCGGGCCAAGTGCGTGCACCACCACCGCCACAAGCGCCACCACCACCGCAGGAGCCACCGATGAGCCGCCGTCCCTCGCTTGGTCACTTGAGTACAGCCCGCTGTACAAAACTGACCATCGGCGCGATCCTTTTGGCGCTGGCGGCGCTCGCCCCGACGGCGGGTGCCGATCTGTTCAGGAAGGGCAACGTCCAGGTCTCCTTCGACGCCAGGGTCGCCCCGAAGGCGCTGCCGCGCCACGGCGTCGCCCCGATCGCCGTCTCGCTCTCGGGCGACGTCGGCACCGCCGACGGCACCTCGCCGCCGCAGCTGCGCCGGGTGAGGATCGCGATCAACCGCCACGGGCGCCTGGACACCGAGGGCCTGCCGACCTGCCGGCTGCGCGAGATCCAGCCCGCGACGACGGCCAACGCGCTGCGCGCCTGCGGGGCGGCCAAGGTCGGCACCGGCAGCTTCAGCGCCGACGTGGTGATCCCCGAGCAGTCGCCCTTCCCCTCGAACGGCGAAGTCGTCGCCTTCAACGGGCGCCGGGGAGGCAGGCCGGTGATCTACGCCCACGTCTACGGCACCGAACCGATTCCCACCTCCTTCACCCTGCCGCTGGTGGTCTCCCGCGCCAAGGGGCGCTTCGGCACCGTGCTCACCGCGACCCTGCCGAACGTCACCTCCAGCGTCGCCGTCGTCACCGGCCTGACCCTGAAGCTGCACCGCGCCTACCGCTGGCGCGGCCAGCGCCACAGCTACCTCTCGGCCGGCTGTCCGGCGCTCAAGGGCTTCCCCGGGGCCCTTTACCCGCTGGCGCGGGCGACGTTCGACTTCGTCGGCGCGCCGAGCATCGTCTCCACCCTGACGCGCAGCTGCCGGGCGCGCTGAACACCGCGTCGCCGGGAGCGCGGAATGCAAGAGCGGCGACGCCGAGGCGCCGCCGCACCGCTACTCGAGTTTCCCGATCTTGAAGATTTTGGTGCCGCAGTCGGGGCAGACGCCCTGGATCGCGGGGCGACCGTTCTTCATCGTCACCTGCTTGGCATCTTTGATCTCGACCTTCTTGCGCTCCTTGACGCAGTAACCCTCGGGCATCGGGGTCTCCTTTCGCTCTGCCGTGGTCGGCAAGGCTCGCGCCGGGGCGCGAGGTGGATTGCAGGCGAATCTAACGCAGGCGGGGGACGTTGCCCAGGCACAAACGTGTTGATCGGCACAACCTCCCTACGGGGCGTTCTTCTGCGCTTCCGCCTTCTGCTTCGCTTCCAGTTCGGAGTTCTGCTTCTTCGTCTGTTCGAGCAGTTCGAGGATCCGGGCGCTCTTGTCTTTGCTGCCGCCGGAGGAGCTCTTGGGGGCGGAGCCGGTGGCGCCGGGGGAGCTGCCCGAGGCGCCGCCGCCCGCGCCGTTGCCGCCCTGGGGGCTCTGGTCCTGCTTGCCGCCGGACTTCGGCTGCGTCTCTCGGGGCTGCGGCGCGGGTTCCACTTCGGCCGGCGGCACGGTGGAGCCGGCCGCGGCGCCGCTCGCCGCTTCGTCGATCCGCGCTTCGAGCTTTTCCTGCAGCGCCCGCACGTCGCCTTCGCTGACCGAGTCGTTCCGGGCTTCGATCGCCAGGTAGAGGGAGGCGCCCGCGATGCCGATCGCGATCACGGTCAGGGCGAGGAAGACGCGCGTGCGCTTGCCGAGCTTGCGCTCGATCTCGCCGATCCATGCCCGCAGCCCCTCCACCGACATGAGTCCAATCTAGTCGAGAACCGCGCCGGACGGTGGGGTCGAATACCCTGCGGGCGTCAATCTTCAACCCAGAACCGAGGAGAGCACCGCATGCCCGAGGCAGTAATCGTCGACACCGTCCGCACGCCGATCGGCCGTGCCTTCAAGGGCTCGCTGGCCCAGCTGCGCCCCGACGAGATGGGCGCCTATGTGGTCGACCGGCTGCTCGAGCGCAACCCGCAGGTCGACCCGGGCGAGATCGAAGATTTGTTCTGCGGCTGCGGCATGCCGCAGGGCCTGCAGGCCTTCAACATCGGCCGCACCGTCACCCTGCTCTCCGAGAAGCTGCCGAACGAGGTCAACGGCGTCACCGTCTCGCGCTACTGCTCGTCCAGCCTCGACGCGATCCGCCACGCCGGCAACGCGATCAAGGCCGGCGAGGGCGACGTCTACATCGCCGCCGGGGTCGAGTGGGTGAGCCGCTACAACGAGCGCACCGAGCCGGCCGGCGCCGACGACCGCAATCCCAACCTGATCGGCGAGAACGGCCAGCCCAACGCCTACATCGACATGGGCCTGACGGCGGTCAACGTGGCGGAAAGATACGAGGTCAGCCGCGCCGACATGGACAAGTTCGCGCAGCGCTCGCAGGAACTCGCCGTCAAGTCCCAGGAGGACGGCTTCTTCGACCGCGAGATCGTCCCGGTCACGCTGCCCGACGGGACCGAGGTCGCCAAGGACGACGGCCCGCGCGCCGGCTCGACCCTGGAGAAGCTCTCCCAGCTCGACGAGGCCTTCGGCGGCGGCGGGGTGACCGCCGGCAACTCCTGCCCGCTCAACGACGGCGCCGCCGCGGTGCTGCTGATGAGCGACACCAAGGCCAAGGAGCTGGGCCTGACGCCGCGCGCCCGCATCGTCACCGCCGCCACCTACGGCAACGAGCCCGAGTACATGGGGGTCGCCCCGATCGGCGCGGTGAAGAAGGTGCTGGAGCGGGCGAAGATGACGATCGACGACGTCGACGCGGTCGAGCTCAACGAGGCCTTCGCCGCCCAGGTGATCCCGATCATGGACGAGTGCGACATCCCGCTGGAGAAGCTCAACACGCACGGCGGCGCGATCGCCCTCGGCCACCCCTTCGGGATGACCGGCGCCCGCATCATGGGCACCCTGCTCAACGTGATGGAGACCGACGACCACCAGGTCGGCATCGAGACGATGTGCGTCGCCGGGGGCCAGGGCAAGGCGATGGTCGTCGAAAGGGTCTGAACCACCCGCCGACGGGCCGAAAACCCACGATATTCGTGGGTTTTCGGCCCGTCGGCGCCTGAAGTACGCTGGGCGCGTGGAGTTGGCGACTCTCACCTACGAGGCCGGCGAGCGGGTTGCGCGGATCACGCTGAACCGGCCTGAGCGGGGGAACGGGATCGTGCCGCGGATGCCGGTGGAGATCGCGGCCTGCGTCGAGCGGGCGAACCTCGACCCCGAGGTTCACGTCATCGCCCTGGCCGGCGCCGGCACCGGCTTCTGCGGCGGCTACGACCTCGTCGCCTCGGCCGAGGGCGACATGAGCGACCTGGGGGAGGGGCTCGGGGCGCCGCCCGGCTCGCCGCTCGACCCGGCCGTGATCGGCGCCAACCACGCGCCGGAGTCGAACTGGGACCCGGTCACCGACTTCCAGTTCATGTGGCGCAACGTGCGCGGCTTCATGTCGCTCTTCCACTCCGAGAAGCCGGTGGTCTGCAAGGTGCACGGCTACTGCGTCGCCGGCGGCACCGACATGGCGCTCTGCTCGGACCTGCTCGCGATCGGGGCCGACGCGAAGATCGGCTACCCGCCGGCGCGCGTCTGGGGCTCGCCGACGACGGCGCTGTGGGCGGCGCGGCTCGGCCCGATGCGGGCCAAGCGCCTCTTGCTGACCGGCGACTCGCTGAACGGCGAGCAGGCCGCGGAGTGGGGGCTGGCGACCGAGGCGGCGCCGCCGGCGGAGCTCGACGAGCGCTTCGAGGCGCTGCTCGCCCGCGTCGCCCGCCTTCCCATCAACCAGCTGGTGATGATGAAGATGCTGGTCAACCAGTCGCTCTACTCGCAGGGCCTGCAGCAGACGCAGCTGCTCGGCACCTTCTTCGACGGCGTCGCCCGCCACACGGCCGAGGGCCACGACTTCGTCCGCCGCGCCGCCGCGGGCGGCTTCAAGCGGGCGGTCAGAGAACGCGACGAGCCCTTCGGCGATCATGGCCTGGAGGGATTCGGTGTCGAGTAGCAACGGACAACCCAGAGGAACCCGCTCGGTCGCGATCGTCGGTGGCGGCTTCGGGGGGGTCGGCGCGGCAGTGATGCTGAAGCGGGCCGGCTACGAGTACGTGACCGTGTTCGAGAAGGGCGAGCGGGTCGGCGGCGTCTGGAGCGCCAACACCTACCCGGGCGCCGCCTGCGACATTCCGTCTCACCTGTACGAGTTCTCCTTCGCGCCCAACTCGTGGTCGCGGCGCTTCTCGCCCGGGCCCGAGATCCAGGCCTACATCGCGGGCGTCGCCCGCCACTTCGGCGTGCGCGAGCGGATTCGCACCGACACCGAGGTGAGCAGCGCCCGCTGGGACGAGGAGCGC
>Ga0210120_1000335_pt1 | contig 11139 bp, 11 predicted proteins | sample Goodyear_PhragA__FD_184868 | JGI IMG/M metagenome (GOLD analysis project Ga0210120, IMG submission 184868) | Wetland microbial communities from San Francisco Bay, California, USA, that impact long-term carbon sequestration - Goodyear_PhragA_D2... | ecosystem: Environmental > Aquatic > Marine >... | reverse complement strand
GGTCGCGTCCGGACGGCATTCCGTTTCTGCAGGGATCTTTGCATTTTGTGCCTGTCGAAGGCCAAAACCAGGGCCGCGGTCTCGGCCGGCTTCTCGACGTTGGGCGAGTGGCCGGCGCCCTGGATCAGCTTCGTCACCGTGCCCGGATAGACGCGGCGATATTCGGCGAGGCGGGCGGACGGGTCTTCGACGATCTGCTCTTCGGCGCCCATCAGGACCATCAGCGGCTTGCCGCTGGCCTTCATCCGGCGGTCGAGGCCCTCTTCCTTGCTGTAGTCGTCGGAGCCGCCGGGCGAATCGTGGTAGGAGGTGTAGGTCATCCGCTTCACGTCTTCGACGAATTCGTCGGGCACGTCGAAGCCGGGCGCGAACGCCACCTCGAGTCCCTTGCGGACCGAGAAGTCGGGCTTGACCCGCCACAGCGCCGGGCCGATCACCGGCAGGAAGGCGGCGTTGGCGATCAGCCCCAGCGAGGCCTCGTGGTGGGTCGGCGGCGTGTCGATGATCACGACGCGTTCGACCAGCTGCGGCGAGCGTTCGGCGAGCGCCGTGACGACGGAGCCGCCGAGCGAGTGCCCGACGGCCTCGACGTCGCGGGCGCCCAATCTGCTCAGCGCTTCCGCGACCAGGTCGGCCTGGTTGGGGATCGTGTAGCCGGAGGAGGGCTTTTCCGAGCCGCCGTGGCCGAGCATGTCGACGGCGATCACCCTGTGCGCGCGGTCGAGGCGAGGGATCATCCGGTCCCACCAGTTGATCGCGCAGCTGAAGCAGTGCACCAGCAGGATCGTGGGAGCGTTTCGCGGGCCCCTGTCGACGACCTGGATGTCGGCGCCGCGCAGGTGCAGGATGCGGCCGCCGGGCTCGTTGACTTCGGCGCTCTTCGTTTCGCCATCGGTGACCAGGGCGTTGACGCCGAGCAGCACCGCTAGCCCGATCAGGATGCCGATTGCGATCTTCCAGCCCCGTCCCATTGCCGCAGTACCCTAACCGGAACCGATGGAGAAATTCGTCATCGAAGGAGGCGCGCCGCTCTCGGGCGAGCTGACCCCCGCGGGAAACAAGAACGCGGCCCTGCCGATCCTCGCGGCCTGCCTGCTGACCGAGGAGGATCTGCTGCTGCACAGGGTGCCGCGGATCCGCGACACCGAGGCCCAGATCGCGCTGCTCGAGCGGCTCGGCGTCGAGCTCGAGTGGGTTGGCGACAACAGCGTGAAGCTCTGCGCCGCCGCGGTCTCCGACGTCGCGGTCGACGAGGATCTCTCCAACCAGATCCGCGCCTCGTTCCTGCTCGCCGGGCCGCTCTTGGCGCGCTTCGGCGAGGCCCGGATGCCGCCGCCCGGCGGCGATTTCATCGGGCGTCGCCGGCTCGACGCCCATCTGGACGCCTTCGCCGACCTCGGGGCGGCCGTCGACGGCGACCGCTGGATCGAACTGAAGGCGCCCGGCGGCGGCCTCCGCCCCTGCGCGATCTTTATGGACGAGCCCTCGGTGATGGGCACGGAGAACGCGCTGATGGCTGCCGCCCTGACCCCCGGCCCGACGACGATCTCCAACGCCGCCTGCGAGCCGCACGTCCAGGATCTCGCGCGGCTGCTCAGCGCGATGGGGGCGGAGGTCAGCGGTATCGGCTCGAACGTGATGACCGTGCACGGCCGGGACCGGCTCGGCGGCGCCGAGCACACGATCTCGCCCGACCACATCGAGGTCGGCAGCTTCATGGCGCTGGCGGCCGCGACCGGCGGCGAGCTGCGGATCCGCGACGCCGCGCCCGGCGACCTGCTGATGGTGCGGCGCCAGTTCCGCCGGCTAGGCCTCGACTCCGAGGTCGAGGGCGAGGACGTGGTCGTCGCGCCCGAGCAGCGCCTGCGAATCAAGGCGGACCTCGGCGACGCGATCCCGAAGATCGAGGATGGGCCCTGGCCCGCCTTCCCGGCCGACCTCACCTCGATCGCCCTGGCGCTCGCCACGCAGGCCGAGGGCGAGATCCTGATCTTCGAGAAGATGTTCGAGAACCGCCTCTTCTTCGTCGACAAGCTGGTCGCGATGGGCGCTCGGATAACGCTCTGCGATCCCCACCGGGCGATCGTCAGCGGTCCGAGCCGCCTTCACGGCGAGCGCGTCGAGAGCCCCGACATCCGGGCCGGGATGGCGATGCTCATCGCCGCGCTGGCGGCCGAGGGCACCTCGGAGATCGGCAACATCCGCCAGATCGACCGCGGCTACGAGGCGATCGACGAGCGCCTGCGCGGGCTCGGCGCCCGAATCGAACGGGTCTCCGCGGAGATCCCCGCTTAGGGCTGGCAGGCTTTTCGCGCCCACTCTCGTAAGGTCAGGCGCGTGATCCACCCGATCCCCCCCGGAACCCGCGACATCCTGCCAGACGAGATGCGCGAGCTGCGCCGGCTGCACCTGGCGCTGATCGAGACCTTCGAGAGCCGCGGCTACGGCGAGGTGGCGACGCCGGCGATCGAGTACGACGAGGTGCTGGCGCGCGGCGACGGACGCGCCGCCGGCTCGGCCTACCGCTTCTTCGACGAGCGCGGCGACCTGCTGGCGCTGCGCTCCGACATGACCGTGCCGATCGCCCGCCTGGTCGCCTCGCGCTATCCGAGCCCGGAGGAGCCGCTGCGCTTCTGCTACCTCGCCAACGCATTCCGCGCCGTGCGCCCGCAGCGCGGCCAGATGCGCGAGTTCGCGCAGGCGGGGGTCGAGCTGATCGGGGCGCCGGCGCCGCAGGGCACCGTCGAGGTGGTCGAGGTGCTCGAGGCGGCGCTCGACGCCGCCGGGCTCGACCGGGCGGTGATCGGGCTCGGCGACGCCGACCTCTACCGGCAGTTGCTGACGGAGCTCGCCGTCGAGGGCGAGCCGCGCGACGCGATCCTCGAGCGACTCGAGATGCACGATCTGGTCGGCGTCGAGGCCGAGCTGAAGCGGGCGGGGATCGGCGACGAGCAGGTCGCCACCTGCGTCTCGCTCTCGCAGCTCCGCGGCGGCCGCGAGGTGCTGGAGCAAGCCCGGGCGCTGGGCGGCGAGGCGGTCGAGCGGGCGATCGCCCGCCTGGAGGAGACTTTCGAGGCGCTCGACGCCCGCGGGGTCGCCGGCCGGGTGCAGCTCGACCTCGGGCTGCTGCGCCACCTCGGCTACTACAGCGGCGCGATCCTCGAGGTCTACGATCCGGCGCTCGGTCACGTGCTCGGCGGCGGCGGCCGCTACGACGGATTGCTGAAGCGCTTCGGCGCCGACCTGCCGGCGGCGGGCTTCGCGCTCTATTTGGAGCGCGTCCACATCGCGCAGATGGAGGAGGAGTCGCGTCGGGGTGGGCCGGCATGAGCCTCGAGGTCGCCGGCACGGCGGAGGCGAAGGCCGAGGGGCCACTGAAGCTCGCGGTGCCGCGCGGTGCTCTGCTCGCGGAAACGCTCGACGTGCTCGACACGGCCGGCGTCGACACCGCCGCGGTGCGCGGCGAGTCGCGGGCGCTGATCTTCCCCGGCGAGGAGATAACGCTGGTCACGATGCGGCCCTCGGACGTACCGACCTACGTCGAGTCCGGCGCCGCCGACGCGGGGATCACGGGCAAGGACGTGCTGCTCGAGCAGAGTGACCGCATGGTCTACGAGCTGCTCGACCTCGGCTACGGCCGCTGCCGCATGGTGCTCGCCGGGCGTAAGGGGGACGAGCGGCTCGGCGAGTCGCAGCGGCGGCTCGGGCTGACGCGGATCGCGACCAAGTACCCGCGCGTCGCCGAGCGCCACTTCGAGTCGACCGGTCGCCAGGTGGAGACGATCGAGGTCAAGGGTTCGGTCGAGCTGGCGCCGCTGATCGGCCTCGCCGACGGCATCGTCGACCTCGTCGCCACCGGCCGCACGCTGGAGGAGAACGACCTCGAGGTGCGCGAGGAGATCGTCGAGTGCACGGCGAGATTCGTGGCCAACCGGGTCGCGCACAAGCTGCGGGCGGCGGAGATCGACGCGCTGATGGGGCGGCTGCGGGAGGCGGCGGCGCGATGAGGGTGAAGCGGTTCGAGTGGACGGGCGCCGCCGATACCGCCGAGCAGATCCGCTTCTGGACCGCCGGCGCAACCGAGCGGCCGGAGCGGGGCGCGATTCACAAGATCGCGCACCAGGTGGAAACCGGGGGGGACGCGGCGTTGCTCGAGTTGACCGCGCGCTTCGACGCGACCGAGCGGACCGCCGAGTCGCTCCGGCTGAGCGTCCCGGCGGAGAAGCTGGAGGCGGCGCTCGACCGCCTCGACGGCAGATTGCGCGAGGCGCTGGAGCTTGCGATCGCCAACGTGCGCAGCGTCGCCGCGGCGCAGATCGACGCCGAGCCGACCGAGGTCGCCCTGCCGCAGGGTCAGACGGTCGAGCTGCGCGAGGTCCCGGTGGCGGCCGCTGGGATCTACGCGCCGGGAGGCCGCGCGGCGTATCCGTCGAGCGTGCTGATGGGGGTCGTGCCGGCGCTGGCCGCCGGCGTCGAGAGGGTGGCCCTGGCGACCCCGCCCGGCCCCGACGGCGAGGTGGGCCCGCTCGTCCTCGCCACCGCCGCGCTCTGCGGTATCGACGAGGTCCACGCGATCGGCGGCGCGCAGGCGATCTTCGCGCTCGCCTACGGCAGCGAGTCGATCGATCCGGTCGATGTCGTCGCCGGCCCCGGCAACGCCTGGGTGCGCGAGGCGAAGCGCATGGTCAGCGGCACGGTGGGCATCGACTCTCTCGCCGGACCGTCGGAGCTGATGCTGGTCGCCGGACACGACACCGATCGCGAATGGGCCGCGCTCGACCTCTGCGCTCAGGCCGAGCATGGCGGAGAGGGGCCGCTGATCGCCGCCGCGGTCGAGGAGGCCGTGCTCGAACGCCTGCAGGAGGCGACCGAGCGCCTCGCCGCCGCGCGTGCGGGCGTGGGTGACGCACCGCTGGCGCTCGTCCAGGTGCCGGATCTGGAGGCCGCGATCGACCTCGCCAACGCCTTCGCCCCCGAGCACCTCGAGCTGCTGGGGGAGGACGCGGCGCTGCTCGCCGACCGGGTGACGACCGCCGGCTGCGTCTTCGCCGGCCGTCACAGCGCCACCGCCTTCGGCGACTACGTCGCCGGCTCCAACCACGTGCTGCCGACCGGCGGCGCCGGGCGCTTCTCGGGGCCGCTGGGCCCCGATGTCTTCCGCCGCAGGATCGCCACCGTGCAGGTTCCGACCGAGGCGGCGGCGAAGCTGGCGCCACACGTCGACGCGATCGCCCGCGCCGAGGGCTTCCCCGTGCACGGCGAATCGGCGATGATCAGGGTCGAGGACGATTCGCCATGAGCAGAGCCGCGAGCAAAGAGCGCAGGACGGGGGAGACCGAGGTCAGGCTGAGCCTCGACCTCGACGGCGGGGAGTCGAGCGCCGCGACCGGCGTCGGCTTCCTCGACCACATGCTCGACCTGCTCGCCCGTCACGGCAGGCTGGGTCTCGTCGTGAAGGCCGAGGGCGACCTGGAGACGGGCGCGCACCACACCGTGGAGGACGTCGGCATCGTGCTCGGGCAGGCGCTCGACGAGGCGCTCGGAGACCGCGCCGGGATCCGCCGCTACGGCTCGGCGCTGGTGCCGATGGACGAGTCGCTGGCCGAGTGCGCGATCGACATCTCAGGCCGGCCGCTGTGCGTGTTCGACGCCGAGCTGCTGCCGACCTCGATCGCCGGCTTCGACTCCGAGCTGGCCGAGGAGTTCTTCCGCGCCGTCGCCAACGGGGCGAAGCTGACCCTGCACGTCTCGGTCCGCTACGGCACCAACGTCCACCACATGATCGAGGCCTGCTTCAAGGCCTTCGCCCGCGCCCTGCGGGTCGCCGTCTCGATCGACCCGGAGGAGACCGGCGTGCCATCGACGAAGGGGACCCTCAGTGAGTAGCGCGCGCATCTGCATCTTGGACTACGGAATGGGCAACCTGCGCTCGGTCGAGAAGGCGCTCGAGCACGTCGGCGCGACGGCGACGATCTCCAGCGAAGCCGAGACGATCCGCTCGGCCGACGGGCTGATCCTGCCCGGGGTCGGCGCCTTCCCGAAGGCGATGCAGCGGGTGCGCGAGCTCGGCCTCGACGAGCTGACCCGCGAGCGGCTCGACGCCGGCGTGCCGGTGCTCGGCATCTGCCTCGGCCTGCAGCTGCTCTTCGACTCGACCAGCGAGCTCGGCGGGGCGGAGGGCGTCGGCCTGCTCCCCGGCGGTGTCGCCGAGCTCGACGCGCCGGGCCTCAAGGTGCCGCACATCGGCTGGTCGCCGGTGCGCTGGCAGAAACCCTCCCGCCTGGTCGAGGGGATCGAGAGCGAGACGCCGTTCTACTTCGTCCACTCCTTCGCGCCGAGCCCGGAGGCCGGCGACCTGCTCGGCAGCGCCGCCTACGGCGCCCGCTTCGCCTGCGCGGCGGAGCGCGACAACGTCTTCGGCGTCCAGTTCCACCCCGAGAAGTCGAGCGGAGCCGGCCTCCGCCTGCTCTCCAACTTCGCCGGCATCTGCGTCGCGGCGCCCGCAGCGGCGTGATCCTCTACCCGGCGATCGACATCCGCGGCGGCCAGGCGGTCCGCCTGCTCGAAGGCGACTACGCCCGCGAGACGATCTACGACGCCGACCCCCTAGACGCCGCCCAGCGCTGGGCCGGAGAAGGCGCCGAGTTCCTGCACGTCGTCGACCTGGACGGCGCGAAGGCCGGCGCGCCGCAGAACCTCGACGCCATCCGCCGCATCGCCACCACAGTCGACTGCCCGATCCAGGTGGGCGGCGGGTTGCGAACCGACGATTCGGTCGCCGACGTCCTCGAGGCTGGGGCGGAGCGGGCTGTAATCGGCACTGCGGCGCTACGCGATCCGGACTTCTTGCAAACGATGATCAATGCCTACGCCGAGCGGATCGTCGTCTCCGTCGATGCCCACGACGGGAAGGTCGCCCTCTCCGGCTGGACCGAAAGCAGTGATGTGGGGGCTCCTAGCGCGGTGACAGAGTTCAGCCGCCGCGGAGTGCTTCGCTTCCTCTGCACGGCGATCGAGGTCGACGGCACCATGAAGGGACCTGCAATCGACCAACTCAACGAAATCGCTGAAGCCACCGAAGCTCGCGTCATCGCCTCCGGCGGCGTGGGAACCCTCGACCACCTCACATCCCTTGCAAGCTCCGCCCCAACCCTTGACGGCGTGATCGTCGGCCGGGCCCTGTACGAGCAGCGGTTCACCGTCCAGCAGGCCATTGAGGCGCTCCGCAGGTAGGACCGAGGTGCCCTCCCACAAAAGCTCATGTTCAGACGATTGAACCCTGGCGTCGAATCCAGCTGCGCGACGGTTTTTGGGGGAGGGCGCCTCGGTCCTACCCCTACGCTTACCCAATGGTCCTGAAGCGCGTAATCCCCTGCCTGGACGTCGACGCCGGCCGCGTCGTCAAGGGCACCAATTTCGTCGACCTACGCGACGCCGGCGACCCCGTCGAGCTGGCCGAACGCTACGACGCCGAGGGCGCCGACGAGCTGGTCTTCCTCGACATCACCGCGTCGCACGAGAAGCGCGAGACGATCGTCGAGCTGGCCCGGCGCACCGCCGACAACGTCTTCATCCCGTTCACGATCGGTGGCGGCATCCGCTCGGTCGAGGACGCCCAGGCGGTGCTCGACGCCGGCGCCGACAAGGTCTCGGTCAACTCCTCGGCCCTGGCCCGGCCCGAGCTCCTGACCGAGCTGGCCGACCACTTCGGCGCCCAGTGCGTCGTCCTGGCGATCGACGCCAAGCGCGACGGCGACGGCTGGGGCGTCTACGTCAACGGCGGCCGTAACCGCGTCGAGGGCCGCGAGGCGGTCGCCTGGGCGGTCGAGGGCGTCGAGCGCGGCGCCGGCGAGATCCTGCTGACCAGCATGGACCGCGACGGCACCGAGGACGGCTACGACCTCGACCTGACCCGCGCAGTGGCCGACGCGGTCTCCGTCCCCGTCATCGCCTCCGGCGGCGCGGGTGAGCTCGCCCATCTAGCCGAGGCGATCACGGACGGCCACGCCGACGCCGTCCTGTGCGCCTCGATCTTCCACTACGGCACCTTCACCATCGACGAAGCCAAGGAAACGATGGGATCCGCCGGCATCCCGGTCCGCAGCTAGCTTTCGCCAGAGCGAAGGTCGGAGACCATCCCCGCGAGCCCACCGGAGCCGAGAATCTCGTAACGATCGAGTTCGTAGGGATGTGCGGGGTCCGCATAGCCTCGGACCTCGGTCGTGGCTCCGGTGTATCCAGCTTCCCGAACGGCTGCGATGACGGTCGCGTCGAAGCGGCCCGCCGGGTAGCAGAAGTTCTTCACGGGGACGCCGTAATCGTGCCGCAGGATCGCCCGCGAGCCCGCCACTTCTTCCTTCAGCTGGGCGGCGTCGAGTTCGGTCAGGTCGAGGTGGTGGATCGTGTGCGCGGCGATCTCCCAGCCGGCGGCGATCATCGCTTCGACGTTGCTCGGGTAGAGGTCCGAGCCTTCGGCCTTCAGGTTGAGCACGCCGGCCCAGCCGTGGCGGCGCAGCTCCGGCAGCGCGTAGGTGAACTGCGGCCGGTAGCCGTCGTCGAAGGAGATCACGACCGGCTTCGGCGGCAGCGTCGCGCCGCGGTACCAGGCGTCCTCGACCTGTTCGAGCGTCACCGCCTCGTAGCCGTGCTCGTCGAGCCAGTTCATCTGCCGGTGGAAGACCGGCCGGGTGACGTACAGGTCGGGGTACGGCTCGTCGGCCGGCGCGGCGCCGAGCACGTGGTACTCGAGGATCGGCACCGGCCCGGTGTGGGGGCGCCAATCCGCCGTAGAGGTTTTGCTCGCTATGCGGTTGGAACCTCTACGGCGGTCGGGGTGGGCGGTCTTGCCGCCGTTGCCGCTGCTGCCGCCGCCGCCGAGGGCGCCGACAGCCGGCGCGATCGCCGCGGCCGCGATCAGCAGCGCGCCGCCCGCGCGCAGCCGTCGCCGCCTGGTCTGGCGCCGCCGCCGCTCTCTCCTCGCTATCCGTTCGTCGACCATCCGGGAAGCCGATCATGGTAGGGATGGCGATGGCCATGGAACGGATCGACGATCTCGAAGCGGCGCTGCGCCGCGCTTATCCCGAGCTGGATGCCCTGCACGATCTCGCCGGCGGGAAACCCGTGTACCTCGTCGGCGGAGCCGTCCGCGACCTCCTGTTGGGCAGGGGGAGAGCCGACATCGACATCGTGGTCGAGGGTGATGCCGCAGCGCTGGGGGCGAGGCTCGGGGGCGTGCTGGTCGAGCACCAGCGCTTCGCCACGGTGAAGGCACAGCTCGGTGGGCACGAGGTCGACATCGCCACCGCGCGGGCGGAGACCTACCCGCGCCCCGGGGCGCTGCCCGAGGTGGTGCCGACGGCCGGCATCGCCGCCGACCTCGCCCGCCGCGACTTCACGATCAACGCGATGGCGATCCCGCTGCGGCGCGAGCCGGAGTTGATCGACCCGCACAGAGGGCTCGAAGATCTCGATGCGGGGATGCTGCGGGTCCTGCACTCGCGCTCGTTCGAGGACGATCCCACGCGAGCGCTGCGCGCCGCCCGCTACATCGCCCGCTTCGACTTCGAGCTCGAGCCCGACACCGCCGAGCTGTTGAGCCATGCGGACTTGAGCACCGTGTCGGACGATCGGCGCGACGCGGAGCTGCTGCGGCTGGCGGGAGAGACGGAGGCGGTGCGTGGATTCCGCCTGCTCGCCGAATGGGGGTTGATCGAGCTGGGCCCGGAGAGGGCGGAGCTGGCGGGCCGGGTGGCGGGACTGCTCACGGAGCCCCCGTGGATCGAGTTCGCCCCGCGGGACCGGGCGGTGTTCGCCGCGGCAACCGGGCAGTGGGGCGGGGCGGAGGATCTGGCCGCGGCCCGACCCTCACGGCCGTCGGAGGCTGTGGCGCTGGCGCGGGGAGTCGACCCGGTCGAGCTGGTCCTCGCGCGGGCGCGCGGCGCTGGGTGGCTCGACCGGTATATCGGGGAATGGCGCGACGTGCGGCTCGAGATCGACGGCGACGACCTGATCGCCGCCGGAGTTCCGCAGGGCCCGGCCGTCGGGCGCGGCCTGGACGAGGCGCTGCGCCGCAAGCTCGACGGCGAGATCGATGGGCGCGAGGAGGAGCTGGCGGTCGCGCTCGAGGCGGCGAGGGAGGGTCGATGAACTGGGCGGAGAAGGACGGCGTGCGCTGGCTGCAGACCGACCTCGTACTGCACCACCGTGCCCAGTTCCGGTGCGCCTTTCCCACCCATGAGGTAGGAAAGGCGCACCGGAAGCCGCCGGAGGGGGATGGGCACGTGCCGTGGGGAGCCGGGACGGTAGGTCTGGTGCACACGGCGGACTGCCTGCCGGTCGCGCTCGCCGGGCCGTGCTGCTACGAGGTCGGTCCCGAGGTGCTCGACGCCTTCGCCGGGCTGGGCGACGGAATCGCGACCGGGCGCATGCTCGACCTGCCCGAGGTGGCGCGCCGGCTGCTGCGCGAGGCGGGGGTCGAGGAGATCGAGTCGTCCGGCCTCTGCACCAGCTGTGAGGCGGAGCTGTTCTTCTCGCACCGGCGCGACGGCGGGCCCGGACGCCAGGCGGGCCTCGTCTGGCTCGACGGGGAGGCGGCCTGAGATGCCCGGCCTGATCCACGGCCTCGAGCCGGCGAAGATCGCCGCCAACCTGGAGCGGGTGCGCGACCGCGCCGGGCCCGAGGTCGAGATCCTCGCCGCGATCAAGTACGTGCCGCCGGAGGAGCTGGGCGCGCTGGCCGAGGCCGGCGTCGAGCTGGTCGGCGAGAACCGCCAGCAGGACCTCGAAACCAAGCACGCGCGCTGGGGCGACGCCTTCGCCTGGGACTTCATCGGCAACCTGCAGAGCCGCAAGGTGAAGCGGCTGCTGCCGATCTGCCGGCTGATCCACTCGGTCGCCAGCGACTCGGCGCTGGAGCAGCTCGGCCGTCACGGCGACCCGCAGACCGAGGTGCTGGTGCAGGTCAATGTCGCGGGTGAGGGGGGGAAGGGCGGCGTGGAGCCCGCGCAGCTCGGCGATTTCATCGAGCGCTGTCCCGTCCGCGTCTCAGGCCTGATGACGATGCCTCCCTTCAGCACGAACGCAGAGGACTCGCGCCCCCATTTCGCCCGGCTCGCCGAGCTGGCCGCGGAGCACGGCCTC
>Ga0210120_1000334_pt1 | contig 11162 bp, 11 predicted proteins | sample Goodyear_PhragA__FD_184868 | JGI IMG/M metagenome (GOLD analysis project Ga0210120, IMG submission 184868) | Wetland microbial communities from San Francisco Bay, California, USA, that impact long-term carbon sequestration - Goodyear_PhragA_D2... | ecosystem: Environmental > Aquatic > Marine >... | reverse complement strand
CGCCGTGTCCATGTCGGTGAAGATCACGCCCTGGGCCTCGAGCTTCTCGTTGACCTGGTGGTAGACGACCTCGGACTCGTACTGGGCGCCGACCCCGGCGAGGAATTTGCGCTCCGCCTCGGGGATGCCGAGCCGGTCGAAGGTGTTTTTGATGTCGTCCGGGACCTCGCTCCAGTCGCGGCTGTTCTTGTCCGAGGCGCGGACGAAGTAGTGGATGTCGTCGAAGTCGATCTGGCCGAGGTTGCCGCCCCAGGTCGGGGTCGGGCGGCTTTCGAAGTGCTCCAGCGCCTTGAGCCGGAAGTCGCGCATCCACTGCGGCTCGTCCTTGTACTCGGAGATCGACTCGACGACCTCGCGCGACAGCCCCTTGGGGGCTTTGTAGGCGTAGCCGGTCTCGGGGTCGTGGAAGCCGAACTTCTCCTTGTAGTCCGCGTTGATCCCAGCGAGCTCTCTCTTCTCCGCTACTGCCTCGGGCGTTGCCATGTGTCAGACCTCCAGGACGATGGTGTCGTCCACGACGGCCGTCGCGAACGTCCGCACCGGAGCATAGGCGGGCAGGGTCTTGGGCCTGCCGCTGGTCAGGTCGAAGAGCGAGCCGTGGCGCGGGCACTCGACCGTGCAGGCGGCGGTGTCGAACTCGCCCTCGGCCAGCGGCCCGTCGTCGTGCGAGCAGCGGTCCTCGATCGCGTACAGCGTCCCGTCGCAGTTGAAGACGCCGATCTTGACGCCCCCGTGCTCGACCAGGCGCATCGCGCCGGGCGGCAGCTCGACGAGCGGGCACACTGATATCTGCGTTCCAGCGGTGTCAGCCATTGATCCGGGCGATTCCCTCCGCCATGCTTAGTGCGGGTTGAGACTTAATCCTACTTCCAAGGTCGGATTTTAGCGAGACCTCCGGGCGCGCCCGGTCACCCACGTCGCTACCCAATATCTGAAGAACGTCACGTCGCCCGTGCGCCCAGCGCTCCTTTCGCTCAGATCCGTGGTTCTGCCTGTCGATATGAGCGTCGGCATGGATCGGTTGAGGACGAGTGCTCCCTTTGCCCCCGAGAGGGCGGTCAACGGAGCACTCGTGCTCGCGGTGCTGTTGGGGATGACGATCGCGGCCGCTTTCGGCGCTTCGCCCGCGGCCGCCGACGTGCCGCCGAAGCCGGTCCTGCTGCTGATCCACGGCGGCGGCTTCTTCGCCGGCGACCCCGGCTACATGGACTACGCGGCGGCGATCGCCGCCCAGCAGGGAGAGTTCGCGACCCTGCAGCCGAGCTACCCGCTCGACGACCTGCCGGCCGCCTTCGTCCAGATGAGGGACCTGGCGCTCTCGCTGCGCCGCCAGGGACGCCGCGTCTTCGCCTACGGCGACTCGGCCGGCGCGGCGATCGCCGCCTGGCTCGCCTCGCGCGGATACGTCCGCGCCGCGGCGGCGAAGTCGCCGCCGACCGCGCTGCGCGCCTGGGCCTCGCCCTTCGCCCGCGAGTACCGGACCGACCCGGCGAGCGACCCGCACTCCTGGCGCCACCTGCGGACCTCCGAGGAGGACCTGCGGACCTACTCCTCCGCCCGCCGGCCGAGCCTGCGCCCGCTGCTGATCTTCCAGAGCTGCGAAGACCGGATCGTCCCCTGCGCGATGAACATCGGCTTCGCCGAACGCGACCCGCGCGTCTCGCTGGTCCGCATCTGGGGCGCCCACGCCGACCCCGAAGCGAAGGCCTGGGCGTTCCGCCACGGCCTCGCCTGGCTGGCCGCCCGCGCCTAGATCCCGTCGCGTGCCTGCTCGGCCGCAGGGTCGCCCTGCTCGCCCTCGTCCTCCCATTCGGCCGGCTGGCCGAGGCCGGCGCTCTTGACCACCTTGAGGCCGAGCATCGCGCACTTCATCCGCGTCGCCGAGATCTCGATCCCGAGCAGGTCGAGCACCTGCTCTTTGGGGATCGCCAGCAGCTCCTCGCGCGTCTTGCCGACCAGCTCGTCGGTCAGCAGCGAGGTCGCCGCGGTCGAGATCGCGCAGCCCTGGCCCTCGAAGGCGACCTCGGCGACCCTGCCCTTGTCGTCGAGCCGGATCGTCACGTGCTGCTCGTCGCCGCAGAATGGGTTGGTGTCCTCGAACTCGAGGTCGGGCTGCTCGACGCGGCCGAAGTTATGCGGCCGCTTGTAGTGCTCGAGGATCTGCTCCCTGTAGAGCTGGTCCTCCATCAGAAGCCGAAGACCCTGCGCGCGTCGTGGAGGCCCTCGATGAGGCGGTCGATCTCCTCCGGGGTGGTGTAGACGCCGAAGCTGGCGCGGGCGGTGGCGGCGACGCCGAGCCGCTCCATCAGCGGTTGCGCGCAGTGGTGGCCGGCGCGCACGGCGACGCCGTGGCGGTCGAGGATCTCGGAGACGTCGTGGGCGTGGACGCCCGCGAGCTCGAAGGAGACCGGGCCGAGGCGCTCCGGGCCGCGGGGCGGGCCGAAGACGCGCAGGCCCGGGACCTCGGCGAGGCGCTCCAGCGCGTGGCCGGCGATCTGGCGCTCGTGGTCGCGCACCGCCTCCATGCCGATCCCGTCGAGCCAGCGTAGGGCGGAGGCGATGCCGACCGCCTGCGCGATCGCCGGCGTGCCGGCCTCGAAGCGGGCGGGGGGGTCGGCGTAGGTCGTCCCCTGCTTGGTCACCTTGCGGATCATCGAGCCGCCGCCCATGAACGGCGGCATCGCGCGCAGCAGGTCGAGCTTCGCCCAGAGCACGCCGATCCCCGTCGGCGCGTAGAGCTTGTGGCCGGTCAGCGCGTAGAAGTCGACGCCGAGCCCGGCCACGTCGAGCGGCAGCTTCGGCGCCGCCTGGGCGCCGTCGGCGAGCACCAGGGCGCCGGCGTCGTGCGCCAGCCGGGCGATCTCGGCGACCGGGTTCTCGGTGCCGAGCACGTTGGAGACGTGGGCGACGGCGACGAGCTTCGGCCCGCGCTCGAGCAGCTTCGCGTAAGCGGCCATGTCGAGCGCGCCCTCCTCGTCGACCGGGACCCAGTCGATCTCCGCCCCGACCCGCTCGGCGAGCTGCTGCCAGGGGACGATGTTGGAGTGGTGCTCCATCTCGGTCAGCACGATGCGGTCGCCGGCGCCGACGTTGGCGTCGCCCCAGGCGCGCGCCACCAGGTTGATCGCCTCGGTCGCGTTGCGGACGAAGATCGCCTCGCGCCGGTCGGCGGCGCCGAGGTGGTCGGCGACCGTCGCCCGCGCGCCCTCGAAGGCCGCCGTCGCCTCGGCCGACAGCGTGTGCGAGCCGCGGTGGACGTTGGAGTGATGGGCGCGCTCGTAGCGGTCGACCGCCTGGATCGAGGCGAGCACCCGCTGGGCGCTGGCGCCGCTGTCCAGGTAGGCGACCGGGCGCCCGTGGACCTCGCGCTCCAGGGCGGGGAAGGCGGCGCGGACCTTCTCGATCGGGAAGGCCGACGTAGAGACCGTCATGAGGCCCGGCCCCCTATGAATGCTTCGCCCGGCCTCCCGGTCGCACACCATCAGAATTAGACGCTCCCTCCGGCCGGGCTCGCGGCTACCTCCTCGCGAATCCAGCCGTAGCCCTTCTCCTCCAGCTGTTCGACCAGCTCCGGGCCGCCCTGCTTGACGATCCGGCCCTCGAACATCACGTGCACGGAGTCGGGCTTGACCATGTGCAGGATGCGCTGGTAATGGGTGATGATCAGCACGCCCATGTCCGGGCCGGCGAACTTGTTGACGCCCTCGGCGACGACCCGCAGCGCGTCGATGTCGAGGCCCGAGTCGGTCTCGTCGAGCACCGCGAGCTCCGGCCGCAGCAGCGCCAGCTGCAGCAGCTCCATGCGCTTCTTCTCGCCGCCGGAGAAGCCGTCGTTGAGGTAGCGGCTGGAGAAGTCCTTCGGGATGTTCGCCAGCTCCATCGCCTCCTGGGCGACCTTGGCGAACTCTTTGATCTTGATCTCGCCCTCGCCGCGCGCCTCGCGCCGCGCGTTGAGGATCATCCGCAGGTACTTGCTGACCGAGACGCCGGGGATCGCGACGGGATACTGGAAGGCCATGAAGAGGCCGGCGCGCGAGCGCTCGTCGGGGTCGGCCTCGGTCATGTCCTCGCCCTTGAAGACGATCGAGCCCTCGGTCACCTCGAGCGAGGGGTGGCCCATGATCGCGTTGGCGAGCGTCGACTTGCCCGAGCCGTTGGGGCCCATCAGCGCGTGGACCTTGCCCTTCTCGACCTCGAGGTCGAGCCCGCGCAGGATCTCCTTGCCCTCGGCGCTCACGTGCAGGTTGCGTATCTCCAGCTCAGCCAATTTCGCTCCGTTCCTGGGTTTCGTAGGTCTCAGACAGCGCTGCCGACCGGCGTCTTCTCCGCGCTACCCGCTTCGCCGCCGGAGAACTCGACCAGCTCGGCCAGCGTCGTCCCGGCGAGCGCCTTGGTGACGCCGCCCTGGACCCGCGTCCAGAGCAGCTTCGTCGCGCAGGCGCGGTCGCCGTCGCTCTCGTGCGAGCAGAGCACCTTGCCCTCGGGAGTCTCGTGGAAGCACTCCATCGGCGCGATCTGGCCTTCCAGCGCCTCGACCACCTGGTCGAGCGTGATCGCCTCGGCCGGCAGGGCCAGGCGGTAGCCGCCGTGGGCGCCGCGGGTCGAGCTGACGAGGCCGGCGTTGCGCAGCTTCGCCACCAGGTGCTCCAGGTAGGAGAGCGGCAGTCGCTCGGCCTCGGCGACGGCGCTGAGCGAGACCGGGGAGGACCCCGGCTGGCGCCCGAGCTCCACCATCAGCCGCACGCCGTACTCGGCTTTGGTCGAAAACAGCATCTGACGAAATCCTACTGAAGGGGTCGGTTATGGGGCCGCGCGGGCCGCTCAGGCCTCGATCAGGCCGCGGCGGATCGCGTAGCGGACGAGCTCGACCCGGTCGCGCATCCCGAGCTTGCGCATCGCGTTGGCGCGGTGGTTCTCGACCGTCTTCTCGGAGAGGTGGAGGATCTCGGCGATCTCCTTGGTGGTGTGCGCCTCGGCGACGAGCTTGACGATCTCCTCCTCGCGCGGCGTCAGCTCGCCGGCCGGGGCGGGGGCGGGGAAGGGCTCGCCGCGCTCGATCGCGCGGATCGCCGCGACCAGGTCGGCGTCGGCCTGGGTCTTGATCACGTAGCCGGAGGCGCCCGCCTCGAAGGCCTCGCTCAGGTAGCGCGGGTCGTCGTGCATCGAGAGGATCAGCACCGCGGTCTGCGGCGACTGGGCGCGGATCTCGCGCGTCGCCTGCAGCCCGGTCAGCTTCGGCATCTTCACGTCGAGGATCGCCAGGTCGGGCTTCTCGCGCACGGCGATGTCGCGCGCCGCGGCCCCGTCGGAGGCCTCGGCGATCACCTCGATGTCGGGCTGCCGCTCGAGCAGCAGCCGCAGCCCCGAGCGCACGATGCCGTGGTCGTCTGCGATCAGCACCCTCATATACGGAGCCTCACGGTAGTCCCCTGGCCGGGACGGGATTCGATCGTCAGCTCGCCGCCGACCAGCAGGGCGCGCTCGCGCATGCCGCCGATCCCGAGGCCGCGCTCGGACTGCTCGAAGGCGAAGCCGCGGCCGTCGTCGGCGACCGTGAGCTCGACGGCGCCGTCGGTGCGGCGCAGGGTGACGTCGACGCGTCGGGCGCCGCTGTGGCGGGCGGCGTTGCTCAGCGACTCCTGGGCGACGCGGTAGAGGACGAGCTGGGCGTCGTCGTCGAGGTCGGAGAAGTCGCCCTCGGCGTGCAGCTCGGCGTCGAGCCCGGGGCGCCGCAGCCCCTCGACCTGGCCGGCGATGGCGGCGGCGAGGCCGAGGTCGTCGAGCGCCGTCGGCCGCAGCTGGCGGGCGAGCGAGAGCAGCTCCTCCATCGCCTTGTTGGCGACGGCGCGGGTCTCGGCGATCTGCGGCTCGAGCTCCGGCGGCGCCGCTTCGCGCACCGCCTCCAGCCGCAGTAGCAGGCCGGTCAGCGACTGGTTGACCTCGTCGTGCAGGTCGCGGGCGACGCGGGCGCGCTCCTCCTCCTGGGCGCGCAGGGCGGCCGAGCCCGCGCGCCGCCGCTCGGCTTCCAGGCGGCGCAGCATGCGCAGGAAGGCGAGCTCGATCCGCTCCACCTGCTCGGTCTCGCCGACCCCGTCGATCGACTCCGGCAAGGCCGGGGCGGGCCGGTTGAGGTCGACCTTCTCCATGTCCTCGATCAGCTGGTCGAGCGGCGCGAAGCGGCGCCGCTGCCGCAGCAGCGCCGCGGCCAGCGCGGTCACGGCGAGGGCGAGAACGACGATGGCCACGGTCGCCACAGGGCGAGAATAGGGGCTGGCACCCATAGGCGGATCGGCGTTCCCTCGCAATACTTCGGAGGCGGTTCAAACCGACGACAGGAGCGAATGCGATGAGCACGACCAAGCAGTCCACCTTCGGCGCCACCCTGAGGACGACGATCCTGCTGGCGTCCCTCTCCGGCCTGCTGGTCGTGATCGGCGCGCTGATCGGCGGCGCCCAGACGGCGGGCCTCTTCCTGCTGATCGCCCTCGGCATCAACTTCTTCTCCTACTTCTTCAGCGACAAAATGGCCCTGGCGATGGCGCGCGCCAAGCCGATCGACGAATCGGAAGCGCCGCGGCTCTACCAGATCGTGCGCGAACTGACGACGCGGGCGGACCTGCCGATGCCGCGCCTCTACATGATCCCGCAGGAACAGCCGAACGCCTTCGCCACCGGCCGCAACCCCAAGCATGCCGCGGTCGCGGTCACGCGGGGAATCATGAAGCTGCTGTCCGAGGACGAGCTGCGCGGCGTGCTCGCGCACGAGCTCGCCCATGTCCAGCACCGCGACATCCTGATCCAGTCGGTCGCCTCGGCGATCGGCGCCGCGATCACCTACCTCGCCTACATGCTGATGTGGTTCGGCGGCGACGACAACAACTCGCCGCTCGGCCTCGCCGCCTCGCTGGCGCTCGTCCTGTTGGCGCCGCTCGCGGCAACGATCATCCAGCTCTCGATCTCGCGCCAGCGCGAGTACGCGGCCGACGCCGGCGGCGCCCAGATCTGCGGCAACCCCGAGTCCCTCGCCAGCGCCCTGCTGCGGCTCGAGCAGGGGGCGGAAGCGATGCCGATGCAGGTCAATCAGGCGGCCGAGCCGCTCTACATCGTCCGCCCCTTCAAGGGCAAGGGAATAGCCGGCCTCTTCTCGACCCACCCCCCGATCGAGGAGCGGGTCAAGCGCCTGCGCCAGATGCGGCCCAGCCTCGGCTGAGTCGCGGCGTCCGCGCCGTTTTGTCGTCGGATCGCGTATCATTTGCAGCATGACGGGCAACGCAAAGAGGGATCCTCTTATGGCGCCGGGCCACGAGAGAGAGTGGGCTGAGCTGAACGCTGAGAAGCGGCGGGCGCTGACCCCTCCTCCGGACACTCCCATCGGTGAGTTGCTGCGACGAGGGCAGCATCTCTCGGCGCAAAGCGCGAAGCTGCTGCGAGCGGTCGAGCGAGCCGATGGGCATCGCCGACCCTGAGCTCGACGTGGCGGTGGCGGCGATGGCCGCCGAGGGCGCGCGCTTCGTGGTCATCGGCGGCTTCTCGGTCATCGCCAACCGGTTCGTCAGGGCGACCGAGGACATCGACTTCCTCGTGCCCGACGACGTCGAGAACGACCGGCGCGTGCTGGCGGCGCTGCGCCGGCTGAACGGCGTTCGCCATCGCGACGACGCGCCGCTCGATGAGGAGCATCTGGTGGGTCGGGAACACCTGCGCGCCAAGACCAGCGCCGGCGTGATCGACGTCATGCGGGGAGGCCTCCCGCCGCTCGATTACGAGACGGTCGAGGAGCGCGCGATGCCGGCCGACTACGGCGGCGTCGAGTTCCTCGTCGCGGGCCTCAGCAGCATCGTCGGCTTCAAGCGCCTCGCCGGCCGGCCCCGGGACCGAAACGACCTCATCGCGCTCGCCGAAATCCACGGTGAGCTGCCGCACGAGAAGATCCCGGGCCTCGACGAAGGCTGAGGCCGGCTGGCACTCGCCGGTTCTCCGCCGTTCCCAGACGCGAACAGCCGCCTATTAGGGAACCCGTTGAGTTTCGCGACTCGCGGTGCGCCTGAAATATCCTGCAAATAGGCATCTTTCCAGCTAATACACATACGTACCTTGACAAGCTGGTACGTCTGTGTTTACTCTCGCATCTGTCTTCAGTTGGGAACGAAGACGGTATAGCCAAGGAAGTACCGCAAGCAGGGAAACAAGGGAAACCGAGCCCAAGAGGGCCGCACAGGGAGCGGCCGGCAGAGGGGCTCACGGGACAAGGAGAGGTATCGAGTGAGACGCCAGGCGAAGGCACCGTCCGTCGGTTCCGCGGAACCGTCCGCGACCACCGCGAGCGCCGGGACGACCCGCGCACGCCGCACGTTGTTCGGGTTGGCCTGCCTCTGCGTCCTCGGCCTCGCGGCCTTCCTAGGGAGCGGTGCGCCTTCAGTCGGCGCCGCCGAAGCCTTCCCCGGCCAGGGCTTCCTCCCCGACAACCGCGCCTGGGAGATGGTCTCGCCCCCGGACAAGAACGGCGGCCAGGTCGCGCCCACAAGCCAGCGCACCCATGCCGCTACCGACGGATCCGGAATCACCTTCATATCGTCGGCCGGCTTCGCCGACGTCCAGGGCACCGGCATCGGCACCGAATACATGGCGCTGCGCGACCCCGCCGCGGGGGGCAACGGCTGGCTCACCCACGGCATCACCCCGCCCGAGGAACAGCAGCCGGTCTCCCAGATCGCGCTCGGCGGCGAATCGGCCTACGAAGGCGAGCTCTCGCCCGACCTCGCCACCGGCGCCTTCCTCTCCTACTCGCCGCTCACCGAAGACCCCGAAGTCGCCAACGTCCAGAACATCTACGTCGCCCGCGGTCTGCGCACTCCCGGCGCGGCGAGCTTCGGGCTGCAGACCGGCTGCCCCGCCTGCTCCGGAACGCCGCTCGAATTCAGCCCCTTCGTCGATGACCGCGTCGAGCGCCCCCTCTTCCTCGGAGCCTCTTCCGACTTCCGTCACACGGTCTTCATCGACGTCATGGACCTCACCGGCGACGGCGAAGGGCTGAAGCTCTACGCCGCCGACGACGGCGCCGTGCGCCTCGTCGGTGTCGTCCCCTCCGGCGGCGACGCCGACTGCGGCGGCGCCGGCCCCGCCTGCGTCCTCCCCGTCGGCCCCGGTGGCAACCACAACTCGACGCTCGGTCGGACGTGGATCGAACCTCTCTTGCCTCACGTTATCTCCGACGACGGCACGCGCGTCGACTTCACCGCCCCCGTCAGCGCAGAAGGATACTCGGTGACCACCGGGCAGTCCAAATACCGCAGCAACGTCTACCAGCGCGACTCTCACGGCACCCCCTCCACCGCCGACGACACCACCGTCAAGCTCAACGCTTCTGAGCGTGTGAGCCCGGCTTCTCACGACGCCGCGCTGTACCAGACCGCCTCCGCCGACGGCCGGCGCGTCTTCTTCACCAGCAAAGAGCCGCTCACCGACGACGCGGTAGGTGGCGTCGGCGTCAACCACCTCTACATGTACGACTTCGACCACGCCAACGACGAGGTGCAGAAGCTGACCGTCGAAGCCACCGGCGGCCAGTTCAAGCTCAGCCTCGCCGGCGAGGAAACCGGGAACCTGCCCTTCGACGCCACCGACGCCGAAGTCGCTGCTGCGCTCGAAGCCCTCCCCTCCGTCGAAGCCGCCAACGGCGAAATCGAAGTGACTGGCGGCCCCGGCGATGAAACCGGCACCAGCCCCTACACGGTCGTCTTCAAGGGCGGCCTCGCCGAAACCGACGAGCCGACGATGACCACCGTCGCCGGCCTCTCCGGCGGCGCCGAAGCCGCCACCGTCGCCCCCTGGGTCAAGGGCGGCGGCCACCTGACCCTGATCGACAAGGACCATGAACCGGCAGACGCTCCGGGCTCCGACGAAGGTGTCCTCGGCGCGAGCGAAGACGGCCGCTACGTGTACTTCGCGGCCCGCGGCCAGCTCGTTTCCGGGGCGCCCGTGCTCGGCTCCGAACTCACCGACGACCCCGGCGTCTACCTCTGGCACGACGGTGAGATCCGCTACGTCGGCAGTCTGAGCAAGGCCGACCTGTCGCGCGACGTCCCCAGCTCCTCACGCTACGACAACATCGGGGGCTCACGCGTCGCTCCAGACGGCAAGACGCTGCTCTTCACGGCGACCGACGGCTCCGGCCTTCCCACCGCCGCCTTCCCCGCCGGATACGACCACAACACCACCGGATGCGGATACGAAAGTCAGGAACCCTGCGCAGAGCTTTACGTCTACCACGCGGACCCAGCCTCCCTCCAGTGCGCCAGCTGCCGCCCTTCGGGCGCCCTTCCGCACGGCGACGCCTTCACCGTCATCAAGACCGCAAGCGGAAGCGTCAAGTACAACTACCACCTCAGCCACGCGCTCTCCGACGACGGCCGCTACGCCTTCTTCTCCAGCACTGACCGCATCCTCCCCGCCGACCGCGACGGCACGGTCGACGCCTACGAGTACGACACCGCCACCGGCAGGGTCCACCTGCTTTCCTCTGGCAGCAGTGACAAACCCTCCTACTTCGCCGACGCCTCCACCGACGGCTCGGATGCCTTCTTCCTCACCGTGCAGCGTCTCTCGGGCTGGGACGTCGACGGGGCCACCGACCTCTATGACGCTCGTATCGCCGGTGGGATTCCCGAGCCTACCGCCGCGCCCCCGAGCTGCCAGGGCGACGCCTGCCAGCCCGCGCCGGCTCAGCTCAACGACCCGACGCCCTCCAGCTCCTCCTACGCCGGTCCCGGCAACGCCGCCGAAGGCGCGAGCTGCGCCGCCCCGGCCCGCCGCGCCCAGCGGCTCGCCCACCGGGCCAGGCGCCTGCGCCGCCGGGCCAGGAGCGCGATGCGCCACGGCGACAAGCGGGGAGCCCACAAGTTCGCCAGGGCGGCCAAGGCCCGCGCCAAGCGCGCCCACGGGCTGAGCAGGCGCGCCAAGCGCTGTAGGCGCACGAACCGGAGGGCGGGCAAGTGATCGCCCGCCGCCGACCCCAGCGCACCGAGACTCCCACGATGCACAAGGAGACCAAGACGATGATCCGCCGCCTCGGCATGCTCGCCACCCTCGCCGCGCTCGCGGCCCTGCTCCTCGCCCCCTCCGCGGCGCCCGCCTCAGCCGCTGAACCCGTGTGGCGGATCGAC
>Ga0210120_1000333_pt1 | contig 11206 bp, 9 predicted proteins | sample Goodyear_PhragA__FD_184868 | JGI IMG/M metagenome (GOLD analysis project Ga0210120, IMG submission 184868) | Wetland microbial communities from San Francisco Bay, California, USA, that impact long-term carbon sequestration - Goodyear_PhragA_D2... | ecosystem: Environmental > Aquatic > Marine >... | reverse complement strand
CCGGACCGCGGTGCGAATGGTCCCGCGCCCGGGCGGGCGATGACGCAGCGTGGAGACGTCGAGATCGCCGTAGAGCGTGAGCGCGAGCGAGCGTGGGATCGGCGTGGCCGTGAGCAGCAGGACGTCCGGCGCGGCGCCTTTGCCGATCAGCGCCGCGCGTTGCTCGACACCGAACCGGTGCTGCTCGTCGATCACGACGAGCCCCAGGTGCTGGAACGAGACGCTTTCCTGCATCAGCGCGTGGGTGCCCACGACCAGCCGCGCCTGGCCCGCGGCGAGACGCCCACGGATGGCCTGCTTTTCCCCGGCGGACTGCCGGCCGAGCAGGAGCTCGGGCCGGAGCGACAGCGGCGCGAGGAGCTGCTCCAGCGTCACCGCGTGCTGCTCGGCGAGGAGCTCGGTCGGCGCCATGAGCACGGCCTGGAAGTCGTTCTCCACGGCGAGCAGCATCGCGAACAGCGCGACGACGGTCTTGCCGGTGCCGACGTCGCCCATGAGCAGGCGGTGCATGCGGTCAGGGGCGACCATGTCGGCGGTGATCTCGCGGAGAGCGCGCTGCTGATCGTCGGTCAGCTCCCAGGGGAGCGACTCGCGGAGGCGGGTGGTGAGGTCGCGGCGGACGGTGAAGGCCACGCCGCTCCGGCTCCGCTTCGCTACCGTTCGGGCGCGGATGAGCATGAGCTGCAGGTCCAGCAGCTCGTCGAACGCCAGCCGCCGCCGGCCCAGCTCCGCTTCGGCGGCCGTCGCGGGCCGATGCACCGCGCGGAGCGCGTCGGGCAGCGACGGAAGGCCGAGCGCGCGCCGGAGCTGATCGGGCAGCACGTCGTCCGACAGGGCGATGAGCGCGTCCAGATGCCGCTCGACCAGCCCACGGATGACCTTGTGGCTCAGCCCCTCGGTGGCGGGATACACCGGCAGCACCTTGCCGCCCGCCAGCGGATCGACCTCGCTGTCCGGATCGGCCAGGATGACGAACTCGCGCGGGGCCATCTGCCGGCCGTGATAGAACCGCACGGGACCCGACACGAGCAGCGTCTGCCCGACCACGATGGTCCGGTCGAGAAAGGCCTGGCCGGGCCACACGCACTCGAGCACGCCGCTCTCGTCACGCAGCACGGCGTGGAAGATCCGAAGCCCCCGCCGGGTCGGGACCACCCCCTTGGCCACCACCCGGCCGATGCAGGCCACCTCCTGCCCGACTTCCGCGCGCACGAGCGGGGTGACGGTCGAGGCATCGATGTAGCGGTGCGGGAGGTGCCACAGAAGGTCCTGCGCCGTCCGGATGCCGAGCCGCTCCAGCTGCTCGGCGCGCCGCTCCCCGATGCCCTTGAGGAACTTGACGGGCGTGTCGAGGTGGACGGGGCCGGCGGGACGTTGGGTTCTGGAAACCATCGTGGGCTGATTTTCACCACAGAGGCACAGAGGGCACAGAGGCTGCCATGCGACGGGATCCCGCCGAGCGCATCACATGTCCTCCTCTCTGTGCCGTCTGTGCCTCTGGGGTGAAAACCTATCGAGCAATGATCAGGGGGAGTCGCCCGGCGCATCGGCGAGGAGATGCGAGGCGAATCGTTTCGGGTCGAACGCCTGCAGATCGTCGAGCCCTTCCCCCACGCCGAGGAACCGGATGGGGAGGTCGAGCTCGCGGCGGAGCGCCGCCACGGCGCCGCCGCGCGCGCTGCCGTCGAGCTTGGTGACCACGATGCCGGTCGGGCTCACGGCCTGCGCGAAGAGCTTGCCCTGCTGCACCGCGTTCTGCCCCACGGTGCCATCGAGCACGAGCAGGGTCTCGTGCGGAGCGCCGGGCAGACGCCGGGCCGTGACCCGCACGACCTTGCGGAGCTCGTCCATGAGGCCGTCCTGGGTGTGCAAACGGCCCGCGGTATCGACCAGGACGGTGTCGCACCCGCGGGAGACCGCGGCGTCGATCGCGTTGAAGGCCACCGAGGCCGGATCGCCCCCGGCGTCACCCGCGACGCAGGGGATGCCGAGCCGGTCGGCCCAGACCTGGAGCTGGGCGATGGCGCCGGCCCGGTACGTGTCGGCCGCCGCGAGGAGCACCTTCCGCCCCTCCCGCTGGAGCCGGCGGGCGAGCTTGGCCGTCGTCGTGGTCTTCCCCGTGCCGTTGACGCCGACCATCAGAATGACCGTGGGCCCCGGCTCCGCCCGCGCGATGACGCCCGGATCGCTCCGCCCGTTGAGCAGGGCCGCGAGCCGACCCTCGAGCGCGCCGCGAAGGTCCGCCTCGGTCTTGAGCTTGCCGCGCCGGACCTCGTCCTCGAGGGCCTGGGTGAGCTCGACCGTAGCGGGCACACCGAAGTCCGCCTCGATGAGGACGCGCTCCATCCGCTCGAGATCGTCCGCGTTGAGCCCCCGCATGAGCGCGCCCACGTCCGTCATGGCCACGCGCTTGATACGGCTCCAGAGGCCCTCTTTCCTGTCCGTCAATCTGCCGTTGGCCATGCCCAAACTTACACTCGTCTCAGCGCAGCCCCAGCCGTCTTCGCGCGATCCACTCCCCCGCCAGGCCCAGCACGCAGAGTCCGAAGAGCCAGAGCCAGTCGCGCGCCGCCCGGCGGCTCGACGGCGTCCGGGCCCGCGCGGCGTGCTCCCTGAGCACGACCGGCCGCGGCAGAAACTCCTCCGAGTACTCCTCGACCGCCACCGTGCCACCCCCTCCGCCCGACAACCGGTAGCGGTACTCCCCTGGCACGAGCCAGACGGTGGCCCGTCCGCTCCCGTCGAACCGGAGTGTGTCGGCGCGAGGCGCCCCGACACCACTCCAGGCCACACCCACGGCCGTCGGCGGCCCCGGCGCCGTCCATTCGAACGTCACGGGCCGCCCGTTCTCCACGACCGCCCTGAGAGGACGGGCGCTGCCTCGGGCCGAGTCGGCGCCACCCAGCAGCCAGCTTGCCGTCGCGGCGACCCAGGTGCGGTAGCTCTGCTCGCTGCTCCCGCCGCGGAAGGCCCAGCGCCAGAGACCGTCGACCGCCACGGTGACCCGTCGCGCGCGCCCGGCCTCGCCGCCGAACACCGCCGGCCGTGGCGCGCCGCGCCGGCCGAGCTGGGCGCTCAGGGCTACCCAGTCGCCCGGCTCGGGCTGGCGTGGGGTGATCTGGATGGCCGGTGGAAACGAGTCGACCGGTTCGCCGAGGAACGCGCCGGCAACGGGCGACGCGTCACCGGGCCGGAGATACCAGTCGCCCGGGAGCGCCGTCGAGTCCGATCCCCGACCCCAGCGCCAGATTCCCCGCGCGGTCGAGCCGTCCGCGACCGGGCCCAGCGGCCCCATCTCGATGAGGAGATCGGCGCGCCGGGCCGCCTGGCGGACCGTCTCCGCCGGCACCAGCGAGAGGTCGGCCATCGACCGCCAGCGCCGCGGATCCAGCCGGACGAAGCCGCGCACCGGCAGTTGAGCCACCTCACGCAGGGTGCGATAGAGAAACCGGCTGTCCCAGTCCCCGGGAGCCGCGAGCAGAACGACGCCCGGCGTCGGCGCCACGGTGACGATGTGGAGCCGGGTGTCGGTGCGCGGCTCCGCGTCGCCACCCGCGCTGCCGGCGGCGGAGAGCGTCACCTGAAGGACGTGCTCCCCGGACCCGACCGCCGCGGAGCTGACCACCAGGCGGCCGCGAGCGCCGCCGCCCTTGAGCGCGAGCCGCCGCATCCCGACGCGCTTGCCACCGAGGGTCGCCTCGACCACCACGCTGTCCGCTGTCGCGCCGCCAGTAGCCGCCACCTCGAGCTCGAGCGGAATGGAGTCGCCGGCGGTGACCCGCGCAGGGCCGCTCACGCGCGTGAGGGCCAGGTCGGGCCGGACCGCGCGAGGGAAGAGGCGCACGCCGACTGATTGGAGGAAGTCGGGAGGCAGGTCGCCGGCGTCTTCGATCTCGCCATCGGTGACGACGAGAACCGGCCGGTCCGACGCCGAAGCGGCGGCGAGCGCGGGCGCCAGCAGCGAGCGGCCGCGCGTGGGGAGCGAGTCGGCGGATCCGCGCTCGTCGCCGAAGCGGCGCACGTCGCCCCAGCGCGTGGCCGAGTCGCGGGCCCCAAGCCACTGGCCGCCAGGGGCGGTCATGCTGAGCGAGGCGTCGAGCAGCACCATCGGGCGCCGGAGCGTGCCGGCCACCGGACAACTGACGTTGAGGAGCAGAAGGCCGAGCGCACCCCAGGCGACCGCGCGGCAGGCGAGCGGTACCCATCCGCGCCGCCCCGTTCGCTCCAGCCGGAGATACGTGAAGGCGGCCAGGGCGGCCGCCAGCGCCAGGACGACGAGGGCACGGAGGATCATCGCGGTGCGGGCGCTTTCGCGGCCTCGAGCGCCTCCGCCAGCGTGAGCCGCCCTTCATAGAGGGCGCGGCCCACGATGGCACCCGCCAGCCCCGCCTCGCGCGCCGCCCGGATATCGCCGGCCCCGGCGAAGCCGCCGCTCGCGATCACGCTGACGCCTGTGGCCTGCAGCCGGAGCGCGCCGTCGAGGTCGGGACCCGTGAGCATTCCGTCCCGCGCGACGTCGGTGTAGATCACCGTGCGCACGCCCTCGCCCGCCACGCGGCGCGCGAGGGCCTCGGCGGTGAGGTCGGATGTCTCCGTCCACCCGCGGATCGCGGCCCGTCCGTCCCGCGCGTCGATGCCCACGGCGATGCGGTCCGCGCCCAGGGCCGCCACCGCACCTGGGACGATCGCCGGGTCGATCGCCGCGGCCGTGCCGATGACCGCCCGGCTCACCCCCTGCTCGAGCCCCTCGCGAACGAGCTCGACCGTCCGGAGTCCGCCGCCCAGCTGCACCCGCACCCGCCGTCCGACCAGGGCCACGATGCGCCGGACCACGGCCAGGTTCTCGCCTGCACCGAAGGCCCGATCGAGATCCACCACGTGGATCCACGTGGCGCCCTCCCCGGCGAACCGCTCGGCGACCGCCAGCGGGTCCTCCCCATAAACAGTTTGCCGCGTCGCCTCGCCCTGGCTCAGGCGAACGACGCGGCCATGTCGGATATCGATGGCGGGAAAGAGGTCCACTACGGGAGCGCTACGGGAGCCACCGGGCCTGGGTTTCGGCGGGCCGCTGCGCGACCGAGCGCGGCGCGTCCTCATCCCGCTCCGGACGCGGGGGCTGGAGCGGGTGCAGGAGCAGCAGCAGCCGGTCGCGCTCGCGGGTGAAGTCGGCGCGGATACCGTCGCGGATCGGCGCGCCGTTGCCGAGCGCGACCCGGCGCGCGTCCTTGGCGACGCCGTTGACCCGAAACTCGTAGTGGAGGTGCGGTCCGCTGGCGAGGCCGGTCGAGCCGACGTAGCCGATCGTCTGGCCCTGCTCGACCCGCGCGCCCGCCCGGATGCCGCGCGCGAAGCCGCGCAGGTGGCCGTAGCGGGTCGTGATCCCGTTCCGGTGCCGGAGCTCGATCAGGTTGCCGTAGCCCCCCGCGCGGCCGGCACGGAGCACGACGCCATCGCCCGCGGCCATGACCGGTGTGCCGGGTGCCGCGGCATAGTCGGTGCCTTCGTGACGCCGGGTAATCCCGAGCACCGGATGGAACCGGGCCCGGGCAAACGACGAGGAGATCCGCCGGAACTGCACCGGGGCCCGGAGGAACGCGCGCCGGAGGGAGCTGCCGGCGGCATCGTAGAAAGCCGGGTGACCATCGGCCTCGAACCGGAAGGCCGTGAGACTCTTGCCGGACATCGTGAGATCGCTCGCCAGCACGCGGCCGAAGCGGATCTCTCCGTCCTCCGAGACCAGCCGCTCGAAGACAACCTGAAACCGGTCGCCCGCCTGGATGTCGCGGGTAAAGTCCACCTGCCAGGCGTACACGTCGGCGAGGTCCCAGGCGAGCCGCTGGCGGTCGGCGCCGTCGAGCTGGTCGTCGGCCACCTGGGCGTCGAGCGCCTCGTACAGCGAATTGTCGATCGAGCCCTCGATCCGCATCGGCTCCGCCGTCCAGGCGATCGGCTCGAGCACCGCGTTCCAGCCGTCGATCATCCGGTGGAAGACGATGCGCTGCTCGGGCGTGGTGCGAACGCTGATGCGGGTCGGCACGGTGTCGGGGGTGGTGGCCCGGAAGCTGAAGACGAGGCCCGAGCGCATCCGGCGGGGGTCGAGCGGGAGCGCGGGGTCCAGGCCGCCGAGGTCGAGGTCGACCACCCCGTGCCGGGCGAACAGCTCGGAGACCGTCTCGCCCCGCCGCAAGGTATCGAGGATCTCGATGGCGGCCGGCGTGACCGCGGGGCGCGCGACCTCGGGAGCCGCCACCGGCGCGGACATCCGCCGCCACGGCCACCACCCCGTCGTCGAGAAGACGGCGGCGGCCGAGAAGACCGCGAAGGCGGCACCCACCCGGAGACCGCGCATCAGTCCATCTGCCGCCGGATGAAGGTCGGAATCTCCATCTCGGGTACTTCGGTCGATCCGGCCGGCGGGGCCTGGCTGACACGGGGCGCGCGCGGGGCCGGCGGCGCGGGCTGGCCCGTAGGGGGCACGGGGGTAGCCATGCCGGGCACCGAGCCTCGGCCGCTCCGCTGCGGGAAGTTGAGCACGCCGGCCGCGCCCGAGGCGCGCGTGAGCGGCTGGTCCCCGGTGACCGCGCGGTCGAAGCCGGTCGCGATGACGGTGACCCGGACCTCGCCATGCATGGCGGGGTCGTTGCCGGCGCCGAAGATGATCTCGGCGTCGTCGCCCACGGCGTCGTGGATGATGTCGTTGATCTGGGTGGTCTCGCCGAGGGTCAGGTCGTCGCCGCCGATGATGTTGATCAGCACGCCGGTGGCGCCGGCGATCGAGACGTTGTCGAGCAGCGGGGACGAGATGGCCTGCTGCGCCGCCTCGAGCGCGCGGTTCTCGCCCCGGCCGATGCCGGTGCCCATCAGCGCCGCACCGCCGTTCTGCATGACGGTCCGGACGTCGGCGAAGTCCACATTGATGATGCCGGTGCTGGTGATCAGGCTGGCGATGCCCTGGGTGGCGTGGAGCAGAACCTCATCGGCCTTCTTGAGCGCCTCCTGGAACGGGATCCCCTTGCCGACGACGGCGAGCAGCCGCTCGTTCGGGACCACGATCATGGTGTCCACGTTCTTCCGGAGCTCGGCGATGCCCTGCTCCGCCTGCTTCATCCGCCGCCGGCCCTCGAACAGGAACGGCTTGGTGACGATGCCGACGGTGAGCGCCCCGGTCTCCCGGGCCATCTGGGCCACGATGGGCGCCGCGCCGGTGCCGGTGCCGCCGCCCATGCCGCAGGTGACGAAGACCATGTCGGCCCCCTGGACCGCCTGGGCCACCTCGTCCCGGGTCTCCTCGATCGCCTGCCGGCCGATCTCGGGCCGGGCGCCCGCCCCGAGCCCGCGGGTGAGCTTCCGGCCGATCTGGATCTTGATATCCGACTTGGAGATCGCCAGGGCCTGGGCATCGGTGTTGACCGAGATGAACTCGACCCCGCCCAGCTGGTCCTCGATCATGCGGTTCACGGCGTTGCCGCCGCCCCCGCCGACGCCGACCACCTTCATCCGGGCGGTCTGGATGCCGCCGTCTTCCAGCTCAAAGATCATGGTTTGTCCCCTCGGCCCGACTCAAAAGAAATCCTGGAGCCACCGTTTCACCGGAGCGAGCACCTTCTCGACCGCCGGCGACTTTCGGGTACCCGTCCCGAAGCTGCCGCTCATCGTGACTTGCCTGGCGCCGTACAGGACCAGGCCGGCCGACACTGCCATTCGCGGTGATTCGACGCTGTCCGCCAGACCCCGCAGCCGCTGACCCGGGACCCCGCATCGGGCCGGCATGGCGAATACCTCGCGGGCGAGCTCGACGATCCCGGGGGTCAACGCCCCACCGCCCGTGAGGATGACCCCTGCGGGCAACCGCTGATGATACCCAGCGCGCGTGATCTCGTCGAGCGCGTACTCCAGGACTTCCTGGAGCCGCATGTGCATGATATGCGCCAGCACCCGGCGCTGTGCGTTCCTGGCCCCCTGGCCCGGCGTGCTCGGCAGCTCGAAGACGTCGCTCTCGGGGACCAGCGGCTCGAACCCGGCGCCGAAGCGCTCCTTCAGCCGCTCCGCATCCAGCTGCGTCACTTGCAGGCCGTGGACGATGTCCGCCGTCACGTGCCCGCCCGCGCACAGCAGCGATCCCGTGTGCCGGATCTTCCCGTTGTGGAAGATCGACACGTTGGTCGACCCGCCGCCCAGCTCGACCACCGCGCAGCCGAGCTCGATCTCGTCCGGCGTGAGCACCGCCAGCGACGCCGCCAGGGGCTCCAGCACGAACTCCTGGACGTGGAAGCCGGCCCGCTCGACGCACTTCTTCAGGTTCTGCAGGACGCTCGACAGCACCGTGACCAGGTAGACCTCGGCCTCGAGCCGGGAGCCGGTCATGCCGATCGGCTCGTTGATCCCGCCCTGCTGGTCGATCAGGTAATCCTGTGGAATGGCGTGCAGCAGCTCGTGGTCCCGCCCGAAGCTGATGTTGCTCGCCATGTCGTTGACGCGGGCGACGTCGCTGGTCCGGATCTCGTCGCCGGTGACGCTCACCATCCCGTGGGAGCTGCGCCCGGCCACGTGCTCGCCGGCGATGCCGCAGTACGCCGAGCCGACCTCGACGCCGGCCATGCGCTGCGCGCCCTTCATCGCCTTGTCGATGGCCCGGGTGGTCTCCTCGATGTCCCGGACGACCCCGCGCCGGATCCCGGCGGTCTTCTCGGTGGCCACGCCGAGGATGCGGGCGCCCGCGTCGCGCGCGTCGCCCGTGACCTCGGCGATGGCCGCGACGACCTTGGTGGAGCCGAGGTCGAGCGCGGCGACCAGCCGCTGGGGATGAGCGCTCATGCGCGGGTCCGGCGGACGATCACCTGGCCGGCGAAGCGTCCGTCGAGCTCCTGGTATGCCCGCCCGCTCCGGGCGAGCGCCTGCTCCACCGCCATCACCGCTCGAATGTCCTCCGCGGAAACCTGTGCGCCGAACCAGAGGCGCCGCCCCCCGACCTCGAGTACCACGTCCGGCCCCACCCGCCAGGCCGCCCCGATTCGCGCGAACAGGTCGGGATCGCTGTCCCGCACCCGCGCGAGCACTCCTGTGACCAGCGCGTCACCGTTGGCCGCCAGCGGCAGGTCGGGCGCCGAGCGGAGCGGATCGAAGGGGAGCACCCGGCCACGCGCATCCAGCAGCGCGAGCCCGTCACCCCGGCTTGCGAGCGCCACCGGCGGCGCCTCGACCAGCTCGACCTCGAGCGTTCCCGGCAGCCGGTGCCCCACCTCGACCGCATTCACGCCCGGCATGGCGTAGACCCGGCGCCGCAGCGGCGCCGGATCGTCGAACACGCTGGCCGTCGGCGAGAGCTTGAGCGCCGCGATGACCTTTGCCGGATCAAGATACTGCAATCCGGCGATCTCCACCCGTCGCACCCGGAAAAAGTCGAGTCCCCGCAGCAGCCGAGGAAGTCCGAACCAGAGCGCGAGCCCCAGACCGAGGCCGCCGAGGAACTTCCAGCCGGGCTTCAGGCCGCGTCCAGCCACCGGACGAGCTCGGGGCCGACGCGCGTGATGTCGCCGGCGCCCAGCGTGAGGACGACATCCCCGGGCACGAGTGCGTCGTACACCCGGCGGCCCACCTCCGCACGGGTCGGCTCGAACCGCGCGTCCGCGCCGGCGCGCCGGGCGGCGTCCGCCACCTGGCGGCCGCTCACACCGTCCACCGGCTGCTCCCGTGCGGCGTAGACCTCGGTGACGACGACGAGGTCGGCGGCGGCGAGGGCTTCGCCCATCGCCTGCCCGTGCGCCGCGGTGCGCGAATACAGGTGCGGCTGGAACACCGCGACCAGCCGCCGCCCCGGATAGGCCTGACGCGCGGCGGCCAGCGTCGCGACCAGCTCCGACGGGTGGTGCGCGTAGTCGTCCACCACCGCCACGCCGCCGTGCTCGCCCAGCCGCTCGAACCGGCGGCCCACGCCGCCGAACGCCGCCAGCGCCGTGGCCGCCCGGACGACGTCACCGCCGATGGCCTCGGTCGCAGCCAACGCGGCGACGGCGTTCCGCAGGTTGTGGACGCCCGGCACCCGGAGGCGGACGGCGAGCGTGCGGCCCCCGCGCCAGCGGATCGTGGCCTCGGTCCGGTCGGCGTGCTGCGCCACGTCGCTGATCCTGACGTCGGCATCGTCCGCGAAGCCGAAGCGGCGGAGCCCGCGTCCGAGCCGCCTCGCGACCAGCCGGGCCCCCGGGTCGTCAGCGCTCACCACGGCGGTCTCGGCGCGGCCGGCGAACTCGACGAACGCGTCCTCGAGTGCGGCCATCGAGCCGTAGCACTCCAGATGGTCGGGCTCGACGTTGTTCACGATGGCGACGGTCGGATAGAGGGTCAGGAACGCCTTGTCGTACTCGTCGGCCTCGACCACGAAGAGGTCATCGCCCGCCACCCGGGCGTTGCCGCCCCAGGCACTCACCCGTCCACCGGCGATCCCCGTGGGCGCGAGCCCGGCGGCCGTGAGCGCCTCGGTGGTCATCACCGTCGTCGTGGTCTTGCCGTGCGTGCCCGACACCGCCACGGAGCGAGCCTGACCGATGAGCGCGGCCAGCGCCTCCTTCCGCGGCACCACCGGCAGGCCGAGCGCCCGCGCCCGCGCGAGCTCCGGATGGTCGGCCGGTACCGCGGCGGTCACGACCACGGCGCGCGCGCCGTCGAGGTGGGACGGATCGTGTCCGCGCCAGACCCTCGCGCCCATGGCAGCGACGTCGGCCGCGCCGGCCGGATCGCTGTCGCACCCGCTCACGGCGACGCCTCGGCGGCAGGCGATCAGGGCCAGCGCACTCATGCCGGCGCCGCCGATGCCTACGAAGTGAACCGGGCGACTATCCGTGGGGGTAAACAGGTTCATGATGGATGCGCTAATGTAAGTAATTGCTGCGAGTTCTCAAAGTCAGGTGCCCCCGGACAGCGTCAATAATCTTGACACTATCTCGTCGGCGGCGTGGGGCCGGCCCCGGGCGAGCGCACGCGCGGCCATGGCGTCGTGCCGCGCCCGATCGGCGAGCAGGTCCCCCACCGCCATGGCCAGTCTCGCCGGGGTGAGCTCCGCCTGCAGCAACATCGTCGACGCACCGGCCTCGGCGAGGACCCGTGCGTTGTGAGTCTGATGGTCGGCCGCCGCCGTCGGGAGCGGCACGATCACACTGGGGAGCCCCCACGCGCAGAGCTCGGCCACTGTGATCATGCCCGCCCTCGAAAC
>Ga0210120_1000332_pt1 | contig 11219 bp, 11 predicted proteins | sample Goodyear_PhragA__FD_184868 | JGI IMG/M metagenome (GOLD analysis project Ga0210120, IMG submission 184868) | Wetland microbial communities from San Francisco Bay, California, USA, that impact long-term carbon sequestration - Goodyear_PhragA_D2... | ecosystem: Environmental > Aquatic > Marine >... | reverse complement strand
TTTCGATGTTCACCTCTTTGGCGCTGCTTTGCTCCTGCCAGAAGCAGGATTCAACTCTTGAAGCACAACTGGCTCAACGCAAAGTGGACCTGGATTCACGTGAGCAAGCATTGGATCAAAGAGAGAAAGAACTGGAACGAAGAGAGCAAGCAGTGGCGGACAGGGAGAAAGCCATAGCGAACAGCCGGATCATTCAGCCGAAGCGCCAAGCGCCTGATGCCGCACAGGCCGAAGCTGAAAGACAGAGAAGAATACAACAGCTTCCTCCCGAACTGCGGGCCCTGATTCCCGACCCCTCGCAGGTGCACGGGGCAAAAACAGAAATAACTGAGGGCGAACGCCCCGACCCCGCGCAGTTGCAGGCTGAAAGAGAGAGAAAAATGCAACAGCTGCCCGCTGAGTTTCGGGCGCTGCTTCTCAACGCCACGCAGATGAAAGACAGACTGAAACAAGAGCGACTCGACCAAAGCCAGGGTGGGCCGGAAGCGTCACAGGGCGACGTACGGCGCAAAGTGGAATCACCACAGAATTCCCAGATGTCCGATGCGGCGGCGTCTTCTGCGGACGAGATAACTTCGCCAACTTCATCTCCTGCGGTCGAGGGCAGCTCAGCGATCGCGTCGCCTACGCCGCAGTAAGTCCCGCCTTGCCGAGTCGGTCCCAAAGCGGGTTGAAATACATATTAGTCTTGGAAAATAACAGCAGATGACTACTCGCGAGCGCGTGGCGCTGCTTCTGAAAGCCTGGCCAACAATTTATCCCAATGCGCGCTGCGAGCTGGATTTTCGCAACCCGTTGCAGCTCCTGATAGCTACGATTCTCTCCGCCCAATCGACGGACAAACGCGTCAATATGGTCAGCCCTGCGTTGTTCAGGAAATATCACACCGCCGCAGATTATGCGGATGCGCCGGATGCCGAATTGGAGAATATCATCAAATCCACAGGATTTTACCGCAACAAAGCGAAAAGCATTCGCGGCGCGATGCGTGAAATCATCAAGAAACACAGCGGCAAAGTGCCTGACACGATGGAGGAGTTATGCGCGCTGCCGGGTGTTGGCCGCAAAACGGCGAACGTCGTTCTGGGCAATGCGTTCCATAAAAACGAAGGCGTCGTTGTGGACACACACGTCATCCGCCTGTCGCAGCGACTTGGCCTGACGAAGCATAAAGATCCGGTGAAGATCGAACTGGATTTAATGAAGCTCGTTCCGCGCGCGCACTGGACAGACTGGAGTCACTGGCTCATCTGGCATGGGCGCCGCCGTTGTTACGCGCGCAAACCGGACTGCAGCCGCTGCGAAGTATTCCGCCTCTGCCCATCCGGCAAAGTTTTCCTGCGGACTGGGAAAGCACAATCCAATTAGCACGCGCGGTGAACCATGGGTGGCCGTTTGAATCTCAGCGTGATTTGCCCGGTTGGGCGGGTTTAGACCGTGTCCCGTTGTGGTCAGTTTTTTTTCCTAACCGCCGAAATTGTTCTTCGAGTTTTCCGAGGGCTTCATCGGAGAGATTTTCCAAATCGAGAAGATGATTACGTGCGCCTTTCCCCGCGCGGATTAGTTCGTCCAGCTTAAGATGCATTGCTTTAGCGTCCCGATTCTGCGTGTTCTGAATCAAAAACACCATGAGGAAAGTGATGATGGTGGTGGCTGTGTTGATGATCAGTTGCCAGGTGTCGGAGTAATGAAACGTCGGTCCGGTGACGAGCCAGACAACAATCACAAGAACCGCGGCGCAAAAAGCCCATGCGCTGCCCAGCAAGACGGATGTACGCTGCGCGAAACAGCGGAACGCGTCACTGACAAGGCAAATAAAATCGCGTTTTTCCTCCGCTTCCTTAGCTTCTTTTGCTGCGGTTTTGCGTGGCATGTCACTTAGCTTATCGCGCGTGACTGGGAAACTGCGCGCACCGGTCATTAATCAGTGAGCGTATAAGCGAGATTGATTTCCGCGGCGATTTACGGAAAGATTGGCCCTGAATTCATGCAGCAGGGACCTCGTTTTCATGTCTCCAAATTGCTCCGGATGCGCTGGCGCCTGCCAGCGCACCGAAGTTGTGGAATCCCCGGGGCTACCGATGCGCAGATCTTCCCAATCCGCCGGTAATTCTTGACCAGTCTGGCTCATCATCTCAATCTCGACGACGCCTGGCCTGACGGCGCACTGGACCTTCCAGTAATTGACGCGCGGAGCTGGGGACCGCAGTTGCGCTTCTCAGCGCCGCCACGCCTGATCGAACAATTCTATCAGGACCACCAGAGGTATCTCGCATCAGCCTTCCTCCTCTACGGATCGGGGGACTTTCACCATCTGACGGCGCTCCGCTTGCGCTCCATCGCGGAACCTTTCGTTCTTGTCTCCTTCGACAATCATCCGGACTGGGATGTACGTCCGCCGAAGTGGGCCTGCGGCGCATGGGTGAATCGTGCACTGGAAGTTGCAAACGTGCGCCAGGTAAGTGTATGGGGCTGCGGAAATTTTGAGTGCTGGTGGCCTCATCAGATTTTTGGCAATCGCCGGGCCGAACGCGCCGGCGTTCTTGAAGTGCATCCCTGGGCAGACGGTCGGCCCGTGAAGGATCGACAGCGCAAGGGCGCGATCCTGCATGATAATTGGCGGGAACGTTTTGGGGAGTTCTCAAAGAGTCTGGCCAGCAAAAACGTCTATGTCACGATCGATCTTGATTCATTGCGTATCGAAGAGGCGGTGACGAACTGGGAGAGCGGCCAATTTACAGTCGCTGACCTTGAGTGGGCGCTCGGAAAATTACGCGAATGTTCCCGGATTATCGGTGGAGACATCTGTGGTGCGTATTCACCTCCGCATTACGCGCGTTGGAAGCAACGTTTCGCCGCCGAGTTCGACCGCCCGAAGCGTGAGCTTCCAAATCTGGAAAAAGCGGCCGGCATCAATTCGGCGAGCTTGGAAAAGCTCTGGCCATCTCTGGCACGATCCCGATAGGAAATGCTAGCTCATTGAGACCAGAACAATTCCCGCCGTGATCAAAATCGCGCCGATGGCAAGGCGCACGCCAAGTTTTTCCTTTAACACGACTGCAGCGAGGATCGTGATGAAGATAACGCTCAAGCCTTGAAACGGATAAAGGTAACTCAGGTCGAAACGCTGAAGCAGACCGAGAGTCAGGAAAAAGGAAACGGTCATCAGTGCGACGCCTATGGCGACGCGTGAGACGAAGTAGGCGTTGCGCATACCGGCTGTTGCTGAGAATTCCATCGCTCTCTTGAGAATGAGTTGCGCTGCCACAAACGTGACGAGAGAAACAACGATAAAGAAGAACGCAAGGAAACTCATAGACGCTCCTCCATCTTTGCGACCGGTTTGACCACCAGCGCCAATCCGATTACCACCAACGCAATCCCGCACCAACGCAACGCGGAGATCCGTTCGTCCAGAAAAACCCAGCAGCCGAGCGGAACAAGAATGTCGACCACGCGCGATAGGGGATAGGCGATGCTCAGGGGAATGTAGCGAAGCACGTAAAGCCAGCTGATAAAACTGGCGATGATAAGAACAATCGCCCACCAAACCAGGGGCGACGCCAGGCCGTTGATACCCGTCCAGGAGAAAGCGCTGTTCGGCTCCGCGACCTCACTTGCACCGCGTTTCAAAAGGAGTTCGGAAACGAACACACAGGCAACGCTCACGCCGAGTTGCAGCCACGGATTGCCAAAGCCGATAGGACGCTGCTGGGTTGGTCTTTCTGTGACATTGATTGTCATGTCGAGGCGACGTCGAGAGATCTATGACTGTTGGCACGCTAATCGGGGATAGAAAAAGAAAACCGAGATTCCTCCACTTCGGTCGGAATGACAATAGGAGGTCGAACGAAGGTAGCGGTTGGATTCACAATTGGTTTGCGTTTGGGAATCGCTTCAAGACTGGATCGTGCCGCGTTGGCCCCAGATATCTGATCACGCGGCGAAAGATCGGATTCAAGAGCGGATTCGTGTGCATGACGTAAAGATCGAGCGGCACCAGTTCGCAATCCAGATGAAGCTTCGGCTCGTAATTGAGCGGGTTGCTATAATAGAATTTCAATCCTCGGTCCAACGCCCACGAAATAATGTCGCGCAGCGTATAGAAATAGAGGTGCAGATCGAGCGCGACGCGGTAATCAAGACCGATGCATTCATCATAGAGCGCGTCCCCAAAGATGAGACAGAAACTGAACGCGACAATTCTGTTGTCTTGTCGCCAGATAAAGAATTGTGCACGCTCCGGCATGCGCTGCGAAATTTCGCGGAAATAATCCTTGCTCAGTGTCTCAAATTTCAGTGGCGATCGCTCGTGAACCTCCAGATACAGAGGAAGGATTTCATCGATGAAGGGCGTGATGTCGTTCACCACCTCCATCTCAATTTTCGGTGTGCGCCCGGCCTTACGAAATTTTCGGCGCAAATCCTTTCGGGTGGCCTTACTGAGCGTACTGAAATATTCGTCCCAGTTATCATAGCGGAGCGACAGCCGCGTCATCGGCATACTGGGAACCCGGGTGTAGTAATTCGAGCGGAGCCAGCCGAGGACTGATCGATACTTCTCAGGAAAGTCCTTAAACACAATCAGGGAAGCTTTGTTCTGCCTTGCGTACGCTCGCAGAATCGCCTGCAGCGCACGAGTCAGCCATGGCTCGTCTTGTTCGTCGCATGCACCCAGGTCTCCGGTGCCGGCTCCACAACCAACCATCAAAACCCGCATGGTGAGAAAACGCGGAAAAATCTTCCGAATCCCATCGACGATGGTGCGAAGCTTGCCCCGCACGCCTTCGACAAGATTTTGCCGGACAAAGAAAACTGGCTGAATTGCGCGGACATTGCCGGAACTATCTTCGATTAGCAGGTAGTAATGTTCGAATCCGCACTGCAGCGTTTTCTCAACGATCTCGTAGTACCGATGATCTTTGGACTTATTCTCAAGCGCGCGCGACCACGCGGCACAATTTTGCAAGTCAGGCAGCTGCAAGACCTTCGCAACTCCGTCAGCAAACCGGATTGTATCGGTGTGCCGCATCGAAATCAGCCAGTTTGCCTGATGGCGTCTGACATAGACGCCTTACGATGTGGTCTCTGGACCGTTCGTCTTTTCGCTCTTTGTAACGGTTTCCAACTTCACCACGCCGTCGCGAATATGCACGTCACGCTGGGGAAAGGGAAATTCGATCCCGACGTCGTGAAACTTCTCGGCGATGGCAAAGTTGAGCTCGCTGCGGTAACGACTAGGACGGTCGCTCATTTCACTGCACCAGACCATCAACTTGAAATCGATCGAGCTGTCGCCGAATTGGTCGAGAAAGACAGTTGGTTCCGGTTCTTTTAAAGTTCGAGGATTCTCGTGCGCGACGGCGAGCAGCGCATCGCGAACTTTATTGACATCGCTGCCGTAGGCTACCCCTATCGGAATGCGAAACCGCACGCGCGGGTCGCCGTACGTCCAATTTGTCACGGGTGAATCGATAAATTTCGAATTCGGCACAATCATCATAATGTTGTCGTTGGTGCGAATTACTGTGCTGCGCGCGTGGATGTGCTGCACTTGACCGGCGATTCCTGCTACTTCAACCCGGTCACCGATCGCGATTGGTCTCTCGGCGAGAATAACCAGGCCGCTGATAAAATTACTGGCAATGTTTTGCAGGCCGAAGCCAAGGCCGACGCCAACAGCACCTGCAAAAACCGCCAGTGCGGCGAGATGAATACCGGCGTTCTCCAGAACAAAGAAAATGCCCACCACCAGCACGATATTGCTGACGACCTGAGCGATGGCGTACTGCAAAGAACGATCCAGCCCACTTTGCGCAAGCAACCGGTTAAAAAGAAACCGTTTCGTCCCGGATGAGAGCCAAAAGATCCCGACGAGCAGGGCTACTAACAGAAAGATTTGGACCAGGCTTAAGTTGATTGCCGGAAGAGGCGAGCTCCAGGCCAGCGGAATTCCCGCCGCATTCACAGCGGTGACCGTGAAAAACGCGATTGCGGCCACGCTTAAAATGGTGGTGACGATCGCAATGAAATTTATGTCGATCTTGAAACGGCTGAAAAAACGCCGAACGATCTGACTTTGTAAAAAACGCGCAATGATCAGCCCGGCAGCGAAAAAGCCGATAAAGGCGATCAGCCCGAGCAGGGTTACATGATGTTGGCCAACGTGGAACAGAGGCCGCTGCAGAATCGTTAACTCCACGCCCATTAGTGTGAACGTGTCACGAGGGTTCGCAACCGACGTGTTCTAAAGGTGTGTACGTTAGCAAACGCCTTCGTTCCTGGCGCGAACGTCGGATGCTACTTATGATCCGCTACTGCTTGGAGGCCTTCTCGTCGATGTATTTGATTACATCGCCTACGGTCTGGAGTTTTTCGGCGTCTTCGTCCGGCACTTCGACCCCAAATTCTTCCTCGAACGCCATCACCAGTTCAACGATGTCCAGCGAGTCGGCCCCTAGATCTTCGATGAAAGACGCTTGCGGTGTGACCTGCTCCGGGTTCACGCCGAGTTGCTCGACAATGATGTCCTTGACCTTCTCTTCGATCGATTTTTCCGCCATAAAATTTGTTAGGTTGGTGTTACTGGCGCGGGGATTAATTCCAGCGGTTGCCGGACAGCCCGGGCACAGCATCGCAAGTAAATGAATTAAGCAGGATGTCAATCATTTTCGGGAACCGTTATGCCGCAGGATGAGGACGCATTAATCGTCACAGCTTCCCGTTTGCTTCCGGTAGCCGTTCGAGTAGATGAAACTCATGAGCGCTCCGCCAGTCGAGCCTTCCGATCTGCTTGACCTAAAGTTTCTGCCTGCGTGGGTGAAAGAACCTGGCAAACCGAATCATTATGACCAGTACACACCGGAAACGGATCCAGAGCAGCGCAGTCGCCAGCGCGATGGCCGACACAAAGATCGAAGAGTTCGACCTGGCCAACCGCGAAGAGACAGGCAAGACGCAAGGTCCAAGCCGGACAGGCGTCACGGTGGTCGAATGCCCAAAAGTCGGACCGATGCCCGACATGGCTCTGATCAAGGGAAAAATCGGCGATCTCCGGACCGGTCGGCGCACTCCGCCCCTCCGAAACCGTTAGAGATCATTATCCGTTTTCTGCCGCGTCAGAGCGTGTTTGAAAATGTCGTTACTCAGATCAAGTCCGGATCCGTCGCGTATTCGCTCTTTGCCCTGGCCCGTTTGTTTTTGGAAAAACCGGGGCGTTATGAAGTTCGTCTGACGGCAAAGGCGGAAACACCCCTTTACGAGCTTGGCGAGGGCGGCGTTGTATCTGTAGACCGGGAATTCCTCGAACGAAACGCATTTCGATTGGCTCACCACGACTATTACCAGATCGACGTCATAGAGAATGAGCCGATTAAAGGAAATTTCTCGAACGTGGCGCGATGCCGGTTGAGCGGAACGCTTCTGGGTCCTACGAATTACCACACGTACCAGCCACAGCTGCGCAGCTTGTACGAGCAGCGTTTTAGCCGGCGCATGAGTTTTGCCGATTATCAGCGGCAAATCGAAATCGTAAGCGACGCAGCCTTGGTCGAGCGTTGGAAAGAAGAAGCGAGGAAAGTAACAACTTACACGACCCTGCGGGAAGAAAATCCTCTGACGTTTTCGTCCGCTGTAGAAACAGAGCGCCACTTTCGCTCGCAGTACTGTCCGGGATTAATCCGCACGGTGAAGGATGCGACAATCGGGGGCGCGTCGAGCCGGGGGTTGCCCGATCGAATACTGAACCGGGAAATCGAGCAGACATGGGCTCGTGAGACCCGCTCACCCTCAAATATGATGCAGGAATTGGCCGGTCGATTTCGGCAAAGTGCGCTGCACGTTTTCCGTCACCGGCGTGGCATGTTGTTTGTGTCGCCGATTCGTGGTCGCGCTTTTGTTCACGAACAGGCAGGAGTGTCGTCGTCGGTGAACGCAATTTTAGAAGCAGTGTCGACTACCGGCGCTATCAATCGGAAGCAGTTTTTCGAAAAACTAACCGGGGATGGCGCGAGCGAAGAAACAGAGCCGAAACGACTGGCGCTGGCGTCCGATCTGCGTTGGCTGATCAATGAGGGGTACGTGATCGAATTTAACGACGGATCACTTGATCTGCCACGGGCGAAGTCCAAGCCGCAGGAGGGTACCCGGACGCGCGTCGCAGTGAACATTGACCAGGCGAACCACGCCCTGGACACGAACGTTGTTGCAACGTTCTGGCCTCTGCAGCTCACCTGGCCAGAATCTTAGGTTGTGGCTTCTGCTTTAGACGCCGGCGATCTATTCTAGATGGCGCCAGCCTTCTTAAGGGCCTTGTAAGCGCCCTGTTTATTGATCGTCTTGAGACCGCGTGCCGTGACACGTACACGCACAAACTTTTTGAGCTCCGGCACCCAAATGCGCTGACGATGGAGGTTGGGCGCGAAAATGCGCGGCACCATTTTCGTAATGTGCCGGCCTACGCCGCCTTTTTTCTTGGCCAAACCGCGCCGGTGAATGACGCTGCCGCGCGTTGCTCGTGATCCTGTAATGTGACAAACTTTCATCTCGCGAAAAGTCGCGTAAGGTGGCGTCTCTCGACGCACGGGTCAAGCGGATCATTCGGAGGCAAACTAATTTACCCGGGATTTGGAGCGCATGACCGCCCGGCGCGCCCCAGCACTGGGAGTGGGCTGGTTTTGCCATCCGTCCCCAACGGCTGAGTTTTAGAAAACGAGTTGAACGCGAAAGTCTTCCAAACGGTCAAAGCTAGCTCCCACTACAGCCACTCGACTTTGCAGGACCGATCATCGGACGAACCTAATGCACAAAAATAACCATAAACTGCGGATCGGTATTGTCGGAGCAGGCAACATCGTTAGCACCCGTCACTTGCCAGCTTTAAAGAAAAATCCCGATGTCGAGATCGTCGCTGTTTCGAATTCCACATACGAAAGTTCGGAAAAATTTTGCCGCGAGCATTCGCTATCGGCATTGCCTATGCGGGACTGGGTGGAGCTGGTTGCCTCGCCGAATATCGACATCATCTGGATCGGCACGACGCCTTACATGCATTCGGCCGTGACGATCTCCGCGCTTGAGGCGGGAAAACACGTGTTTTGCCAGGCGCGCATGTCGATGGACCTGACGGAAGCAGAGGAAATGCTCGCCACGTCGAAGCGGTATCCCGAGTTGGCGACGATGCTTTGTCCGCCGCCGTTCGGATTGAAGGGTGATTTGATGGTGAAAAAGATTTTGGCCGAGAATTATATCGGCCAGCCGCATCATGTCCGGCTGCAGAGTTTCCACGGCAATTATTTGGACCCCGACGCGCCGGCGCATTGGCGGCAAAAGGTTGAAATCAGCGGCCTCAACACTCTCACGTTGGGGATTTACGTCGAGGTTTTGCAGCGCTGGCTTGGCGATATCACAGGTGTGTTTGCACGTAGCAAAGTCATTCTTCCCCTTCGCAACGCATACGACGTGGTCATCCCCGATTTGCTGACGGTATTATGCAGCTTCGAAAACGGGGCGGAAGGAGTGTTGGAATTCAGCGGTATTGATGCGCTGGCGCAAGGGGATCGGTTGGAAATTTACGGTGATGCCGGGACGCTCACGTATGATTTCGCTTCCGATGTCATGCGTGCGGGCAGGGTCGGCGACCGCGCATTGCACGTGGTAGATCCTCCGCCGGAACTGGAAGGCGAATGGCGCGTGGAGGAAGATTTTCTTGCCGCTGTGAAATCCAAGGGACGCGTGCTTCCTCATCCGAATTTCGAAGATGGCCTTCGCTACATGCGTGTGGTGCAAGCCGTCGCCGACTCGCGGGCCGCCAACGAATGGGTGCCCATCGGGCAGTGAAAGGCGGCATCCGCCTAGGGTGTCATCGCAGTTCCCACAAGGTATCTTCGCACCAGGAGTGCCCAGATTAACAATGTGATCAGCTGATACCATGCGAAGAATCGATCGTAGCCGCGCCGGTGAACGATGAGGCCGGCAGCAGCCAGGACCGCGTATTGGCCGATGAAGGGAATGTACCAGATGGGATGAAACAAATCTCCATGGATCGCCGTTTGCGCGATGTCGAGAAAACACATGGCGATAAACGCTGAGTAATAACCCGTACGGTTACGTTGAAAGCGGCGCTGGTGTTCTTCCGCTTCGGATAAATCTGGCGGGTAAAGGAAAACGGTGAGCATGTAAAGCGTGATCGTCCAAACGATCAGGACGAGAAATCTATCGAAACTCCATGTGATTTCGGTGTTCCACTTGAATGTCACCCACCACTGCAAAATCAGTAGCAGCAGTGTCGCGAGCGTCAGGACAATATGAACCTCATCCAGCGGGTTCTCTCTGCGGCGGTAGAACGCGCGCCCCGCTCCTGCGAGCAGGTTGGTCACACCCAGACCAATGATGATGGACATGAGCGCCGCGATGAACTCGAAGCTGCTCATCAGGTTTTGTGCGTTCTGCATGGCGCGGCGAGCTTAAGCCGGTCCGAGCGCTGAAATCGAGCGGCAAATGGCAGCCTGTGCGGTCGTAGACGTCAAGCGCGGGAGCACGCACCTCGGGTTTTCGGGGAGCGCGGGCGCCTCGCCCGCAGTGTCACGCGCCTCGCGGGACACCCTTAAAGAGAACTCTGGTGTGTTAAAATCCAATCCAGAGCTTCATTCAATTCAGCCAGCGCCGCGCCTTCAATCGGATCGTTATGATAGGCGCCGCGCAACACGATTGTGCGCTTTTCTCCTGCGTACGCATCGATCACCAAGTGGTGAAATCGAGGCGCGACCATTTCATCCTTTTCCGCCAGCAAGAAAATCGCCGGAGCGCGACTCTTCCTTGCATTTGCAATACTGTCCAGATCTCGCGGGATCTGCAATGCAACAGGACCTGCCAGCAGCCACAGGTTCCACCAGCCGAAATGGCGCAGAATCATTTCGCGTAACGGCGGCGGATTGTGCAAAATTAATCCGGCAATCTCACCAGGCCGGGACGCCGCCACGTGGAGCGCCGCAGCCGTTCCGATGCTTGCGCCGAACGGCACGATGGGCCGAGCCCCTGCATTACGTTTCAGTTCATCAAATGCTGCGAGCGCCGCGGGTCCGATTTTTGAAAGGCGGGCCGGCCCCGTGCTGCGCCCGAATCCAGGATAATTCATTCCCCAGATTTCAACGGCGCGATCGTTCCACATTTCCGCCTCAGCAGCCACCCAGCGATCGGCGCGGTCCGCGTTGCCGTAAAAA
>Ga0210120_1000331_pt1 | contig 11238 bp, 11 predicted proteins | sample Goodyear_PhragA__FD_184868 | JGI IMG/M metagenome (GOLD analysis project Ga0210120, IMG submission 184868) | Wetland microbial communities from San Francisco Bay, California, USA, that impact long-term carbon sequestration - Goodyear_PhragA_D2... | ecosystem: Environmental > Aquatic > Marine >... | reverse complement strand
CTCGTTGCTCGCCCTGCAGACCGGACACCCGAGGACGCGCCGGGCCCCGCGCGCGATGCACCGCGGCCGGGGGTCGCTCCGACAAGGAGCGAACCGGCGCCGCGTTTTCGACGTTGCCGAGGTACGGACTCTCAAGGCCCGCACACTTGCACAGCCGAGACCACTCGTCCACGCGACCATGGCATCCCGGCGTGCGCACGGTTGAGATACAGCGCGCATGCGATGTCGGTTCCCTCGGGCGTATCCATGACGCCGGGATCTGAGCCACCGGGACGATTCGCCCCTGTGCGAGATCCCAGGCGCACGCGCGTCAGCCGCAACGCCCCGCGTACGGGTGCTTACGGAGCCGCGGGGGTGCTCGGCGCGACAGGAGCGGTCATAGCACTTGCGTTCGGCGGCCCCGTATGGTCAGTCGTGTGGATCGCGCTCGCCGTAGTGATCGGAGCCGCGGTGCAGATCGGTCGCACACGACGAAACGCCCGGTAGAACTCGGCCGGTCGGCGACGTCTGAATCCGTCCGGCCGGGACGCGCTCATCGCCAACCGACTGGCCCGCGGCGCCGCGGCTGACAGGATTCTCAGCGTGTCGCCACGGAGACTACGACGATCAGCGATCGCCTCGGCGGCGGTCGGGTGCATCCTCACCGTGTTCGGCGTCGTCGACCTCGCGCTCGATCTTTCCGGCGAGCCGTGGGGAGATCTCGTCTTCATCGCGGTCGGCCTAGCGGCGATCGGAATGGCTTTCGAGATCCGCTACGTCAGCCGCCGCATGGAGCGCGCCACCGGGCCGTCGAAAGGTTGAGTTCGGTGAGACTCGCGGAGGGTCGCAACCACGTCCTGGCTCATCGCAAGACGTTTGGGCGGAGGGTCACGCTCACAATCAGGACTGCGGGCCTTCCGGCCGCGATCACGGAGCAGCTTGTCGGCAACACGGACGAGCGGACGCACCGCGGGTACACGCGGCCGATCGAGGGGACGGAGGGGCTGATCCGCGACACCTCGACTCGCACTTCGGGCGTTCGGTCGGCACCCCCTGAGTACCACCGCGGACGGCACCGCCGCCCGATGAACACGAAAAGGCCCGCGTGCGCGGGCCTTTTCCTCATGGACCTAACTGGGCATCTTTCAAACCCACCCGAAGCCCTGGCCAACCTTCTTTCTATTCTCTCACAGCCCTCCCCCGGGGCCAATAGCTGAGCTCGGCGGCTTCGACGGATCGATCGGGCTCCCCCGACGCTGCTCCGCGCTCGCTAGTCGGGCATGGCTAGCGCTAGACCTCTTCGACTCGGAAGATCGCCTCTTCAGGGTCCCTGACCGCAGACTTGATGTTGTCGGCGATCTTGTCGATCAACTTCTGACCCCAAAACGGGTCGGCCTGGTCGTAGAGGATGACCCTGATGTGACGCAGGTCGAACGGTACATCCTCTTGGTTCGATGAGACGAGCACCACTGGCTTCTCGAGTGCGTGTGCGAGTCCGAGCTCGTAGAAGACATTGGGATTCTTCGTCGTCATCTCCGCGACAAGAACCTTGGCCGCTCTGATGCCGCGCCAGATCTGATCCATGATCTTGCCCGTGCCGAAGATCTCGGCATCCGCGCGGACGGCGACGAGTCCCGCCTGCTCAATCGCCGGCTTGAAGATCGACTCGTAGTAGCCGCCGAGGGTACCGCCGAACGGTTGCATGACGAAACACGTCGTCCCAGCCGCGACTTCAACTTTCGTGCCGGTGGGAGCCTTCCCATCTGTGGGTCGGTGGGATTCATCCCGCCCAACGTCGATGAGCCGCGGGCGCTCGCCTGTTTCGTCCAACAGGTCGGCCGCGCGAATCGACTCATCGAAGACCTCTCGGAACTCCGCGACCTTGTCGGTCGGGATGCCGAACCGATCTGTGAGCGCGTTGATGAAGAACTGGTCGTCTGGCAGGTTCTCGCCGCGATAGAAGTTGTAGACCGTCGACAGGTCGGGCGCGGCGAGTAGGCCCTCACGGAGCGCGTTGACTCTGTCAGTCTCAGACTGCGGCGCGATGGCTTTCCGCGCGCGCTCTTGCAGGACGAGCTTTCCACCTTCGCTCGTTAGGTACCCGTACTTCTTGGCCGACGCGATCTCAAGGCGGAAACTGCCTGAGGGCTTGCCAGCCCCTGTCCAGCGTCACGAAATCTGGCAGGGGGGTTAGTGTCGGGCTCCGCGTGAAGGGAGCTAGCAGTGGCACGTCCTTCTGTTTTCTCTGTTGAAGACAAGTTCCGGCTTGTTCTCTCAGTCATCAGTGGTGAGATGTCGACGGCGGAGGCCGCTCGTCGTGGCAAGGCGAGCGAGCAGTCGATCTCGACCTGGAAGCGGCAGTTCCTGGAGGGCGGCAAGGCGGGACTCGCCGATAGCGGTCGGCTTGAGCCGAGTCAGCGGGAACGGGCGCTCGCCGACGAGACCGAGCAGTTGAAGGCCGCCCTCGGCGAGGCGCATGTCGAGCTGCGCGTCTGGAAACGAAGTGCCGAGCACAGGTTGGGGCCTACGAGGAGCTCGAGGTGATCCGCCTCGAGGCGAACATGTCGACGGCCCGGTTCGTGCGGCTGCTCGGTGTGCCGGAGCGCTCCTATCGGCGCTGGCAGCACCGCCAGCGCGAGGGCCGGCCGGTGAAGGGGCCGTGGCCCGCGCCGGCGCGTGATCGTGTCGAACCAGTCGCGATCGCCTACGCGGATCGCTTCCCTGCCTGGGGGCATCGCAAGGTCGCGATGCTGATGCGCGTCGACGGCCACCGCGCACCCGACGCGACGGTGCTGAGGGCGCTCAGACGCACCGGGAGGGTGTTGCCGGTCGACTACCAAGCCGAACGGCGCCAGCTCGCCGAGGCCCGGAGGGCGGCGTTCGTGGTGCCGCCCGAGGGGCCGAACCAGGTCTGGCAGCTCGACTTCAGCGAGTTCGAAACGCGTCAGGGCGGCACCTGGCGGATCGGCGGTGTCGCCGACTACTGGTCGAAGCTCGAGCTCGGCTGGCACGTCTCGACCACTGCGAATCACCGCGATGCGATCGAGACGCTTGAGCAGGCGATCGCAGAGAGCGAACGACTCACCGGGCGGCCGCTCTCCGAGCTGCTTGCCGACCCGGTGACGGGCGAGATCCGCCCGATCGCCGTGGTCACTGACAACGGGCCTTGCTTCAAGTCGGTCCGTTTCGCCGCCTACATCGAGCGGCGGCCGGAGCTGATCCACATCCGCACCCGACGCAAGAGCCCCAACCAAAACGGCGTCCGCGAGCGCGCCTTCGGCTCCTTGAAGTACGAGCACCTGTACCGGCACGAGATCGACGACGGCCACACCCTCGGCCTCGAGGCCGAGACCTACAGGCACCTCTTCAACCAGATCCGACCGCACGAAGCGATCGGCATGCGCCGCCCACTCGACGTCCACCTCGAAGCGATCAACGACGACCAGACCATCAAGTCAAACGAGCCCGAAACCCTGCCACATTCGTGACGCGGGACATTTTCGCGCTGGGCTGGACATTCGGGGTATGGCTGATGGTTTTCGGTGCAATCGGGTTCGTGATCACGCTCGTACGGACCCGGCGGGGGGGCGCGTTGGGACGACCGGCGGATGGGTAGGGGCACGGACGTCGGCGCCTGTGCGAGCCCGCGAGACGACGCCCGACTGGGCCAGTGTTCGGGAATGTCACCCGACCCAACATGCGCGGGGCGAGGCTCCGTTGTTGCTGTCGTTTCGAAAACCGCAGGTTGCTAGGGTCGTCGTGGTGATGAGAGCGGACCGCGCGAACGTTTCGAGTGTGCTGCCGCCTAGTCGTGGAGCGCACAAATGCTTGGGGTGACCGGTGCGACGGGTGAGATCGGTAGGCGGCTTACCCGCCGCCTCGCTGACCGTGGAGAGGAGCAGCGGCTGGTCGTCCGCGACGCCTCTCGAGTGGAGACGCTGCCCGGGGTCGAGGTGGTCGAGTTCGGAGGCTACGGCGACGAAGACGGAATGCGCAAAGCATTTGCGGGCGTGTCGACGTTGTTTTTCTGCTCGGCCAAAGAATCCGAAGATCGCGTTGTTCAACAGCGGTCCGTTGTGGACGCAGCCGTCACGGCCGGTGTCGAGCGGATCGTGTATCTCTCGATCATCGGCGCTGGCCCTCAGGCCGCGTTCACCCTTGCTCGGGATCACTACGACACCGAGCAATACATCCGTGCCAGTGGCATTCCGTTCACGTTCTCACGTCAGAGCCTGTATGCGGACTTCCTGCCGATGCTCAGCGGAGAGGACGGCGTCATCCGTGGACCTGCGGGTGACGGACGCTTTGCGCCTGTCCTACGCGACGACGTGGCCGACGTCCTCGTGAACGTCCTCGTCCAGCCGGGGCACGAGGGTGTTACGTACACGCTGACAGGGCCGGAAACGGTCACACTTGCCGAGATCGCCGACCTTCTTACGAGGCTGACGGGGCGACGCGTGACGTTTGAGAACGAGACGTTGGAGCAGGCGTACGCATCGAGAGCGGCCTACGGGGCGCCCGAGTGGGAAGTCGAGAGTTGGGTCACGACCTACACCGCGATCGCCGCCGGAGAATGGGATGTCGTCACCGATGACGTCAGGCGTGTTACAGGGCACGATCCGGTGTCGATCCAGCAGTTCCTTAAGTCGCTCAACTGAAAGCCGCGAGCCCGGCGCAGGGCGAGACGTCTTTCTAATCGCATCGCGGTAGGCGCGTTTGCGGAAGAGAGCACCAGAGCAGTTATCAGCGAGGCTGCCGCTCTCGGCCTCGCGACAATTCTCACCGAGGCCCCCGGCGCGCTCGCCGCTGTTCAGGCGCCGACTCGCTCGAAGACGCCCGTCATCGCGCCAGCCCGACTCTGAGGCATCGGTACGTCGCGCAACACGTCGAAGCGCAACGAGATCAATCTCACCTGGGCCAGTGTTCGGGAATGTCACCCGGCCAGGATCGCCCTCCTCAACGTTGGAGTCGAGACATGAGGATCCGGAGGGCTGCCCATGCCGACGCTTACAGTGGTGATACGACCGCGTCTTATTACACCTGCTTGTACAGCTCGGTCTAGCCGACCGCGCGGGAAACGCCTGTGGGTGGGGTTGACATCAGTGACTAGACCGAGTTAGCCTGCCACGGTGGGGGGCGAGGGTAGTCCTTGTTGGGGGGCGAGGGTAGTCCTTGTTGTGGCTGCGCTGTTGTGCGCCTTGGTCGCTGCTGCCGCGGCAAGCGCGGGAGGCGCGGGGAGCGCCGGTGAGGTTGCGGCGCAGTCTCAGCCTGTGCTCACCGACTGCACCAGTATGCAGGGGTGTGCGGGCGAGGTGCTCGGCGGGGTGCTTGACGGTTTCACTGGCGCGGCCGGATCGTCGTTGTGGGGGTGGATGCTGGGAGGGAGCGGCTCGGCCGGCAGCCAAGCGTTCGTGGATGACTTGAACACGATCGTGTCGACGCTGGGCACGATTGCGACCGAGCTCGGCCCGGGGGGTCCGATCGTCCAAGCGGTGGAAAAGCTGCAGTGCGCAGAGGGCAGCGATTGGATCGCTGCGGGGCCGGCTGCGGTCATCGATACGTGGTATGCCTACTATTCGAACTTCCTCACGGCGCTGTCGGGTGGTCAGACACCCCCACTTGGGGACATCTCGATAGCGAACACTGATATCACGACCCTCTATGGCTGGGCCAACGGGGTGATCCAGGGCAACTCGAACGTTGCATCCATGAACGTGCTCAGCTCGATGGAATCGTTGAACAACCTGGCGACGGCGGGCTCAAGCTCGGGAACGATTGCCGATTGCCTCAAGGCTTCGGCGGTGCCGCCGGTGACGGGAACGGTGGACGACCGTGTGTATTACTCCGAGAGCGTCGAGCCGATCCAGAATTACCTGCTGGGTCTGAACACCGAGGCGATGCTCGTGTTGACCGAGGCGTACCACATCTACGCCTATGCCGACTGCGTGACCGCGAACAACGGCAACACTGCACCATGCACCTCCCCCTCCGCTACTTCCGCCAGTGATGTGGTGTCGAACCTGTGCCCCGCCGACACCACCTCGCTGAACTGCACTTACCCGGCGATCATCTATGGCCAGGCAGGGGGGCAGGTTACCTCCGGACAGTTGATGCCGTTCCTGTACGCACAGTTCGCCGCGGGTGGAGCTCCGCTGAGCACCGATGACTACCTCGTGGTGAACGGCACCAACGCTCTGGTGGTGAGGTCGATCGAGATCTATAACGCCGCGGCTGGCGCCAACTGCCCCGTCCCGGTGAAGACGGCGTGCGGACCGACGTATCTGGATCCGAGCAACACGGCGCTGCCGCAGTATCCGGTCGGGCCCTACGGATACGGAAGCCCCGGAAATGGCAGGTGGGTTTCCGTGGACGCGTCGGTTTTCGAAGCGATGATGGACGGGAAATTCAATACCGAGGGCGACAACCCGGACATGACAGCTGGTGCTTTCCTGTGCACCCTCGACACCACCGGTGCCGGGGATCCCACCAACTGCATGCAGCCGCCGCCGGGGAACCCGCAAAAACCAAACCCGGACCTGTTCACGGGTATGGGGCTGCAGTACGTCACGGGCAAGGGGTTCTACTTCCAAGACCACGTCTCCCTGACAGAGGAGCCGCAGGGGCAGGGCATGGGAATCGCGCAGTGCTTCCTCGACGGCGACCTCAACGCGACGATCACGGGTCAGCCGATGTGCAGGAACGACCGCTTCCAGACCGTGATAAATCGGGGCGACCCCAACAACGAGTACTGCCTCATCGAAAACCCCGCGCTGCAGAACGCGTCCATGGGCTTCTTCGCCAACTATTACCAGGGCCAATGGTGCAGCAGCACGGACTTGCAAAAGGACTATGCCGGCTGGACCGAACCGGCCGGGTACATCGTGTGGCCGACGGGCAACGCCTACCCCTCCGCTCTCACCTGGCCGGGGATGAACATCGACACGCTGACGTGCCCGAACGGCAAGTCCCCCGCCGACCCGAGCAACCAGAGCCCCGTCGGAGTGCCGGCCCTGTGCAGCGGGTCCGACTTCACGACCTGGTTCCTGCAGATCGTCCCCGCCCCCTCTGACGCCGACGCCGACGGCCTCGCCGACAGTGCCGACCGATGCCCGAATACGACACTCCCGGACTCGTTCGCAGGCACCAAGAAAGACAAGAAAGACCGGTACGCAGCAGACGCAACCGGGCTGTTCGTCGACGGACTCGGCACCTCCAGCGGATACACAGTCGTCGACACAAGAGGCTGCTCGGGCAAGCAGATCATCGCCGCCTCAGATCGCGGCAAAGGGTACGGCAAGGACGGGCTGACCCGTGAGGCGCTGAAGAAGTGGGTCAAGTCGGTCAACTGAACCGTGCCCCGTCGGGCCCGAACAAGACCCCACCCCCACAACCGAGCTCCGGCGACAACAACTGACCTCCGGCTGGCCCGGCGGGCAAACTCCGCACTAGGCGCGTATCCGCTGCGACAGCACGACGGGCAGTGTTAGGCGCGTTCGGGGCAGGGTACCGGCTGCCGCCAGTCGCTCTTGGCCGGGCGCGTGCCCGGCTTCTTCTCTTGTATAAGCAACGTAACTCGTCGGGGTTGGATCGCCGTCCGTCGTAGTCGCTAAGGTGAGACTAGTGACGGATTTTCGGTCTGACCGGATGGAGTCGCCTGAGGGCCGTGGAATCGCCCGCCGCGCCTGGGAGGGCTACACGGGCGCGATCGGCAAGGTCACGACTCCCGCCCTTCGGCCGCTGGTTCGGCTGTACGCGGCGGGCAGCATCGTCGACCTGATCGGCTTCTGGGCGGTCTGGCATCTGGAGGGCGGTTTCGAGGGATTGCAGAAGATGGGGATGAGCCGGGCCAGCATCTACCGGCGCGTAAAGCTGTTTCGGATTGCGTTCGGTGAACACCCGGATACGTTCGTGATGCCGGGGATCACGCTCGACCTGGAGGGCTACCGGGACGGCTGGGCCGAGTGGAACAAGGCGAGGGCGAAAGAAAAGGCCACAGCGAAGTCGCAATCCTGAGACTGTCCGTCCGACCTGTTCTGCATAGTCTCATCTATGGGACTGAGGGAACCGAGGGAGCATCAGGCGTCGTGGTCGTTCACGCTCTACCGCGAGGCTGGTGAGGGCGGCGGCTGCTTCCAGCCGGCTCTCCGTACGAAGGCGGTCGGCGGCGGGGCGCCTGATGAGCTTCGGACGCGGGAGGAGGCGGCTCGGCGGGCGCGGACGAAGGTGCGCCGCTACTGCGCCGCCAACCGCCTGAATCGGTTCGCGACTCTGACCTACGCGGGCGAGGGCTGTTTCGAGCACGCCCAGCTGCGCTCGGACGCTGCGGGGTTCTTCCGGGGTCTGCGGGCCGGGCTGGGAGGCAAGCCTTTGCCGTACCTGTGGGTCCCGGAGTGGCATCCCGGCGGGCACGGGCTGCACCTTCATTTCGCTGTGGGCCGGTACGTCAAGCACGGGCTGATCCGTGATGTGTGGGCGCGGGGCCGGGTGCATATCAAGCTGATCGGTGATCTCCCGGTCGGCTCGGGCGCGCTCGAGGAGGCACGGCGGGCGGCGTCGTACCTGTCGAAGTACGTCGCCAAGAACGTCGGCGACCAGCGGATACCGCGCTTGCACCGGTACGAGGTCGCGCAGGGCTTCCAGCCTGAGAAGGTCGGGCTGCGGGGGATCTCGGACGAGGACGTGATCGGGCAGGCGTCAGATTTGATGGGAGGCGAGCCGTCGATCGTCTGGCGCTCCTCGCAGCAGGAGGGCTGGCAGGCGTCGCCTGCGTACTGGTGTGCCTGGGCTGGATGATGATCTCCGTGCTGCCGCACACCGCTGGGCCGAGGAGACCGCCCAGGCGCAGGGGCTTGGACCGAAGGTCGACGGCGAGGTGCTGGCGTCGGTGGCGCTGCTGCTCGGCGCGAAAGGCTCAGGCGCGCCAGACGGGATCGAGCCGGGCCGGGTCGAACTTGTTGAAGCCGCGTCTGCCGGGGCCGACGACGATGTGATCGAGGACGGCGGCGACGATCTGCTGCTGGCGAGTTAGCGTCAGTCCCGCCCACCGCTCCCGCAGGCCCGCAGCGTTTCCGAGATGCTCCGACAAGACGGAGGTGCGGTTCAGGGCGGCGAGTCGTCTGCGGGCCGTGTCCTGGCGCTGCTGGATCGTGGCTCGGGCTTTCAGCCATTCCGAGCGGCTGATCTCGTTGCTGCCCCACATCGCGGCAAGCTCGTCCAGCTGCTCCTGGGCCTGCTCGATCTCGGTCTGCCAGCCGGCCCCCTCGGGATCATCGTGTCGGCCATTCAAGGCAGCGGCGAGCTCGGGCGAGTCCAGCCGGTGCAGCACCGCCTCGACCGTGAACAACTCCAGCGGGTCGGCAACGATCGTTGTCTTGCCGCACCCGCCGCTCGGGCCACTCACGCACACATAGCGGCGGCTGCCATCGTCCCGCGGCCGAGCGTGCAGGCGCATCCCGCAATGCCCGCACCGCAGCAACCTCGGCAGCAGATAGCGGCGGGCGCTGCGGTTCGTGCGCCGGTCGGGGTCGCCCAGCTTCGCCCGCAGCCGCTGAGTCTGTGCTGGGGTGATGATCGCGTCCCACTCGCCAAGCGCAACGATCTCGCCGTGATGCTCCCGCTGCCCGCTGATCCGCGCCGACATCAAAATCCGTCGCAGCGTCTGCGGACTCCACCGCGACCCCTTCACCGTCTCGACCCGGCGGTCGTTGAGATCGATGCAGATCGACCGCAAAGAGTCACCCGCGAGCACACGGGCGGCGCACTCACGGATGATCGCTGCTTCGGCGGGGCGGGCCGTGCGGTGGTCGGACTCGTACCCGAAGGGGCGAGTCCCGCCACCGGACGGCCTACCCGCCAACGCGATGTCCTGATGCTTCCGCCGGATCCGGCGGCTCATGTCGTCGCTCGACTTCTTCGCCACAGCACCCGTGATCCGCGCCATCAACTGACCCTCATCTGTCGAGAGGTCGAGATCACCGCTCACCGTCGCCAGCTTCGTGTCCGTCCGCTGGCAGAGATCGATGAACTCCTCCAACTCCTTCGGGTGACGATGCAACCTGTCGGCGTGGTAGACGACCACCGCGTCGATCAGCCGCGCCTCGATCTCCTCCAACAACCGTCGATACTCAGGCCGAACCTTGCCACTCCAAGCGCTCAGATCCGAATCGACATACCGCTCCGCGATCTCCCAGCCCCGCCTCGCAGCAAGCTCCTCACAGTCCGCAAGCTGCCGTCCAATCGCGAGATTGTCCCCCTCACGATCAGACGAGATACGCGCATAGATGCCAGCCCGAATCACTCAGGGGACATTAACAAACACTGGAATGCCCCAGTGTCCTCTAGCCCGACGCGGCGCGCGTAACTCACCGGCTTCGTGCGGCGTGGCCACCGCGGTGTTGCGAGCGGAAAGAGCGGTTGCTCTCCACCGGAAGAGGCTCTCGGCGGCGGCTTCGAGGGAACTCACTGACGACCGCAACGGCCCGTCTCGACACGGGAAACCACAGACCACCTCTTACGAGCTCTCAGGCTCGAGACTGGGCTTGATTCACGGACGCTCTGTCATGGCACGCCCGGCGCCGCGCCTGTTCACGCAGACTCGTCGGTGACATGATCGACACGGCGGGACGCGGCGCTTTCTCTCCGAGGGGCACGTGTTGCGAAGGCGACCGATGTCGCACTCGGGCCCGCCGTTGTCCGTGATCACCCCGAGCGGCAGGAGGTTTCGCGCATGGCCGGGTTGGAACGCCGAAGTTTCGACACACCGGACGAGACACGCAATCCGGACAAGACCCGCGTCGACGTGGTTCGGATAGGAGGCAACTCCGCTGCGCGCCTCACCGCCGAGCCCGGTTGGAAATGGTCGGAGTGCATCAAGCCGGTTGTCGGGACCGACAGCTGCCAGGTGCGACACGTCGGGATGATCCACTCCGGGCGAATGCACATCGCGCACGACGACGGCACCGAGGGTGACATCGGTCCGGGAGACGCGTACGTGATCGAGCCCGGCCACGACGCATGGGTGGTCGGAGACGAGCCTGTGGTCGCGTTTGAGTTCGAGACACAGGCGGCGGAGGACTACGCGAAGTCCTGACCCCGCAAGTCCCGCATTGACGTCATCGCCCCGGGCAGGCGGCTCGGCCTCTCCCTGAGGATTGCCGTGTCGTGAGGCCGCGCCGGGCGTCGTCGGCACCCGGAACCGTCGGTGACCTTCGGGGCCGCGCAGGGCGGCGGTTTGCCGGCCGGTCCCTGCGGGGATCACCC
>Ga0210120_1000330_pt1 | contig 11253 bp, 8 predicted proteins | sample Goodyear_PhragA__FD_184868 | JGI IMG/M metagenome (GOLD analysis project Ga0210120, IMG submission 184868) | Wetland microbial communities from San Francisco Bay, California, USA, that impact long-term carbon sequestration - Goodyear_PhragA_D2... | ecosystem: Environmental > Aquatic > Marine >... | reverse complement strand
GACCGGATGGAGAACATCGGCGCCCGCCGGCTCCACACCGTGATGTCGGCGTTGATGGACGAGGTGCTGTTCGAGCTGCCGGACTTTCAGAAGAAGATCGTGTTCGGGGCGGACGAGGTCCGGGACCGGCTGTCGAAGATCGTGAACGACGACGACCTCCGGCGCTACATCCTCTAAGCCCCTCCCACTACTCTGGTTGACGCCCCGCCCGGGGCGTAAGTTGGCGCATGGACCCGCTCGTGATTGCCGGAACCGTGCTGGGCGGCCGCTACGTCATCGACCGAGAGATCGGGCGCGGCGGAATGGCCACCGTGTTCGTCGCCGAGGACCTGCGGCAGCGGCGGCGGGTCGCGGTCAAGATCCTCCGGCCCGACGTCGCCCTCGCGCTCGGCTCCCAGCGGTTCCTCAGCGAGATCGAGATCGCCTCGCGCCTGACCCATCCCCACATCCTGCCGGTCCACGACTCGGGCGAAGACGCCGGCGTCCTGTATTACGTGATGCCCTACGTCCAGGGCGAATCGCTCCGCGAGAAGCTCACCCGGGTCGGCCCGCTGCCGGTGGAAGAGGCGCTGGAGATCACACGCGAGATCGCCGACGCGCTCGCCTATGCGCACAGCCTCGATGTCGTCCACCGCGACATCAAACCCGGCAACGTGCTGCTCCTGGCGGGCCATGCGGTAGTCGCCGACTTCGGCGTCGCCCGCGCGATCAGCGCCGCCGCGGACGAGCGGGTCACCAGCGCCGGGTTCATCGTCGGCACGCCGGTCTACATGAGCCCCGAGCAGGCCGCCGGCGAGACTCTCGACGGCCGCACCGACGTGTACGCGCTCGGCTGCGTGGTCTACGAGATGCTCACCGGGACCCCGCCGTTCCTGGGCGACACGCCGCGAGAGGTCTTCGCGCGGCATCGTTCCGCGCGGCCGCGTCTCCTGCGCGAGCTCCGCCCCGAGGTTCCGGCCGCCGCCGCCAAGGCGATCGAGCGGGCACTGGGCAAGCTGCCCGAGGACCGGTTCGCGGGGGCCCGCGAGTTCGCGGAGGCGCTCCGGGCGCCGGCACACTGGGAGAGATCGTCGCGTCCCCGCCGACGTGCGGGCCTCTTCGCGCTTGCCGCCGTACTGGTGGTCGTGGCCGGGCTGGCCGTGCGCGCGGATCGCAAGGGGAGGGCGGATCTCGCCGCGCCGCCGCCCGCTATCGTCGTCCTCCCGCTCGACGGCGACTCGGCCGCGGCGGTCCCCGGCGGGGTCGGCACGGACGCGCGCTTCGCCGAGCTGATTGGCTGGATGCCCGGCCTGCGAGGCACGCGGGCCGAGGGGGTTGCTCCGGGCGGTCGGCCGTGGGCGAACACGCCGTTGCCGGACCTCCTGAGCTGGGCGCGGAGCCAGGGCGGCCGGTACCTGCTCGCCGGTGAGCTGCGGCCCCGGGGGGCCGGGCGGCGGCTGAGCGTGGATCTCTACGCCACCACGACCGGCGAGCGCTTGAGCCACGCCGTCGACACGACGGCGGACGCCGACGTCGGCCCCGCCGTCGGCCGGATCGCCGCGGACGTGGTGCGCATCGTCGCCCGGCACGAGGGGCTGGAGCTCGGCGGGGCGGGCGCCGTTCTCGCCAGCACCAACGTGATGCCGGCGATCGGTCACATGATGCAGGCGCAGCAGAAGTTCTGGGCCAGCGACCTGGCCGGCGCCGCATCCGAGCTCCACGCGGCCGTGGAGGCCGACTCGAGCTGCGGCCTCGCGTACCTTCGGCTCAGCGAAGCGGAGCGCTGGCGGCACGACGCTCCGGCCGCCCTCGAGGCGGTGGAAGCCGGGCTTCGCCGCACGGAGCCGATGGCGCCGCGGTGGGCGCAGCTCCTCAAGGCGCAACGCTACCTCGTGCTCGGCTACGGCGACAGCGCGACCGCGGCCTTCCAGAGCGCGGTGCTCGACCGGCGCGACGACGTCGACGCCTGGCTGGGGCTGGGCGAGTCGCTGGTCCACTATGCCGGCTTCAGCGGTGCGTTCCCCCAGGACGCCCGGCCGGCCTTCGAGCGCCTGGCCGCGCTCGACAGCACGTTCGCGCCGATTTACTACCATATGATGGACCTCGCGGTCTATATGGGCGACAGCCTGGCCGCGGCAAGCGCGCTCCGCCGAATCCTGCCCGATCATCCATTCCGGCCGGCCAAGGTGGCCGAGTTCCGGCTTCGGTTCGGACCGCCGGGCGAGCGCGCGGCCGCGCTCGAGGCGCTCCGGTCCTCCGATCGCCAGGCAATCAGCGAGGCCGTGATCACCTGGGCGCACGGCGCGTTCAACCTGGGCCTGGCGGATACCGCCGCCGGTTTCCTCCTCGGCCCCGACCGCCTGCCCGACGACCGCCTGCGCGGCGCGGACTACCGGCTGGCGATCCGCGCGGCCACGACCCACTGGGCCCAGGGCTACGCGGGCTGGGATTCGATCGCGCGGTCGGTCACCATCGATCCCTGGCTGGTGGAGGCGACGCTGGCCGGGTTTCCGGCGCGCGAGCGGGCGGCGCCGATGTTCGAGTGGGCCCGCGCCCAGCTCCGTGCGGGCCGCACGCCGGATTTCACGCTCCAGCCATGGGACGACCTGCGTCAGGGCTTCGAGGCGCTGGTTTATCGCGCCGTGGTCGAGGGCGACTCGGCCGAGACCGGCGAGCTGCTCCGCCGGATCGACCGCGCGCCGCCGCCACCGCCGTCCGAGCCCGCGGCGGATGCGCTCCGCTGGTCGCTCCGGGCCCGGCTGGCGCTCCTGGCGCACGACACCACCGGCGCCGTGGTGGCGCTCCGGCGCGCCGTCGCCCGGGTTCCCGAGACCCACACGGCCAACTATCCGCTCACCGCGCTCGGCCCGCAGCGCTTTCTGCTCTCCCGCCTGCTCCTCGCCCGCGGCGACTCGGCCGGCGAGGAACGCTGGCGCCGCTCGTTCACCGGCTCGTGGGCCGTTAGTGACCTGTTCTACCTCCCCGCGCTCTACGGAGCCCGCCCCCCACGCACCAGGAGTGCTCCATGACGACCCTCCAGCAGCAGCTCGGCATGATGGCGACCGGCACCGACGGACACACCCGCGGGCTCACTCCGAAGCTCGAGTCGGTGGGTACCGATCCCGACGAGCGGTTCTACATGCTGGCGACCTTCTGCTTCGACCTGTCGCGCAAGCTCAAGTACATCACGCTCGCGCTGCAGGACTACTACCGGGACACGCCGCCGGAGTTCGCCAAGATGATCCGCGACCACGAGCGCTACATCAATCCCAAGCCGGACACGATCCCGTGGGAGGAGATGGCGCGGCGGGCCGAGCAGGTGATGAAGGAGCTGTACGCCGCGGTGCAGGACACCGGATACACCCAGGCGCTCGACGAGCGCGCCGACATGGCGCCCCCATCGTCATCCTGAGCGCAGCGAAGGAGGCATGCCCGACGCATGCCCCCTTCGCTGCGCTCAGGGTGACGACGGAGCGGCCCGCGCGGGCCGGGGCTGGTGCCCCGTCCCGCGCCAGACTACAATTGCCCGACCGCGACACCCCGGCCCCCAGCCCCCGGCCTATGAAGCCCACGCGACACTTCCTCGCGATCCCCGATCTCACGCGCCCCGAGCTCATTGCCCTGTTCGACCTCGCCGCCCGGATGAAGCGCGGGGAGTATCGCGGCCAGCCGCTGGCCGGCAAGACGCTCGGCATGATCTTCGCCAAGAGCTCCACCCGCACCCGCGTCTCGTTCGAGGCCGGCGCCTACCAGCTCGGCGGCCACGCGCTCTTCCTCTCCGCGCGCGACATCCAGCTCGGCCGCGGCGAGCCCATCCGCGACACGGCCCGCGTCCTCTCCCGCTACCTCGACGGCATCATGATCCGGACCTTCGATCACGCCGACATCGAGGAGCTGGCGCGCTATGGGTCGATCCCCGTCATCAACGGGCTCACCGACCTGCTCCACCCCTGCCAGGTGCTCGCCGACCTCCTGACCGTGCGCGAGAGCCTCGGCGGCTGGGACGGCAAGGTCGTGGCCTGGATCGGCGACGGCAACAACATGGCCAACAGCTGGATCAACGCCGCCGGCAGCCTGGGCTTCGAGCTCCGGCTCGCATGCCCCGAGGGCTACCGGCCGAACGCCGAGATACTGAAGCGCAACCAGGCCCAGACGACGATCCTGCTCACCGCCGAACCGCGCGAGGCCGTGCGCGGCGCGCACGTCGTCACCACCGACGTGTGGGCCTCGATGGGGCAGGAGCAGGAGCAGGAAATCCGTGCCAGGGCGTTCCGGGGCTACATCGTCGACGCCGCGCTCATGCGCCTGGCCGACCCGTCCGCCATCTTCCTCCACTGCCTCCCCGCGCATCGCGGCGAGGAGGTCAGCGAGGAGGTCCTCGAAGGGCCGCAGTCCCGCGTCTGGGACGAGGCCGAGAATCGTCTCCACGTGCAGAAGGCACTCATGGCCACTCTGATGGGCGGTGCCGCGTGACCGCGCCGCCGACGCTCCAGCGCACCAAGTTGTTCCAGCGCCATCGGGCGCTGTTCGCCAAGATGGTGCCCTACGCCGGCTGGGAAATGCCGGTGCAGTATCCCACCGGGATCCTGGCGGAGCACCACGCCGTCCGGAACGGCGCCGGGATCTTCGACGTCTCCCACATGGGCGAGTTCGAGGTCACCGGCCCCGACCGGAACGCGTTCGTCAACCGCGTCACCACCAACGACGTGTCCCGGCTCGAGCCGGGCGGCGTCCAGTACTCGGCGCTGCTCACGGCGCAGGGGACGTTCGTCGACGACTGCACCGTCTACCGGTTCGACGACAAGCTGATGATCGTGGTCAACGCGGCCAACACGGCGCCCGCCTGGGAGCACATCGTCGGGCAGAAGGGCGGGATCAACGTCCGCCTCAAGGACATCTCGAACGAGGTCGGCCTGCTGGCGGTGCAGGGGCCCCGGGCGGAAGCGCTGCTCCAGCCGCTTGCCGCCATGCCGCTCGGCGAGATCAAGTACTACCACTTCGACGTGGGGAAGATCGCCGGCGCGCAGTGCTTCGTCTCCCGCACCGGCTACACCGGCGAGGACGGCTTCGAGCTCTACTGCCGCGACCGCGACACGGTGGCGCTGTGGGACGCGATCACCGCCGCCGGCGCCCAGCCCATCGGGCTCGGCGCCCGCGACTCGCTCCGGCTGGAGATGGGCTACGCGCTCTACGGCAACGAGATCGACGACACCGTCACGCCGCTCGAGGCCAACCTCGGCTGGATCGTGAAGCTCGACAAGGGCGCGCCGTTCCTGGGGCAGGACGCCCTCCGCGCGCAAAAGCAGCGCGGCGTCACCCGGCGGCTGGTCGGCTTCCGGCTCGAGGGCCGCGGCTTCCCCCGGCACGGCTATCCGGTGTTTCACGAGGGCCGCGAGGTCGACATCGTCCGGAGCGGCACGCTGAGCCCGTCGCTGGGCATGGGCATCGGGACGACCTATCTGCCCGTGGCCGCCGCGAAGCCGGGAACGAAGTTCGAGGTCGACTGCCGCGGCCAGCGGCTGGCGGCGGAGGTGGTGAAGCTGCCGTTCTGGACGACGGGGAGCGTGCGGAAGTAGCGAGCGGGAGGAAGTAGCGATTCGTCCGCCACCATGCGCCTAGCCATCCTCACCATCTCCGACGCCGGCCACCGCGGCGAGCGGGCCGACACCTCGGGCGACGCCATCGCCGCCTGGGCGGCCGAGCGCGGCTTCACCCTCGCCGGCCGAACGCTCGTCCCCGACGAGACCGTCCGCATCGCCGCCGCGCTCATGGGCTGGGCCGACGCCGATCTCGCCGACCTCGTCCTCACCACCGGCGGCACCGGGCTCACCCCGCGCGACGTCACCCCCGAAGCCACCCGCGCGGTGCTCGACAAGGAGGCCCCGGGCATCGCCGAGGCGCTCCGGCTGGCGGCCTACCCGAGGTTTCCGCGCGCCGCGCTCTCGCGCGGGATCGCCGGCGTGCGCGGCCGGACGCTCATCGTCAATCTCCCCGGCAGTCCCGGCGGCGTACGCGACGGGCTGGCGGTGCTGAACGACCTGGTCGAGCACGCGGTGGATCTCGTCCGCGGCGAGCGCACCGGCCACGGCTGAGGCGATGGGGTCATCGCCCGGCTTGTGCGGCGGCCGCGCATGGGTCAGTTTGGAAGCGCTCGTTCACCAGACTCCATCGACGACGACACAGCGGGCGTTCGGAGGTTCCGTGCGCGCATGGTTTGGGATGCTCCTGCTCATGCTGGGGGGTGCGGCGCCCCTCCTCGGGCAGGGTCTGCAGGACCGGCTCACCGATCTGTTCATCTTCGGTGCCGGCGACGAGGTGCTTGTGCTCGGCGGGTCGGCCGCCGCCGACAATCCGGCCATCCAGGTGCACGGCTCCCACTTCGTGCCGTCGGCGGTCAGCGGGAACGCCACCATCATCTCGTTCCTCAGCAGCTCGATCAGCAGCAACATCACCAACATCCCGTTCAGCTCGTCCAGCGGCGGCGAGACCTTCCGGTTCGAGGGCGCCACCCCGGTGCGGACGTCGATCTCGGCCGGCCCGATCTACGCCGAGCGGGCGCAGACGCTGGGGCGCGGGCGCCTGTTCGCCGGGATCGCCCGGAGCGGCCTCCACTACCAGACGCTCCGCGGCATCCCGCTCGACGACATCCAGTTCACCTTCGCCCACGCGAACGTGGACTTTCCTGGGTGCGACGCGATCTTCAGCGGGGACTGCACGCTCTACGGCGTGCCCACCTTCGAGAACGAGACCATCGACTTCCGCCTGTCGCTCGACGTGTCGGTGGACGTGACGGCGCTGCTCCTCACCTACGGCATCTCCGACCGCATCGACTTCGGCGTGGTGCTCCCGTTCGTGAGCACGGAGCTCCGCGGGACCAGCACGGCCACCATCATTCCGTTCGGCAACGCCGGGCCGCCGCCGCACTTCTTCTCGGGCACGCCCGAAAACCCCGTCTTCACCGCCAGCCGCTTCTCCGAGGGCTCCTCGTCCGGCCTCGGCGACGTCTCGGCGCGGGTGAAGATCAACCTGCGCGAGGCCAACCCGGTCTCGCTCGCCATCCTGGCCGAGGGCCGGTTCCCGACCGGGAGCGAGGAAGACCTGCGCGGCTCGGGGGCCGTGGCGCTCCGCGGCCTGGGCATCGTCTCGGCGCACCTGGGAGATTTCTCGCCCCATGCGAACGTCGGCTACCTGTACCGCGGCCGCTTCGTCGACAACGACGCCTTTCTGCTGACCGGCGGGTTCGACCAGCTGCTCGCCCCATGGGCCACGCTGGCGGCCGATCTGATCACCGAGTTCCAGGTGGGCGCCAGCAAGCTCACCGTCCCCTCGGACGCGGTGCTCGAGGCCCCCTTCCGCCGGACGATCCACGCCACCTCGATCCCCGAGCGGCGGGACGACATCGTCAACGCCTCGCTCGGCACCAAGCTTTCGCTGCCGCAGCGGGTGACGTTCCTGGCCAACGCGTTGTTCCCGCTGAACCGCGGAGGGATGCGGCCCGACGTCCTCTGGACGCTGGGCGCCGAATACACCTTCTGAGCGCGGCAGGCGAGTCCGGCGCTATCTGAGCGACTCGATCCGCCACCCGCGCGCATCGCGCCGGAGCGTCGCCAGCAGGTTGACGCTGTCGCGCCGGGACCGCCGCGTGGCCGGATCGGTGAAGGCGTAGAGGCCCGACAGGCTCGCCTCGCCCGTGTCGCCGCGCACGTCCAGCCGCGTCATTGCCAGCTTGACCTCGATGTCGTCCACCGCGCTGAAGAACCGCTCCCACTCCTTCGCCTGGTCGGGCCGCAGCCCCGGGTACGCCGTGCGGATGTTCGCTACGCTTCGGGTCTCGACCGCCGCGGCGTATTCGTCGAACAACGCCCGGATCGGCGGCGAGGGGTCGGGCGGTGGTGCCGGCGGGGCGGGCGCCGGCGGCGCGGCCGCCTGGGGGGCCGGCGCAGTGACCGTCGGCGACACGGCCTGCGCCGCCTTCACCGCGCCACCCCACACCGCCGCCGCGGCCGCGTACTCGGCCGCCGCCTCGGCCGTCTGCCGCCCCGCGCGCAGCGACTCCGCGCGCCGGAGCGCGGAATCCCCCCGGGCGATCAGCTCGGGCGCCGCGGCCGCTTCCGTCGCCCGCCGCTTCGCGCCGAGCGCGTCCTCGCGGAGCCGCGCCAGGAGCGCCCTTTCTTCAGCCACCACCGATCGATCCGCCCCGGCCGAAGCGCGCGGAGCCGCCGGCTTCGGCGCGGCCGCGGATGGCGGAGCCCCCGGTGGCACAGCCACGGAAGGCACTCCTGCGGCACCCGCGTGGCCGGTGTCGGCAGCAGTCCTCCCTGGCATGGCGCCTGTCGCTTCCGCGGACGACGCCCCGTCCGGTGCCGCCGCCGCGGTCGAAGCCGGCTCCCCCGACGGCGGCTCCGCCGATTGCGACCGCCCCGACCACGCCCACACCCCCGCCGCCGCCGCGACCAGGATCGCCGCCGCCGCCGGCAGCCGCCGCCGCGCCGTCGCCTTTGCGCCCGTCCCCTGCCGCGCGCGCAGATCCACCGTAGGCGCCGGCATCGGGATGGTCCCGCCGCTCGGCGTGGTCAGGAGGTCGAGCGTCGAAATCAGGAGGCCCGCCGTCTGTGGCCGGTCGGCCGGGTGCTTCTCCAGGCACTGCATGATTAGCGCGGCCAGGGCGGGTGGGAGGCCCGGGCGGTGCTTCGTTATCGCCTCGGGCAGTGCCACGAGGTGCGCACCCAGCAGCGCCTGCGGCGTGTGCGCGCTGAACGGCGTCTGCCCCGCCAGCATCTCGTACGCCATGATGCCGAAGGCGTACACGTCCACCCGGTGGTCCATGTTCGGGTCCGCCGAGCACTGCTCGGGCGCCATGTAGGCCGGCGTCCCCAAGGTCACGCCCATCGTCGTGAGTCCCGGCGTCTGGCCCGGGCTGCTGCCCGCGGCGGACGCCGAGAGCGCCTTGGCCACGCCGAAGTCGGTCACCACGGCCACGCGGTGCGTGAGCAGCACGTTGTCGGGCTTGATGTCCCGGTGCACCACGCCCTGCGCGTGGGCGTAGTCGAGTGCGGAGGCCACGTCGCGGAGCAGGCGGATGGCTTCGGGCACGGGCAGCTCGTGGTCGCGGAACAGCCGCGCCCGGAGCGACTCGCCGACCACGAACGGCATGGTGAAGTAGGGCAGGCCCGCCGACTCGCCGGCGGTGAGGAGGGGCACGATGTGCGGGTGCTGCAGCTGGGCCGCGAGCTGGATCTCGCGCCGGAACCGGTCGATGCTCACGCCCGCCGCGAGCTCGGGCAGCAGCACCTTGACCACGACGTTCCGCCCCAGCGCCGTCTCGATCGCCAGGAAGACTCGCGACATCCCGCCGCCGCCGAGCTCGCGCTCGAGGCGGTAGGCCTCTCCCAGCGTCTGCTGGAGCTGTTCCCGCAACTGGATGGACACGGAACTCGACGGTTGGGACCGCCCCAATTTAGCATGCCGGTGGCGGGCCCGCTCCTCGCCTTGCCGCGGCGGCGCGTGCATCTTGTTGGGGCCACGGCGGATGTCCCCGCCGCCCCCAGGAGACCAGCCATGTCCATCGGCGCAGGCTTTCTCGACCAGGTGAATCGGGCGTTCGACCGCGCAGCCGCGTATACGCCGCACAATCCCACCCTCCTCGCCAACATCAAGGCCAGCAAGAACCTCTTCTACACCAGCTTTCCCATCAAGCGCGACGACGGCACCATCGAGGTCATGCACGCCTGGCGGGCGGAGCACAGCCACCACAAGCTCCCCTGCAAGGGGGGCATCCGCTATGCCGAGACCGTCGATGCCGACGAGGTCCAGGCGCTCGCGGCGCTCATGACCTACAAGTGCGCACTGGTGGACGTCCCGTTCGGCGGGGCCAAGGGCGGCATCCGGCTCAAACCCAAGACCTACTCGGCGGGGGAGCTGGAGCGGATCACCCGGCGGTACGTGTTCGAGCTGGTCCGCAAGAACTTCATCGGCCCGGGGCTCGACGTGCCCGCGCCCGACGTCGGCACCGGCCCGCGGGAGATGGCCTGGATCGCGGACACCTACAGCCAGCTCCGCCCGGGCGAAGTGGACGCGCTCGGCTGCGTCACTGCCAAGCCGGTGAGCGCCGGCGGCATCCGCGGGCGGGTCGAGGCCACCGGCCGCGGCGTGTTCTACGGCGTGCGGGAGGCGTGCGGCATCGCCGAGGACATGAAGGCCCTGGGGCTCTCGCCGGGCATCGAGGGCAAGCGGGTAGTGGTCCAGGGGCTGGGGAATGTGGGGTACTTCGCCGCCCGGTTCTTTCAGCAGGCGGGGGCGGTGCTGGTCGGGTTCGCCGAGTCGGAGGGGGCGATCGCCAGCAAGAAGGGGTTGGACCTCGAGGCCGTCATGGCGCACCGGCGCGAGCGGAAGAGCGTGCTGGACTTCCCCGGCGGCACCAACCTGGCGCGCCGCGAGGACGCGCTCGAGCTCGATTGCGACATCCTCATTCCTGCCGCCCTCGAACGCCAGATCACCGCCGACAACGCCGAGCGGGTCAAGGCGAAGATCGTGGTCGAGGCCGCCAACGGCCCCACCACGCCCGAGGCCGACGAGATCCTGGCCCGCCGCGGCGTGATGGTCATTCCCGACGCCTTCATCAACGCCGGCGGCGTGACCGTGTCCTACTTCGAGTGGGTGAAGAACCTGGGCCATGTGCGCTTCGGGCGGATGCAGAAGCGGTTCGAGCAAGGCGCCTACGGGCGGCTGCTGGAGGCGGTCGAGGGCGTCACCGGGCGGAAGTTCACCGCGGAGGAGATCACGAGGGTCACCCAAGGGGCGAGTGAGGAGGACCTGGTCAACTCCGGGCTCGAGGAGACCATGGTGACCGCCTACCACCCGATCCGGGCGCAGTGGAAGGAGCGCGGCGGCAAGATCGATCTCCGCACGGCCGCGCTGATCGTGGCGATCGACAAGGTCGCGCTGAGCTACGCGCAGCTGGGCATCTTTCCCTAGGCGGTGGCGTTGCTTGAAATCGGCTTGACGGGGGCGGGCTACTCTGAAGCGGTCCAACACTCACCGGCGCTCCTCGCTGCAGGAGGTCCCCCATGCCGCCCCCCGGTCATGCCCGATTTCGGCTCGTTCCGCTCCTGTCCCTCGCCCTCATGCTGGCCGCGCTTGGCTGCGGGGAGGACGCCCAGTCGCCCACTGCACCGGAGCTCGGGCCCGCGCTCGCCGTCAAACAGGCCGGTGCGCTGTCGTTCCGTCAAGTGAGCGCGGGCTGGGTGCACGCCTGCGGCGTTACCTGGGACCACC
>Ga0210120_1000329_pt1 | contig 11256 bp, 8 predicted proteins | sample Goodyear_PhragA__FD_184868 | JGI IMG/M metagenome (GOLD analysis project Ga0210120, IMG submission 184868) | Wetland microbial communities from San Francisco Bay, California, USA, that impact long-term carbon sequestration - Goodyear_PhragA_D2... | ecosystem: Environmental > Aquatic > Marine >... | reverse complement strand
CGTCGGCCGGCGGGCGCAGGCCGGTGAACGGGTCGGTCAGCTGGTTGTGCCGGTCGAAGCTGCGGTCGGCGATCATCAGCGGGACGTCGCGCTCGCCGCGCGGCAGCGGCAGCGACGCGTCGAGCTCGTCGTCGATGATGAAGATCCCGGCGAGGCCGTGCCAGACGTTGCGACCGGTGTGGTCGAGGCGGTGGTCGTGGTACCACTGCATCGCCGCCCGCTCGGGGCGGCCGTCCTCGACCAGGTCCCAGACGTAGCGCCGCCGCCCGCCCGGCTCGATCAGCACGTCGTTGCCGGACTCGCGCGGCGAGAGGCCGCTGGGGATGTGGCAGTAGAAGGAGCGCGGCTGGTGGCGGGTGAGGCCGCCGGGGCGGCCGTCGAACTGGGTGCGGTTGTGGCCGCCGTGCAGGTGGACCGTCAGCTCGCCGACCTTCGCCGGCAGCTCGTGGCGGAAAGTGACCTCGGTGCGGTGGCCGGCGGGCCGGCGGATCGTCGGCCCGGGGAAGCTGCCGCCGTAGGTCCACATGCGGGTCGGGGCGCCGGGCAGGATCGGCACCTCGGCTTCGCGGATCGGGATCTCGAGCTTCGCCCCGCGCAGCTCACGCGGGATCGGCAGCGGGTCGCGGAAGGGCGGCGGCGCGGGCAGCCGCCCCGGCCGCGCCACGGCCGGGGTCAGGCTGCTCGGGCGCAGGCCCGCCGGCACGAGCGCCGCGAGGGCGCCGCCGCCAAGGGCACCGAGAAAGGCTCGGCGCCCGAGGCGCGGCGACGGGTGTGGCTCTCCAGGCGTCGCTATTCGCTCGAGCTCGGCAGGACGTTGATCGAGCCGTGCATCCAGGGGTGGATCGCGCAGACGAAGTAGATCCTCGTCGGCCCACCCGAGGTGTCGACGTTCACCTTCTGGACGATCGAGGTGCCCGGCTTCTCACCGGTGAACCAGGAGTCGCCCTTCTTGTTCAGGTTGCCCATCGTGCTCCAGCCTTCGGGCCCGGCCTCGGCCGGGTTTTCCTTCGGCGGGCCGTTGCCCCTGACCCCGTGCCAGAGGGCGATCGCTTTGCAGATGTGGTGCGGGGTGAAGCAGAGCTGGCGCTGCCTCGGGGTCCGCGGGACAGACCCCTTGGTGACCAGCGAGAACGTGTGCGGGCCGACCTTGTGCGGGTTGGTCAGGTTGACGACCGCGAGGTCTTCCCCATCGGCGATCGTCTTCGGCGCTTCGAAGCGAAGGCCCTTGTTGCCGTCTTTGATGAAGACGGTCGGCGCCGTGCCCGCCATCGCGGCGGATGCAAACGCGCAGAACGCGGCAAGCGCCGCAACGGTGATCGGGACAAGCGCCCTGCCCGGGCCGGGTCGAACACGAGACTCGCTCAATTCGAGTTCCTTTCCGCGCCACCCCCCGCGCCGGGAGCGCACACGTCGATTTGGATCGGAGGAAGGTAGACGGTAGCCCGGCGGCGGTCAAGTCATATTGTTCGCGCCTCAGGCCCTGAGTCGATACCCCCGGCTGAACAGGCGCAGGTTGAAGGCGAAGAGCGCGCCCGTCGCGGCGGTCAGCGCGAGCAGGGAGAGGGCGACGCTGACTTCGCTGTAGCCGATGAAGCCGTAGCGCACCAGGTTGATCATGTAGAAGAGCGGGTTGAAGCGGGTGAGCGTCTCGAACGGCTGCGGCAGCAGCGCCGCCGAGTAGAAGACGCCGCCGAGGAAGATCAGCGGCTGCAGGACGAAGGTCTGGGCGAAGGCGACGTCGTCGAACTGTTCCGCCCGCACGCCGATCGTCACCCCGAGCTGGGCGAAGAAGAAGCCGACGAGGAAGAGCGACGGGATCAGCACGAGCACGTTGTCGACCGGCAGGCCGGCGAGCAGCGCCGAGGCGACGAAGGTCAGCGAGGCGACGATCAGGCCGCGGGTGAAGCCGCCGAGCGAGAAGGCGAGCAGCAGCTCCAGCGGCGAGGCGGGCGAGGAGAGCTGGTCCTGGATCGCACCCTGGAATTTCTGCTGCAGGATCGAGGAGGAGTTGTTGGCGAACGAGTTGGTCGAGAACGACATCATGATCAGGCCCGGGATCACGAAGAGGATGTAGTCGAAGCCGTGCAGTTCGCCGACCCGCGAGCCGAGCGCCGCGCCGAACACGCTGATGTAGAGGAAGGCTTCGAGCAGCGGCGCGCCGAGCGTCTGTTTCTTGATCTTCATGAAGCGGTTTACCTCGCGCCGCCAGAGCGTCGCGAAGCGGATCTGCGCGGTGCTCATCGCAAAGGTTTCCGCTTCGCTCCCGGCGCGAAGAACCAGAGATGCACGCTTGGTCGCTCCGCGCTCACTGCACGGTCTCCGGCTCGACCGGGACGTGAGAGCGCGAGAGCTCCTTGCGGCCGACCAGCGTCAGGTAGGCGTCCTCGAGGTTGTCGACGCCGTAGCGCGCCGAGAGCTCGGCGCTGGTCCCCTCGCCGACGATCTCGCCGTGGTTGATGAAGGCGATCCGGTCGCAGAGCTGCTCGGCCTCCTCGAGGTAGTGCGTGGTCAGGAGGATCGTCGTCCCCTCGGCGTTGATCCGCTGCACGTAGTGCCAGAGCTCGAGCCGCAGCTCGACGTCGACGCCGGCGGTCGGCTCGTCGAGGATCAAGAGGCGCGGCCGGTGCATCATCGCCCGCGCCAGGATCAGCCGTCGTTTCATCCCGCCCGAGAGCGTGCGGGTGCGTTCGTCCGCCTTCTCGGTCAGCGAGAACGTCTCCAGCAGCTCGGCGGTGCGCTCGGCGCGCTCGCGCTTCGGCATGCCGAAGTAGCCGGCGTGGTAGTCGAGCGACTCCTCGACCGTCAGGAACCAGTCGAGGTTGGGCTCCTGCGGCGCGAGGCCGACCGCCTGGCGGGCGGGCCCGTAGTCGCCGATCGCGTCGTGGCCGAAGACGTGGATCGAGCCGCCGGTCGGCTGCGCGAGCCCGGTCGTGCAGTGGATCAGCGTCGACTTGCCGGCCCCGTTCGGCCCCAGCAGCCCGAACAGCTCCCCGGGCTCGATCTGCAGCGAGACCCCGCGCAGCGCCTCGACCCCGGTCGGGTACCGCTTCTCCAGCTTCTCCACGTCGAGCGCCTTCACCGCCGGAAATCTACGCGACCGCCACCCTCGCCTTGCAAAGACGCCGAAAACCAAGCAGGTCGGGGGATGCAGGGAGGGCGACGAGGGGAGCGCACTAACCAGTGCGTGACCCGAGGAACCCGACCGAAGACCCCGAGATGCGCCGGTTTGCAGGCGTCTCGCCGGTGTGGCGCAAAGCTGACTGGGCGGCGTTGTAGCCGTTCATGCCGCTGACGCCGCCGCCCGGCGGGGTGGCGGCGGAGCAGATGTAGACGCCGGGGATGGCGGTCGCGTAGGGGTCGCGGGCGAGGCGCGGGCGGACCAGCGCCTGCAGGCCGGTGTTGGCGCCGGTGACGATGTCGCCGCCGACGTAGTTGGGGTTGTGGGACTCGAGCTCGGCCGGGGAGCGGACGTGGCGGGCGACGATCCGCTCGCGCAGGCCGGGCGCGAAGCGCTCGATCTGGTCGACGATCGCGTCAGTCGCATCACCGGCGTAGCCGTGCGGGACGTGGGCGTAGGCCCAGACCGGATGCAGGTCGCCACGCGAGCGGGCGGGGTCGGCGAGGTACTGCTGGCAGAGCAGGACGAAGGGCCGCTCCGGCATCCGCCCGCGGTTGACCTCGCGCTCCGCGTGGACGAGCTCCTCGAAGGAGCCGGCGACGTGGACGGTCCCCGCCCGGCCCGAGAGCTCGTCGGCCCAGGGAACCCCGCCCTCGACCGCGAGGTCGAGCTTGAAGGCGGCGGGGCCGTGGCGGTAGCGGCGGTAGGCGCGGGCGACGCGCGGCGGCAGGCGCTCGCCGGCCAGATCGGCGACGGCGCCCGGCGCGAGGTCGAGCAGCACCGCGTCGGCGCGCGGCAGCTCGGCCAGCGAGCGCACCGGCCGGCCGGCCTCGATCGTCCCGCCGTGCTCGCGGATCGCCGCCGCGAGCGCCTCGGCGATCGCCTGCGAGCCGCCGCGCGCGACCGGCCAGCCGTGGCTGTGACCGGCGGCGACCAGCACCACGCCGACGGCCGAGCTGAGCGGCGCCGAGAGCGGGCTGAAGGAGTGGGCGGCGACGCCGCCGAACAACGCCCGCGCCTCGGCGCTCGGCAGCGCCCGGACGAGCAGCGTCGCCGGGCTCAGCGCCCGCAGGCCGAAGCCGGCGAGCGCGAGCGGGTGGCGCGGCAGGTGCTGCACCGGGCGCAGGATGTCCTCGCCGAGCGCGTCGAAGCGCTTCGACGACGGGCCGAACAATCGCTTCCAGGCGGCGCCCGCGGGTCCCAGGCCGGCGGCGGTCGCCTCCAGCGAACGTTGCATCGCCACCGCGCGACCGCCGCCGAGCGGGTGCGCCAGATCGATCTCCGGCCAGGCCCACTCGAGCCCGTGGCGCTCGAGGCCGAGCTCGCGGAAGGCGGGCGAGGAGGCGCCCATCGGGTGCGAGGCCGAGCACTCGTCGTGCAGCAGGCCGGGCAGGGTCAGTTCGCTGGTACGGGTTCCGCCGCCGATCGTCGGGGCCGCCTCGAGCACCGTCACCTCGACCCCGGCCTTCGCCAGCACGGCAGCGGCGACGAGGCCGTTCGGCCCCGCCCCGACGACGATCGCACTTCTCACGGCAGGCTCCATTCCGGTGCGCCTTTCCTACCTATGAGGTGGGAAAGTCGCACCGGAAAGCTCAGGCGGGCCTGGCGGGGCCCGGCGCCGTCGCGGTGGATTCCAGCGGCTGCACCGGGAAGGGGCGCTCGTCGAGCCAGGGCTGGCGCTCGATCATGTCGGCGACGTTCACCCAGCCCTCCTCGACCAGGCCGCTCGCGGCGTCGAAGATCCGGTAGCGCTGGCGCCGCAGGTGCGCCGGCTGGGACTCGAGCACGACCACCCGCAGCTCCCCCGGCTCGAAGCGGCAGCGCTCCTGGACCGCCGCCAGCAGCCGCTGGTCGTGGAAGTGGCCGTCGCCGAAGTTGTAGCCGAGGACGACCCCGGCTACCAGCTCGCCCTCGCGCACGTCGTAGTCCTCGATGTCGTCCACCGCCCGCTGCGCCAGCCCGTTCAGCGCCCGCCCGTGCGAGTGCATCGCGCGGAACGCCAGCCCTTTGTGGAGCAGCACGTCGATCAGCTCCGGCTCATACGTCTTCGCCAGCTGCTCGGTGACGATCGCCGCCGGCTTGACCAGGTTCGCGTCGAGCTTGCGCTCGGCGCCGCCCTCGCGGCGGAAGAGCCACTGGCTGGTCGCCCAGTTGCCCGCGTAGTAGCGCATCGCGGGCAGGAAGGAGACGAGGTCGGGGCGGAAGTTGCCGAGCACGGGGAGGCCGACGCAGGGCACGGCGAGGACCAGCAAAAGCAGCGGGTCCTCCAGCGTCGACCACGGCGTCGCGCCGTAGTGGCCGAAGAGGAAGAGCAGGCCGAAGATCATGAAGATGTTCCACTCCAGCGGCACCGCCAGCGGGAAGGTGGAGAGGATGTGCAGGTGGAAGATCACCATCCCGGCGACCGCCAGGGTGCCGATCCAGCCGCCCTGCGAGACGAGCAGGATCAGCGGCAGGGTGAACTCCATCGCCGTGCCGAGGTGGGCGGCGAAGGCGCCGAAGGACGAGGGCAGCAGGTCCTCGGGGTGGTCGCGGTAGAGGCGCCGCTTCATCCTCCGCGAGCGGTTCCACGGCGTGTTGCTGATCATCACCGTGACGACGAAGGGGAAGTGGTGGTTGAGCTTCGAGGACGCCGCCCCCCACCAGATGCAGACGAAGACCAGCTGCGCGGCGACGATCAGGTTGGTCAGCGGGAAGAGGAAGATCAGCGAGAGGGTGCCGTAAATTTCCGGCCGCGCGGCGAGGAAGGGAACCTTGTCGCGCAGGCCGAGCGCGCCGAGCAGGACGAGCATCCCGCCGACCGCGACCGGGTCGAGGCGGCCCGCGCTCGCCGCCGTGGCGTCGACGCCGCCGGAGAGCAGCAGGTTGAGCAACGCGGCGAGCAGCGCCGCGTAGAGGGCGACGTCGAAGATCGTGCGCCGGGTGCCGCGGGTCAGCGGCACGCGCTCGGGCCAGGGCGGCAGCCGCGTCGTCCCCGGCCGCAGCCAGTAGAGGACGCCGCCGATCAGCGGCGAGAAGCGCAGGGTCAGCGGCAGCGAGCCGGCGCCCAGCCCGAGCACCTCCCAGAGCATCGTCCAGACCACCGCCTTCTCGAAGACGATCGGCTGGAACCACCAGGAGGAGAGGTCGCCGAGCCCGCCCAGGTGCGGCGTCGTCGCCGAGATAAGCAGCAGGCCGCCGCCCGCGTAGAGGACGAGCTTGACCACATAGAGCAGGTAGACGAAGGCGGGCGTGCCGAAGCCGTTCAGCGCCCAGTCCTGCGCACAGACCTTGATCCGCTCGAGGTGCGGCAGCCACCGCCACTCCTCGTACTCGAACGGCGGCGGTGACGGCTGGATGAAACCCACGCACGAAAGCCTATCCCGGCAGGCCCTTCACTTAACTTTTTTTGAAGACAGTTGTATTCCGTCCGAGACGGTCTCCGCAAAAAAAGTACAAGACGTTCCGGGCCTGCCGGGATAGGCTTTCGTGATGGCTACCGCCCAACGACCGCTCCTCGTCGTGGATGCGCCTTCGATGCTGTTTCGAGCCTTTTACGCCCTGCCCGACTCGATCGTCGGGCCGGACGGGAAACCGGTCAACGCGCTGCTCGGCACGGCGAATCTGGTGTTGCGGGAGGTGGAAGCTCACTCTCCCCGGGCGGTGGTGCTGTGCTTCGGGCCGGATGCCGCTTCATACAGGACCGAGCTGTACCCGGCCTACCACGCCGAGCGCGAGGCGGCGATGCCCGAGGACCTCCCGCATCAGTTCGCCGACACGCGGCCCTTCTTCGAGGCCTTCGGCTGGACGGTCGCGACCGGGGAGGAGCTCGAGGCCGACGACCTGCTCGGCAGCTACGCGCGACTCGAGGCCGAGGCGGGCGGCCGCGCCCTGCTGCTGACCGGCGACCGCGACATGTACCAGTGCGCGGGCGAGCGGGTGACCGTGCTCTACGTGAAGACCGGCGGCAGGGCGGGGGCCGAGGAGGTCGGGCCGGCGGAGGTGCGCGAGCGCTACGGCGTCGACCCGGCGCAGGTCCCCGACTTCATCGCGCTGCGCGGCGACCCCTCCGACGGCCTGCCCGGCGCCAGGGGCGTCGGCCCGAAGACCGCGGCGGTGCTGCTGCGCGAGCACGGCAACCTCGAGGCGATCCTCGACAACGCGATCCGCGAGCGGCGGCCGAAACTGCGCGCCGCGCTGATCGACGGCCGCAAGGAGCTGCTCGCCTTCAAGGACATCGCCACGCTGCGCGACGCCGGCGTCGAGCGCCCGCCCGACGCACCGACCGACTGGGCCGGCGCCGCCGCGGCCGCCCGCGAGCGCGGCATGAACCGCCTCGCCGAGCGGCTCGAGGACAGCGCCGAGTAGCGCATCCGACTTTTCCACACCAGAGTGTGGTCGAAGTCGGTTTCGCCTAGCGGTAGTCCGGGTTCGGAAAGTCGAAGCGGCAGCCGGCGTCCCATTCGGTGCGCTGATTGCCGTGGGCGGGGATGCCGCCGGCGTCCTTCAGCATCCGCGCCAGGTGCAGCATGTTCCAGGCGGCGAAGGTCGTGTTGCGGTTGGTGAAGTCGTTCTCCGGCCCGCCCGAGCCCTCGTCGAGGTAGGACGGCCCGGGGCCGGCCTCGCCGATCCAGCCCGCGTCGGCCTGCGGCGGGATCGTGTAGCCGAGGTGCTGCAGCGAGTAGAGGACGTTCATCGCGCAGTGCTTGACGCCGTCCTCGTTGCCGGTCACCAGGCAGCCGCCGACCTTGCCGTAGTAGGCGTACTGGCCGGCGTCGTTGAGCAGGTGCGAGTTGCCGTAGAGGCGCTCGATCACCTGCGTCGCGATCGACGACTTCTCCCCCAGCCAGATCGGCATCCCGAGCACCAGGACGTCGGCCGCCATCACCTGCTCGAAGATCCGCGGCCACTCGTCGCGCTCCCAGCCGTGCTCGGTCATGTCGGGCCAGACGCCGGTGGCGATCTCGCGGTCGATCGCCCGGATCGACTCGACCGCGACCCCGTTGCGCCGCATGATCTCGGCCGAGAGGTCGATCAGCCCCTGCGTGTTGGAGACCTCGGGGCTGCGCTTCAGCGTGCAGTTGACGAACAGCGCCCGCAGGTCCGAGTAGTCCGTCTCGCTCACCGCGAGCGATCCTAGACGACGGGCGTCAGGCCGCCAACTTCATCGCGCCGTCCTCGAGCGGGCCGCGGCGGATCGTCCTGATGTCGAAGAGGTAGTTCTGGCGCAGCTTCCACGGCTCCTTCGAGCCCTGCTTGGGGAATTCGTCGAGCGAGCGCAGGACGTAGCCGGAGGTGAAGTCGAGCAGCGGCTGCTCGCTGACCGAGGGGTCGACCTCGGGCACGCAGCGGCGGTAGCCGTGCGCCGACATGTGGTTGAGCAGGCGGCAGACGTACTCGGAGGTGAGGTCGGCCTTCAGCGTCCAGGAGGCGTTGGTGTAGCCGACGGTGAAGGCCATGTTGGGGACGCCGCTCAGCATCAGGCCCTTGTAGGCCATCGTGCCCGGCACGTCGACCGGCGCGCCGTCGACCTTCAGCTGCATGCCGCCGAGGAAGAGCAGGTTGAGCCCGGTCGCGGTGACGATCACGTCGGCCTCCAGCTGCTCGCCCGAGGCGAGCGCGACGCCGCGCTCGGTGAAGCTCTCGATCGTGTCGGTGACGACCGAGGCGCTGCCGTCGGAGAGCGCCCGAAAGAGGTCACCGTCGGGGACCAGGCACATCCGCTGGTCCCAGGGGTTGTAGCGGGGCTTGAAGTGCCTGTCGACGTCGAAGCCCGGCGGCAGCGAGCGCTGCACGCCCTTGCGGATCAGCTTCTTGACCAGGTCGGGACGGCGGCGGCTCAGCTGGTAGAAGGCGGTCTGGATCAGCACGTTCTTCCAGCGCACCGCGGCGTAGGCGGCGCGCTCCGGCAGCCGGCGGCGCAGCCAAGCGGCGATCCGGTCCTCGGCCGGCAGCGAGGCGATGTAGGTGGGCGAGCGCTGCAGCATCGTCACGTGGGCGGCCTTCTCCGCCATCGCCGGCACCAGCGTCACCGCGGTCGCGCCGCTGCCGATCACGACCACGCGCTTGCCCGCGTAGTCGAGGTCCTCCGGCCAGTGCTGGGGGTGGACGACCCGCCCGGCGAAGCGCTCTTCGCCCTCGAACTTGGGCGTGAAGCCTTCGTCGTAGCGGTAGTAGCCGGAGCAGGCCCAGAGGAAGTCGCAGGTCAGCCGCACCCGCTCGCCGTCCTCGCGCTCCGCCTCGACGCTCCAGCGCGCCCGCTCGCTCGACCACTCGGCGGCGAGGACGCGGTGGCGGTAGCGGATCTTCTCCTCGATCCCGCTCTCGCGCGCGGTCTCGCGCAGGTAGGAGAGGATCGAGGGCCCGTCGGCGATCGACTTCTGCTCCGTCCAGGGCTTGAACCGGAAGCCGAGCGTGTGCATGTCGGAGTCCGAGCGGATCCCCGGATAGCGGAACAGGTCCCAGGTGCCGCCGAGGTCCTCGCGGGCCTCGAAGATCGCGAAGCTGCGGCTCGGGCAGCGCTCCTGCAGGTGCCAGGCCGCCCCGATCCCCGAGAGGCCGGCGCCGACGATCAGCACGTCGAGATGTTCGGGCGACCCCTCGGCCACGAAGCCGATTGTCGCAGACTGGCTGGTCAGCCAGTGTGACGTGCGTACTACGCGGGGGTCTCGATCTTCGGGAAGAGCGGCGGCACGCGCTCGACGGGCTGGCCGCCGGGGCGGGCGCCGAGCTCGCTCAGCTCGCGCGACTCCTCGCCGAGCGCGGCGAGCAGCTGCTCACCGGTGCGCGGCAGGTAGGGCAGCAGCAAGAGGGTCGTCACGCGCAGGCCCTCGCAGAGGTTGTAGAGGACCTCGTCGAGGCGCTCGGGGTCGGCCTCGTCCCTGGCCAGGTCCCAGGGACGCGTCTCCTCGACGTAGCGGTTGAGCCGGCGGACCAGCCGCCAGGCCTCCTCCAGCGCCTGCGTCAGCTCGGCCCGGTCGAGCAGCTCGCTGAATCGTCCGACCGCGCCTTCGAAGTCCTCCTGCAGCACGGCGTCGACCTGGGCCGGCGGCGCGACGCCGTCGCGGTAGCGGTCGACCATCGCCAGCACGCGGCTCGCCAGGTTGCCGAAGTCGTTGGCCAGCTCGGTCTCGTAGCGGGCCTCGAAGCCGGCGGTCGAGATCGATCCGTCCTGGCCGAAGCTGACCTCGCGGAAGCAGTAGAAGCGCAGGGCGTCGGCGCCGAAGCGCTCGATCGCCTCGAACGGGTCGAGCACGTTGCCGAGCGACTTCGACATCTTCTTCTCGCCCATCAGCAGGTAGCCGTGGATCGCCATCCGCTTCGGCACCTCGAGGTCGGCGGCCCAGAGCAGCGCCGGCCAGATCACCGCGTGGAACTTGAGGATGTCCTTGGCCATCACGTGCAGGTCGGCGGGCCAGTAGCGCGCGGTCAGGTCCTCGCCCTCGCGGGCGAAGCCGAGCGCGGTGACGTAGTTGAGCAGCGCGTCGAACCACACGTACATGCGCTGCTCGGGGTCCCAGGGCAGCCGCATCCCCCATTTCAGCTTCGGCCGCGAGAGCGAGACGTCCTCGAGACCGCCCTTGATGAAGGAGACCGCCTCGTTGCGGCGGAACTCGGGGACGACGAAGTCGGGGCGCTCCTCGTAGAGGCCTTCGAGCTGGGACTGGAAGGCGGAGAGGCGGAAGAACCAGTTCTCCTCCTTCACCCGCTCCAGCGGGATCTCGTGGATCGGGCAGGTCTCGCCCGGGCCGAGCTCGCGCTCGGTCTTGAAGTCGGCGCAGCGCGGGCAGTACCAGCCCTCGTAGACGCCCTTGCTCACCCAGCCGTTGTCGTAGACGCGCTGCATGATCTCGGCGACCCGCTCGCCGTGGCGCGGGTCGGAGGTGCGGATGAAGAAGTCGTTGCTGGCGTCGATGATCGGCATCAGTGCTTCGAACTTGGCCGCGTTGCGGTCGGCCAGCTCCTGCGGCGCCACCCCCTCGCGCTCGGCCGCCGTCTCGATCGGCTCGCCGTGCTCGTCGGTGCCGGTGAGGAAGAAGACGTCCTCCCCCCGCTGCCGCATGTGCCGCGCCAGCACGTCCGCCGCCATCGTCGAGTAGGCGTGCCCGAGGTGCGGCTCGGCGTTGACGTAGTAGATCGGCGTGGTGACGTAGTACGGC
>Ga0210120_1000328_pt1 | contig 11288 bp, 11 predicted proteins | sample Goodyear_PhragA__FD_184868 | JGI IMG/M metagenome (GOLD analysis project Ga0210120, IMG submission 184868) | Wetland microbial communities from San Francisco Bay, California, USA, that impact long-term carbon sequestration - Goodyear_PhragA_D2... | ecosystem: Environmental > Aquatic > Marine >... | reverse complement strand
CGATGCCGGTCGTCGTCCTCACCTCGAACAACTCGCGCGAGCTGACCGAGGCGCTGAAGCGGCGCTGCCTCTACCTCTGGCTCGACTACCCGGAGCTGGAGCGCGAGATGGAGATCGTCCGCCTGCACGCGCCGGAGCTGCCGGAGACGCTTGCGCGGCGGCTGGTCGAGGTGGTGCGGATGGTGCGCGAGCTCGACCTCAAGAAGCCGCCCTCGATCGCCGAGACGATCGACTGGGCGCGCACGCTGCTGTTGATGGGCGCCGATGACATCGACCGCGAGACCTTCGAGCAGTCGATGTCGATCATCGTCAAGCACCGCACCGACATCGACCTGGTCGCCGAGCGGGTGGGGATGAGGCTTGCCGAGTCCGTACGGCCCCAGGGCTGAGGGGGGCCCGCCGGGCCTCGCCCCGAAGCTGCTCGCGTTCTGCGAGGAGCTGCGCAGCGAGGGGGTGGCGGTCGGCACCTCGGAGATCCTCGACGCCTTCGCGGCGCTCGAGCAGGTGCCGTGGGAGAGCCAGGACGACTTCCGCGAGGCGCTGGCGGCGACGATCGCCAAGTCGCAGGAGGACCGGCGGCTGTTCGAGCTGCTGTTCGAGCGCTGGTTCTTCCGCGCCGCCGAGGCGGAGGCGATCGGGCGCGAGATCGAGGAGGGCGCGGAGGGGCAGCGGCACGAGGGCGCCGAGCGGCTCGACATCGACGACCTGCGCGAGCGGATCCGCGATGCCATCGTCGCGGGCGACGACGGCGAGATGCGCGACCTGGCGCGGCTCGCGATCGCCCGCTTCGGCCGCCAGGGCGAGGGCTCGGGCGTGGTCGGCGTCGACGTGCAGCGGATCCGCCGCACGCTCGAGCTGACCGCGGGGACGCAGCCGCGCGACGGCGAGGCGGCCGACGGCGCGGCGGAGCGGCCGCCGATCGACCGCGAGCAGCTGAACCGCTTCGAGCGCCACCTGCGGCGCGAGCTCGAACGCGACCTGATCGAGCGCACCGAGACGCTGCCGCCGTCGCGGCCGCTGGCCGAGCTCGACCGGGCGCTGCCGACCAGCCCGACGCAGGACCTGGCGGCGGTCCACCGCGCGGTCTCGCAGATGAAGCGGCGGCTGGCGACGCTGGGCCACGAGCAGCGCGGCCGGCGGCGCGGCCGGACGGTCGACGTGCGGCGCACGATGCGCGCCTCGCTGGAGACCGGCGGCGTGCCGATGCACCTGCGCTACCGGCCGAAACGGCCGCGCCGGCCGGAGATCTACGTGCTCTGCGACGTCTCGACCAGCGTCACCTCGGCCAGCGTCTTCTTCCTCTCCGTGCTGCACGCGCTGCACGACTCGTTCCGCAAGCTGCGCAGCTTCGTCTTCATCGAGCGGATCTCCGAGGTGACCGAGGTCTTCGAGCACGAGCGCGACTTCGCCGAGATCGCGCGGCGCGTCTCCAGCGAGGGCGGCGTCGCCGACGTCTCCGGCTACACCGACTACGGCCGCGTCTGGCTCGAGTTCCTGACCGAGATCTCCGACGACCTCGACCCGCGCTCGACCGTGATCGTGCTCGGCGACGCGCGCACCAACGGCCGCGAGCCGCACGCCGAGGTCTTCGCCCAGGTGGCCGAGCGCGCCGGCCGCCTCTTCTGGCTCAACCCCGAGCCGAAGCTCTACTGGAACTACGGCGACTCGGTGATGGCCGCCTACGAGCGTTACTGCGACGGCGCCTTCGAGTGCTGGACCACCCGCCACCTGGAGAACTTCGTCAACGTCGTCGCCGGAGGCGTGCCGGCGGCGGAGTAGCGCGGGGGCGCGTCAGACCGGGACGACGGTCAACCGATCGTCGGACTGGATCAACAACTCCATGTCGTCGACGTCCGAGGTCGCCACCGCAGCTTCGTGTTCGGCGCCACAGCACACGACATGTGCATCAGCGATGTCGCTGGCGCCACAAGCTCCGAGTCTCATGCCTATCTCCTTTGCGCGACTCTCGTCCAGCGAGTCGACCTCGAAGGTCCTGAGCAGCTTGGCCAGTTTCGCGGCCCTCGGTCCACCCCGCCATACCTGAGCCAGCGCACTGGCGGGAACCACAACCGCATTGCCGTGCTCGTCAGCTTCCGCGACCAGCACGGCGATCGCTTCGCTGCCACGTTCGAGGCCGATCAAGGCTCCCGCGTCGAGGACGAGATTTCTCCCCATGCTCTCTCCAGTTCCCTGCGTGCCCACTCTCTGGTCTCCTCCTTGATCGGGCCAAACTCCTCTTCCCAGTCGGCGATGTATTCCCGCATCGCCTGATGCCGCCTTTCCCTCAGGAGGGCTCTTTCAACTGCCGCGGAGAGACTCGGCGCCCTACCTGCCTCGACAGCGGCGCGAGCCTCGTCCAGCGCCTCCGGCTGAACCGAGATCGTGACCCGTTCTTTCATAAGCAGCATCATACGCTCGTGATTCCTGGAACCACGCTACGGAGCGCAGGCGCGTGTGTGGCGCGCAGGATCTAAGAATTCAGCGGCGGATTCGTCACGCGACTGTGCGCGGATTTACCCGGATGGATTCCGCCGGGAGGTCGGAGATGATCTGCGCGCAAACTCGCGAAGGGAGCGCAGCGATGGAGACCTCGTCCTTGCCGTCGGAACCGCCCGCCCAGCCGCCGTCCTACCCGGTCACCTTCTCGGTCGACTATCCGGACCGCGAGCTCAACCGGCTCACCTCCGCCTTGCGGATCTTCACGGTGATCCCGATCGCGATCCTGATCGCGCTGATGCCGGGCGGCGCCACCAGCTACGGGGCGACCGCCGGGATCTCGGCCGGCAGCCTCGTCGTCTTCCCGGTCGTGCTGATGATCCTGTTCAGGAAGAAGTACCCGCGCTGGTGGTTCGACTGGAACCTCGAACTGATGCGCTTCAGCAACCGGATCGGCGTCTATGCCTCGCTGATGGACGATTCCTATCCCTCGACCGACGAGATGCAGGCGGTCCACCTCGACTTCCCCTACCCCGACGTCGAGCGCGACCTCGAACGCGGGCTGCCGCTGGTCAAGTGGCTGCTCGCCTTCCCCCACTACATCGTCCTCTTCTTCCTCTACATCGGAGCGCTCTTCGCCGTGATCTTCGCCTGGTTCGCGATCCTCTTCACCGGCCGCTACCCGCGCGGCCTGTTCGAGTTCGTCGAAGGCGTGCTGCGCTGGGGCAACCGCGTCTACGGCTACGCCGTGGCCCTGGTCACCGACCAGTACCCGCCGTTCCGGCTGAAGCCCTGATCAGCGCGGGGCCCAGGCGTCGGGCGTGCCGGCGAGCTCCTCGACCATGGCGGGGAGCTCGCCGCTGACCAGGTCGGCCAGGGTGACGTGCTCGAGCACAGCGCGCAGGTTGGCGCGCACGGCGATCCAGACCTCCCGCAGGTGCTCGGCGTTGCCGCGGTACTCGATCGACTCCGGCGGCGCCGACTGCACGTGGGCGATCGGCCCCTCGACCGCGCGCACGACGTCGGCGATCGTCACCGTGTCGGCCGGCTTGGCCAGCCAGTAGCCGCCCTTGGCGCCGCGACGGGCGCGGACGATGCCGTGGTGCTTGAGCTCGAGCAGGATGTGCTCGAGGAACTGCAGGGGGATGTCCTGCGACTCGGCGAGCTGCTCGCCCTTGATCGGCCCGTCCTTGGCCGCCGCCAGCTCGGCCGCCGCCCGCACCGCGTAGTCCGCCTTTGCCGAGACGCGCATCGTCGCTAGTTAACCAGGGAGTCCTGGCGCGCGGGTCCTGTCGCGAAACGAGGGGGTGTTAGCGGTCTCATCGACCGAACACCCCCTCATTCCGCGCCACCCGCGCGAGGTATGGATTAGCTAGCCGACTCAAGAGCTAGAGCTTTCGTTTCCCGTTGCCGGCGGCGGTGGAGGATGCGGGGGGCGGCGAGGATCGCGCCCATCCCGATCGCCGCGACGAGGGCGGCGACCGGCCAGACGTTGGGGTCGCCCTTCTGGATCGTGACGATCCCCGAGCCGACGAGGACGACGCCGAGCGCCGTGCGGATGAAGCCCTGCGGCGCCCTGCTCGACAGCGAGGCGCCGATCACCACGCCCGGGACCGAGCCGATGAGGATTTCGCCGGCGAGGGCGAAGTCGACGTTGCCGCCGACCCAGTGGGCGATGCCCGCCGCCCAGAGCAGCACGGCGGCGTGCACGACGTCGGTGCCGACGACCCTTTTCGGCGCCAGCCGGTAGACGGCGATCAGCAGGATCGCGATCACCGTGCCCGAGCCGGCCGAGGTGACGCCGATGACGAAGCCGGTGGTCGCGCCGATCGCCACGGCGGCGATCTTGTGGCGCCGCTCGACCGCGAAGCGGTCGCGCTCGTCGACCAGGTTGCGCAGGATCAGCGCGCGGGTCAGGGTGACGATGCCGACCATCAGCAGGGTGCCGCCGAGCACCGCGTAGACGAGCGAATCGAGCCGCGCTTCGCCGATCTGGTCCTTGACCACCGAGACCAGCGCCACGCCGGCGACCGCGGCGGGCACGCTGCCCAGCGCCAGCCACCTGACCAGCTCCATGTTCACCGTCTTCATCCGCAGGTGGCGCCAGCCCCCCACGGACTTGGTCACCGCCGAGTAGAAGATGTCGGTGCCGATCGCGGTCGTCGGTTGGATGCCGAAGATCAGGATCAGCAGCGGCGTCATCAGCGAGCCGCCACCCATCCCCGTCATCCCGACAAGGATTCCGATGCCGAGCCCGAAGAGAATGATCGCTGGGTCCATAGTTGGCGCCGCGCAGACTGGTTATCGACTTTCTTGACCTTCTTAGTCAGAAGCGCGGAGTGCGCCAGGATAGCAGCGTGAATGCCGAATTTGGGAGATTCGCCGCGCAGGCCGCAACGCCTGCCGCCGGCGCGCCGCTCGCGGTGCGCGGCCTGACCCACCGCTTCGGCGAGCTGACGGCGATCGACGGGCTCGACCTCGAGGCGCCGGCCGGCGCGGTGCTCGGCCTGGTCGGGCCCTCGGGCTGCGGCAAGTCGACCCTGCTCGAGCTGATCGCCGGCCTGCGCGAGCCGAGCGAGGGCGCGATCGAGGTCGGCGGCGCGAGCGCCGCCGGGGAACGGCTCGCCCACTGCGCCTTCATGCCCCAGCGCGACCTGCTGCTGCCCTGGCTGAGCGCGGTCGACAACGCGGCGCTTGCCCTGCGCAACCGCGGCGCGCGGCGCGGCGCGGCGCGCGCCGAGGCCGGCCGGCTGTTCGAGCGCTTCGGCCTCGCCGGCTTCGAGCGCGCCCGCCCCGCCGAGCTCTCCGGCGGGATGCGCCAGCGGGTCGCCTTCCTGCGCACCCTCGTCGCCGGCAAGCCGCTGCTGGCGCTCGACGAGCCCTTCGCCTCGCTCGACGCGATCACCCGCGCCGAGATGCAGGCCTGGCTCGCCGCGGCGCTGGCGCGCGACCCGCGCACCGTGGTGCTGGTCAGCCACGACGTCGAGGAGGCGCTCTACCTGGCCGACCGCGTCGCCGTCCTCTCCGCCCGCCCGGGGCGCGTGGTCGAAGAGCTGAGCGCCCCCGCCCCCCGCGCCGCCGACCGCGACGCCGCCGTCACCGACCCCGCCTTCGTCGCCGCCCGCGAGCGGGCGATGGCCGCCCTGCACCGGGGGTCCCGGTGAGGGGTTGGCGACTTTCCGGTCCAATGCACGGGAAACTCGCCAAGTGGGTGCTGCCGGTGCTCGTGCTTGCCGCTCTGATCGGGCTCTGGCAGATCCTCGCCTCGACCGGGGCGCTCGCCGGCCTGCTCGGGCTCGAATCCTTCCTCGTCCCCTCGCCGGCGGAAATCGCCTCCGCGCTCTGGGACAACCGCTCGCTGCTCGCCGAAAACGCCTGGGTGACGCTGAAGGAGATCCTGCTCGGCTTCGCGATCGGGCTCGCCCTCGGCCTCGCCTTCGCCGTCCTGCTGCGCCTCTCGACCACCCTGCGCCACGCCTTCTACCCGCTGCTGATCGCCTCGCAGGCGGTGCCGATCCTCGTCTTCGCGCCGATCCTCGTGATCTGGCTCGGCTTCGGCATCTGGGTCAAGGTGGCAATCGTCGCCCTGGTCTGCTTCTTCCCGATCGCCGTCGCGACCCTCGACGGCCTGCGCCGCGTCGACCCGGAGGCGACGAAGATGATGCGCTCGCTCGACGCCGGCCGCCGGCAGCTGCTCTGGCGGGTCGAAATGCCCTCGGCGCTGCCGGCGCTGTTCAGCGGCGCGCGGATCGCCGCCGTGTTCGCGCCGATCGGCGCCGTCTTCGGCGAGTGGGCCGGCGCCGACTCCGGCCTCGGCCACATGATCCTGCTCGACAACGGCCAGCTGGAGACGGCGCGCGAGTTCGCCGCGGCCTCGCTGCTGGTCGCGCTGGCGCTCGCGCTCTTCGGCCTGATCGCGCTCGCGGAGCGCCGCGTCGTCGATTGGCGGTAAAAAGCAGCCCCGCAACGCAACCGAAAGCAGGCATGAGCGACACGACCGCAGCCACCAGCCCCCGCCCCCCGCTCCTCGCGCTCCTCGCGCTTGCGGTTCTCGGCGCGGCCCTCGCCCTCGCCGCCTGCGGCGAGAAGAGCGACACGACGACCGGCGGCGCGCGCGAACCGCTCAGCCTGACGCTCGACTTCTACCCCAACCCCGACCACGCGGGCATCTACATGGCGCAGAAGCTCGGCTACTTCGAAGACGCCGGGCTCGACGTCTCGATCCACACCCCGTCGGACCCGGCGGCGCCGATCAAGCAGGTCGCCGCCGGCCAGACCGACCTGGCGATCTCCTATGAGCCGGAGGTGCTGCTCGCCCACGAACAGGGGCTGAAAGTGGTCGCCGTCGGCGCGCTCGTCGACCGGCCGCTGACCTCGCTGATCTGGCTGAAGAAGTCCGGCATCAAGGGGGTCGCCGGGCTGCGCGGCAAGACGATCGCCACCGCCGGCATCCCCTACCAGGACGCCTACCTGAAGACGATCCTCGCGCGCGCCAAGCTGACGCCCGCCGACGTCAACTCGGTCAACGTCGGCTACGGTCTGCTGCCGGCGCTGGTCGGCGGCCGGGCGCAGGCGATGCTCGGCGGCTTCCGCAACGTCGAGGGCGTCGACCTGAAGCTGCGCGGCAAGGACCCGGTCGTCACCCCCGTCGACCAGCTCGGGGTGCCGAGCTACGACGAGCTCGTCCTCGTCGCCAACCGCAGGAAGCTGGAAGAAGACCCGCAGCGGGTGCGCCTCTTCCTCGGCGCCCTGGCGCGCGGCACCGCGGCGGCGGCCGAAGACCCGGCGACGACGACCAAGGCGCTGCTCGCCGCAAACTCCGACCTCGACCCGAAGCTGACCCGGGCCGAGGTCGAAGCGACCCTGCCGCTGCTCTCGAAGACCGGCGAGCTGAACGCGGCGAAGTGGAAGGCCTTCATCGCCTGGATGAACGAGAACCAGCTGATCGCCGGCCGGCCGGCGACCGCCGAAGTGCTCAGCGACGAATACCTGGCCGGCAACGTGCCCGGCTAGCCGGGCACACGCCGCGCCACGGCGCCGATCAGCTCGAAGCCCCCCTCGCGCAGCAGCGCCGTCACCTTCTGCGGCGCCAGCGGGCGCGAGAAGAGGTGGCCCTGGGCGAAGTCGCAGCCGAGCCGACGCAGCTCGGAGAGCTGCTCCTCGCTCTCCACTCCCTCGGCGATCGAGTCGAGCGAGAGCGCCCGCGCCATCCCGATGACCGCCTCGACGATCGCCGTGCGCTCCTGCTCGAGCCCGAGCCCGTCGACGAACGAGCGGTCGATCTTCAGCGCGTCGAAGGGGAAGCGGTTGAGGTAGGCGAGGGAGGAGTAGCCGGTGCCGAAGTCGTCGAGCACGAGCCGCACGCCGAGCTCGCTCAGCGCCTCCAGCGTCGCCGTGGCGCTCGCCGACTCCTCGACCAGCACGCTCTCGGTCACCTCGAGCCGCAGGTTGACCGGGTCGAGCCCCGTCCGGGCGAGCACCTCGCGAACCTGGCCGGCGAGGTCGCGGTGCGCCACCTGGCGCGCCGAGAGGTTGACGGCGACGTCGAGCGGCCGCTGGTCGGGGCGCAGCTCGTGCCAGCCGAGCGCCTGGCGGCAGGCGGTCTCCTGCACCCAGCAGCCGATCGGCTCGATCAGGCCGCTGTCCTCGGCGATCGAGACGAACTCGCCGGGGTCGAGCAGGCCGCGCTCGGGGTGGTTCCAGCGGACCAGCGCCTCGAGGCCGACGATCTCGCCGCTGCCCAGCGCGACGAGGGGCTGGTAGTGCAGCTGGAGCTCGTCGCGGTCGAGCGCATGGCGCAGCTCGCGCTCGGTCTCCAGACGACGCACGGCGCGCGCCCGCATCGCCGCGTCGAAGACCACGCAGCGCCCCCGCCCGCGTTCCTTCGCCCGGTACATCGCGGCGTCGGCATCGCGGATCAGCAGCTCCGGGTCGACCGGCTCGCGACCCGCCGGGCGGGCGACGGCGATGCCGATGCTGGCGGTTACGAAGTGGTCGGCGCCGCCCATCGAGTAGGGCTCCGAGAAGGCGCGGGCTACGCGCTCGGCAATCGCCGGCGCCTCCTCCTCGTCGGCCAGGCGGTCGACGAGGATGCCGAACTCGTCGCCGCCGAAGCGGGCGACGATGTCGCCGGGGCGGAGGTGCGCGCGCAGCCGCGGCGCCACCTCGCGCAGCAGCTCGTCGCCGGCGTGATGGCCGATGCTGTCGTTGATCAGCTTGAAGTGGTCGAGGTCGAGGAAGAGGACGCCGACCGGGGAGCCGGAGGCGAGGCTGCGGCGCAGCGCGTCGCGCAGCGAGTCGACGAAGCTGAGCCGGTTGGGCAGGCCGGTCAGGGCGTCGTGGAGGACGCGGTGGCGCAGCGCCTCGTCGGCGTTGTGGCGCTCCAGCGCGTCGGCGAGCACGTTGGCCGAGGCCTGGGCGAAGTGGACGTCCTGCGGGGTGAAGCGGCTCGACTCGGTGGAGTGGATGTCGAGCACCCCGTAGGGGCGCTCCTTGCCGGCGATCGGCACGGCGAGGCTGCTGCGCACGCCGAGCACGCGCAGCGCCGGCGGCATCGTGTAGCGGCGCTCGCTCGGCCAGTCGTCGACGATCACATGCAGGCCCGACTCCAGCGCCGCGCCGGCGTGCGAGTCGCGCGCCGCCGAGGCGCGCCGCTCGGCGCCGCCGCGCTCGTCGAGCCCGGCGCGCAGATGCAGGCGCCGGCCTTCGCGGCCCGCCTCCCAGACGCAGGCCGCCTCGACGCCCTCGATCTCGGTCATCAGCGGCACCGCCTGCTTGGCGAGCCGCGCCGGATCGCCGTCCTGCAGCGCGTAGCGGCCGAGCCGCGCGACCGCGGCCTGCTGGGCGGCGGCGCGGCGCAGCTCCTGCTCGGCGAGCTTGCGCTCGGTGATGTCGTAGAGCACCCCGTGCCAGATCTGCGTGCCGTGGCTGTCGGGCTCGAGCACCGCCTCGTCGAGGATCCAGACGACGTCGCCCTCGCGGGTGACCATCCGGTAGTCGATCGGCGGCGTGCCGTTTCGCTCACCGCTCGCCTTGCGCAGCTCCTGCTCCAGCGCCCGCTCGCGGTCCTCTGGATGCAGCCGCTCCGCCCAGAGGCCGGGGTCGGCCATCCACTCCTCCGGCGTGTAGCCGAGGATTTCCTGGATCTGCGGGCTGACGTAGCGCCAGCGCCCGCGTTCGCCGAGCTCGCAGGAGTAGACGATCGCCGGCAGGCGCTCGACCAGGCGCCGGTAGTCGTCACCGGCCGAGGAGATCTCTTCGAGGAACTCGGCGACGCGCTCCTCCGACCAGCCCTCCGGCCAGCCTTCGCCTCGCTCGGAGCCCATCCGCTCGCCCGCCGGATACATGCCTGCGTCATCGGCAGCGCGGGTGGTTACTTGAAGCCTGGAGCTACCTGTACAGACCGATGGTCCAGAGGCCCGCCAGGCCCCTGTACGGCTCATAGGGCGCGTAGAACTCCTCGACCTCCTCGACGGTGGCGCGGCGGCCGAGCCGGGCGAGGCGGCCGACCAGCTTCAGGTAGATCAGATCGCCGGCCGGCAGCGAGTCCGGGTCGCCGCGCCCGAACAGGCCGAGGCACTGAACCGTCCAGGGGCCGATCTCCGGGATCGCCAGCAGCCGCCTGTCGCCCGCGGCGGCCGCCGGGTCGCAGCGGCCGGCGGCGATCTCGCGGGCGGCGGCGCGCAGGGCGAGCGAGCGGGCCGGCGAGAGGTCCAGCGCCGCCAGCTCGGCCGGCGCCCGTCCGGCGATCGTCGCCGCGTCCGGCACATCCTTCAGAGCGCCGTAGAGGTTAGTGCCGCTATGCGGTGACAACCTCGACGGCGCTGCGAGGGGTTGGGACTCGCCGAGGCGCAGCCCCCAGCGGCCGACGATGCGGCGCTGGATCGCCGCGGCGCGCTCGCTCTCGATCAGCTGCTTGACGACCGCCCAGGCGAGCGCCTCCCAGGCCCACGGACGGCGCCGCGGGCGCAGCCAGGGACGGCGCCGCAGCTGCGGCCCGAGCAGCGGGTCGCGGCGGAAGCGCCGGTAGAAGTCGGTCAGGTCGTCGTCGACGCCGAGCGCGAAGCGCATCCGCTCGAGCGCGAGCCGCAGCTCGGGCTCGCCGGCGGGGCGGCTCTCGAGCGCCGGCAGCGAGCGCGGCGCGCTCAGCGCCGCCGGATCGACCGGCTCGGCCCGCAGCGCGACCCGCCCGCGGCCCGGCTCCCAGGCGCGCACCAGCACCGGGCTCTCCCCCACCCGCAACAGCCGCGAGAGCACGCCGTCGCGCACCGACATCGTGCGGTCCTCGCTGCTGTGGGCGGGGAGGCGGAAGGGCGAGGGCGGCGCGAGCTCCAGCTCGAGCGCGCCGCTCAGCACAACTGTTCCCGCTTCGCTCCCGGCGCGAAGAGCCAGAGATGCACGCTTGGTCGCTCCGCGATCACTTCCCCAGCAGGTGCACGTCGACCAGGAACGAGCGGCTAGCGACGACCTTGGGCTGGCGCTTGCGGCCCGGCAGCAGCCGGCCCGACGAATTGCGCACCGCCGAACCGACCGCCCTCACCGCCACAACGGTCGCCGCGCCGGCCAGCACGCCGCCGACCGCCGCGGCGACCGCCGTGCGCGCGTCCCCCCGCAGCGCCACTGCATTCGGGCGCTCGCGCTCTACGACGCGGACGCGCACCGGCTCAAGCTCGAACTCGCTCACCAGCCCGACGATAACGATGCCCTCCGCCACGAGAAAGGCGCTGGGCGTCTGATTTCGCAATTTGCGGGCCGGCGGGGCGCGACTGGCCAAGCTGGGCGCCGCACGCCGACGAGCGAATAGCAGCGCTATTCGCGAGGAGGCGGGTGGCGATCCAGCGCCGCGCCAGGCG
>Ga0210120_1000327_pt1 | contig 11302 bp, 15 predicted proteins | sample Goodyear_PhragA__FD_184868 | JGI IMG/M metagenome (GOLD analysis project Ga0210120, IMG submission 184868) | Wetland microbial communities from San Francisco Bay, California, USA, that impact long-term carbon sequestration - Goodyear_PhragA_D2... | ecosystem: Environmental > Aquatic > Marine >... | reverse complement strand
GCTTCATCAAAATCGGCAGGACGAAAGCAGCCGTTTTTCCCGTGCCCGTCTGCGCGATCCCGATCACATCGTGTCCCGCGAGAATGAGCGGGATCGCCGCGATCTGAACCGGGGTCGGCTCGGTATAGCCCGCGTCGTGCACGGCCTGTAACATCTGCGGCGAAAGATTGAGTGCGCGGAATGACATAAAGCCGTAACTATCGCCCGTTAGGTGCCGTCGCGCACCTATTCTTCCTTTAAATCTTTCATGTGCCCGCCACGTTCCATGTGGTTAGGCGCATTCCGCACCTGTTCCTCTCAAATTCGTCCTCGCCTGCCAAGCCGTTAGATTTTGCGAGCGTGTCATTGCGATCACTTCAGCTTTTCGATCACCTCTGAACTCGGCGTCAGGTGGCAAAGCCGCTGCTAGAAAAGGCTATTCAAGAGAGGCTCAGGATTAAACGGTTGATTGCAACTGCATAACAATGAAGTGGCGCGGCTACTTGATCTTTGGGCTTCTTAGTCTCGTCCTGGCAGCCATCGGGGTGGTTCTGTGGATGATTAATCCCTTTACCGATCTGCTGTTGCTTCTGGCTGCGCCACCGCTGCGCTTCTTAGGCTATCATCCGCCGGTGCAAAGTTGGTCGGGGCTGGGAAGCGCTATGCTGATCAGCTTCCTTTGGGCGCTCACCCTCGCGTCATTGCATTGGCTCAATTTCCGATTGTTACGTTGGAAAAATGGGGGTAGGCGCTTTGCTTCGGTTGGGAAACTTACTTATCACCACGTTGGTGTTGATGATCAGCGAAGGAACGTGACGCGCATCTTTGACCGGCTTTAGTGAGAATATTGCGACAGCGGCTGCCGATGTTTTCTTGCAGCTTAAACTTCAGACCGCCGGTTCCGGCGGCATTTCGGCCTAACGAATGGCACGGCGCCGGCTCGCTGTTTCCATCACAAGCCGGTCCCGCCGACGAAGCCTTGACGAAGGAGATTACAGAATTCAGTGTTCAAATCGCCTCAAACTAGCGCGCGCCTTGCTGGTAGGCGACTTTGGGATCCGCGGTTGGATATTTCGGTTAACGAATTCGCTCCGTGTCGATCGTAAGCTCTGACTTTTATCCGCTCTGCTTATCCACTCGTCCGCGCGCATGGTAAACCGTTTTCCTTCGCGATGCGCGTCTTACTGGCGTTGTCGGGCGTCGTCGAGAACGGATATGACCGATAATAAGCCCCACGGCCGCGAGCGTAGCTGCCGTGGCCGCGATGACTTTTGCCAGAACAGCCGGATCTTCGGCCGCTGTTTTCCAATGGCTGTAGAAAGGCTCACGGGGCGCCTCCGGTTTTGCCCAATGAAACCGTTCCTGGACCTCCTGAGGCAGTTCGGTGAAATACACCTTGAAGATTCCTCTTTCAGTTCTCAGCACAATCCCATCCCCTTCGACGCGGCTTACCGTCGCGTCTTTGTATACCCTGCCGTTAGTGGTTTTAAAGTCCTCCGAAAACGCGACTGACGCGAACAGGAGTGCCAAAATTAACGCAGTGGCTCCACTATACTTCACGTGGCGAATTCTGCCGCTTTTCATCTCCATACGGCAACGACAAAATGATATGAACCGCGCGCATGGGTGGCGCTCAACTTTCAACAACTCGGCGCCGGAAGTCCCTCAACCAACCGGCGGTCAGCTGCAAAGCGCGCCCTACCCTTGGCCCGGATCGAGATGCCACGATGGTTTCCGCGCGGGGCGCGACGGCTGTCGAACCGAACGACTTCGCAAATTTACACATTTGCGTACGCGCCCTCCGAGATCAGGCACCCCCCGCAACACCTTCCGTCGCACCGCCGGGGTGCGCGGAAATATCGTTCTTCCCCTCACCTTCGAAAGCCGCTCGCTACGTGCTAGTCTGATATAAATCCGATCCCCGGCCATGACGCAGCGATCAGAAACGACAAAGCCATCTTCATTATTATCGGAACTGCATGTGCCGCTCCTAATCCTGGGCGCATTTTTTCTGGGTGCCGGCGGCATGTGGGTGATCATGCGTTCGTCCGCGCCGAGCCGCCCTGGAAAACCCCCGTTGGAACGTTTTTCTCCGTCGCCGGCAACGGAGCCGCCCGATGTTTCACAGCTCGCGCCTGCCGAGGCCCAGAGGATACTCGGGAACTGGAACTACGATCGCCATAACTGGGCACACGCGATCGAGCATTACCAGGAGGCAATCGCGGGCGGCGCCGACAATCCCGATGTGCGCACCGATCTTGGCAATTGCTTTCGTTTCATTGGTCAACCTCACAAAGCGCTTGAGCAATATCAGATTGCCCAGACCGAGGATCCCATGCACGAGAACAGCTTGTTCAATCAAGCGGGACTTTATGCGGAAGTGTTGCACGATGACCAACGCGCTTTGGCGACTGCACGCGAATTTCTGAAGCGCTTTCCGCAAAGCGACCGCGCGGCGGCGGCCACACAATTGATTTCCAATCTAGAGGAAAGGCGCCAGTCGGGCGCTACACCCTAACCAGAGCGGCGACGCACTGGAGGCGCGACCGCATAGAGTTCAGGAGAGAGCGCAAAAGCTCCGTTGGAGCCACGCAGCTTTACCGAGTTGAGCATTTGGCGTCGGCGTGGAGAATCAGGGCATGAGTGACACTCTCCTTTCACGCTTCCTGCGCTACGTCCAGATCGATACGCAGTCGGACGAAACCAGTAAAACTTTTCCGAGCACATCAGGTCAATTGGTGCTGCTGAAGTTGCTGAAGCAGGAGCTGAGTGAACTCGGTGCGGCGGATGTGCAGATGACCAGGCACGGTTATGTGATGGCCAGCATCCCCGCCAACACGCGCAAAGCTCGCGTGCCGGTCGTTGCCTTTCTCGCCCATGTGGACACGGCGCCGGACTGCTCCGGTAAAAACGTGAAACCGATCGTTCATCGCAAATACGACGGACGCGTCATGAAGTTTCCGGATAAACCGGGCCTGACTCTTGATCCAGCGACGTCGCCGGAGTTACGAACGGCCATTGGAAAAGACATCGTAACCGCCAGCGGCACGACATTGCTCGGCTCCGACGACAAGTCCGGCGTCGCGGTGATCATGACCTTGGTCGAGCGGTTGCTCCGGCATACAAAGCGGAAACACGGACTGATTCGAATTTGCTTCACGCCCGATGAAGAGATCGGCCGCGGTGTGGACAAACTCGATCTGCGCATGCTCGGAGCTGATGTGGCTTACACGCTGGACGGCGGTCCGCCAGGGGAGATTTGCTGGGAAACATTTTCTGCCGATGCGGCCGAAGTCATCATCGATGGCATCACCACGCATACCATGGAGGCAAAGGCCAAAGGCATGGTGAACGCGGCCTATCTGGCGGGCAAACTTCTGGCATCGCTGCCACGCGAACGCTGCGCGCCAGAGACAACCGACGGGCGGGACGGATTCATTCACCCCATCCACGTCGAAGGTCGGACCGAGCGGGCCGTCGTGAAATTTCTCCTGCGCGACTTCGAACTGAAAGGGCTGGCGGACAAGGGCAAAATATTGCGTGGCCTTTGCCGGGGATTACAAGCCAGCGAACCGCGGGCACGCGTCCGCTGCAAGCTCCGCAAACAATATCGCAACATGGCTTACTGGTTGCGCAAGGACATGCGCCCGGTTGAGCTGGCGCGGCAGGCGTTCGTGACGGCGGGACTCAAACCCTATGATCACGTCATCCGTGGCGGCACCGATGGCTCACGCCTGACCGAGCTCGGCCTTCCGACCCCAAATCTGTTTTGCGGTGAGCACAACGCGCATGGTCCGCTCGAATGGGTTGCGGTGCAGGACATGGAGTCAGCCGTAACCGCTTGCACGCAACTGGCGGAGTTGTGGGAACGAAAAAGCTAAAATTGGCGAGCCGCGTGGAGTGAAGCGATTTACGCGGCCTGCGCCCACCTCGCAGCGTTGTGGGAAAGAAAAGGCTGAGCTGAGTCGCGTTTCCAACCGCGTTAAAATCGGCATGTGACCGCCACTCAAATCATCGAGGAAATTAAACGGCTGGACCCGAAGGAACAGCTCGGCGTAATCCGTTTCGCCTACCAACTGGACGCTGAGCGTCGCTTGACTGGCAAAGAACTCTCGAACTTGGCCGAGCGAATGATGGCCTCAACCGGTTCGGTAGAACAAGCAAGAGTCCGAGAACATTCTTGGCTGGAATCGCGCCAATCAAGGGTGTAGTGGCGCATAAAGGGCGAATCACGCCATATAAGTCGTTTAATGGCGCGTAATCGCCCCGAATCGCGCCAAAAAGCCCCTTTTTATGGCGCGCAAAGCGAATCGCGCCATATTGACATGCCCAAACAAATGCCGACCGATACCTTGGACGACATCGTTACCGCGGTTCTGCGCGATACGCTGCGGTGCGGCAATCAATAGGTGAGCCCGATTGGTTCCGTCTAACGCACCGACAACTTCTTCACGACATAGTCTCAGAAGTGGTGCGAGGGGGCATGGACAAGACGAATGCGATAGCTTTCATTCGGCGCGAGACCGCCAATAAATTACCTGCAGGCGACATCAAGCGATTCGTTGAGCTCGCGGAAACGGAGCTCTAAGCTTACACGAAGGCAATTTCGCACGATATCGTTTGCGTCCGAATGAGTATCAGTCGTGGCAAGACAAGTGGCAGTAACGGACTTGGAGGTTCTGACCTCCTGGCACCTTTGACGGAATCAAAGACAAGGTCGTGGTCACCGGCGCGAGCGACGGAATAGGGGAAGCAACGTAGAGCTTCGCAGGTGGCAAGCGAACAGCGCGCGAGAGTTATTCCCCTGGTTCGCCGCTCTTCTCCTCCGCCCGGGATGCCTGACGCATTTGATCGTGCTCCGCTTCGGTGACGCCTTCTTCGAACATCTGCGCACTCTCGCTACGTCCCTCGGCATCTTCATCTTCTCCGAGAGAGTCTGCTGCTTGCCGCCCTGTTGAGCCCGGCACGGGATCCCAACCGTCCGAATCGGGTATGGATTCACTACTCTCTTCCTGTGGATCCATTTCAGCTTCTCCTGTCAGCTCACGTTTGGCTTGTTGACAGTCGGCCTCGGAGGGTTCGGAAGAAGGACGACCGTTAATCGCGGCTAACTCGCGCGCACGGGCTTCAACCATCTCAGAGGTCACCGTCCCAACGCCAGCAGCGTTCTCCATTATAATACCTTTGTTCAACGGATTTTTTTTCATAATTAACCAGCTTCCTATTCGAAGTTGCGCGACGAGCATTCAGCTGAGCCGCGTCACGAACGTCCATCACGATTCTATCGATTTTATCCTAATCAAACTCTACACGCGTTTTGTCCAAAGACACCTTAGTTGGACGTTTGCTTGGCACGCCCTGGTCTCGGCGAAGGAGGGTCGCTCGCGTTCACTTTCTGTTCGAGTTGAATTCCAACGTCAAACAGCCTGCTCGCGAACGGAGCTGGCGGGATAGCGACATAGCGCGCTCTATCAAGATGAATCTCACTGAAAGCTCTTTAAATCCTCGCGCGCGATGATCAGCGTCAGGTGGTCCGGCGAAATGCATTGATTTACCAGTGGCGGCGGACTATAGGAGTGCAACGCAACCAAGCGAGCATCCGGTTTCTCGACCGGTTCGGCGACAATAGCAAGCAAGACCGTTGTCCGCTGCGGTCTAAACATTGAGCATGGTCAGCTCAAACCCACGGGGGTTTCCCCGGAAGGAAATAGAAATGAAAAAATTAATGTTGGTATTAGTCGCGTCTGCCTTTTGCTCGGCTTTCACGATGAACGCGTCGGCCCAGCAAGCCGACCAGGCAACTTCCGATGCCGTGATTGCAATGGTAAAAGCGCAATGGGCGTCCGAAATTAAAAATCCGACAAATGTCGCTGAACAGTCGAAGGACATGTCAGACGACTACACCGAGTTCAACGGCGATTACGCCACACGTCTCGATGGGAAAGCGATGAGTTCGCGGCTGACGGAGGCTACAGGAAAAGGCTCTGCCAAAACGGTCGCGGCGGAAATGGCCAATCCCAAGGTCCAGTCATACAACGGGAATGTTGCCATCCTGACTTACAACTATGTGGGCGTGACAAAGGACAAGGACGGAAAGACGGAACCGATCCGTGCAAAATCCACTCGCGTTTATGTGAAGAAGGACAACAAATGGATGTTGGTCCACGCAAACTTTGCGGCGGATCCACTGCCAAAACAATAAGACTCTGAAATTTGAGAAAGGGGCTGCTAGTGCGCGGTTTGCGCTTCTAGCGGCCCTTATCTTGTACCCGACAAGGACTGCATGTCGCTCGTCAGGTTCCTCAGAGATTACCTCTCTCTACTTCCTAATTCTTACTTTCTAATTTACCTCGTTTGATGCATTCCATTTTCGCTGAACTCCGCTTAAAAGGCGACTTTGGGGATTCGCAGTCGGGTAGTTTCGGTTAACGAATTCGCTCTGTGTCGATAGTAAGCTCGGACCCCTAATCCCCTTTTGAGAAGATTGCGCGTTTCCGTGGAACCGTCGGCAGCCTTTATGATTACTGCAAACTGCCAGATGAAGATCATGCGTTGCGAAGTACCGGCGTGACGCGGGGTCCGGCCTGTTTCTTTCGGTATTTTCGTTCAAGGAGATGAAATCGCCGTTGGCGATCAGACATAATGAAAGGCGGGCGGGTAGGCTTGTTAACCGGGCTGCCGCGAGCGTCTTTTAGTCAGAAGAAGATGCTATTTATCCTCCCAATGCCACTGGATTCAATTTCCAGATGGCGAAGCACAAGGCGGTGGCAAATGTCACCCATGCCAGATAAGGCAGCAGCAGTGCACCAGCCAAAGTGCGCACGCGCCAGAACGCGGCAACGGTCCATAACAGTAAAACCCAGAGAATAACAATCTCATAAAAGGCCCACGCTCCGTTATGCCAGGAAAAGAATAACCAGCTCCAAAAAGCGTTAGCCGTGAGTTGAGCCATAAATAACCAAAGCGCCATACCGGATTCACCAAATCCGCGCTGTCTCCATACAAGCCAGGCAGCGATTCCCATGAGTAAATACAGGGCGCTCCACACTGGACCAAAAGCCCATGCAGGCGGAGCCCACTCTGGACGCAAGAGCTGTTGATAAAAAATAGCGGCGCTGGCGGACACCACCGCGCCTACACCAGCCGCCGCAAACGAGAGAAGAAGCCAGCTAGCAAGGCCTATGACCTGCCTGGTTGTCGAGAGATGTGCCATCGCCAGTCACTCTTTGTTATGCAAAGCCGCTCCCGCGATACCCCGCAGCATACCAGCGAACACCAACTGGTGCAGTGGGAAGAGCGCGTACCAGTAACTAAGACCAGCCCATCCCACTGGGTCGAAGATTGCGGTCTGCCTGATCGTGGTCAACAAGCCATCGCCCGTGACCTCGAACTCAAGCCAGGCTCGTCCGGGCAGCTTCATCTCCGCGGCGAGCCGCAGGCGGCAACTGGGCTCCACTACCTCGACGCGCCAGAAGTCAACCGTGTCGCCGACGTGGAGCTGCGTGGGATGCGGCCGCCCTCGCCGCATCCCTGCTCCACCGGCTAACAAGTCAAGGAACCCTCGCAATCGCCACAGCCAATTCCATCGGTACCATCCGGTAGCTCCACCAATGGCCTGAATCGGCGCGAAAGCATCCGCGGCCGACACCGCAACGCTTACGGTCCGCGAATCCACGATACGCGCGCCGAAGCGTACGCCGCCCCACGACCGCGGCTCGCCAGACGAGGAGAGAGCGTCGGACCAACGCGTCTCCCCGAACTCCCGCTCTTCGCGAGCAAGGGCTCGGTGGATGGCCTCCTCAATCCCGACCGGATGAACGGCGAACATCTCGAGCGCAGCGGCGTTGCGGACTACCGTGGGATGGATGATGCTTTCGATGAGCTTGCGTCCGACACGGGCGTACAATGGTGTGACCAGGCCGAGCCACAGACTGGATAGATAGGGAGTGAGTACGGGCACTGGAAGCATATAGCGTCGCAGCTCGCGTTGCCGTGCGTACTCGCGCATGATGTCCGCATAGGATACCTGGTCCGCTCCACCGATCTCGTACACAGCGTACTGGGAGATAGGCAGGCGAAGCGCGGCCAACAAATATTCCAGCAGGTCGTCAATGGCGATGGGCTGCGCCATTACCCTGACCCACTGGGGCGTGATCATGATCGGGAGCCGCTCCACCAGCGACCGAATCATCTCGAACGACAGGCTTCCCGAGCCGATCACGACGGACGCGCGAAACTCGAGTACCGGCACGCCCGATTCGCGCAGGATTCGTCCCACCTCGTGCCGGCTGCGGAGGTGCGGCGAGAGTTCCTCTTCGTCGCTGCCCAGTCCTCCCAGGTAGATGATACGTCTCACCCCTACAGCCTTGGCTGCCTGACCGAAGTTACCGGCGGCAGTCCGGTCATCTTCCTCGAAAGAGCCGTCCGAGCCCATCGAGTGCACTAGATAATAGGCGGCATCAACCCCGCGCAGCGCAGTGTCGAGACTCGAGCGATCAAGGAGGTCACCCGCGACCACTTCCGTCGAGGCGTCGGTCTTCTGCCTAAGAACTTCCGGCCGCCTTGCCAGGGCGCGAACGCGGTACCCCTGCTTCTCTAACAGCCGCAACAGACGACCGCCGATGTACCCGGTGGCGCCAGCGAGAAGGATCACTGAGGGTTCCGGGCTCATCACTTCGCATTTGACGCAGTTTTGAATTCGATCTTGACAATCCTCGCGCTTCGTCCGTCGTCGAGTTTAATCCAGTTGCCCATGTCCGCAGCCAGCAGTGCCTTGCCGAGAGGCGAAATCCAACTGACTGCGTCTGGTTCGAAATCGAGTTCGTCGACGCCGACGATTGTAAACGTTTCGGTGGCGCCTTCTTTATCTTTCACTGTCACCGTTGCGCCGAAGGTGAGGCTGTTAGACGGTGCGTCCGGAGGATCGACAACATTGGCCGATGCCAGAATTTGTTCGAGTTCGGCGACACGCTCGCTGACGACGTTTGCCGCGCGAAGTTTTTGCAGTTCATCGCGCAAACGCTTCGCTCCACGCGCGGTGATGTAATTAGTCGCTCCCGGCGGCAGTCCTGACGCCGACCGCTTCCGTCCGCTGCGCTCCGGAAGATCCACATCTTCTTTAATAAACGCCCTACTCACCCTTCGCCAGTTTCCTCCTTCCTAATTCTTCCTTATTACCTTTGGTCGGGCCCTGCTCACCGTTCAACTGCTTCTACCTTTTTAATTCCTGCTTCTTACTTCCCTCGCCTGCTCATCCTTCGACCGTTTCCTCCACCGTATTTGAACTCGCTCCTCTCCCAGCTTGCTCGCTCCTATCCCATGCTTTTTCGGGTGCTACCATTCGCCTTTATCTGGCATTTGCGCCAAGTTCCTTCGCCGCGATTAGCTCAGCTCTTCATTGACGCATGCACACCAGAATGATGTTAAGCATAGTTCCTTTGATCTTATTTTCGAGTCTCGCACGTGCAGAGTGGCGGTTCGAAGGACAGACGGGAATATTTTACGACAGCAATCTCTCGAATTCCGACGCTCCGCGGATGTGCGCGATGACTGGCCATGGAGGAGCGATATGAGTGCCGTCAACAGTCTCCAGCTTACGCGTGATTTAAGAATGAATCTCGGAGCCGATCTGCGGGGCGGCGTGTGCTCCCCGAAACGAGAACTCGCAGGTTATTCCGGATCATGACGATTTTGCGGCATTAATCGCCGCTTACCGGCAATATTGTGCATTGGGTCGGCGGTCATCCGCCTTTGCCGAGGCTCCGGCGCGACAACTAGACCGCCGCTACAAAAGAACGCTACCGCAGCGTCGGTGATACTATACGTGATTCACGGATACCGGCTTCGCTAACAAACTTGTGTGTACGCGCGCTAGCCACGAATGGCATTTTCGATAGCGGTTCGCGCAAAGCCGCGTGGCGCGGTTCGGGCCTTGAAACGCTGGAATCACAAAATCTCAAAGCTGAATCTGAACGGAGAGACGCTTCCGCGCATCGAGGACGCGCATAAGCATGTCCGTCCAGAATTGAAATCTAAAGCTTGCCGTAACCGCCAAACGCTCCTCCGGACCAGCGTACTCGAGCGCGACAGTCAGCACGCTATTCTCACAAGGTATGAAATCGCTGGTGCTTGGCCTGGTCGCGCTTTCCTCCACCCTCGCTTTGGGACAGAACAAGGAGCTAACCGCGGATGAAAGTATTCCGATTCCCAAAGTCGCGTTCGATACGAAAGGCGAGCTTCAGATTACGGCCTCGTCGAATTCGTCGTCTGAGGATTTCGATTTCCTCGTCGGAAAATGGAAGATGCACAATCGGCATCTGAACAAACGGCTCGCCCATTGCCATGACTGGACCGAGTTCGATTCCTCGGACGTGAATACGAAGATCCTGAACGGTGCGGTGGATATGGATACTTATTCTACAACCGAGTTTCCAGGCTTGGGGGGCAAACTCTTCGAAGGGCTGACCCTGCGGCTTTTCGATCCCAAGACTCGCCTCTGGAGTCTCTATTGGATCGCGAGCAACACAGGCAGGATCGATCCGCCTGTGGTCGGCTCTTTCGACAAAAATGGGATCGGTCACTTCTTCGGCAAAGACACGCTCAACGGCAAACCGATCCTCGTGGTCTTTCGCTGGGACGCCAGGAACAAAAATCGCCCGCGGTGGGGCCAGGCATTCTCGGCGGACGACGGCAAGACATGGGAATGGAATTTCTTCAACGTATCTGAACGGCCTGGCGAGTAAGCCGTTTCTTTGCGGTTACACTCAAGGGCTGCGGCGAGGACGAGCCAGCGCTTTTGACGGGCAATGCCAGAACCCGCGCGCGCAGACACCCGTTTGAATGCCGTGGTGGCCAATTGGGCGATATCCAATTGGCCCAATTGCGGTCAAATCCAAACCTTCGACATTCATTTTTCAGACTATGTTTTGTACTCTTTCCGTTCTCGACGATTGCCTCAACCGGTGAGGCCAGTTGTTTGCCCCAAGGAGTGGTTCGGAACCCGTCGTCCTTGCATTACGTCGACGGTCATAGACCGCCGCTACAAGCCCGACCGAACTGACACAACGCCTTAACACCACGAGGTGGCTACAGGACTCTATGAGCGACTCGTGATGCTATACGTGATTCACGTATAGCCATCTCCCAGAACAAACGACCAGCGTCCCGCGGTCCTACGAAAAAAAGCGTTCGGCGAGAACGCCGCGCGCGCGCACAGGCGAGGTGCGCATGCTCCCCACTTGAATCTATTCGAGCAGTTGCTTGAGATTTTGAAGCACGGCGTCTTCTTCGTCAGAGCGCGCGCCATCGGCTAGGAAGAGCTCCT
>Ga0210120_1000326_pt1 | contig 11310 bp, 6 predicted proteins | sample Goodyear_PhragA__FD_184868 | JGI IMG/M metagenome (GOLD analysis project Ga0210120, IMG submission 184868) | Wetland microbial communities from San Francisco Bay, California, USA, that impact long-term carbon sequestration - Goodyear_PhragA_D2... | ecosystem: Environmental > Aquatic > Marine >... | reverse complement strand
GCAACGCCTCGCGAACCGCAGGATAGCTTCGCGTGAGCGATTCGATCCGGTTTTGAAGGCCTTGCGCGAGTTTGGGTGCGCTCCGCACCAGTTCCTGCATCTGACTGGTCAAAGGCGGGATCGCAAACAGGACAATCGTGGTAGCCAGAGCGATAAGCGCAAGCATCAGCAGTATCACACTGACAAAACGCGGCAGGTGATGTTTGTGCAGCCAGACCACGATCGGGTTTAGTACCATTGCGATGAGCAAAACCAGCGCGAACAGCAAAATCACCGGTTGCAGAGCGCGTACGATCAACCAGACGATAAACAGGAAGAAGATCAGCCACACGATGCGCCAGGCACCGTGATAACTCAGTGGTGCATGCGGGTTCTCGTTATGCGTTTCGTTCATGCTCAAGGAACGACGGCTTCCCAGCCGTCGCGTTGTTCGCCTTTATAACCACGAATTGACACGAATGGACACTAATTTCGTTGATACCTGTTGCCGGCGTGGTTGATGCCGCTCTCTGCTGCCTAAGATGCGCTCCAAGAGACTGAAATGGGATCGCCGGTCCGGCTACAACATCTGACCACCGATCACCTGGGACAGGAGCCTACGGTCGTGGCGCCGGAGTGGGGCGCGGCCGCGGCAACGGACTGGGCCTCGGTGAAGGGGTAGGTCTGGCAGTGGCGGTTGGCGTTGGTGTCGCCGTTGCCGTGCTTGTAGGAGTTGCGCTTGGAGTCGGTGTAGTAGTAGCTGTGCTTGTAGGAGTAGGGGTCACGGTGGGGCTTGGAGTTGGCGTGGGCGTACAAGGCTCGTACAATTCCGCGCTTGCGAGATCGCTGCCGGCGCTGTTAAGCCCACCGGCGACCAGCACCATCCCATTGGCCAGCAGCGTCGCCGTGTGGAATCGTCGCGCGGTGTTGAGGCTACCGGTGGCCATCCAGGTCCCGCTTGCCGGATCGTATAGTTCCGCGCTGGCCAGGATGCCGCCGACAGGGCCGAATCCGCCTGCAACCAGCACCCTCGCGTCGGGCAGTAAAGTCGCCGTGTGTTGTTCGCGCCCTGTGTTGAGATTGCCTGTGAACATCCAGGTCCCGGTCGCCGAGTCGTACAGTTCCGCGCTCGCGGAAACACTGTTGGGCCCTCCTCCTGCTACCAAAACCAGACCATTGTGCAACAGGGTCGCCGTGTGCTCTTGTCGCCCGCTGTTAAGGCTGCCCGTGGCAGTCCAACTCCCGTTCGCCGGGTTGTACAGTTCCGCGCTCGCGAGAGTGCCGCTAACGCCGGTTCCCCCCGCAACCAGCACCATCCCGCTGGGCAGCAAGGTCGCTGTGTGGAGTCGTCGCGCGGTGTTGAGGCTACCGGTGGCCATCCAGGTCCCGCTTGCCGGATCGTACAATTCCGCGCTCGCTAGTTCGCCGTCCACTCCAAATCCCCCCGCTGCGAGCACCATCCCGTTCGGTAGCAGCGTCGCCGTGTGCGAAGTGCGCGCCGTGTTCAGGCTGCCAGTAGCCGTCCAGGTCCCGCTTTCCGGGTCGTACAGTTCCGCACTCGCGGAAACATTAACATTGCTATCGAACCCCCCTACAACGAGCACCATACCGTTGGGCAGCAGGGTCGCTGTCTGCTGAGCGCGAGCCGTGTTGAGGGCACCTGTGGCCATCCAGGTCCCGCTTGCCTGGTCGTACAGTTCTGCGCTCGCACGAACGGGGCCGAATCCCCCTGCAACCAGAACCATCCCATTGGGCAGCAAGGTCGCCGTGTGAGAATCGCGGCTGGTGTTAAGGCTCCCTGTGGGCGTCCACGACGAACACACGGCCGGCTCTAGAGTTGCTGACCGTGGTGATTGCTGTCTCAGCATTTGATGCTGTTTGGATAATGGGATTTCACCAGCCGGAGATCTCTCGATGGCGTCTCGCTGTCCCGCTGCGCGGGGGATCACCTGTATAACGAAAAATAGGAGGACAAGGAAAAACGCGAGGCAGCGGACACGTCTCAGAATGGTAGTGGCAGTTGGTTTGCTCATTTTAGTTTTGCAGTGCAAATTTTTTCCAGCCTGTTGTTACGTGGTCTTGATTATTGACGCCCTTTTCCACCAGCAATTCCGCGGAAGCGAGTGTGATGGCGCAGGAGATTTTCACGAGCGCCCGACGCAATGATCCTGGGCGGTTATCATCAGTATTGGTGACAACGATGGTCCTCGCGTGCGCCGGGATCGTGAGAGCGCAGCCCAAACTCAAGCAAATTGCCGCGGCATGGGTAACACTCACAGTTCTTCTACTGGTAGAACTGGACGAGAACCGCAACTATTTGAAAGTAACATCGTTGTCACTTTGACGAACCATTGGATTGCGTAACGCAGCCCGCGGAAGATTTGAGACGTAGAGTCGGCCTAGCTATGTTCTTGGCTGTAACTGACCGCGATCATTGACAAACAACCACTGGCCGATTCAAATGTTAATTAGCATAACAGTCATGGGCGCAAATTGTCCTGCTCTCCCAGAAAGCTGACGTGGGTAGTTGTAACCGGGTTCACTCTTCCGCGATCTCTGTGAAGCTCATGGCCTTGGCGCGGGAGTAGGACGCGACCTCGGCGTCGGTTGCGACCTCGGTGTGGGCGTAGGCCTCGCCGTGGAGGTAGCGGTGGCTGTAGGGGTGGGCGTGGCTGTCGCTGTGGGCGTAGCGGTTGGAGTTGAGCTAGGACTCGGTGTAGGTGTCGGCGTAGGCGCTACGGGCACCATGGCGTAGGCGTGAATGTCCCCGTTGTAAACGCCAGTACCGACAATGACGCCATCGTCGCTAATTCCGTCTGCCGAAGACGAAGTGTTCATCGACAGGTCCCAGCCGGAGTTTGGAGGGATCAGATCGGCAAGGCGATAGGTGGCTATTCCATCGTAAAGAAATGGGATTGCGAAAGCTGAGGAGTCGATTCCCACTACCCATCCCTTGGAGTTCACCGCGCGCGCAGAGCCTTGGCTTGTGCCTGTGGCGAGTGGGATCGCAACTATTCCGGCTTGATCCGACCAGATGAAGGGCATGCCCGAGCCTTGATTCAGCATGCTAGAGCCAACTACATAACCGGTGTTACTTACGCCAAACGCAAGCGCGCCGTTCATGCCGGGCAGCGCGCCGACCTCAAACGCCATGCTCTGTCCCATATCAAGGACAATCCCAACGTTGCGCGCGGCATTCGTGGGGTCGATGCCTTGACCTACAATTCGGCCCGAATCGTTAATGCCGAACGCCGTGACAAAGTAGCTTCCGTCCGCTGTCGTTTGCGTAATGATCGTTCCGTTGCCACCGCTGTAGATCGCGCCCCGCTGCAAGCTGCCGCCGTCGACCGATCCGACAGCAACGGCCGAAGCGTTCACGGAGTTCGCGTCGCCGAGCGTTTCTCCTGCTGGCAGCGGTAACTGCGAAACTACGCCATTCTGCCAGATGACCGGCAACCGACTGGACCCGAACAGTGTGGTCGCGGCCGTACCCACAACAACGCCAGTATCGTTGGCGCTGTTGGAAACGGCATAACTGCGGGCAGCCAAATTAGGCAGTCCAACGATCCCGCCCTTCTGCGTCCAGGTAAACGCCTGGCTAGCGCCGGTGCGTACCGAGCGGCCGACTGCGATTCCCGCAGGCGACACGCCGAAGCCCTGCGATGCCGTGTCGCCGGGATCAACGACGCCGATATCATAAATCTCATATTGAGGAGTAGTGGCGACCGCTGTCGCGACTGTAGCGAGGCATAGCAGCGCCGTGGCGACCGCGATGGATCTGACATCAGGCGTGATTCGGGTTTTCATTATATATCTACTAACCACGAATACATCGCGATGAACACCAGTTTTTTTGCGCATCTCTGGCTACCTGGAAGAAATTCTTATCGTGCTGCGAGAATGGCTATTTTCGAATTTCTGCTCGCGCTTTCACCTATCCTCTAGTAACCACGAATCCGATTTCGCGCCAACCACCAATTGTAAGTGGTTTCCATATTCGCGCGAGGCTAAGCCGCGGCGAGACAAGTCGCCAGCTACAGCGACAGATATACCACGAATGGACACTAATTTTTTTCAGGCGCGCCGATGCTGTAGCGTCCGCTGTCCTCAGCGGAATACGTCAGACGATGCCTGGATCACTGAGCCGTTCCTGGTGTCTACGGACTGGGTCGAGGCGCCGGCGTAGATCGCGGCCTCGGTGTTGGTGCACATCTTCCCATGCACGGCGTAGGTGTCGCTGTGGCAGTAGGTGTAGGCGTGGGACTAGGCTGTGGGCCGGATTGCCAGCAGTACCGCCCACCGGTGCTCAGGTTGCTGCTGCCGTTAAAGCCGCCCCAAATGATCACTTCAGTTCCATTCCAAACTGCGGTGTGGTTAGCGCGATTACCCGGCGCGTTGATCGTGCTTGTAGCTGTCCAGCCGTCCGCACTGGGATTGTATCTCCCACCCGAACTCAAATAGCTGCCGTTGTATCCGCCCCAGATAATCATTTCAGTCCCGGTCCACACCGCTGTCTGGCTGTCCCGGCTAAACGGTGCGTTCACGAGACTCGTCGCTAGCCAACCATTCGTAAGGGGATTGTATCTGCCACCTGTACTCAAATCTCCCAAGCCAAAATTGTACCCGCCCCAAACGATCATGTAATTGCCGGTCCACACTGCTGTGTGAAACTCTCGGGGATTCGGCGCGTTGATGGTGCTCGTCGCTGTCCAACTATTCGTGCTAGGATTGTATCCGCCACCGGTACCCAAATCGCAGCAACCATTATTGTACCCACCCCAAACGATCATTTTATTGCCGGTCCACACCGCGGTGTGATAGTAGCGGGGTTCGGGCACGTTCGTGATGCTAGTCGCAGTCCAACTATTCGCGCCGGGATTGTATCTACCGCCGGTGCTCAGAGCGCTGCCGTTGCCAAATCCACCCCAGACGATCATTTCGTTGCCAGTCCATATTGCCGTGTGAGAATCTCGTGGGCTAGGGACGTTACCGTTGCTAGTTGCTGTCCAAGTGTCGCTCGCTGGATTGTACCTTCTGCCGCTGTTGACAAACGTGCCGCCATATCCACCCCACACGATCATTTCAGTTCCCGTCCACACTGCGCTGTGACGTTCTCTGGCGCTGGGCGCATTCGCGGCGTTGGTACTCGTCCAACTATCGGTGCTCGGACTGTAACGTCCACCGGTGTCAAAATAGGTGGAAGGTAGAGCAGATCCGCCCCAAATGATCATCTCGCTCCCAGTCCATATTGCCGTGTGATACTGCCGGGCAGCGGGCGCGTTGATGGTGCTGGTTGCTGTCCAAGTGTCATTAATGCATATGCCCTCCGCACTCGATGCTGTCGCGAATCGTGGAAGAGTGTAGCCAGCGAAAGATTTTGCGTCTGTTCGGCTAAGGTCAAACAACTCTTTGTGTTCGGCTGACTGTGAACCTTTGACTGACCGAATCAGATTTCCTACGACCGCTGGCTTGGCCAGGCACTCAGCTACGACGAAGGGATCGTTCCCCAGTGCTTCAAAGAGTTCGCGCAACACCTCGGGCTGTCGGGTGTGCTTTGCCATGCGATCCATCTCGGCCTGTAACTGTTGAGGAGTGATTGGCCGTTGCCAATAATCTTCGAGTGCTTGTGATTTGCGAAGGTAATCGGCGACTTTGATTTCCAACTGCGCCTGTGTCATGACTGCATCGAGCGGGGGCTTAGGGTTAAGGTTCTGTTTCGGCCAGATGCGGTTACGCCAATAAACATCTTCAATCGCCCGCTGGTAAGCGACGCGTTCCGCAAAGGTTAATGTTCGCTGCGACAAATTCGCCGGTTCGCCCCCCGCGAGGAATGCCGGTAGTGATTGTGTCGCGATGGAACACACTGCTGCGCAAAGAAGAACAGCGACCAAGACGCGCAGACTAAAAAAAGCGGTTAACGCAGCGGATTTTCTCTTCAAAATTGTATTGGTGGTCCGTGTTCGTCAGCTAGCGGTCGGCAAAAAGCTCAGTTTAAGGACTAGGTCGCGGTGCCGGTGTGGGGCGCGGCGAAGTGGGAGAAGGCAACGGCGTCAGGTGAGATGGCGGAGTCGGCCGCGGTATCGGAGTAGGACGTGGCGACGGTGGAGGTGGCACAGGTGTGAGATGCGGCGGCGGAGCGGGTCGTGACCTGGCAGTTGGATGAGACCTGGGTGTTGGAGTAACTCGCGGCGTGCTGCTCGGGGTTACTGTTACGGTCGCTGTAGCCGTAGGCGTTCCCGTGGGACTTACAGTTGGTGTCGTGGTTGCAGTAGGGCTGGGGCTTGCCGTAGGCGTAGGTGGCGGCCCGGATTGTGCACAGTACGTTCCACCCCTGTTTCCCGGTTCCGGGTAATGAGCGGCGCCACCCCAAATAATCATCTCATCGCCAGTCCAGACTGCTGTGTGAAAATCTCGTGCGGCAGGGGCATCAACTAGGCTAGTGGCCACCCAACTGTCCGTGTCAGGATTGTACCTGCTGCCGGTATTCAAAAAATTGCTACCGCCGGCGTATCCTCCCCAGATGATCATTTCATTACCGGTCCAGACGGCTGCGTGATAGGTTCGGTTACTTGGTACATCAATCGTGCTGGTCGGCACCCAACTATTTGTGCCTGGATTGTATCTTCCTCCGATGTTTGAGGATCGGCTGCCCCAGATGATCATTTCAGTACCGGTCCAGACTGCCGTGTGCGAGTTCCGAGCTGACGGAGCGTTGGCCGTGCTGGTGGCTACCCAGCTATTGGTGCCTGGATTGTATCTTCCGCCAGTGTTCAAATCGTTTAAACCGTCATATCCACCCCAGACGATCATCTCACTTCCAGTCGATATTGCTGTGTGATAGCCGCGTGCAGATGTGGCGTTGCTGGTAGTCGTAGCTGTCCAACTGTTTGTCCCAGGGTTGTATCTGCCACCACTATTCAAGTAGTGTTCGGCACCATCAAAAAAGTATCCGCCCCAGATGACCATTTCACTGCCTATCCACACTGCGGTATGAAATTCTCGGCTTGAGGGCGCGTTGACGGGGCTAGTGGCTGTCCAGCTATCCGAGCTGGGATTGTATCTACTACCGGTGTTTAAAGAACCACTGCCGCTCTCTCCACCCCACACAATCATCTCGTTGCCGGACCAGACCGCTGTATGATAGCCGCGCGCGCTGGGCGCATTCGTCGTAGTGGTAGCGCTCCAATCATCTATGCTAGGGCTGTATCTCCCTCCAGTGTTTATAACAACCAAAGAGTATCCGCCCCAGACGATCATCTCAGTACCGGTCCAGACCGCCGTGTGAGAGTCTCGCGCGGAAGGTGCAATGGCGGTTGGTGTCCAACTATCTGTGCTCGGGTTGTATCTCCCGCCGGTGTTTGACCCAGCATATCCGCCCCACACTATCACTTCACTGCCACTCCACACTGCCGTGTGCCCCCATCTCCCAATCGGCGCATTGGTGATGCTGGTGGCTACCCAACTGTTTGTGCTTGGATTGTATCTCCCACCGGTATTGAAATAATTGCCCGGATCTTCGCCGCCCCAGACGATCATTTGGTTGCCAGTCCACACCGCCTTGTGAGCGTATCGGGGATCGGGCGCGTTCGTCGTGCTAGTGGCTGTCCAGGCATTCGTAGTCGCATTGTATCGTCCACCGGTGTTCAAAGGCACAAAACTACTATCTACTCCACCCCAGACGATCATTTCACTGCCAGTCCATACCGCTGTATGGGCTCCACGGCCAACAGGCGCGTTCGTGGTGGTCGTGGCGGTCCAGGTGTTTGTATTTGGATTGTATTTCGCCCCCGTGTTGACACTTGTTCCATTGCCTCCACCCCAGATGATCATTTCGTTCCCAGTCCATACCGCGGTGTGACCGGACCGGGCGCTAGGGGCGTTGTTGTTGGTAGTGGCTGTCCAGTTGTTAGTACTCGGGTTATATTTACCGCCGGTATTCAGAGCTCCAAAATTGTCGCCGCCCCAAATGATCATCTCATTACCGGTCCATACCGCCGTATGGTACTGCCGCTCACTTGGCGCGTTCGTCGTGGTCACATCTGCCCAACCATCCGTGCTTGGGTTATATCTTCCGCCGGTGTTCAAAAGGTCGCCATCATAACCACCCCAGACGATCATCTCGGTGCCAGTCCAGACCGCCGTGTGCGCATCTCGGCCAGCAGGAGCAGCGATAATGCTTGTTGGCGCCCAAGTGTCGGTCCCGGGAAGATATCTGCTGCCAGAGTTTGACAAGCCAGTCGTGGCGTCCCCGCCCCAGATGATCATTTCAGAGCCGGTCCATACTGCGCTATGATTGAATCGACCCAAAGGCTCGGCGTTGGTAGCTACCCATGTATCGTCGTTGCAGCTTCCACCTAATATTTTTGGCAGCATGTATTGAGGGCCAGGCGTTAATGAAGTTAACACTCGGCTTCCACTACTAGCCAGCCAGTATTCTAATGATTGTTTCGGCCATGATACTATGGCAAGCTTTAGGTGGTCGGATGTTTTATTGAGGATTGCTATTGCATAATAGCGCGTCTCCTCTTCTTGCAACGAGCTAAGTTTCCGTAGCGGCCATTTGCTCTCGTTTCGATTGAACACGCCAGCCAGCTTTTGAATCATTTCACCCCAGTGGCGGCTGCCGAGCTTGACGATGCAAGCCGAGTCGTTCCGTCGTAAGATGAGCTTTCCACCTGTCAATTCTTTGTCCGGCAATCGACCCGCTCGGCCTACCGCTTCGTCGGTATCGCTACTAACGAATTCGACTTCATGGTAGTTACCACTGAAGTGTTTGAGATGATCGACAGTTGGGTTTACCTTTAGATCAGCTTCGGCACGTTGTTTCGAATCACTGTGAATTTTCTGGTCGTAGGCATACCAGCTTGTCAACAACCGTTCAGCTAAGGCCGGCCTGGCCAGACATTCCGCGATGACGTAGGGATCGTTGCCGAGCGCTTCGAAGAGTTCTTGCAATACTTCCGGCTGCCTGGTGTGCTTTGCCATGCGATCCATCTCAGACTGCAACTGCTCGGCCGTTATCGGCCGTTGCCAGTAATCCTCGAGCGCCTGTGATTTGCGCAGGTAATCTGCGACTTTCTTTTCCAACTGCGCTTGCGACATCACTGCGTCGAGCGAGGGCTTGGGGTCAGGACGGTCCTTTGGCCAGATCCGGTGACGCCAGTAAACGTCCTCAATCGCGCGCTGATAAGCGACGCGCTCCGCAAAGGTCAATGTCCGCCGGGACACCTTCGCCGGTCCATCCCCCGTGAGGAATGCCGGTAATGTTCGTGTCGCGATGGAACATGCTGCCGCGCAAAGAACAGCGACCAAGACGCGCGGACTAAAAAAAGCGGATAGCGCGGCGGATTTTCTCTTCAAAATCGTATTGGTATTCCGTGTTCGTCAGTTATCGGTGGCAAAGCTGCATCTAAGGACTAGGTCGCGGTGCCGGTGTGGGGCGTGGCGAAGTGGGAGAAGGCAACGGCGTCAAGTGAGGCGGCGGAGTCGGACGCGGTATCGGAGTAGGACGTGGCGACGGTGGTGGAGGCACAGGTGTGAGATGCGGCGCCGGAGTCGGTCGCGTCCTGGCAGTCGGTCGCGACCTGGGGGTTGGAGTAACTCGCGGTGTCCCGTTTGGGGTTCCTGTCGCTGTTGGAGTAGAAGTTACAGTGGGTGTTGCACTGGGCGTCACAGTAGCGCTGGGACTCCCCGTAGGTGTAGCTGTAGCACTAGGCGTCGGAGTTGGCGGTGGACCAGATTGCGCGCAATATCTGCCGCCTGTATTGAGATCGCTACTGTTATTACCGCCGCCCCATACGATCATCTCACTATCGGTCCAGATCGCCGTATGATAAGTCCGTGCGGAGGGCACGTTGACGATGGAAGTAACCGCCCAGTTATTTGAGCTAGGATTATATCTCCCGCCTGTGTTTAAATAGTTCGAAACGTCCACCCCTCCCCAAACGATCATTTCACTGTCGGTCCATACCGCAGTGTGTCCCTCTCGGACGCTCGGCGCGTTCGCGTTACTGGTTGCCGTCCAAGTATCTGCAAGGACATTGTATCTGCCGCCGGTATTGATATAAGTGATGTCATTAAGCCCACCCCAGACAATCATTTCGCTGCCAGTCCAGACCGCGGTATGAACTTCTCGGCCGCTCGGCGCGTTGCTAGTGCTAGTGGCTGTCCAACTATTCATAGTCGGATTGTATTTGCCGCCAGTGTTCACATCGGCCTTACCGTCATACCCGCCCCAGACAATCATCTCGCTGCCGGTCCACACTGCAGTGAGAAACCCCCGAGCAGACGGTGCGTTAACGGTGCTAGTGGAAATCCAGTTGTCTGTTGTGGCATCGTATTTGCCGCCGGTGTTTAACAAGATCTGACTGTCACCTTGTCCGCCCCAGACGATCATCTCGGACCCGCTCCAAATGGCTACGTGGAACGCTCGACCGGCCGGCGCGTTGCTAGTGCGTGTAGCCGTCCACGTGTCCGTGATCGGACTATATCTGCCGCCGGAGTTCAGATGATTTGCGCCATTAAATCCGCCCCACACGATCATTTCGCTGCCAGTCCACACTGCTGTGTGGCCGGATCGGCCACTGGGTGCGTTGCTGGTGCTGGTAGCAGTCCATGTGTCGGTGCTCGGATCGTACCTGCCGCCGGTGTTCGTTCCGGAGCCACCCCACACGATCATTTCGCTGCCAGTCCACACTGCCGTATGGCTGATTCGCGGAGAAGGGGCGTTGGTGATGCTGGTAGCTGTCCAAGTGTCATCAACGCATATGCCCTCCGCACTGGATGCTGTCGCGAATCGCGGAAGAGTATAGCCAGCGAAAGATTTTGCATCTGGTTGGGCAATATCAAACAGCTCTTTAAATTTGCCGTTTGCGGGCTGTGAACCTTCGAGGGATTGAGTCAGCTTTTCTGCTAGCACTGGCTTGGCCAGACACTCGGCGATGATGAACGGATCGTTGCTGAGCGCGTCAAAGAGTTCTTGCAGCACCTCCGGCTGCCTGGTGTGCTTTGCCATGCGATCCATTTCGGCCTGTAACTGCTCTGCGGGAATCGGCCGTTGCCAGCAATCCTCCAAAGCTTGTGATTTGCGCAGGTAATCTGCGACTTTCTTTTTCAGCTGTTCCTGAGACATCACCGCATCGAGCGGTGGCTTGGGATCGGGACGCTCCTTTGGCCAGATGCGGTGACGCCAGTAAACGTCTTCAATGGCGCGTTGGTAGGCAACGCGCTCTGCAAACGTCAGCGTTCTCGTGGAAACCTTCGTTGGCGTTTCGGAACGCCAGAACGCCGGTAGCGTTCCTGTCACTATCAGACAGGCGGCTGCGCAGAGAA
>Ga0210120_1000325_pt1 | contig 11322 bp, 11 predicted proteins | sample Goodyear_PhragA__FD_184868 | JGI IMG/M metagenome (GOLD analysis project Ga0210120, IMG submission 184868) | Wetland microbial communities from San Francisco Bay, California, USA, that impact long-term carbon sequestration - Goodyear_PhragA_D2... | ecosystem: Environmental > Aquatic > Marine >... | reverse complement strand
CGCCGGCCGCTCTCGCGGCGCGCCCACGCTAGGTGGCCGAGACGCGCAGGTGGCGCGTCAGGTGTGACTTTTCTGCACAGACATTCGGCTGAAACTGGACGCGCGCCCTACCCCGCCTCGGAGTAGGCGGGCTCGGTGGCGCCGTGGGGCTCCTCGCCGGCGGCGGCTTCGGCCATCGCGGCCGGGTCGGGGGCCGGGACGGAGCGCAGGACGAAGATCGCGATCGCCAGGGCGGCGCCGACCAGGCCGGCCGCCACCAGGTAGGCGAGGTGGAAGCCGGAGTTGAGCGCCGCGGAGACCGGGGCGCCGGCGTCTTCCATCGAGCTCGTCCGCTCGGCCGCCAGCGTCGCCAGCACGGCGAGGCCGATCGCGCCGCCGACCTGGGCGCTGGTGTTGACGATGCCGGAGGCGAGGCCGGCGTCCTGCGGCGTCGCGCCGGACATCGCCAGCGTCATCAGCGAGGAGAAGGAGATGCCGATCCCGACGCCCATCAGCAGCAGCGGCGGCAGCAGGTCCGGCACATAGGAGCCGTCGACCGGCGTGCGGGCGAACAGCAGCAGCGCGGCCGCGGTCAGGGCCATCCCCGGGATCAGCACGTTGCGCGGGCCGAAGCGCATGATCAGCCGCTCGGAGAAGCCGAGCGAGAGCGACCCCATGACGAGCGTCGTCGGCAGGAAGGCGAGCCCGACCTCGAGCGGGTTGTAGCCGAGGATCTGCTGCAGGTACAGCGCCCCGAGGAAGAAGGTCGCGAACATCCCGGCGACGAGCAGCATCTGCAGCGCGTTGGCGCCGGAGACGTTGCGCGAGCGGAACAGCCGCAGCGGCATCAGCGGGTTGGCGATCCGCCCCTGGCGCAGGACGAAGGCCGCGCCGAGCGCCAGCGAGATCGCCCCGAGGACCAGCGTCTGCGCCGAGCCCCAGCCGTTTTCGGAGACCTCGAGGATCGTGTAGACGCCGAGCATCAGGCCGCCGGTGATCAGCGCCGCCCCGAGCACGTCGGCGCCCTCGCCGAAGCCGATGCCCGGGCGGTCGGGGATCAGCCGCCGGGTCGCCGCGACGGTCGCGACGCCGATCGGCAGGTTGATGAAGAAGATCCAGTGCCAGGCGATCGCCTCCGTCAGCACGCCGCCGACCAGCAGGCCGATCGAGCCGCCGGCCGAGGCGACGAAGGCGTAGACGCCGAGCGCCTTCGCCTGCTCGCGCGGCTCGGGGAACATCGTCACGATCATCCCCAGGATCACCGCCGAGGTGAGCGCGCCGCCGATCCCCTGGACGAAGCGGGCGCCGATCAGCATCCCCTGGGTCTGCGAGAGGCCGCAGAGCAGCGAGGCAGCGGTGAAGACGACGAGCCCGGCGAGGAAGACGCGCCGCTGGCCGAGCAGGTCGCCGAGCCGCCCGGCGAGCAGCAGCAGGCCGCCGAAGGGAACGAGGTAGGCATTGACCACCCAGGCCAGGTTGCTCTGCGAGAAGCCGAGGCTGTCCTGGATCGAGGGCAGCGCGACGTTGACGATCGTGACGTCGAGGACGATCATCAGCATTCCTGAGCAGAGGACGTAGAGCGCGATCCATCGGCTGCGATCCTGGGACTGCGAGGGGTTCACGGCAGCTCCTTCCAGCGGAAGTCGGGGTTGTGGCGGACCGTCGGGTCCAAGCGATGAGACCGGAGCCGATCCCGAAACTCATCGGTGTCGAGGCTCTTCGAAGGCGAGACGGCGCGCAGCGAGCCGCCGGCCAGGGGAAGTCTAGCCGGGCCGGCGGGCCGCCCCGCCGGCCCGCACGGACCTCAGCTCATTCGGCCGCCGGCCCGAGAATCGCGGCGACGCCCTGCATGCCCCGTTCGTTGGGGTGGACGGGCGCCGCCGGGTTGGTCGGGATCAACGGCTCGACCCAGCGCGTCGACGAGCTCTTGCAGGCGTCGTGGCCGATGCCGGCGTTGTACCAGTTGACCAGCGTGGCGCCGTTGGCGGCGGCCTGCGTGGCGAGCATCGAGTTCAGTTCCTTCTCCTTCGCGCGCAGGTAGGGAACGTCGCCGAAGCCGAGCGGCATCTGCGGCCAGCAGCCGTAGCCGGTCTCCGGCAGGATCGCCGCGTAGTTGACGACGAGCACTCTGGCGCTCGGCGAGCGGGCGTGGATGCCCTGCAGCACAGCCGCCACCTTCGGCGCGGTCGCGGCGATCCGTTCGGCGATCTGGTCGTGGCCGCCGGAGTCGTACTTGTCCTTGCACGGCGTGCTGAACGGGTTCAGCGTGACGCAGCTTTCGATGATTTCCGAGAAGCCGATGTCGTTGCCGCCGATCGTCAGCGAGACGCGCGTCGTTTCGCCGCTGAGCGATTCGAACTGCGGCGGCACGGAGCCGAGCGAGGTGGACTGCGATTCGGTCATGTCGTCGGTCGTCGCCCCGCTGCAGGTGGCGTCTTTCAGCGGCAGGCCGATCGTCGGCGCCGCCAGGTGGGCGTAGTTGTGGTCGGACTTGAGGCAGCCGAGCGGCGCGATCTGGTTGGGGATCAGCGGGCCGGCCGCGTAGGAGTCGCCGAGCGCGACGTAGTTCGCCGCGCGGGCAGCGCCTGCGAGGGCGGCAAGCGACGCGAGCGTCGCGAGCACGAGCAGCGCGAGGCGCCACAAGCGCCGTGGGCTGGACTGGATCGACTGGTGCATATCTCTCTCCTCTCGGTTGAGATTTGGGCGAGCGGAAGAGTCGAGCAGCGGCTCGCCCCTACCCGTCAGTTAACTAAGTTAAGCTCGATCAGTCGAGAGCGTCCACTGACGTGGACGTTTGGGCTAGTGGGAGCCGCGGCGGCCGAAGCTGTGGCCGGGCGGCGCCACCTCGGCGATCTGCGGGCGATGCAGCTCGGCGAGCTCGGAGACGAGGACGTTGATCGTGCCCTCGCGGCGCTCGAGCCGGCCCCTGGCGCGGAGCAGGGGCGCGGCGCGGACGTCGGCCCGCCGGCGGTCGTAGACCGGCGGCGGCACGATCAGGTTGACCGTGCCGCGCTCGTCTTCGAGCAGCATGAAGACGACCCCCCTGGCGGTCTCGGGCCGCTGGCGGGCGACGACCATGCCCGCCACCTCGACCGTCGCCCCGTCCTCGATCCGCTCGAGGTCGCTGCTGCGCATGAGCTCCTCGCCGAGCTCGGGGCGCATCAGCCCCATCGGGTGCTCGCCCAGGGTCATCCCGGTCATCCGGTAGTCGGCGATCGCCTCCCCCCACTCGCCCAGCGGCGCCAGCCCCGGCGCGGGCGCCGCCTCCAGCGGCAGCGCCATCTGCGCCCCGTCCCGCGAGCGGCGCGCCGTCCCCACCGTCCCCACCTCCCAAAGCGCCCGCCTCCTGTCGGCGCCGTAGAGCTTTTGCTCGCTATCCGGTGAAAACCTCGACGGCGCTCGGTTGGGGGGCTCGCCGACGATGGAATCGAGGGCGCCGGCCCAGGCGAGGCGCTCGAGGCCGTCGCGGCCGGCGCCCGAGCGCGAGGCGAGGTCGGCGACCCCGCGGTAGGCCCCGCCCCGCTCGCGCTCGGCGACCAGCGCCTCCATCTCCTCCTCCCGCGCCCCCTTCACGTACCCCAGCCCGACCCGCACCTCCGGGGCCGATGGGCCGATTTCCCACCTATATCGTGGGTTTTCGGCCCGTCGGCGGGGTGTTTCGACGTGGCAGAGGAGGCGGCTGCGGTTGACGTCGGGTGGGGCGAGGCGGACGCCGCGGCGCTGGGCCTCGTGGGCGAGCGCGTCGGGCGGGTAGAAGCCCATCGGCTGCTCGTTGAGCAGCGCGCAGAGGAACTCCGGCGGGTAGTGGATGCGCAGCCAGGCCGACTGGTAGGCGAGCAGGCCGAAGGCGGCCGAGTGCGCCTTGGGGAAGCCGAAGCCGGAGAAGCCCTGGATCTGCCGCCAGACGCGCTCGGCCGTCTCCAGCGGCACCCGCCTGCTGACCGCGCCGACGAGGAAGCGGTCGTGGTGCTCGGCGATCGCCGCCTCGGAGCGCTTGCGGCTCATCGCCCGGCGCAGCCCCTCGGCCTCGGCCGAGCTGAATCCGGCCAGCGCCATCGCCACCTCGATCACCTGCTCCTGGTAGACGATCGTGCCCAGCGTCTCGCGCAGCACCGGCTCGAGCAGCGGGTGCTCGTAGGGGATCTCGAACCCGGGCTCCTCGCGCAGCCGCCGGCGCCGCTCTATATATGGGTGGACGGCGCCGCCCTGGATCGGGCCGGGCCGCACCAGCGCCACCTGCACGGTCAGGTCGTCGAGCGTGCGCGGCCGCGTGCGCGGCAGCATCTGCATCTGGGCGCGGCTCTCGATCTGGAAGACGCCGGTCGTCTCCGCGGCGCGGATCGATTCGAAGGTCTCGGCGTCGTCGAAGGCGATCCGCGAGAGGTCGACCCGCTCGCCGCGCGTGCGGCCGATCTCCTCGACGCAGCGCTCGACCGCGGAGAGCATCCCCAGCCCCAGCAGGTCGATCTTGAGGAAGCCGGCGTCGGCGCAGGAGTCCTTGTCCCACTGGACGATCTGCCGCCCCTGCATCGCCGCCGGCACGACCGGGCAGACGTCGAGCAGCGGCCGGGTCGAGATCACCATCCCGCCCGGGTGCTGGGAGGCGTGGCGGGGCAGCCCCATCGCCTCGGCGACCAGCCACATCAGCACCCGCCAGCCGCGCGAGGTGGCGCGCTCGCGGCCGATCGCGGCGACGACGTCGCGCTCGATCTCGCCGCTGCGCTCGTGGAAGCCGACGGTCTTCGCCACCCGCTCGATCTCCGCCGGCGGCAGCGCCAGCGCCTTGCCGAGGTCGCGCACGGCGCCGCGCGGGCGGTAGGTGGGGAAGGCGGCGACGAGGGCCGAGCGGTCGGCGCCGTAGCGCTCGTGCACGCGCGGGATCAGCGTCTCGCGGATGTCGCGCGGGAAGTCGAGGTCGATGTCGGGCATCGCCGTCGCCTCGTCGTTGAGGAAGCGGCCGGCGAAGAGCCCGTTCTCGACCGGGTCGATGTGCGAGAGGCCGGTCAGGTAGCAGACGATCGAGCTGACGCTGGAGCCGCGGCCGCGGCCGGGGGGCAGGACCGAGCGCGCCGACTGCGGGCCGCGCACCTCGCGCGCCACCTCGCGGGCGAGCTCGAGCAGGTCGCGGTGCAGGAGGAAGAAGCCGGCGAGGCCGAGCTTGCCGATCGTCGCCAGCTCGGCCTCCAGACGGCTCGCGGCTTCGCCGCGGCGCGCGGCCTTGGCGCCGCCGTAGCGCTCGTCGAGGCGCACCCGGCAGACCGCGGCGAGCTCGCGGTCGGCGCCCGGGTCCTCGGAGCCCGGGTAGCGGTAGCCGAGCTCGGCCGTGAGGTCGAAGTGGAGGCGCTCGGCGAGCCGCAGGGTCTCGGCGACCGCCGCCGGGTGCTCGGCGAAGCGCTTCGCCATCGCCGCCGGCGAGGCGAGGGCCGAGGACGAGTTGCCGCGCCGCCGCGGCTCGCTCGCCTCCAGCGTCGTCCCCAGGCGGATCGCGACGAAGGCGTCCTGCAAACGGGCGCGGCGGCGGGAGTGCGAGTGGACGTTCCCGGTCGCCACACAGGGGACGCCGAGCCGCTCGGCGAGCCCGGCGAGCCAGCGGTTGCGGGCCCGGTCGCGCCGCCAGTAGGGCCGCTGCAGCTCGACCCGGAAGCGCTCACGGCCGAAGATCCCCAACAGGCGATTGGCGACTGCTGCCGCCGCCGGAGGATCGACCCGCTCCCAGATCCCGGCCACCGCACCGTCCCGGGCACAGCCCGATAGGCACACCAACCCCTCAGCATGTCTTTCAAGCTCCTCCCAAGACACGGCCGGCTGCCCGGCAACCCGCGCCGTGTTGTCGCGGGTGTGGGAATGAGCTTTGGTCAACAGCCGGCAGAGGTTCCGGTATCCGACTGCGCTCTCGATCAATAGCGTCAGGTGAACATGTCCTCCCGCGGGTGGCGCGGGGTAGGGGTCCTCGCCCGCAGCCCGCGAGGACGAGGAGCCCCTACCCCGCGACAGGACCCGCGGGCCGACAACCACGGTCACCTCACTCCCGGTGATTGCGTTCACGCCGAACCCTCTGCACGCGTGAGCGAACTCGATCGACCCCCAGACCCCGTCGTGGTCGGTGAGGGCGAAGGCCGGGTAGCCGGCCTCGGCCGCCGCCGCGGCCAGCTCGGCCGGCGTCGAGGCGCCGTCGAGGAAGGAGAAGGCCGAGTGGGCGTGCAGCTCTATGTATGGGGCGCTCATCTATGGGGCGCTCATCGCGAGGATCTCAGGCGCGCTGCCGGTGCCAGCGCCCCCTGCTGTCGCGGAAGACGACCGCGTCGCTGCCGTCGAGCAGGGCGAGCTCGAAGTAGTGGCGCCACAGCCGCCGCAGCGTCCACCAGCGGTCCTCGACCAGCCACTCCTCGCGCACCGCGACGACCTCGACCCCGTCGACCGTCAGCGGCACCCCCTCGCCGTCGACCTCGACCGCCGCCCGCCGCGGCGCGTAGAGCCGCCTGATCCCCGGCGTCATCGAGCCCGTTCCACTTTTGTGCAGTTGCCGCCGCAGAAAATTGACCTGCGTGACACACACGCGCGTCGCCGCTTCCTAGCGTCGGTGGCATGCCCAGGCCACCTAGGATTGGCGAGCCCCTTCCTCGAGCCGAGGACGCATGGTGCACACACGCCAAGTTGACCGATTGGGTTCTTGGCGAAAAGGGCCACGCTGATGAATGGAGGCATGTCTTTCGTGTCGGGACAGCAGATGCCGATCTCGTCTGGAGTGCCATCGCCAAAGCCGTACTGGGTGCTTCGATCGTCGGGGGGCAGGGAGAAGGACCAACGACCAGCTACGGCGTTCTCATCAACCTGACGATCAACGACCGCTCGGCGCCCGTTCTCACTGCATGGCACTACGCAGACGAAGATGCGGCGCCGCGATTGGTCACCGCCTATCCCAAGCCCTACACTCGGAGGAATGGCGACTATGGATGATCTGGCAATCGGCGATGTCGTCGAACTCACCGAGGCCACCGACCATGCTCCCGTCGGGGCGCAAGGCGGGGTTACCGATCTGCTTGACGACGGGAACGTCATAGTCGAGGTCACGACCCTTCCCCTGGAGCCGATCCTCGAGCGGATCGTCTTCGTCCGGCCGGAAAAGCTACGCATCATCGAGCAAGCACACACCTGAACACCCAAAATCGCCGATCGCGGCGGCGCCGTCATCGGGACGGCACCGGGTACGGCGTCAGCAGGTCGCGGCGCTCGGGAACGCGGGAGTCGGCGTCGACCGGCAGCACCCTGAGCAGCGACTCGGCGCCCTGGGCGTCGCGCACCTCGCGCAGGGCGGCGCCGAGGCGGTGGCGGCGCGAGTCCTCACCCGGCCGGGTGAGCTCGAGCTGCTCGGCGGCGGGCGGGCCGAGGCCGACGGCGCGCAGCGAGAGCGAGACGGCGGGCGCCGGCAGCTCCTCCAGCCGCGGCAGGAGCACGGCGCGCAGGGCCCGGGCCGACGAGGTGGGCCGGCCGAGGCCCTGCGCGACGCTCCAGCTGCCGCCGTCGCCGAGAACGGCGCCGAGGCGAAGCCCCAGCAACGTCCGCCCCTTGCGCCGCGGCGCGGCGAGCAGCCGGTCGACCAGCAGCTCCAGCGCCCGTTCGAGCCGGCTGCCGGCCGTCCCCTCGGGAAGCTCGATCTCCTCCGCCAGCTCCTCCCAGGCGCCGTGGACGCCGAGCACGAGCAGCTCCTCTTCGGCCCGCGCGATCCGCAGCGCCCGCAGGCCCGGCCGCCCGAAGCGGTCGGCGACGTGCGCCGGCGAGAGCCGCGCAAGCTCCCCCAGCGTGCCAACCCCCAGCCGCTCCAGCGTCGCGACCAGGCCGGCGGCCTCGCGCTCCGGCAACCCGAGGCGGTCCTGCAGCGCTGCAACGGGAAGGTCGGAGACGAGGGCGCGCACGAACACATGTTCGTATAGAAGGCCGGCGAGTTCAAGCTACGAAAAGTTCCGCCCAGCGGTTCCCAGCCTCAGTTTGCGAACCGCTTTGTTTACGCTAAATTAGTTGCGCTAATCGTGTGTATGTGAGAGGGTCGGCGCCGATGGTCGCTCACATCGCGGGGATACCGGTGGAGGAGACGGCGCTCGGCCTGGCGCCGGCGGCGTTCGCCGCCGCGGGACTGGCCGGAGCGCGACTGCGGCGCCTCGCCCGCCGGCGCGGCCGGCCGCAACCGGCGTTCCGCCGTAGAGGTTTGAGTCGCTATCCGGCAAAAAGCTCTACGGCGGAGGGGGGCCGCGCGTGACCGTCGCCGCCAAACACCCGTCTCGCGCCCCGGTCCGCCTGCGACACCGGCGCAGCGCCCGCCGGCTCAGCAAAGGCCAGCTCGCCGAGCTGCGCCAGGCGCTGAGCAGGGCGCAGAGGATCGGCGACGACCGCGGCTACCAGTACTGGGCCGGCGTCCACGGCCTGCCGCTGCCGACCTACTGCCGGCACGGCAGCCCGCTGTTCCTGCCCTGGCACCGCGCCTACCTCTACTTCCTCGAGAAGGCGCTGCAGGACCAGGTCCCGGGCGTGACCCTGCCCTGGTGGGACTGGCGCGACCACAGCGAAGCGCTGCCCGCCGCCTACGCCCGCGCCCGCACCCCCGGCAACAAAGCCAACCCGCTCCACTCCTCGCCGATCCAGCCGAGCGGCAGGCGCCTGCCGAACGAGAAACGGACCTGGCGCGAACCAGGCGACCCGAGCTGGCTGCCGAGCGCCGCGGAAGTCGACCAGGTGCGGGCGAACCGCGACTTCTTCACCTTCCAGAGCCAGCTCGAGAGCCTGCACAACGGCGTCCACGGCTTCGTCGGCGGGACGATGGCGATCGTCGCCACCTCCGCCTACGACCCGATCTTCTGGGCCCACCACTGCATGATCGACCGCGTCTGGTACCTCTGGCAGCTCGACCACCCGGGCGCCCGCCTGCCGGACGCCTACCTCGACCTGGCGCTGCCGCCGTTCGAGATGACCGTGCGCCAGACGCTCGACGTCACCGCGCTCGGCTACGACTACGCGGCGGGCACCGCCGCCGTCCCGGGGCCCGGCAATGGTTGAGCGCTTCCGCAGCAAGGCGCTGGAGCTGCCCGACCCCGAGCACCGCTTCGACCGGGTCGACCTCGCCTTCTACGGCGTCGACCACTCCAGCGCCACCTACGAGGCGCGGGTCTTCATCGGCGCCCCGCGCGGCCTGGAGCGCGGCGCCGGCGCCGACCATCCTGCCTATGCCGGCTCCTTCTACGTCTTCGGCCACGACCGCTGCTACGGCGAGGAGGGGCACTGCATGGTGCCCGAGGGCCGCGATCCGTTCGACCTCCGCCTCCCCCACCATCTCGAGCCCGAGCCCGAGGTCGTCACCGTGACCGAGGCGGTGCGGCGCCTCGCCGAAGGCGGCAAGCGCAAGGCGCCGGTCGACGTGCTCGCCTGCGGCCCCGACGGCGCCCCCGTGAAGGCCCTGGGCTTCGACGAGCTGCGGCTCCTCACCTACCGCTGAGCCGTGCCCGCCGTCGCCCGGAGCCCCGAACCGATCCTCGACCCGCCGGCGGAGACCCTGGCCGAGCTGAAGAAGCTGCGCGGCGGGCTCGACGCAGACCTTCCCGACAGGCTGCTCGACCGCAACCTGCTCGTCGCCACCTGGAACGTCCGCGCCTTCGGCGACATGTCCGACAGCTGGAAGCGCAGCGAGAAGGACAGCCCGAAGCGCAACCGCTCGGACGCACTGGCGATCGCCGAGATCATCTCGCGCTTCGACGTCGTCGCCGTGCAGGAGGCGAAGGCGAACCTGAAGGCGCTGCGCAACGTGATCAAAGCGCTCGGTCCCGACTGGGGGCTGATCCTCACCGACGTCAACCCGCCGCCGGCCGGCAACGGCGAGCGGCTCGCCTTCCTCTTCGACACGCGCCGCGTGCGGCCGTCGGGCCTGGCGGCCGAGCTGGTGATCCCGGAAGACCGGCTGAAGGGGAAGGAAGGCCCGCTGCACGAACAGTTCGTCCGCACCCCCTACGCGGTCAGCTTCATCGGCGCCGGGCAGACCTTCATCCTCGTCACCCTGCACGTCAAGTACGGCAACGACGCCGCCGACCGCACGGAAGAGCTCGAAGGGATCGCCCAGTGGCTCGCCGAATGGGCGAAGCGGACCGAGGACTACAACCAGAACCTGATCTGCCTCGGCGACTTCAACATCGACGAGCGCAAGGGCGACCCGAACTACGAAGCCTTCGTCAAGACCGGCCTGACGCCGCCCGAGGAGCTGGAGGGGCTGACCCGCACGGTCTCCGATCAGCCCGGCAAGCCGCACTACTACGACCAGATCGCCTGGTTCACCAGCGGCGGCAAGCGGCGCCTGACGCTCGACTTCGAGCCGGGGGCGGGCCACGCCGGCCGCTTCGAGTGGAACAAGTACCTGCTGACCAAGGACGAGATGCCCGCCCTGCAGGCCTCCTGGCACATCTCCGACCACTACCCGGTCTGGGTCGAGTTCGGGACGTAGGCCGGCCTACGAAAGCGTGCCGGCCAGCTCGTCCTCGAGCGCCGGCAGCCGCTCCGCCTCGCCCGCGACGGCGCGCTTGCCGACCAGGGCGAGCAGGCCCGCCGCCGGCACCCAGCCGCAGCCGAGCCGCTCGGCGAGGGCGGCGGCCATCGCGTCGTGCCGCTGAACGCCCTCCGGCCCGGCGGCGAGGATCTCGACCGTCAGCAGCCGCGCCGAGGGCGGGTCGGCGGCGAAGATCGCCAGCGCCATGCGCAGAGTCGCCCGCGCCTTCCCCGCGTCGTCCTCCCGTTCGGTCCCCCGGTCCACCGCCTCCAGCAACCGCCCCAGCAGCTCCTCGTGCGCCGCCAGCATGCACTCGCGCTTGCCCTCGAACTGCTTGTAGAAGGTGAGTGAGGAGACCCCGGCGCGCTTCGCCACACCCGCCACCGTCGCCTCCGCGTATCCCACCTCCGCGCACTCCTCCGCCATCGCCGCGACCAGCCGTTCGCGCTGGTTGCGGGCGACGAGGTCGGCGGGGATCCCGTGCGAGCCGGGCGGCAGCCGCCGAGTCCCTTTCTCCGCCATGGGAAGAACGGTACGCGGACCCCCTACCCCCGCACCTTGCAGTTGCGCGTCAGGGTCGAGACGATGCTCGGCGCGCCGACGAAGTCGAACGTCGCCCGCGCCAGCGGGTAAAGGGCCCCGGGGAAGCCCTTGAGCGCCGGGCAGCCGGCGGAGAGGTAGCTGTGGCGCTGGCCGCGCCAGCGGTAGGCGCGGTGCAGCTTCAGGGTCAGGCCGGTGACGACGGCGACGCTGGAGGTGACGTTCGGCAGGGTCGCGGTGAGCACGGTGCCGAAGCGGCCCTTGGCGCGGGAGACCACCAG
>Ga0210120_1000324_pt1 | contig 11349 bp, 7 predicted proteins | sample Goodyear_PhragA__FD_184868 | JGI IMG/M metagenome (GOLD analysis project Ga0210120, IMG submission 184868) | Wetland microbial communities from San Francisco Bay, California, USA, that impact long-term carbon sequestration - Goodyear_PhragA_D2... | ecosystem: Environmental > Aquatic > Marine >... | reverse complement strand
TTCACCGTCCTCCAGCGCAATCAATCTCATCGACGGAACTGAAGCACTCTCCAAGCCAGGCGAAATACGACAGGTGAGACTTTGATTAGTCATTCGTTAGGCCAGGAATTGGGCCGTAGCCGACAAAGACCGGGCTGATCTTGGCGTCACCGCTTTTGGGCGGTGGCGGCATTTTAAAATCGAAAACGCTGACGCCCCAGCGTTGTTTGCCGTCGTAGGTGCGGCCGTCGCTTGAGCCGATCATGACGCGCTTGTTCGTCCGTTTCTCGCGGCCGAGATAAATCATGGTGTGCGTGATCGGCGGGTCGCGATCGATGTTGTAGGTGCCGCGCCAGAAGAGCAGGTCGCCGGGCTTCAGATCATCAAGTTCGAATGAATCCTCCTTGCGGCTCAGCACTGCATTGAAATCTCCCGCTTTGCGCACCCAGACGTATTGCTGACTCGAATCGCGCGGCACGTCGCGAAAACCATTTTGCTGAAGCACATAATAAACGAAACCTGAGCAATCCATGCCATCGTTTTTCGGATTGGCAGAGCCGTACGTATAGCCCAGGTTTTGTTTTGCCAGCGCGAGGCTGGCGTCCAGGATTTGGCGAACCTTGGCCGGATATTTGTCGTAACCAACGATTTCATCCGACGAGAGACTAACGTTAGGCCAGGCCTTTTTCCCGGAAGCAGATCGTTCAGAAGAACGCGCGGGCGTTTCAGTGGGAGTTGGTGATCGACTTTCTTCGGATGAAGGGCTTGGCGATGGAGTCGCTTTTTTCCGCCTTGATTTATGTTTGCGTGATTCGCTCGGAGATGGCGTCGGAGAGACCTTCTTATGTTTTGGCGACGGGGTCGGCGTCGGCTTGCTCGATGAGCGCTTTCGATGTTTGCGAGTCGGTGTGGGCGACGGATCGAAAACTTTTTTGATCTTTGTGCCTAACGATTCCTCGGCTGGAATCGCGACATCGATTGCTCCAACTAGTATCGCGAAAATTAAAAACCATTTCGTCATCAGAACCAATGCTCTCGAGGTTGTAGTGTCCGCTGTCCTCAGCGGAGAATCGAGCGCGCGAACAGAGTTGGATGCGCTGAGACAGCGCACGCTACAGCAGCTGATCACGAGTCACTGCGCGAGCTCCTGGAGAACTGCTTTGTTCAGACGAATGCCGCCTTCGAAATTTTCGAGAGGAAAATTCTCATTCGGCGAATGGGCGCGGCAATCGGGCAACGCCAAACCCAGCAGCAACGTTTCAATCCCAAGAATTTCCCGGAACTGTGACACAATCGGGATGCTGCCGCCTTCACGGATGAGCGCCGGCTCGCCGTTGAAAGCTTTGCGCAAGGCGCGTTGAGCGGCGTCACCCAGCGCAGAGTGCGGGTCGGTCAGATACCACGGACCACTGTGGCCTCTGGTAACTTCCAGCGTCACACCTTTGGGCAGATTTTTTTTCAAATGCGTTTCCGCCAGGTCCAGAATTTCATCGCCTCCCTGGTCCGGAACGAGACGAAACGTCAGTTTCGCAAAAGCGTGACTGGGGATCACGGTTTTGGTCCCCTGCCCCTGATAACCGCCGCCGATTCCGTTGATCTCGGCAGTCGGTCGCGCCCAGATGCGTTCCACCGAATTGTAGCCGGCTTCGCCGAAAAGTTCCGGCACGCCTGTTTCCTCTCGAATCAATTTGTCGCCATCGACCGGAAGTTTACGCCACGCTTCTCTCTCCCAATCTTCGAGCGGCTTGACGCGATCGTAGAAACCCGCAATCGCCACGCGACCTTCGCGATCGTGAAGCGTGGCCAGCAATTGCGCCAGTGCCGTGATCGGATTTGCAACCGCCCCGCCGAAAACACCGGAGTGCAGATCCATTTTCGGACCAGTCAGTTTCACCTCGAGAGCGGTTACGCCGCGCAATCCATAACTTAGGGTTGGCACACCGCGCGCGATCATCCCGGTATCGGAAACGACCCCTACATCACACTTCAAAGCGTCGCGATTTTTGCTAAGAAAAGGACCGAGGCTGCCACTGCCGATTTCCTCCTCGCCTTCAATTACCAGGTGCAAATTTACCGGAAGTTCACGGTGCTCCTCGATCGTTTCCTGAATTCCCAGGATGTGTGCAAGGATCTGGCCCTTGTTATCGGTCGCGCCGCGTGCAAAGACATAGCCGTTTTTCAAGACCGGCTCGAATGGCGGCGAATCCCAAAGCTCCAATGGATCCGGTGGCTGCACATCGTAATGGCCATAGATCAAAACTGTCTTGCGTCCCGGCCGATGCTCATTCCGAGCCCAGACGATAGGGTGACGTTTCGTGGCTACGAGCTGCGTTTGCAGACCCATGCTCTTGAGCTTGTTCACCAGCCAGTCTGCGCATTTTACCAATTTGTCCGTGTACTGGTCGTCCGTGGAAACACTCGGAAACCGCAGGAACGAATAATATTCTTCGAGATACTTGTCGCGCATGGTCAGAAGCTAATCGGTTTTCGCCGTTTGCCTACGATTTCCGGCGAAACCCAATGCGCGAAACATACAGGACTGACGCAAGGACAAGCACGATCCCGGTTATCGCGAATTCACGAACCGTGGCGTGAGCAAGAATCCAGATAATGGCGACAATCGCCAGCGCAGGTACAATTTTCATCCCGGGGAAATTGAAGGGCTGGCCGTCCGAGCGCACATCGCGTTGCACCAATACCCAGCAGGCGGCGCAACAGAGCAGATACATTATCAGCACGGCAACGTTCGAAAGCACCGCCAGCCGTTCGAATGTGCCGCTGATTGAGAGCGCAAAGGCGATTGCCGCGTATGTAATGATTGCCACGTCCGGCGATCGATAGCGTGGATGAACGTGAGCGAAGAATTGCGGCAATGCGCCATCACGGCCAAACGCGAAGATCATTCGCGGCGAACTCAGGATGTCGCTAGTGACAAATCCAAATGCGGAGATACTGGCTCCGGCGAGAAGGATCATACGCCCCACATTGCCAAGAAACTGCGCTGCCGATTCGGCAAGTGGCGAGTCGGGATGATTCCCCAGATTGGAGCCAAGCGTTCCCTGGGCAACGACTTGAATCATTAGGTAAATGATCGTCGTCAGAACGAGCGCGAGATATGCCGAGCGAGGAACGGTGCGAGCCGGATTCTTCACTTCACCGCTGGGAATCAAAGCCACCTCGATTCCAACGAAGGCGAAAATCAAAAGGATCACAGCATCGCCTAACGACTTGCTGCCGGGCCATCCGGTCCAGGCAAGATTTGGCGGGTGAATAAAAAATATTCCGACGCAAACGAACAGCAGCAGCGGCAGAAGCTTCGCAACTGTGATCACAGTTACCGCACCCGCACCCTCCCGCACTCCGCGGATATTGATTGACACGAGCACGGCATAGACGGCGAACATCACGATGATGCGCACCATCGGACCGCCGAGAAAGGGGACGACGAGCGCAACGGAGTTTGCAAACACATTTACGACGCCAGCCACCGCGCCGAGTGCCGTTAGAAAATAGAGCATGCCCGCGAGAAATCCCACATAACGGCCAAACGCCACTTCGACATAGGCATAAAGACCGCCCGTCAGCGAGACGCGGCTGCCGGCGATCGCGAAACAAGTCACGAACAACACCATCGCAATCGCACAACAAACAAACGCGATGGGTGCTGCAGGCCCCAGTCCCTTTGCCACTGCCGCCGGGATTACGAAAATTCCTGCACCGATTGTCGAACTGACAATGTTCGCAGTGAGCGCCGGAAGCCCGATGCCGCGAACAAGTTGATGGTCGATCTGCTCTTCCTGCTGAATCCATGGTGGCGAGTCCTTTGCCATCGGTGCATCCTGAGTGATTGAGTTGCCCGAGGCAAGAGCGCGACTTAACTTCTCCGCCTGGGGAATTAATCTGTGGGTGAAGCAACGATAATCGTTTCCGATGCTTGGGCGGACAGATTCCGACGAAGGAGTCCTGAAACACCACATCCTGTGGTTTACTCCTCCCAAAACCCCTTCAAATTGTATGATTTTCCGCTTGTAAGCCCGCGGGCCTTGCTGTATTGAGGCTGCCAAAGCGCGGGATTTTCCTGCCATGCATTTACAATCGCTCGAGCTATTCGGCTTCAAATCGTTTGCCGATAGAACCGTCTTCAATTTCCACGAAGGCGTTACGGCGATCGTCGGTCCCAACGGTTGCGGAAAATCGAATGTTCTCGATGCTGTGCGCTGGGCACTCGGCGAGCAATCCGCGAAGTCGCTTCGCGGTGAAGAGATGGCAGACGTCATCTTCAACGGCGCAGAGGCACGCAAGCCCGTCGGCTATGCGGAGGTTTCGTTGACGTTTACAAGTTGCGCTGAAGAACTTGGAATCGAGTGGCACGATGTGCGGGTGACGCGCCGCGTGTATCGGGATGGAAATTCCGAATATTTGCTGAACAAAACGGCCTGCCGCCTTCGCGATATTCAAAGTCTTTTCGCCGACACCGGGATTGCGCGGCCCGCCTACTCCATGATGGAGCAAGGCAGGATTGACATGATCTTGAGTTCGCGCCCCGAGGATCGTCGTGCGGTTTTCGAAGAAGCTGCCGGCATCACGAAATACAAAACGCAAAAACGCGAGGCGCTCCGGAAATTGGAGGCGACCGAAGCAAACCTGTTGCGCATCGGCGACGTGATCAAGGAAGTGAAACGCCAGATCGGATCGCTGCAGCGACAGGCGGGCAAAGCACGTCGTTATCAGGCGTTGCACGCCGACCTCCGCGTGCTCGAGACTCATCAAGCGCGCCAGGAACTTGATTCACTCGAGCGTGAGTTCGCGGCCTGCCGGGAAGAGATTGAACGTCTCACACAGTCCGAACACTCCACACGCGAAAAAATAGACAACAGCGAAGGCACACTCGGCAACGAACGCCGCGCCCTGGACAAAATCGACGCGGAGATCGCGGATTCACAAGCGGCAGTCCAGCGACTCGACAGCGAAATCGCAGCGCACCGAAACCGCATCGAATTTAATAGACAGCGCGCGGAAGAGTTGACGGAGTTTGCCGAACGCGCGCGGCGTGACATCGCGGAAGCGGAAACAAAACGGGAAAGGCACGCGGCCGAAATCGAGCACACCAACAGCTCCATCGTAGAAGTCGAGCGGCATTTAAAAGAAAAGGAAGCCGAGCTCGGAAAGGTGTCCATTTTGGCCGGAGAAATGCACAAGGATCGGACAGAGCGAAACACGCGACTGCAAGAGCTGCAGCTCGCGTTGTCGAAATCTGAGACCCGAATCTCTGCGCTAAACGAGGAACTCTCTGGAACGAAAGCGCGCCGTGAAATGACGAGCACGCAAATCGAACAAATTGCTGCAGAGATTAAGGGTTCGAGCGAAGCCCGCGGGAAATTGGTCGAGCAAATTACTGTCTCATTAACCGGAAAGAAGCGCGAACGAACCGATATTGAGAATAGCCTGCGCGAAACAGAAAAACTGCTCTCCGAAACGGAACAGCAACTTTCGGTGCTAGAACGTACCCTGGCCGAAAAGCGGTCGCGCCTCGACGTATTGCGTCAACTGAACCAACAAGGCGAAGGGCTTGCCGAAGGTTCCCAGGCCCTCCTCAAAGGCACGCACGCTTCGATAGAAGTCCGTGAAGCTCTTGCCGGTTCGCTCGTTACACAACTCGATGTTGATCCCGAGTTCATTCAGGCGGTCGAAGCCGCGCTTGGTAGAAATCTGCATGCCGTTATCTTAAAGGATGCAAAGCTCGCTTCGGAAATCATCGAGGGCCTGAAGAAAAACAAGCTCGGACAGGCGGCGCTGCTCATTCCGGACCTGACAAAACCTGCGCAAAAAGCAGACGCAAAGGTTTTGCCCAAAGGTGCGCTTGCCTGGGTTACAGACAAGGTGACCTCACCTCAACCACTCGAACCGCTGGTCGCGGAGTTGCTCGGTAACGTTGCAATTTTTTCCGATCTCGAACAGGCGCTCGATTGCAAGCAGGCAGAGCCCGCAATGAGAATGGCCACCCTCGCCGGTGAATATGTCTCCGCAGAAGGGGTCGTCTTTGGGGGCAGCGCCGAAGTGCGCGCAGCCTCGGTGCTCGAACGCAAGGCGGAGATCGCCGACCTCGCGAAACAAGATGCCGAGCTTGCGAAGGAACGCGATTCCCTGAGCGTCAAACGCGATAAGGCGAAAACCGCGGTCGAAGTCGCGTTGCAGCTTCAACGAGAATTCAGCGAGGCCGGACGCAAAATCGACGATCTGCAATCCGAAAAGACTGCGCTGGAACGACAGGTGGCGACGGCGGACGAGCGAATAGCGCATCTGGAGCGCGAACTTCAGTCAGTGCGCGACGCGCTCGCCACAAAGAAAACTGAATTCAGCGAAGTCGAAGCCGCGCAAAGGCAAACCACCTCCCGCGAAGAAGAGTTGACCGAGAGAATCAACCAACTGCGGCTTGCCATCGCCACCGATTGTCAGCGCAACGAGCTTCTCCTCGCCCAGCGCGAGCCGATGAGCGCCCGCGACGCCGAGTTGCTCGAAGTGATTTCGGTACGAAACGCGGACATCGCGACGTACGAACGAAAATCGGCTACCCACGCCAGGGAATCGGAAGAATCCGAGACGCTCATTAAAACCCAGACTGCTGAGCGTGAAAAGGCAGAGGCGAATCGCGCAAAAATCGCCAGCCAACGCGCTACACGACTGGCCGCGATTTCCGATCGCGAAAAAGAATTACGGCAATTGCGCGATTCGTTAGGCGAATTGCAAGATCGCCGCGCACAGCAACAGGTGCGCGAATCACAATTCCAAATGAAAATCGACAACCTCGTCGCGCACATTTCGCGCAGCTACCAGATCGATCTCGGTGGCTTTGCGCCAGACCAGCTCGCGTTCGAAAAAGTTTTACGTGCACAATGGAAAAGGGGGATCGACCGCTCCGCGGGCGATGAAATCAATGGCGTCAAACCCACCGCGGTTGTGCCATCGCGTTCGGAGAACGCAATCCACCTAAGCGAGGCAAATCTGGAAAAATTTGTGGCCGAACTCAGAACACAGCTCGACAACATGGGTCCGGTGAATCTCGATGCTGTTCATGAGTACGATGAACTCGAGGAGCGTTACAAATTTCTCGAGACGCAAAACACCGATCTCACAAAGTCACGACAGGAGCTCCTAGACGTTATCGCCCGCATTAATTTCACCACGAGGAATCTATTTGCCGAAACCTTCGAGCAGATCCGGTCGAATTTTCGTGAAATGTTTGGGGAGTTGTTCCGCGGCGGGCGCGCCGATTTATCGCTGCTGGACGAGAATGATCCGCTCAACTGCGGTATCGAGATCACAGCCAAGCCGCCCGGGAAACAGTTGCAAAGCGTGTCGCTGCTAAGCGGTGGCGAACGCGCCATGACGGCGGTTGCGCTGCTATTTGCAATCTACATGGTGCGCCCAAGTCCGTTCTGCATTCTCGACGAAGTCGATGCGCCCCTGGATGAGAATAACATTAACTCTTTCATCCGCGTGCTGGACCGGTTTGTGCAGCAAAGCCAGTTCATCATTATCACGCACAACAAACGAACGATCGCGAAAGCCGATATTTTGTACGGGGTGACGATGGAAGAACGCGGCGTGAGTAAATTGGTCGGCGTAAAACTCACTGCTCCGGCGCAATCTGTCGCTGAACCAGCATCAAACGGCGGCGAACAAGCACCAAGACAGCGCCACCTCGCCTTGGCGATGCGTTAGCTTTCTCCGGGGGAGCACAGGCTGCCAGCCTGTGTCCTCTGGAACCCGAAAGCGCCGCAAAAAACTTTGCGCGGAATTGCCGATCCTGGTTAAGATGATTCGATGCTTGAGACGGCGCAGCGCACTGCAAAACCAAAACGGAAAAAGGGCGCGCCCGCACTGTCGGCCAAAGCTCCTGCAGACATTACCGCACTTCCCCACCAGCGATTTATCGAGGCCTTTCGTTGGATGCTGCTAACCCGCATCCTTGAAGAGAAGCTCGTTAGTCTGTACCGCGGCGGCCAGATCACAGGCGGTGTCTACATAGGCAAGGGACAGGAAGCCGTCAGCGTGGCATCGGGTTTGTTTCTAAAAAAGGGCGACATTTTCGCGCCGTTGATTCGTGACCAGGCTGGGCGATCCGCCTTTGGAGAGCCACTGGTCGACGTCACTCGCACATATCTCGGTTCACGCCTCGGACCCATGCGCGGACGTGACGGCAATATTCATCGGGGTCATCCGCGCGACAATGAACTGGCGATGATCAGTCATCTCGGCGCAATGGTTTCGGTCACAGTCGGCACCTTGATGGCAAAGCGATTTAATGGAGAGAAAAACTTCGTGGGACTTACCTGCATCGGGGAAGGCGGCATGCAAACCGGCGCGTTCCACGAAGGAATGAACGTCGCCGCAGTGGAACGCGTGCCGCTCGTGATCGTAGCCACGAACAATCATTACGCCTATTCAACGCCTAACGAACGCGAATTCGCGTGCAGCGACCTGGTCGATCGCGCGATGGGCTACGGATACGAAGGATACAGCCTTGACGGAACCGACCTCGCGGCATGTCTGGAGGTAATTGGCAGCGCGGTGGAAAAGGCGCGTGCCGGAAGCCCGCCGCAATTGGTAGTCGCTTCAGTGCTGCGACTTTCGGGTCATGGCGAACACGACGATGCCAGCTACGTGCCCGATGAGATGAAGCGTCAGCCTTTCGCCCGTGATTGTTTAAAGGTCGCTGAAGAAACGATTATTAATCAAAAGCTCGCGAGCCCGGAGACGCTGGCCGGGTGGCGCAAAGAGGCAGTGGCGCAGGTGGAAGAAGCAATTGCCATGGCTCAGAAAGAACCCGTGCCCGAAGGCAACAAGGAAGATTGGTGCGCGTTATCCACGCGCGACCTGCTTGATCATCCCGACGACGAGCAAGAATTGGTATAACGTTTCAACGATTTGATCTGGTGAAATCATGAGCCTCACGTACCTCGAAGCGATCCGTGAAGCGCAGGCGAAACTGTTGCGCGACAACGATCGTGTTTTCATTTACGGACAGGACGTCGGCGGAACCTTTGGCGGCGCGTTTAAAGCAACGAAAGGTCTGGCGAAGGAATTTCCCGGGCGTGTGTTGAACGCGCCGATCAGTGAGGACGCGATCGCAGGAACTGCAATCGGCGCGGCAATGCAGGGCATGCGACCGATTATTGAAATGCAGTTCGCGGATTTTTCGAGCGTAGCGCTCAATCAAATCCTGAACAATGCGGGTACGCATTACTGGCGAACAGGCGTCCCGATACCGATCACCGTGCGTTTGCCGTCCGGGGGAACAAAAGGAAGCGGTCCGTTTCACAGTCAATCGATGGAATCGCTCTACGCTCATTACCCGGGGCTCATCGTGATGACGCCAGCGACGGTGGAAGACGCCTACACCATGCTGATAGAAGCGGTGGCAATCGATGATCCGGTTGTCTATTGCGAGCACAAATATCTTTATTACCATCTCAAGGCCGACAAACTGCCGGAAAAAGGTTTGCCGACCGGCCGTGCACGCGTTGCGCGGGAGGGCCGCGACCTCACGATTGTCAGCTACAGCGCAATGACGCAGGAATCCCTGGCCGCGGCGGAGGAACTCGCGCGTGAAGGACTTGAGGTTGAAGTTGTCGACTTGCGAACGGTAAAACCGCTCGACACTGACACGGTGCTTGCGTCTGTTGCGCGTACCGGACGTTTGCTCTGCGTTGGCGAATCTTTTCCCTGGGGCGGTACAACCGCGGAAGTAATCGCACGCGTCACGAGCCTCGGTTTTCATCTGCTCGACGCCCCGCCCCAACGTCTTAACGCGAAAGACACCCCAATCCCCTATCATCCAAACCTCTGGAGCGCGCACCGGCCCAACGCGAAAAATGTCGTCGCAAAAGCGCGCGCATTACTTCGAGAATAAGAATTTATGCCGCAAGTCCCGATTATTATGCCGCAGTTAGGCGAATCAATCGCCGAAGCAACCATTGTCGACATCAAGGTCAAACCGGGGGATGAAGTTGCGGATGATCAAGAGATCATCGACGTCGAGACAAACAAAGCCGTCATGGGCGTGACCACGCCGTGCAAAGGAAAGATCGACAGGATCGCGGTGGAATTGAAGGAAACTTACCCTGTGGGCGCCGTGCTCGGTTACGTGGAAGCAAGTGAACAGGACGCTGCTCGCTTCGCAAAGCACGCGCCGGCTCCTCCACAAAAGGAAGTTGCGGAGGAAATCCCTGCACGCGCGGATCAGGAAGTGAGAGCAGCGCATGCGTCTCGCTTGCGAACGGGAGATGGCAACCGCGACGGTCGCCCTACATTACCCGTTCCCGCAGTAACGAAAGGCGCAACGTTCATGTCACCGCGCGTGCGGGCGCGCATGGCTGAACTGCAGCTAAGCACAGCAGATCTCGCCGGAATCATGGGAACCGGGGCTGGCAATCGAGTGACGATTAAGGACCTCGAGACTTTTCTTCACAAGATAGACAACCAAACAGCGCATGAAGCATCCAAGATCCGCGTGGGAGTGGCAGATGCCATGCGCCGGAGCTGGACGCGTCCCCTTTCGACAATCGGTTCGTCAGTGAATCTGGATCCAGTGTTGCAAGATCGGAAGTCGCACGATCCCAAGCCAGGCCTTGGCCTTTATGCGCTACGCGCACTCGCACTCGCACTGGCCGAAGACCCGGGCGCAGGGGCGAAATTCATTGGGAACCGCGTGGTCCAGTCCGATTCGATCGACCTTGGTATTGCGGTGGAAGCGGAGGACGGAATCATGGTCCCGGTCGTTCGTAGCGCGGATAAAACATCGCTTGGTGATTTGACGATAAAATACAAGGAACTGGTCGAATTGGCGCGACAGCGGCGGATTTCGCCCGACATGCAAGCCGGCGGCGTCGCCACGGTTTCCAATTTTGGCATCTTCGGAATGGAATGGGGCACGCCAATCCCCCTGCCCGATCAAACGTTGCTGCTCGGTCTGGGCGCCGGGAAAAAAGTGCCGTCGTGGGATGAAACGAAAAAGGAATTCGTGCCCAAAACCGAAGCACAGGTCACCTTAAGCTTCGATCATCGCAGTATCGACGGCGGCGGCGCCAGTCGTTTGCTGAAACGGGTCATTGAGCTGCTCGAAAATCCTAAAGACCTCTGACACGCCGCGCGTGTAAATGGAACGCGGTGCTTGAATATTGGTTACTTGAAATCGCGTCTCGTCATTCACGCAGGATTTGCGAAGTGCGGAAGCGCAAGCATTCGAACGGCGCTTTTCAATAACTTCCGGAAGCTACAGGGAGGTAATGTTTTTGTTTTTGACAAGGATTTGAGAATTGCCCAAACGGCTACCGACCTGATCGGAACACCGATCTGGTCTCTGGAGCA
>Ga0210120_1000323_pt1 | contig 11358 bp, 12 predicted proteins | sample Goodyear_PhragA__FD_184868 | JGI IMG/M metagenome (GOLD analysis project Ga0210120, IMG submission 184868) | Wetland microbial communities from San Francisco Bay, California, USA, that impact long-term carbon sequestration - Goodyear_PhragA_D2... | ecosystem: Environmental > Aquatic > Marine >... | reverse complement strand
TTGCTGGACGCCGTGGGGCACCTGTGCCACCCCGCTCCGCGACCACTGCTCCGCCCCGACGAACCGCAGGGACTCCTCCGCGACCCCGCGCAGGCGTCGCCCGTCTCTGCGCGCGCGTGGCAGCGCTTGCCAGAGGGGGGCACGGGCGACGATGTGCGGGGTCCGGGTGTAGAGGCCGACGCCGACGTTCTGCGCGGTCGTGAGCTCGCGGACGAGCACCGGGGCCTGGAAGGTGCGCATGAACCCGCTCTTGGCGCGCGCCGGAGGCCCGGAGCCTTCGAGCTGCTTGCCGTCGAGCTCGATCGTCCCTGCGAGCGGCTTCAGGCGTCCCGCGATGATGTCGACCAGCGTCGTTTTCCCCGACCCGTTCGGCCCGATCAGGCCGTGGATCGACCCTTTTCTGACCCGGAAGTCCACGTCGCGCAGGACGGGCGCTCCCCTGGTGTAGGCGAAGGAGATCCCGCGACAGTCGACGGCGAGCCGGCCCGTTTCCACCGGGCTCGCTGCTGCGGAGGCCGACGCGGCCGGCGCAATGGCGTCCGTCTGTGCGACTGGACGTGCGGTGGGGACGGCGCGGCCCGCTCTCCGCACCAGCCCGACCGCCCGGCGTGCCAGAGCGTTGACCGCTCCCATGAAGCCGGGCGGGTACAGGATCACCATCGCGACGAAGATCGCGCCGAAGAGCACTTCCTGCCAGAACGGGTTGATGTTGACGTGAGCCGGGAAGATCGTGATGAACGCGGCACCGATCACCGGTCCGAGCGTCGTGTTGATGCCGCCCAGGATCACCATCACGAGGATGTTCACCGAGACCGTCCAGTCGAACTGGCTCGGGGAGACGATCCCCTGGAACGCGAAGATCCAGCCTGCGGCGCCCGCCATCGCCGCCGAGAGGCCGAAGAGGCCGATCTTGATGAGCGCCGTTCGCGCGCCGGCGGCGGCGGCGAACGGCTCGGCGTCGCGGATCGCGAGCAACACGGGGTAGAGCGGCGAGCGACGGATCCCGAGGCTCAACAGGATCGCGGCGAGCAGCCCGAGCATGCAGCACCAGATGAGCGATGCGCCGAGCCAGTCGACGCTCGAGGGGAACTCGGGGAAGATCGGGCCGATCAGCCCGCCGTATCCGCCCGTGATCGCGAGGTCGCTCGCGAGCACCGTCACCACGAGCGTGAAGATGAACGTCGTGATCGCGAAGTAGAGGCCGCTCACACGCAGCGACAGCGAGCCGAGCACGAGCCCGACGCAGCCCACGCCCAGCATGCTGGCGGGGAGCAGGACGAACAGGTTCCAGCCGTGGTCGTTGTGGAGGATCGTCGTGCCGTAGGCGCCGATCGCGAACAGCCCCGCATGACCGAGGGAGTACAGGCCGGCGACTCCCGCGACGAGGTCGAGGCTCACCGCGAGGATCCCGAAGACCGCGGCGACGAGCACGAGCCCCTGCACGTAGAGCGTGTCGTTCGCGAGGACGTAGGTGAGCACGAAGTAGGCGCAGATTCCGAGGAGGAGGAGCGGGCCGCGCCACGGCACGGCCCGGCGCGCGGGCGCCGCGGCGGCGCCTTCGGATCCGCCCGTCGCGCTCAGCAACCCGTCGATCACGAGACGGCCTCACCCGACGGCCGCCGGCTGGTGAGCTCGTTCAGCCAGCCCCCTGCCGCGACGAAGAGACCCTGGGGCGCGATCAGGAGGATCACGACGACGACCACGAAGGGGAACCAATCCGACGCCTGGGTGTTGATGAGGCTCTTCGCCGCCTCCTCGAGGACGCCGAGGATCAGACCGCCCGCCATCGCTCCGAGCGGACGTGCGACGCCGCCGATCATCAGCGCGACGAAGCCTGCGATCCCGTACGTGTTCCCCAGGTACGGGTTCGCGTACGTGATCGGGCCGATCAGGACGCCCGCGACGCCGGCGAACATCCCCGCGGCGGCGAACGCGATCACCGCGATGAGCCCGGTGTTCGCACCGAGCGCCGAGGCCATCTCCGGGTCGTAGGCGACCGCCATACCAACCTTTCCGAACAGCGTGCGCCGACGGACGACCTCGAATGCAGCGGCCAGGACCACCGCGACGACGATCGCGGCAACCTCCTGCAGCGTGAGGGTGGCGCCTCCGATGTGCACCGCGTGACCGTTGAGCAGCGTGGGGAACGACCGCGACGTCGGGCCCCAGATGATCGCCGCGAGGTTCTGGAGGATGAGCGCGACGCCCAGCGTCGAGACGAGCCAGGCGTAGCTCAAGCGGTCGAACGCGAGCACCGGTCGGACGGCCACGAGGTACGTGACGACGCCCATCGCGGCGGCCGCGCCGATGCCGCCTGCTACCGTGAGCACCCAGCCGGCTCCGGTGCGGCCGATCGCCGCGGCGACCATCACGCCGACCACGAGGAGCTGGCCCTGGGCGAAGTTGATCACCCGCGTGACGTAGAACGCGATCGCGAAGCCCATCGCGACGAGGCCGTAGATGGCTCCGATGGCAAGCCCGCTGAGGACGACCTGGAGCATCAGTCGGAGGCGACTCCCGCCGCGTAGTCCTCGTCGCTCACCGGGTCGAGCCACGTCGCGCTCCCGAGCGAGATCGCGACGTGGAGCAGGTAGCTGTCGGCGCCCGCGCCGTGCCAGTGCTCTTCGTCGGGAGCGATGTGGACGACGTCGCCGGCCCTGATACGGCCTCCGTCCCCGTCGCGGGTGCGAGCGAACCCCTCGCCGTGCGTGACCACGAGCACCTGGCCGATCGCGTGCGTGTGCCAGTGCGTGCGCGCGCCGGGCTCGAAGAACACGTTGTTGACGCCGACGCCGTCCTCGGCCGTGAGCACCGGGTCGGCCCAGACCGTGCCGATGAACGTCTCGCCTCGCTGCTCCGACGGGCCGTGTGCGCGTCCCTTTGCGATTCGCATCGTCCTCCCTTCAGTCCTGGAGCCGCACGCCGCCAGAGATGTCGCCGAGGGCGTCGACGACCCTGTTGGAGATCTGGTCGCCGTACCCGAGCGCGGCGGCGAGATGGAAAGCCCCGAGGCACGACGGCCCCGCCAGGCTCGTGACCTCGAGCTGCCGGGCGAGATCGAGGTAGAGCTGGACGTCCTTCGCCATCAGGTTCCCGGTGAGCCCCCCCTCGAGGTAGTCGCCCTCGACGATCCGCGGGAACCGGTTCAGCGTCGCGAAGTTGACGCCGCTCGAGTGGTTGAGGACGTCGAGCAGCTGGGCGAGCTCGAGGCCCGCCTTGCGCGCGGCCACCATCACCTCCGCGGTGGCGGCGAGGCTCACGCCGTTGAGGAAGTTGTTGAGCAGCTTCGCGACGTGGCCGGACCCGGGGGCGCCCATGTGGTAGATGCGGCTCGCGAACGTGTCGAGGATCGGGCGGACCGCGTCGAGCGCTTGCGGCGAGCCGCCGGCCATGATCGTGAGGCTCCCCTGCTCGGCAGCGGCGGCCCCGCCCGAGATGCCGGCGTCGACGAACTCGACGCCCCGCTCGGCGAACGCGGCATGGATTCGGGCGCTCGAGCTGGGAGCCGCGGTGCTGAGGTCGACGACGATCTGCCTCTCGCGGGAGCTCGCGAGAGCGCCCGTCTCGCCGAACACGACCTTCTCGATCACCTGACTGTCGGGCAAGGAGAAGAACACGACGTCGGCGGCGGCGAACAGGGCGCCGACGGACGGCACGGTGTCCACGCCCGAGCGGGCTGCTTGCTCCTCGCTCACGTCGAACCCGGCGATCGCTCGGCCGCCGTCGCGAACACGTCGGGCGATGCGGCCTCCCATGTTGCCGAGGCCGACCATGCCGCTGGTGAGGGGCGCGGCGCTGCTCACCCCACCGCGACCTGCCCCTCGACCCGGCTGGTCTCGCCGGCTGCGAGCGACAGCTCGGCGACGTGCAAGGTGTCGTCGAACTCGCGCGTCGGGAACTGATTCCAGATCTGCTGCTCGTGGAACGGGACGATGCGGGTCACCTCCCCGCCCACGTACTGCCACATGTCCTCCATGGTCAGCACGCAACGCTCCACGCTGCCGAACACCAGGCCGATCGGCGTGAACCGCCCGTCGCCATGCGCCCCGGTGAAGTTCTCGTAGACGTAGCAGTTGTCGCCGGCGAGGAGCCAGCGCCCGTCGCGGTCGTTCTCGATCGTGACGTACTGGGAGCCCGCCGTGTGCGTGTCGTGCGCCGGCACCGCACGCAGCCCCGGGAAAATCTCGGTCTCGCCCTCGAGCAAGGTCAGCTTGCCGCCCTTCATCCGGCCGACGAGCCACAGCATCAGATCGGGGTCGGTGGCGCTGGTCAGCCACTGCAGCCGATCCGGCAGCCCCGAGGCCCACATGTACTTGGAGACCTCTCGCGCCTGGATGTAGACGTGGGCGTTGGGGAAGAACTCGACTCCGCCCGCGTGGTCGAAGTGGTTATGGGTGAGGATGACGGTGTCGACCTCGGCGGGGTCGACGCCGATTCGCTTCAGCACGACATCGGCGGGCTGCCAGTCGCTGACGCCGTAGCCCGCGGCGAGCTCTGCGCCGAGCTCGACGTGGTTGTACCCGGTGTCGACGACCGCGAGGTGACCCTCGCCCTTGATCACGGCGTAGCAGTACGGCGCGAGCACGGTGCCGTCGTTCCACTTGCCGTAGGCGAGGATGCCGCGCGCGAACTCGACGACCCGCGCGTACTCGACGACCCAGATCGAATAGTCGGCCATGTGAACTCCTTTATCGCTCGTCGTGGTCGTGCCCTGGCGCGCAGCACGGCACGTATTCGCACGGGATCACGTCCCACACCGCACGCCGCAGCTGCCGGTGCGACCCGCGCGCGCGCTCGAGCGCGTGCTCCGTCGTGTCACCGTCGAGCAGCGGCCGAAGATCCATCACCGCCTCGAGGCAGGCCCCCAGCTCGCGGGCGTGCACGGTTCCCCGCTCCCGGGCGGCGTTGCAGTCGTCGAGCAGCTCGTCGACGCGCTCTGCCAGCTCCTCGACGTCGGCGTCGAGGAGCAGAGCAGCACCGGTCGAGAGCACGATCGCCTTGTACCGTGCGTACAGGGCCTGGAGCTCTGCCTCCTCGGCTGCGAGCACCGTGCTCATGCGGTCGACGCCCCTGCGGCGGCCAGCTCCTCGACGAGGATCGGAACGCCGACCGTGCAGGAGTGGATGCCGATGACGCTCGCGAGCTCCATCACCTCGAGGATCTCCTCGCGGGTGGCGCCGTAGCCGATCGCGTTCTTGATGTGGAGCCGCAGCCCCGGTGTGTAGAGGTGCGTCGCGGAGACGTCGAAGGCGGTGTAGATCAGCTCCTTCACCTTCGGCTCGAGCACGCCCGTCACCCACGGCACCGACGAGAACTGCGTGTACGCCTCGAAGAAGTCGGGGTCGAGCGTGAGGATCTCGTGCCAGAACGAATGCCAGTAGCCGCGCTTCTCCGTGAAGTCGGCCTTCAGGGCGAGCTGTCGCTCGGACAGCTCGTCGGCGATCGGCTGGCCCGCCTCGGCGAGCTCCTCGACGAGAATGGGCACGCCGATGTTGCACGCGTGGATGCCGAGCGTCGCGGTCAGCTCGAGCACCTCCATGATCTCCGCGGCCGTCGCGCCGAGCGAGAGCGCCTGCTTGATGTGCTGGCGGATGCCCGGCACGTAGAGGTGCGTCGCCGCGGCGTCGACGGCGATGTAGACGAACTCCTTGAGCTTCGGGTCGAGCGGCCCGGACTTCCACGGCACGGACGAGAAGCGCAGGTACGCCTCGAAGAAGTCCTCGTCCATGTCGAGCAGCGAGTCCCAGAACGGGTTCCAGTACCCGCGCGCCTCGATGAACTGGTCCCGCAGCTGCTTCTTGCGATCGTCGGTCTGGGTCGTCATGCCATCTCCCTCGTCCGCAGGCCCGGTCGGTGGGTGGGCTGCCTCCCGGCAGCCCACCCACCGGACCGGACCGCTACTTCACGGGCTTCCAGGTCTTCGACTTCGCGGCGTAGCGCACGAGCGCCAGCTGCTTCGTCGTGATCGTCGCGTGGTTCTGCTCGTTGAAGGAAACCGTGCCCTGGAGACCCTTGAAGTTCTTGACGCTGTTGAGCGCGTCCTTGAGCTTGTCGGGGTCGGTCGAGCCGGTCTTCTTGATCAGCGCCCCCAGCATCATGATCGCGTCGTAGTTCGCGACCGCGAACGGCGTGGAGGCGATGTGGAACCGCTTCTTGTAGCGGGCCCGGAACGACTTCACCGCCTTGTTCGGGTGGAGGTCGGTCTTGAGCATCGCGCCGATCGCGCCGTCTGCTGCCTTGCCCGCGAGCGACGCGAACGTGTTGTCCGCATTGATCTCGTCGTTGCCGAGGATCTTGAGCTTGACGCCCGTGCTCTTCACCGTCTGCGCGAAGCGCGCCGTATCCTGCGGCGTCAGCCAGACCACCACGCAGTCCGCACCGGTTCCCTTGATCTTGTTGATCTCGTTGGTCAGGCTCACCGTCGCGCCGGTCGACCAGTCTTCGTTGATGGTCTCGTCGAGCGCGAGCTTCTTGCCGTTCGTCTCGTAGCCGAGCTTGACGCCCGCCTCGCCTCCGCGGCCGTAGGTCGAGGGGTCGTGGAGCACGGCCAGCGCCTTGCAGTGCGTCTTGGCGTACTGCCCGACGATCTCACCCCAGGCGAAGGTGTTCAGCCCCCAGCTCCACACCCATTCGAACGGCGGCTTCGTCGGGCCGTTCGGATAGATCGTGAGGCCGGCGTCGTCGACCGCTCCGATGTTCGGCACCTTGAGGCGCTGTGCCATCGCCGAGGTCGCCGGGCCGGTGTCTCCCGATCCGGCGATCGCGACTGCTCCGTTGCTCACGAGGCGCTGGAACAGCTGCGACGAGAGCGTCGCCGAGGCCTGGTCGTTGTACGACTGGAGGGAGAACTTCTTGCCGAGCGCGCCGCCGCGGGCGTTGAGGTCCGCGATCGCCAGCTTCGCCCCGTTCACCATCGCGACGCCCGTGCTTCCGTACGCGCCGGTCGTCCCGGCGATCGATCCGATCAGGATCGTGTCCGCCGAGGATGCGCCGGACGCGGTGCCGGCGGTGATCGCCGCGACCACCACGCCGAGCGCGACCGCCATTCTCCCCACACCTGCCAAAGCCTTCATCGCGAACCTCCTGCCCTTTCGTCGTTCGACATCGTCTCCGCGGTGCTCAGCCGATCCGGACGGCCAGCCCGCTCGCTTGGCCCCCCACGCTCGGGAACCGCGCCATCACCTCGGGGTCGTGGCCCGGCACGACGACCGCACCGGGCGCCGCACCGAGGTCCTTCACGAGGTCGTAGGCGCCGTACATCGCCTCGAGATCGGCCACCACACCGAACGGGCGGTCGAGCTCGAGCTCCTCGTAGAAGTGCACTGCGTCCGACGTCAACACCACGTCACCGCTCTCGCCGGCCACCACGGTCACCTGCTGACCGGGCGAGTGCCCGCCGACGACGATCGCCGTGACTCCCTCTCTGATCTCCTCGGTCTCGTCCGTGAGCCTGATGCGCCCTGCACGCCGAGCTCCGTCGAGCCAGGCGATCTCGTCCGGCTCGACGTGAGAGGCGAACTGGTATCGAGCTGCCCCTGGGCCTGTCCAGAAGTCCAACTCCTTTCTGGGGACGACAAGCTGCGCGTCGGGAAACGCGGCGAGGTTCCCGACGTGGTCGTAGTGGAGGTGTGTGATCACCAGCGTCGAGACGCTCGCCGGGTCGACACCGAGGCGATCGAGGGCGTCGAGTGGGGCGCAGAGGCACTCGCGCCCGCGGCGAGCACCGACGGAAGGATCGAAGCCCGTGTCGACGAGGATCGTCTCCGCTCCGCGGAGCAGGATCCAGAAGTAGTAGGCCATCTCGACGGGCTCGTCCGGCTCGCCGTAGCTGCCATAGCGGTAGAACAGCTCGCTCTTCCGCGCGCTGAGGGTGCCGTAGTGGATCGCGATCACCTCGTACCGCTCCGTGGCGGACCGACTTCCTGTGGTCGACCGCTCAGCCATGCGCGTCCGCCGCCACCGTGCGGCTTTCGATCGTCGTGCCGGTCCAGCCCTCGTAGAGCTCGACGAGCTGCGTGTGGTCGTCGTCCTCCTCGGCCCGGAGAGCTGCCAACGTCCAGAGCTGCTGGACGACCCCCCCGACGAGCATCGGAACGTGCCGACGCCGTGCCTCGGCGAGACACAGCTCGACGTCCTTGGCCATCAGCTCGAGTCTGAAGCCGGACGCAAAGGCCCGGGTGAGGACCTGGCGTGGGAACTTGTCCGAGGTGGCGGTGTTGCGACCGCTTCCCGCGTTGAAGATCTCGAGGAGCAGCGACGGGTCGAGGCCCGCTTTCGCGCCGACCGTCAAGGCCTCCGAGGTGACCGCCATCGCCGTCGCCGAGAGCAGGTTGTTGAGGAGCTTCGCAGTCTGTCCCTGTCCCGGCTGCGGGCCGACCCAGAAGACGTTCGAGCCGAACGTCTCGAGCAGGGGACGCACGCGCTCGAACGCCTCTCTGTCGCCGGAGGCCATCACCGCGAGGCGTCTCGCCTCGAGCCCGGCAACGCCTCCGCTCACCGGGGCATCGACGTGCGCGATGTTCGCCTGATGGAGAGCAGCGGCGATCTCCTCGCTCGCGGCGGCACCGGTCGTGGAGAGGTCGACGAACGTCCGCACGGCCCCGCCGCGGACGACCCCGTCTCGCCCGCAGGCGACCTCGCGAACCACATCAGGGGTGGGAAGGCTCGCCAGCACGGTCTCGGCCACGTCGGCGACCGCCGCGGGAGACGCGAGCGCGCGCGCTCCCTTCTCGACGAGCGGCGCCATCGCCTCGGGCCGCTCGTCGAACACCGCCAGCTCCGAGTCGCCCTCGAGCAGCGCTCCGGCCATACGTCCGCCCATCGCCCCCAGGCCGATGAAGCCGATCGACTGAACCTCGCTCATGCGACTCCGTCGAACTCCTGATCCGTGCGAACCAGCTCCTCGGGCGTCAACTGGTCGAGCGTCGCCTCCGCCACACGGAACGCCTCCATTCCCGCCGGAACCCCCGCGTAGACGGCCACCTGGAGCAGCGCCTCCTGGATCTCCTCACGCGTGCAGCCGTTCGAGATCGCCCCACGAACGTGGACGCCCAGCTCGTGCGACCGTCCGAGCGCGGCCAGCATCCCGAGGTTGACGAGGCTGCGGTCGCGGCGTGACAGCCCGGGCCGCGACCAGACGGCCCCCCAGCAGTATTCGGTCACGAACTCCTGCATGGGGCGTGTGAACTCGGTTGCCCGCTCGAGCGAGCGCCGCACGTGCTCCTCGCCCAGGACCTCGCGCCTGACGCGCGCGCCCTGCTCCATTCGACCGTCTTCACCCATCGCTTCCTTCCGCCGTCGACTCGAGCTGCAAGAACAAGGTCGATGCCGCCTGACGCACGTGGAACGACGCTGCGGCCGCCGCCGCGTCGGGGTCACGACGCTCGATCGCCTCGACGATCGCGCGGATCTCCCTGACGGACTGCTCGGGGCGGTCGGGAGCGGCAAGCGTCGTCGCCCGCAAGACTGCGATACGCGCCTGGAGGCTCTCGAGGATCCCGCGGATCGTCGGGTTGTCCGACCCGTCGAAGACGACCTGGTAGAGGCGGTTCTTCGCGTCGAGCATCAGACGCGGTTCCTCCCCGGCGGCGACGCTCCGCTCGAGCGCGGCAAACGCGTTGCGCAGCGCCTGGAGGTGCACGTCCCTCGCGTTCTGCGCGCACTCCTTCGCGGCTGCGCCCTCGAGCAGCGCGCGCACCTCGTAGACCTCCGCGGCTTCCTTCGGGGAGGGAACTGCGACGATCGCACCCTTCTGCGGAATCGTCGTCACAAGACCCTCGGCGGAGAGCTGGCGGATGACCTCCCTGATTGTCGTGCGCGAGACTCCGATCTGCTCGACCAGCTCCCGCTCGACCAGTCGCTGTCCCGGGCGCAGGCGGAGCTCGACGATCTCGCGACGCAGGAGGTCGAGCACCTGCTCGCGCAGCGGCGCGGCGACACGCTCGACCTGCGACGCGAGGTCGCTGCCGGCCGGCGCGTCGCCGGTCGTCAGGGCGCCACCCGGTTCGACCGGGGCGGTCACTCTTCCGCGTTCTCCCCCACTGCGTAGGCTCGTAGGATCGCCATGCTGTAGGCTCGCCATCCCGTCATACAATCCGCGATCCTCGGACACGAGGAGCGAAAAGTCAAGCCGGAGGAGACGTGGAGATGAACCCGTTTGCGGGCAAGGTCGCGGTCGTGACGGGCGGTGCCGGCGGCATCGGCGCCGGTGTGGTGCGCCGGCTGGCGGCCGAGGGTGCGGCCGTCGTGGTCGTCGACGCGAACGGTCCGGCTGCGGCCGCGCTTGCGGCCGAACTCGGGCCGGAGGCCCTCGCCGTCGAGGCGGACGTCTCGCGGGAGGAGGACGTCCTCCGCTACGTGGAAGAGGCGATCGCGCGGTTCGGGCGCATCGACCTCCACCACCTGAACGCGGGCATCGCCGGCGACCTCGCGCTACTGCCGGATGCGTCGGTCGAGGAGTTCGACCGTGTGATGGCCGTCAACGTCCGCGGGACGTTCCTCGGCCTGCGCGAAGCGTTTCGCCAGTACGACGCACAACGGTCGGGTGGATCGATCGTGATCACCGCTTCGATCTGCTCGTTCGGCGGCGGATCCGACCTGGTCGCCTACCACACGAGCAAGCACGCCCTCCTGGGGCTCATGCGTTCCGCGGCCGTCCTCGGGGGCCCGCTCGGCATCAGGGTCAACGCGGTTGCTCCGGGGATCGTGCCGACCAACCTGCTCGGCCCCCCCGTCGTCAGCGGCGCCGGGAGCTCGGGTACCGCCTCGAGGGCGCGCCTCGCCCCGCTCCGCCGGCCGGGAACAGTCGACGAGGTGGCGCGCGTGGTCGAGTTCCTGCTCGGCGACGGAGCAGCCTTCGTCACCGGCAGCGTGTACCCCGTCGACGGCGGCGCCATCGCGGTCAACCCCGTGCGGCCCTACGTCGACGGTCCCGACTCGCCGACCCACTCCCCCTGAGGTCGAGCGCCGGCCCCTGGTGCGTCGGTTCTCGACGGTGCCCGGCGCGCCGATCGCTGTGTAGGCCGATCAGCCGAACGCTTGCCGCTCGATCGTCTGGTCGATGGCGCCCGCGCGGTACCAGCGGTAGCCGTAGGGCTCGAGCGCGATCCGGTGGACGCCTCCGGTGGCGTGGAGCTCCTCGACGTCGACGAGGTTCGCGAGCGTCTCGCGGCCGGCCTGCACACGTGCCTCGTGCGTCTGCCCGGACAGGTTGTGGAGGCAGACGATCGTGCTGCCGCGCCAGGTGTGCTCGATCGCGAGGATCGAGTTGGAGCGCGTCGGCAGGAGCCGCCACTCGCCCCACCCGATTTCGGGGCACTGCTTGCGCAGCCTGATCATCCGCTCGTTCCAGCGCAGCAG
>Ga0210120_1000322_pt1 | contig 11401 bp, 11 predicted proteins | sample Goodyear_PhragA__FD_184868 | JGI IMG/M metagenome (GOLD analysis project Ga0210120, IMG submission 184868) | Wetland microbial communities from San Francisco Bay, California, USA, that impact long-term carbon sequestration - Goodyear_PhragA_D2... | ecosystem: Environmental > Aquatic > Marine >... | reverse complement strand
GAAGATCGCGATCACGCAGGCCGAGATCACCGCCGACCTGGTCTATCCGGCGAAGCCGCAGGGGTGATCAGCCGCCCCGGCCCATGACAGGCTTCTATAGCGGATAAGAGATAAGTACAAATTCGCTATGCTCCGGTCGTGAAGACGCCTGGAGAACTGCTCAAAGAAGCTCGCGGGCGGCACGGGGTGAGCCAGAAGCGACTCGCGATGCGTGCCGGCACCACCCAGTCGGCGATCTCGCGGATCGAGCGCGACCGGGTCTCGCCCTCCGTGGAGACGCTGCGCGAGCTGCTCTACCTGCTGGGCGAGGACTTGAGCCTGGATGCTGAGCAAAGGGACTTCGGGATCGACCGTACGCTTAACGCGGAGCGCCTTAAGACCTCCCCGACGGAACGCCTCGAATATGGCATGGCCTTTGCCAACCAGGTGATTTCAAGTAGCCCTCTGCCCCAGAGGGAGGCGTGGTGACCGAACCGCAATCGCTACCCGCCAAGGCGCCCGAAGTCGGCAGGCTGCTCGGGCCGCTGATCGCGCACGGCGTCGATTTCGTTCTAATCGGCGGGCAGGCCGGGATCTCTCACGGCTCCGCCTATCCGAGCTATGACCTTGACGTGCTTTATGCCCGTGATCCGGACAATGTCGCGCGCCTGGTCGCCGCGCTCGACGAGATAGGTGTTCGGCTTCGCGGGGGCCCCGAGGATCTCCCTTTCGTCCTCGACGCGAGAACGATCGAAAATGGCGGCAACTTCACCTTCGTTACGCCGTACGGTGATTTCGACGTGCTCGGGGACGCCGCGGGCATGCCCTCATACCAAGAGTTGAAGGCCGCTGCCGTCGAGAGGGAGGTCTTCGGTCACCTCGTGAAGGTCGCTTCGATCGACCACCTGATCGCGATGAAGCGCGCCGCCGGGCGCACGAAGGACAAGCTGATGGTCGAGGAGTACATCGTGCTCGCCGACGAGCAGCGCAAGGCGGATCGCGGCGAGTAGCTCGGCTCAGGCCGAGAGCTCGCGCGCCAGCTCGACCAGGAGGCGGACGCCGAAGCCGCTGGCGTCGTTGCCGGTGTAGGGGCGGCCGACGTCCCAGGAAGTGCCGGCGATGTCGACGTGGGCCCAGGGGGTCTCGCCGACGAACTCCTCGAGGAAGGAGCCGGCGTAGATCGTGCCCGCCTTGCGCTTCGCGGCGGCGTTGGTCAGGTCGCCGACGGTGCCCTTGACCAGGTCCTTGTACTCCGGGTGGAGGGGGAGGCGCCAGACCAGCTCGCCGCTCGTGCCGCCCGCCCGCTCGACCGCGCCGGCGAGCTCGTCGTCGTTGGAGATCAGCGCCGCGTAGGTGGAGCCGAGCGCGATCAGCACGGCGCCGGTCAGGGTCGCCAGGTCGACGATCCGCTCGGCGCCGAGCTCGACCGCGTAGGCGAGCGCGTCGGCGAGGATCAGCCGCCCCTCGGCGTCGGTGTTGTTGACCTCGACCGTCTTGCCGCTGTACATCGTGATCACGTCGCCCGGCTTGATGGCCGTGCCCGAGGGCATGTTCTCGGTTGCCGGCACGACAGCGATCAGGTTGACCGGCAGGCCCAGCTCGGCGATCGCGCCGACCGCCTCGAGCACCGCCGCCGCCCCCGACATGTCCATCTTCATCTCCTGCATCGAGGCCGACGGCTTCAGCGAGATGCCGCCGGTGTCGAAGGTCACGCCCTTGCCGACGAAGCCGAGCGTCGGGCCGGGGCCGCCGCCCTCGTAGCGCAGCACGATCAGCTTCGGCTCCTCGGCGCTGCCCTGGCTGACTGCGACGATGCCGCCCATCGCCTTGGCGGCGATCTCGTCGCGGCCGATCGCCTCGGCGCTGACCTTCGCGTGGTGCGAGGCGAGCTCGCCTGCGCGGCGGCTGAGGTAGGAGGGGGTGGCGATGTTCGAGGGCAGGCTCTGCAGGTCCCGCGCGCGGTTCTGCGCCTCGGCGCAGATCCGCGCCTGCTCGGCGGCCTCGCCGGCGCTCTCGGGGCCGACCAGGGTCAGCGACTCGATCCGCGGCGCCGGCGGCTCGCCGGGGCTGCTGCTCCGCAGCCGGTCGAAGCGGTAGTCGGCGAGGACCGTGCCGGTGACGATCGCGTCGGCGGTCGCGTCGGCGTCGGCGGACTCGGGCAGCAGCCAGGCGAGCGAAGCGGCCTCGAGCTCGCCGGCCCGCTTGGCGGCGACGGCGGCGGCGAGGCGCAGGCGCTCCGCATCGGCCTCCTCGCGCTTGCCGAGCCCGACGACGAGCGCGCGCGCCGACCGCCCAGGGTGCAGCAGCGCCAGCTTCTGGAAGCCGCCCCGGGCGTCGCCCGCCCCGGGCGCCCCGGCGAGCTCCGCGGGCAGCTCCTCGTCCTCGTAGAGGCCGGCGACGAGGAGGTCGGCCTCGAGCTCGGCCGGCGGGATCTGTCGCACCTCGACTCTCATCGGCCCGCGAGTCTATGCATCCCCCCTCGCCTGGTTCCGTATTGACCGTATGCGTCCATAAGGAACCGCGCGCCGGAGGGGCGGCGCGCTATCGTCCCCGTCGAGGGCCTGACACACGGCCCTGTCCGAGCCGAGACCCGGCACAAGAAACGACAGAAAGGCCGTCAAGATGCCCAGCACCGTCATCCTCGGAACCGCACGCACGCCCTTCGGCAAGATGGGCGGGACCCTCTCCTCGCTCGACGCCACCGACCTCGGCGGCCACACGATCGCCGCCGCCCTGGAGCGCTCCGGCGTCGACCCCGAGCAGGTCGATCAGGTCGTCTTCGGCCAGGTCCTGCAGGCCGGCCAGGGGCAGATCCCCTCGCGCCAGGCGCAGATCAAGGGCGGCATCCCGAAGGAGGTCCCCTCGGAGACCGTCAACAAGGTCTGCGCCTCCGGCATGCGCTCGCTCGGCCTCGCCGACATGGCGATTCGCGTCGGCGACACCGAGGTCGCCGTGACCGGCGGCATGGAGTCGATGAGCGGCGCGCCGCACCTGTTGCCGGGCGCCCGCTTCGGCTACCGCATGGGCCACGTCGAGACGATCGACGCGATGGTCCACGACGGGCTGACCAATCCCTTCACCGAGAAGCAGATGATCAACGAGGCGAGCGAGGTCTCCAACGAGCTGGAGATCACCCGCGCCGACATGGACAAATTCGCCGAGCGCTCGCACCGGCTCGCCGCCGAGGCGACCGACGCCGGCCGGCTGGCCGAGGAGATCGTCGGCGTCACGGTCAAGTCGCGCAAGGGCGAGCACACGATCGAGGCCGACGAGGCGATCCGCCCGGAGACCACGGTCGAGACGCTGGCCGGGCTGAAGGCGATCGGCGGCCCCGACGCCACCCACACCGCCGGCAACGCCCCCGGCGTCAACGACGGCGCCGGGGCGATCGTCGTCGCCTCCGAGGAGTGGGCCGACAAGGAGGGCAAGACCGTGCTCGGCCGCGTGCTCTCCTACGGCACCGTCGCCGACGACTTCCCCTACCTGGCGAAGACGCCCGCCAACGCCGCCAAGCAGGCGCTGGAGAAGATCGGCAAGAGCCCCGAGGACGTCGACCTCTGGGAGATCAACGAGGCCTTCGCCTCGGTCGCCCTCAACTCGATGCGGATGCTCGGCGTCGAGGAGGACAAGGTCAACGTCAACGGCGGCGCGATCGCCCTCGGCCACCCGATCGGCGCCTCGGGCGCGAGAATCGTCGGCGCTCTGGTTCACGAGCTCGGCCGCCGCGGCGGAGGCCTCGGCGTCGCCGCGATCTGCTCCGGCGGCGGCCAGGGCGACGCCATAGTGCTGGAGGTGCCCTCGTAGGCGGCCGCTGCAAACCGGCGCATCTCGGCGTCCTCGGTCGTTCGGATCGGGTCACGCACTACTGGTGCGCTCCCCTCACCTCACTCCCTGCGTCCGCCGACCTGCTTGGTTTTCACGGCCGTGTGAGAGACGTGAATGAGTCGGGCCGCAGCGTTTTTTGATCTGGACAAGACCCTGATGGCGGGGTCTTCGGGGATGCAGTTCGCCCGCGTCGCCGCCCGGCACGGGCTGGTCAGCCGCCGCCAGCTCGCGAGCTGGGGGGTCGAGCACCTGCGGTACCGCCTGCGCGGGGTGAGCGACGAGCGCACGACCGAGGTGCTGCGCGGCGTGCGCGAGCTGCTCAGGGGCGTGCCGGCGCGCGGGCTCGAACGGATGAACCCGGAGGTGATGGCGGCGATCCTGCCGCGCGTCTACCCGCAGATGCTCGACGAGGTGCACGACCACCAGGACGCCGGCCGGCCGACCTTCATCGTCAGCGCCGCCGGCAGCGGCGTGGTCGAGTTGCTCGCCGCGGTGCTCGGCTTCGACGGGGCGGTCGGCACGCGCTACGAGGTGGGGGAGGACGGCAAGCTGACCGGCCGCTTCGACGGCCCCTTCGTCTACGGCCCGGGCAAGGTCGAGGCGATGCGGGCGTTCGCCGCCGCGCACGGAATCGACCTGGGCGAGTCCTACGCCTACTCGGACTCGCTCTCCGACCTGCCGATGCTGCGCGCGGTCGGCAACCCGGTGGTCGTCAACCCGGACCCCGAGCTCGCCGCGATCGCCCGCGAGGAAGGCTGGCAGTCGATGCGCTTCGAGCGCCTCGGCCGCCGCCTCGCCGCGATCGCCGCGACCCTCCTGGCGGCGGTCGTCGGCCTGGGCGCGAGCCGCGTCGCGGCGAGGCGCCGAGCGCCTCGCCGCTTCGCGATCCGCCGTTAGCTCAGTGCTGCGGGCTCGTCTCGCCGCGGTGCGGAATGTGCGGCTTGTGCGAGCGCAGGAAGCCGAGGATGGTGTCCGGGTTGCGCACCGCGCCGCCGGCCACCAGGACGAGGAAGCCGATCCCGGTCAGCAGCAGGGCGATCCCGATCACGATCCCGAACAGCGACAGCTGGTCGGCCATGTAGCTGGCGTTGAGCGCCGTCGTCAGCGCCGTCTCGGTGACCCAGGTTTCGCGCGTCCCGTTGGGCGCGGGCCCGCCGGTTTCGGGGTCGACGACGGCGTACTTTTCGTTGCTCGTGCCGCCGCCCGGCTCCAGTTCGGCCTTCGGCGTGCCGGCCTTGGCTTCGAACTGGCCCATTTCCGAGTAGGTGAAGCCGCCGGTCGCCTCGAGCGCGTGGATGCGCATGTAGGAGGCGAAGCAGCGCGCCTTTTCGCCGCTGTCGATCGGCTGTTCGGCGACGTCGCAGGTCGGCAGGCCGACGCTCGCCGGCAGCCCGGCTTCCTGCGCCTCTCCGGCGATCGCTTCCGGGCTCATGTCGGGCGTGCCGACGATGTTCTGCCGGTTGAGTTCGGTCGAGACGGTGCTGCTCCCGTTCGCCCCCATCACGATGGAGACCACGCCGAAGGCGATCAGGACGATCCCCGCGACGATTCCTCCCAACTCCAGTCCTCTGCGCATTTTCCTGGCACCTCCGTTGGTTGTGGCTGAATGAAAACGACGTGAATTCGTGCAATCCAGACGTTTTCACGCGCCGCGATGCCTCGCCTCCGTGGTGGAACCTGATTTCGCCAGCGGAAAACCCGCAGACCGAACGACGCCACGACGCCGAAAACCAAGCAGCTTGGTGGACGCAGGGAGGTCGGCGAGGGGAGCGCACTTTTTTGTGCGTGACCCGATCCGACCGACCGAGGACGCCGAGATGCGCCGGTTTGCAGCTGTCGCACCTAGACTGTGACTACGGATGGCTACCGAGCCGACCCAGAAGCCGCTTGAACAGCGGGAGACGGAGTTCAAGACGATGTCGGGACAGCCGGTCGAGCCGCTCTACGGGCCGGAGCGGGCGCCGGCCGACCCGGAGGAGTCGATCGGGCGGCCCGGCGCCTACCCGTTCACCCGCGGTCCCTACGAGTCGATGTACCGGGGGCGGCTGTGGACGATGCGCCAGTTCGCCGGCTTCGGCACGGTCGAGGAGACCAACGAGCGCTTCCACTACCTGCTCGACCATGGCCAGACCGGCCTCTCGACCGCCTTCGACATGCCGACGCTGATGGGCTACGACTCCGACCACGCGCGCAGCCTCGGCGAGGTCGGCCGCGAGGGCGTCGCGGTCGACACGGTTGACGACATGGAGCGGCTCTTCGACGGCATCCCGCTGGGCGGCGTCACCACCTCGATGACGATCAACGCCCCGGCGGCGATCCTGCTCGCCTTCTACGTGCTCGTCGGCGAGCGCCAGGGCGTGCCCGCCGAGCGGCTCGGCGGCACGATCCAGACCGACATCCTCAAGGAGTACATCGCGCAGAAGGAGTGGTGCTTCCCGATCGAGCCGGCGATGCGCCTGGTCACCGACATGATCGAGTGGTGCTCGCAGAACATGCCGCGCTGGCACCCGGTCTCGATCTCCGGCTACCACATCCGCGAGGCCGGCTCGACCGCCCAGCAGGAGCTCGCCTTCACGCTCAAGGACGGCTTCACCTACGTCGAGCGGGCGCTCGAACGCGGCCTCGACGTTGACGACTTCGCGCCCCGCCTCTCCTTCTTCTTCAACGCCCACATCGACTTCTTCGAGGAGATCGCCAAGTACCGGGCGGCGCGCCGCATCTGGGCGCGCGAGCTGCGCGACACCTACGGCGCCAGGCGCGAGGAGTCGATGCGGCTGCGCTTCCACGCCCAGACCGCGGGCGTCTCGCTGACCGCCCAGCAGCCGCTGAACAACGTCGTCCGCACCTCGCTCGAGGCGCTGGCGGCGGTGCTCGGCGGCACCCAGTCGCTGCACACCAACTCCTTCGACGAGGCGCTGGCGCTGCCGACCGAGGAGGCGGTGCGGGTGGCGCTGCGCACGCAGCAGGTGATCGCCTTCGAATCGGGCGTCGCCAACACGCCCGACCCGCTCGGCGGCTCGTACTTCGTCGAGCGGCTGACCGACGAGATGGAGGCGGCCGCCTACGACTACTTCGCCCGCATCGACGAGCTGGGCGGCATGGTCGAGGCGATCCGCGCCAACTTCCCCCAGCGCGAGATCGCCGACGCCTCCTTCGCCTTCCAGCGCGAAGTCGACGAGCGGCGGCGGATCGTCGTCGGCGTCAACGACTTCGTCGCCTCCGACGAGCCGGAGACGCCGATCCTGCGCATCGACCCGGCGCTCGAACGCAAGCAGGCCGAGCGCCTGGCGGCGACCCGCGCCCGCCGCGACGCCGCCGCGGTCGAGCGCACCCTGGCCGAGCTGAAGCAGGCCGCCGCCGGCGAGGCCAACCTGATGCCGCCGATCCTCGAGGCCGCGAGGGCGCGAGCGACGGAGGGGGAGATGGTCGCGGCGCTGCAAGAGGTCTTCGGGACGTATACCGAGTCCCCGGTTTTTTGAGGCAGGCGCTAGGGTTCCGGCGCGCAATGGAGGCAGCAACCGCCCGCAAGATCCGCGTCGTCGTCGCCAAGCCCGGTCTGGACGGGCACGACCGCGGGGCCAAGATCATCGCCCGGGCGCTGCGCGACGCGGGGATGGAGGTGATCTACACCGGCCTGCACCAGACGCCGGAGCAGATCGCCGAGACGGTGATCCAGGAGGACGCCGACGCGATCGGCCTCTCGATCCTCTCCGGCGCCCACATGACGCTGGTGCCGCGGGTGGTCGAGCTGCTGAAGGCGCAGGGGGTCGACGACGTCCTGGTCACGGTCGGGGGGACGATCCCGGCCGAGGACATCCCGGAGCTGAAGCAGCTCGGGGTCGCCGCGGTGTTCACGCCCGGCGCCGGCACCGACGAGATCGTCGATTTCATCCGCGAGGGCGCCGAGGAGCGCCACGAGCGGGAAGGCGGCTGAGGTCGATTTTGCTGCCTTTTCCCCACTGGAGGTGGGAAAATGCAGCGATTTGCCTTGCGGCGTGTGACGACGATCACCGCCGAGCGTCACATCATCACGTGTAATGGATAGACTGATTGACTCGTCAGTCAACCGGTCCGAGCAACAGCTGAGGAGGCTTGAAAGTTGAAGATCTGCGTCCTGGTCAAGGAGGTCCCGGACGCCGCCGTCCAGAAGCGCATCGACCCCGGAACGATGCGGCTGGACCGTAGCGGCGAGAAAAACCTCAACCCCTTCGACACCCACGCAATCGAGGCCGCCATGCAGATCAAGGAGGGCGGCGCGATCCCGGTCGATGAGGTCGTCGCGGTGACGATGGGCCCCGACTCCGCCGTCCGCGCCCTGCACAAGGCGGTGGCGCTCGGCGCCGACCGCTCGGTGCACCTCTCCGACGAGGCGCTGTCGGGCTCCGACGTCTGCGCCACCGGCTACTCGCTGGCCAAGGTGCTCGAGTCCGAGAGCCCGGACCTGGTCCTGCTCGGCCAGCAGTCCGACGACGGCGAGTGCTACACGATCGGCGCCGTCGTCGCCGACCACCTGCAGATGCCCTCGCTGACGCAGGTGATCAAGATCGACGTCGCCGACGGCAAGCTGCGCTGCGAGCGCCAGGCCGAGTACGGCTACGACACGGTCGAGGTCGAGCTGCCGGCCGTGATCAGCGTCGGCGACGCGATCAACGAGCCCCGCTACCCGAGCCTGAAAGCGATCATGGGGGCGAAAAAGAAACCGCTCGACGGCAAGGCGACCGGCGACGTCGGGATCGACGGCGGCATGGTCGGCGAGGCCGGCTCGAAGACCAGCGTGCTGGCGCTCAACCCGCCGCCCGCCAAGGAGGCCGGGGAAATCATCGAGGACGAGGACACCAACGAGACGGTCGAAAAGATCGTCGCGTGGCTCGACGAGAGGAAGCTGATCTAGATGAGTGGCATCCTGACTTACGCCCTCCACGACGACGAGGGCAACTTCAACAAGAACTCGCTCGGGGCGATCTCCGAGGCGGCGAGGCTGGCCGGCGAGGTCGGCGGCGAGGCCGCCGTGATGGTGGTCGGCGACGTCGCCGACGACGCCTGCGCCTCGCTCGGCAACTGGGGCGCGAGCAAGGTCTACCGCGCCAAGGGCGTGCCCGAGGGCCTCGCCCAGCCGATCGTCGACGCGATGGCCAAGGTGATCGGCGACGAGGGCTTCTCCTACGCGCTGTTCGGCGGCGGCCTGCTCGGCTTCGAGATCGGCGCCGGCCTCACCGCGCGGCTGAACGCCGGCGTGACGATGGAGGTCACGGCGGTCAAGGTGCAGGACGGCAAGCTCGTCGCCGAGCGCCCGATCCTGCAGGACTCGCAGGTCGCCGACGTCGGCTACGTCTCAGAGCCCGGGATCATCATCGGCCGGCTCAACGCCTTCGACGCCAACGAGAGCGGCGGCAGCGCCGAGGTCGTCGACGTCGAGGTCGAGCTCTCGCCCTGGTCGAGCAAGGCGAAGATGGTCACGCGCGGCGAACAGCGCGGCGCCGACGTCAACATCGAGGACGCCGAGATCCTCGTCGGCGGCGGCCGCGGGCTCGGCGCGGCGGACGGCTTCAAGCAGTGCGAGGAGCTGGCCGAGGCGATGGGCGGGGCGGTTGCCGCGACCCGCGCCGTGGTCGACGCCGGCTGGTACCCCTACGCGGCCCAGATCGGCCAGACCGGCAAGACGGTCGCGCCGAAGCTCTATCTGGCCGCGGGCATCTCCGGCGCGATCCAGCACAAGGTCGGGATGCAGAACTCGGAGAACATCCTCGCGATCAACAAGGACCAGAACGCGCCGATCTTCGAGTTCTCGGACCTCGGCGTGGTCGGCGATCTGCACAAGATCGTCCCCAAGCTGACCGAGGCGATCAAGGCGAAGAAGGGGGCGTAGCAGGCGATGCCCGCCGTAAAGCCGATCGACTACCCGCCGCCCTTCGACTCCGCCGACGTGATCGGGCCGCCGACCGATCCGGCGGACGAGCGGATCGAGGTCGGGGTGGCGATCGTCGGCGGCGGCCCGGCGGGCCTCGCCTGCGCCAACCGGCTGATGCAGCTGCTGGCCGAGGAGCCGGAGCTGACCGAGAAGCTGGGCGAAGTGCCCGTGGCGGTGATCGAGAAGGGCAAAACGGCGGGCGCCCACCTGCTCTCGGGCGCCAACGTCGACCCCTCGGCGCTGACCCGGCTGTTCCCCGACATGGACCCGGGCGAGTGGCCGTCGGTCTACCAGGAGGTGACCAAGGACGCGACCTACTTCCTCACCTCGAAGGCCGCGATCCCGCTGAAGCCGCCGCCGCCCAACTTCCGCAAAGAGGGCACCTACACGATGTCGGTCGCCAAACTGGGCCGCTTCCTGGCCGAGAAAGCCGAAGAGGCGGGCGTCTACATCCTCGCCGAGACCGCCGCCACCAAGCTGCTGGTCGAGGACCGGATCGTCAAGGGCGTGCGCTCGGGCGACCGCGGCCGCGGCAAGGAGGGCGAAGAGCTCGGCAACTTCGAGCCCGGCTCCGACGTCGTCGCCAAGGCGACGGTGCTCGCCGAGGGCACGATCGGCCACCTCACCTACTCCGCCTACGACTACTTCGGGATGACCGACGGCTCGGACCCGCAGGCCTGGGAGCTCGGGGTGAAGGAGGTCTGGGAGGTGCCGAAGCCGCTCGACCGCGTGATCCACACGCTCGGCTGGCCGCTGCGCTGGGGCGCCAGGCACAAGGAGGCGGGCGGCAGCTTCATCTACCCGATGGGCGAGGACAAGGTCTGCTTCGGCCTCGTCGTCGGCCTCGACTACACCGACGCCACCTTCTCCGTCCACGACGAGCTGCAGCGCTTCAAGCAGCACCCGTTCATCGCCAAGATCATCGAGGGCGGCAAGCGGGTCGGCTGGGGCGCCAAGACGATCCCCTCGGGCGGCTACTGGTCGCTGCCGAAGCGCTTCTCGGTGCCCGGGATGCTGGTCGCCGGCGACTGCGCCGGGATGGTCAACATCGCCGAACTCGCCGGCGTCCACTACGCGATGCACGCGGGGATGTACGCGGCGGAGGCGATCGTCGAGGCGCTGAAGAAGGACATCGACTCGGTCAACTTCGAAAGCTACGACGAGGCGATCCGCAGCTCGGTGATCGAGAAGGACCTCTACAAGTCGCGCAACATGAAGCAGCCGCTGACCAAGGGGCTGATCCGCGGCGGCATCGTCGCCAACATGCTGGTGGCGAGCAAAGGCAACTTCCCGCCCGGCCACATGAAGGTCGAGGACAACGCCGAGCCGGCGATGCAGATCGGCAACGCCGAGGATCGCTACCCCAAAGCGGACAACGAGGTCACCTTCAACAAGCTCGACTCGGTCTTCCTCTCCGGCAACGCGACCCGCGACGACGCGCCCAACCACGTGCGCATCCAGAGCCGGGTGCCGCGCGAGCTCGCCCAGACCTGGGTCTCGATGTGCCCGGCCCAGGTCTACGAGATCCCCGAGGAGCAGCTGGAGAACGGCGCCGCCGAGGTCGACGTCCACGTCACCGCCTCCAACTGCGTCCAGTGCGGCGCGATCACCGCCAAGGGCGGCCGCCTGACGCTGCCCGAGGGCGGGGACGGGCCGCTGTACCAGGAGACGTAGGGGGGCCGGCGGGTT
>Ga0210120_1000321_pt1 | contig 11414 bp, 11 predicted proteins | sample Goodyear_PhragA__FD_184868 | JGI IMG/M metagenome (GOLD analysis project Ga0210120, IMG submission 184868) | Wetland microbial communities from San Francisco Bay, California, USA, that impact long-term carbon sequestration - Goodyear_PhragA_D2... | ecosystem: Environmental > Aquatic > Marine >... | reverse complement strand
TCGCCGTGGCGCCGAGGTTGGGGTTGAGGTTCATCTCGCGGACGACCATCTGGCCGCCCGAGCCGGCGCCGACGACGAGCACCTCGTGCCTGGGCAGGCGGTGGCCGTGGGTGGGGCGCTCGACGATCAGCCGCACCGCGAGGCGCGCGCCGGCGATGAAGAAGAGCGTCAGCATGAAGTCCATCACCGCCACCGAGCGCGGCACCGCGTGATGGAAGGGCTTGAGCACGGTGAAGACGACGATCATCAGGGCGCTGGCGACGGCGACCGCGCGGACGATCGTCAGGAAGTCGCGGCCGCTGACGTAGCGCCACCACTTCTGGTAGAGGCCGAAGGCGGCGAAGACCGCGACCTTGATCGCGACGACGAAGAGGACCGACTGCGCGAACAGCACGGTGTAGCGGTGCGGCACGCCTTCGTCGAGGAAGCGCAGGCGGAAGGCGCAGTAGAAGGCGAGCGCGACGAGCAGCGCGTCGGCCGCCGCCTGCAGGACCCTGTTGCGGTAGACCGGGTGGTTCAAGCGACCCATGGGGAACCTGCGAGTTTAGTTCCTGTTGGCCGCTCTCCCTACAATCTCCGCTTCGCGCATGCCGATTCTCCTCCTGGCAAGCATCTCCGACAAGATCGTCGAACCGATCGTCGACCTCGCCACCGAATTCATCGGCTCGGCGGGGGTCGTCGGCGTCTTCCTGCTGATGACGCTCGAGTCGGCCTGCATCCCGATCCCCAGCGAGGCGATCATGCTGTTCGCCGGCTTCAGCGTCTCGAAAGGCGAAATGACCCTGTTCGGGATCGTCGCCGCGGGCGTGCTCGGCAACCTGGCAGGGTCCTGGATCGCCTACGGGGTCGGCTACTTCGCGCGCCTCGACCTGCTCGAACGCAACCGCCTGATCCACATCAGCCCCAAGCACCTCAAATGGGCCGACGACTGGTTCAAGCGCTACGGCGACGTGACCGTCTTCTTCACCCGCATGCTGCCGATCATCCGCACCTTCATCTCGCTGCCCGCGGGGGTGGCGAAAATGCCGTTCTGGCGCTTCAGCGCCTTCACCCTGGCCGGCTCGATCCCCTGGGTGCTGATGCTGGCGCTGGTCGGCCGCAGCGTCGGCGACAACTGGGAACACTGGCGCCACAACCTCGGCTACCTCGACTACGTCGTGCTCGCGGCGATCGTCGCCGGCGTCGTCTACCTGCTGATCCGGCGCCGGCGCGGCGGTGGCGGCGGGGGGGCCGCGGAGACGGCGGAGACCCCGGCCGAGCCCGCCCGCTCGGGCGGCCGCGTTTGAGCGGCGGCGGGGACGCCGCGATCCCGGCGGCGCGGGCGCTGGCGCTGGGGATCGTCCAAGGCCCCGCTGAGCTGCTGCCCGTCTCCTCCTCCGCCCACATCGTCCTCATCCCCTGGCTGGCGGGCTGGGACTGGGAGAGCCTCGACCCCGAGGTGCGCAAGAGCTTCGAGGTCGCGGTGCACGGCGGCGCGGCCGCGGCGCTGCTGATCGGCCAGCGGCGGACGATCCTCGAAGAGCTGCGCTCCTTCGACGGTCGCCGGGCGCTGACCCTGGGTCTCTCCTTCCTGCCGGCGGCGGTCGTCGGCTACACGCTCGAGCGGCCGATCGAGCAGCGGCTCGGCGGGCCGCGGACGACGGCGATCGGACTGCTCGCGGGCGCGGCGGCGATGCTGGTCGCCGACACGCGGCCGCAGCAGCGCGGGCGCGGCGACGCCACCCCGATGGACGGCCTGGCGCTGGGGATCGCCCAGGCGGCGGCGCTGGCCCCGGGCGTCTCGCGCAACGGCGTCACCCTGGCGGCGGCACGCTGGCGCCGCTTCTCGCGCGACCAAGCGAACCTGCTCTCGCGCACGATCGCGCTGCCGATCATCGTCGGCGCGACGGCCCTCAAGGGCGAGCGCCTGCGGCGCCGCGGCGCCCCGCCCGGCCTGCGCCGCTCGCTGGCGATCGGCGTCGCCGCCTCCTTCGCCTCCACCCTCGCCTCCCAGCGCCTGATCCGCCTGGTCGAGCGCGACCGGGCGCTGTGGCCTTATGCGGCGTATAGAGCGGGGTTGGCGGCGGCGGTGCTGGCAAAACTTGCCCGTTAGCGGCGAACTCCAAATCTTGGAGAAACTTGGAGAGAATTTGGAGTTCGGCTACAATTCCAAATCTTGGAGAAACTTGGAATTGATTTGGAGTTGGGATGTACGTAGCCGAAGCCCCATCGATGCCAGACCTTATTGCGAAGCTCGGCCCCGGCGTGCTCGCGAGGGTGATCGAGGCGGGTATGGGCTCGGGAGCAACGGAGAGATACGTCCACTGGGACAAACTCCGCCATCTCACTCCCCCAAAAGGACTGAGCAGCGAGGAATGGTGGCTGGGGATCAAATTTCAGCGGATGGCCGGGCTGCGCCTCCTGCCGCTTGTGGATCCCGCCGGAGCCCCCTTTAGCTACGGACTGCCAGATGCGGTGCTTCGCCATCTGCACCGCATAGACCAAAGGTGCAGCGGCGAGGTTGCGGTGGACGAGGTGGTCACGTCTGAACACCAAGCGGGCCAGCGCTTCCTGGTCAATTCGCTCATGGAGGAGGCGATTCGCTCAAGTCAGCTCGAGGGCGCCACCACGTCGCGGAAGGTGGCCAAGGAGATGCTGCGGAGCGGCCGCAAGCCGCGGAATCGAAGCGAGCGGATGATCGTCAACAACTATCGCGCTCTGCAATTCATGCGCGAGGATATGGGCGACGCGCTGACACCTGATTCGGTCTTAGAGCTGCATCGCATCCTTACCGAGGGGACCCTCGACAATCCAGCTGCCGCAGGTCGGCTGCAGCAACCAGGAGAAGAGCGCGTTGCCGTCTACGATCGAGATGAGGACGAGCAACCGATTCATCGACCTCCTCCGGCAAATGAACTCCCGGCTCGCATGCAACAGCTGTGTGAGTTCGCCAACGAAGGAGAGGATGGCGAGCAATTCATCCATCCGGTGATTCGAGCGATTCTGCTTCATTTCTGGCTCGCATATGACCATCCCTTCGAGGACGGGAACGGCAGGACCGCGCGAATCCTTTTCTTTTGGGCGATGCAGCGGCGCGGCTACTGGCTGATCGAGTATCTCCCCATTTCACCGATTCTGAGGACGGCGCCGGCAAAGTACACGCGGGCCTTCATGGAGGCTGAGACCGACGGTGGCGACACGACCTACTTCTTGCTCCACCAGCTCACGACCATTGAGCGGGCGCTTGATGAACATGACGTCTATCTCCAACGCAAGATCGCCGAGGTCCGCGGCGTGGAGCGCTTGCTCCAAGGGGCAGAAGATTTCAATCACCGACAGCTGGCGCTCCTCACTGATGCTGTCCGCCATCCAGAGAGCAGCTATTCGTTCAGCAGTCACGCGACGAGCCATCGCGTGACTCACGAGACGGCACGTTCGGATCTCTCGGACCTTACGGACCGCGGCCTGCTGAGCCAACGCCGGAACGGCAAGCGATTTGTCTTCGAGCCCGCGCCCGACCTACCGACCCGCCTGAAAGAATCGCCGGCGTGAGCGAAGACGCCTACGCGCAGGCCGGGGTCGACCAGGGGGCGGCGGACTCGGCGGTGGCCGCGCTGGTGCGGGCGCTGGGGGCGATCGAGCTGGGGCGGCCGTCGCGGCAGGTGCCGCTGCCGGGCCACTACGCCAGCGTGATCAGGATCGACGAGCGGCTGGGGATCGCGCTCTCGACCGACGGCGTCGGCACCAAGCTGCTGGTCGCCGAGCAGCTCGGGCGCTTCGACACGGTGGGGATCGACTGCGTGGCGATGAACGTCAACGACGTGATCTGCGTCGGCGCCGAGCCGCTGGCGATGCTCGACTACATCGCGATCGAGCGCGCCGACCCCGAGGTCTGCGAGCAGATCGGCGCCGGCCTGGCGCGCGGCGCCGAGCTGGCGGGGATCGAGATCCCCGGCGGCGAGCTGGCGCAGCTGGGCGACATGGTGCGCGGCTTCGACGTCGCCGGCGCCTGCTTCGGCACGGTGGCGCTCGAGGAGATCGTCGACGGCTCGGCGGTCGAGCCGGGCGACGCGATCGTCGGCCTGCCCTCCTCCGGCATCCACTCCAACGGCTACACGCTGGCCCGCCAGGCGCTCGACGGCCTGCCGCTCGACGAGGATCCCGAGGGCCGCCTCGGCCGCCCGCTGGGCGAGGTCCTGCTCGAGCCGACCGAGATCTACGTCAAGCCGGTGCTCGAGCTGCTGCGCGCGGAGGTCGACGTGCGCGGCCTCGCGCACATCACCTCCGGCGGCCTGAAGAACCTCGACCGCCTCGCCGCCGACGTCGCCTATGAGATCGACGATCCGCTCCCCCTGCCGCCGATCTTCGCCCTGATCCAGGAGCGCGGCGGAGTATCCGACGAGGAGATGCACGAGGTCTTCAACATGGGCTGCGGCTTCTGCTGCGTGGTCGCGGCGGCCGACGAGGAGGCGGCGGTGGAGCTGCTGCAAAGGCACTACCCGGCCGCGAAGCGGATCGGTCAGGTAACTGGGCCGGGTAGCTGACTCTAGTTGACTAGACTCTAGTTGACTAGACTCTAGTTTGGTATTGTCTACTCGTGGCGTTCACCGGTAGACAGCATGAGCTCGACGCACTTCTCAGCGAGCTGGATGCCGTCAAGACGAGCGGTGAAGGCCGCTTCGTCTGGCTTCGCGGGCGGCGGCGGGTCGGCAAGTCCCGCCTCGTGCAGGAGCTCTGCAACCGCTCGAACGTGCCATACGCCTTCTACCAGGCGCCACGCAGGGAGCACGCGGAGGCACTTTCCGCCTTCACGAAATCCATCGCCGCGTCGAGCCTGCCCAGCGCCGAAGCCTTCGAGGGCGTCTCCTACCCATCCTGGCCCAGCGCGATCAGAGCAGCGGTTCGAGAGGTCGATCCGGCCAGGCCCGCGATCCTCGTGATCGACGAGCTTCCCTACCTCGCCGAGCTCGACCCCGGCTTCACGGCGGATCTCCAGATGGCCTGGGACCGGACGCTGGAGCGCACGCCGGTCCTACTCATATGCGTCGGCTCCGACGTCCGAATGATGGAACGCATGGTCGAGGAGCGCGCGCCGCTTTTTGGCAGACCGACCAGGGAGATGCGCGTGGCTCCGCTCAATCCGGCTGAGGTGGCGGAGATAAATTCAGCGCCCGACGCCAGTGCCGCCGTCGACCGCTACCTCGTGCTCGGCGGCTTCCCGCTGCTCGCGCCGATGTGGCCGGCAAGCGCGGGGCTTGCCGGCTTCCTCCGCAAGGCGCTCGCCGACGACCAGACTCCCTTCGTCACCACCGCGCTGCGCATCCTGGCCTCCGAGTTCGAGCGCGCCCTACAGGCCGAGCGCGTCATCGAGGCAATCGGGCATGGCGATACCGCCTACAGTCGGATCGAGACACGCAGCGGCGTGAAGGGCAACACGCTCACCGACGCGCTCGACGTGCTGATCGAGAAGAAGGGGCTGGTGGCCAAGGAGCTCCCCTATGCCGTGCCGCCTGGCAGAAAGGCCGCCAAGTACACCGTTGCCGACCCGTATCTGCGTTTCTGGCTGCGCTTCGTCGGTCCCCACCTCGACGAGCTCTCGCGCGGCATGTCCGATCTGGTCATCGCACGGATCGAGCGAGACTGGTCCACCTACCGCGGCCGCGCCGTCGAGCCTCTGGTGCGCGACGCGCTCGAGCGCCTGGTCATCGACCCCGCGATCGGTGGGCGGGTCGGCGACTCGCGCTACGTCGGCGCCTGGTGGCGACGGGACCACTCGATCGAGGTCGACCTGGTCGGAGGCGACCGGCCGGACCCGACCCGGATCGGATTCGTCGGCTCGATCAAGTGGCGTGAGCGGGGGCGCTTCTCGAGCGAGGACCTCGAACAGCTGGGGGCGAACCGCGCGGCTGTGCCCGGAGCCGAGAGGGCCAAGCTCGTCGCCGTCAGCCGCAGCGGCTTCGAGAAGGGCCTCGACGCCGATGCAACGTTCGGCCCCGACGAGCTGCTGGCGGCTTGGTAGAGAAGGCCATCGGCAGCGTGTTCGACAATGACCGAACCTAGATGAGCGCCCGTCCCTCCAGCTCGATGATCGGAACCGTGCTCTCCGGCCGCTACCGGCTGGAGGCGAAGCTGGGCAGCGGCGGGATGTCGACCGTCTACCTGGCGCGCGACGAGACGCTCGACCGGCCGGTGGCGGTGAAGGTGATGCACCGCGAGATGTCCGAGCAGGAGGACCAGCTGCAGCGCTTCCGCCAGGAGGCGCGCGCGGTCGCCAAGCTGACGCACCCCAACGTCGTCGCGGTGATCGACGCCGGCGAGGACGGCGGCCACCCCTACATCGTCTTCGAGTACGTCAAGGGCGAGACGCTGAAGCAGCGGATCGGCCGCGTCGGCGCGCTCGACACCCAGGAGGCGATCGCCTACGCGATCGAGGTCGCGCGCGGGCTCAGCGTCGCCCACGCGCGCAACATGGTGCACCGCGACATCAAGCCGCAGAACGTGCTGATCGACGAGGAGGGGCGGGCGAAGCTGACCGACTTCGGCATCTCGCGCCAGCTCGAACAGGACGGCGTGACGGCGACCGGCCGGGTGCTCGGCACGACCGACTACGTCGCCCCCGAGCAGGCGATGGGCAAGGGCGCCGACCCGCGCTCGGACATCTACTCGCTCGGCGTCGTGCTCTACGAGATGCTGATCGGCCAGGTGCCCTTCCACGCCGACAGCCAGGTCGGCGTGGCGATGAAACACGTCAACGAGGAACTGCCCGACGTGCAGCGGCGGCGGCCCGAGTGCTCGGCGGCGGTCGCCCTGGTGGTCGAGCGGGCGACGGCGAAGAACCCCGAGGAGCGCTACCAGAGCGTCGCCGAGATGATCGACGACCTGGAGACGGCGCTCGAGGTCGAGGCGGCGCGCGCGGGGACGACCACCGGCGAGGCGACCAGCGTGCTCGACGCCGTGCCGGAGCCGCAGCGCAAGCTTTCGGGGCGCGCCCGCTGGTCGTGGGCGGCGATCGCGTTGCTGCTGCTGGTCGGCGGCGGCACGCTCCTGGCGGTGCAGCTGATCTCCAGCGGCGGCGTCGGCGGTGGCGGGGCGAACCAGGGCAAGGGCGGCAACGTGACGATCACCGGCGCCACCGACTACGACCCGGAGGGCGACGGCGAAGAGATCGGCAGCAAGGTCGAACTGGCCGTCGACGGCGACCCCACCGGCACCGCCTGGGAAACCGAGCACTACGACTCCGAAACCTTCGAAGGCACGAAGACCGGCCCCGACCCCGGCGTCGGCATCTACGTCACCACGAGCGAACCGGCGAATCCCCGCAAGATGATCGTCCGCACCCCCACCCCCGGCTGGAACGCCCAGGTCTTCGCCGCCCCCGCCGGCCCCCCCTCCGACATCACCGGCTGGGACGAACCCGTCGGCGAAGTCGAGAACGCCGCCGACAGCCAGGAAATCCCCCTCGACGTGACCAAGCCCTCCACCTACTTCCTGCTCTGGTTCACCAAGGCCTCCCCCGCCCGCGACCAGGAAGGCCGCTACCAGATAGAGATCAGCGACATCGAGCTGCTGGGGTGAGATGACCGCAGACGGTCGTCTGCGTAGACGCTGTACGATTCGGGTTGATCATTAGGACACCGGCTTCCACCGATGTCTCAATCGCCAGAAAGACCCGCCCCGGCGGGTCTTTTGCTTCTCGCGCGAAGGAGCAGCGACAGAAGTGTCAACCAGTCCCCGTCAGCAGATCCTCCGCCGCGGGCCCGTTCGGGGGCGATCACAGGGTGACGGAGACGCTGCAGGGCCGCCGACCTCCATCGCGCTCACCTCGCGGCCTCCTTGGGGATTCCCACCACGGCCAGGGCGCCCTCGACACAGGCATCGCGAAGCCGCGCGGGTTCGAGCTCGAAGGCCCCGGCCGCGCCGGGGGCTGCCTCGCGCACACCGACGCCGGCGCGCGCCAGCTGGATCGAGCCGAGGATCTGCGCACTGAGCAGGTTGGCCCTGAAGGCGGGGTCCGCGACCGCGAACGCCTTCTGCTCGGCCCCCGCGGCGAGAATCCGCTCCAGCCGCCCTGCGCAGGCGGCCAGCGCCGCGCCGAGGCGCAGCCAGATCGAATCGGAGATCTGCTCGCGCAGCTCCTCGGTCGGCCGTCCCAGCAGCGAGAGGGAGTAGTCGACGAAGGCCGGGTGCTCGAGGCAGAAGTCGACGTAGCGCAGACACGCTTCGCGAAGCGCTGCGATCGGATCCTCGGGCTCAGACGCCTCAGCGCTGCGTTCCTCGATCTCAACAAGGTAATCGACGAGCGTCAGGGCGAAGATCTCCTCCTTGGATTCGAAGCTGCGATAGATGTCGGGCTTGCTGAGGCCGGCGCTATGGGCGATCCGCTCGACCGAGGGGTCGCGCCGGCCCTGCTCGTCAAGCAGCGTGCGCGTCGCCGTCACGATCGCCAACTCGCGCCGCCGTCGCCGCTCGCGCCGGGTGCTCTTGCTGTGTCTCGGCATGCTGTATCTAAATCGTACCAGTGGTGTAAACATTGGTAGAACCATTGGTACAATGAGAGAGGAGCAAGACGATGGCACAGGCAGATAAACCGGTTCAGCTCTCCGAAGGGGTGCTGGAGGAGATCAAGGAAGGCCAGGAGGCGGCGATCGGCGCGGTCCGCGGCTTTCTCAGCAGCGTCGATGAGACCTTGGCCGGATCGGCGAGCCCCTCGCAGGTCGAGCAGATCGTCGACTCGGCGCTGAAGATGGCCGACAAGCTGGTCGAGACCCAGTACGACTTCCTGAAGAAGATCGTCCACAGCGCCGGCGAGGCGGTCGGGGACGACAAGGAGGCCGAGGAGGCGTAGCCCGGCTACGCCTCCTCGCGACATAGGGAGAGACCTTCGATGCCACGAATCAACGGCAGCGCCAGCGCCGAGATCGGTGCGCCCGTAGAGGAGGTCTGGCTGGTGGTGGAAGACGTCCTCACCGCACCCGACTGGCAGGGCGGCCTGGTGGCGATGTCGGCGTTGGAGCATGACGCGGAGGGGCGCCCGGCTCTGGTCGAGGCGAAGAACGACCTCAGGGTCAGGCATATCACCACGCGAGTACGGTTCCGCTACGAGGGTCCCACGCACCTCTCCTGGACGCAGGAGAAGGGTGACCTCAAGTCGCTCACCGGCTCCTGGAGCCTGGAGGACCTCGGCGATGGACAGACGAGAGCGACCTACTCCCTCGACGCCGATCCCGGACGAGTGCTCGGGATGCTGGTCCGCGGCCCCGCCGAGGCCGCCATTCTGGCCGGGCTCGTGAACGCCCGCCCGGGTGAGCTCAAGCTGCGCATCGAGAATGCCTGAGCCGGCGGCCTGGGCTGGCGCCCATGGAGTGCGTCCGTGATCTCGCTGGAGGCAATCCCGATCCCGCCGATCCCGCGCCTTCCGCTGGTGCCCGACCCGTAGCGGCGCATTCGGGTGCCCCGCGACCTCGAGGCGGTCAGCACGCGCGCCGACGAGGTGCCCGACGTCGAGGCGCTGGGCATGACGGCCACCGGCATCGAGCGGATCTGGGCCGGAGTGGAGCGCCTGTACCGCAGCGGCTTCTATCCGGCGATCGCTCTCTGCGTGCGTCGCCACGGCGCGGTCGTGCTCGACCGCGCGATTGGCCATGCGCGCGGCAACGGGCCGTCCGACAGCCAGGACGCGGCGCGCACGCCGGCCACGCCCGAGACGCCGTTCGTCATCTTCTCCGCGTCGAAGGCGATGACCGCCGTCGTGGCCCACCTGCTCGACGAGCGCGGGCTGTTGCATGTGGACGACCGCGTGTGCGAGTACATCCCCGAGTACGCCGCCCACGGCAAGGAGGCGATCACCATCGGGCAGGTGCTCTCCCACCGCGCGGGGGTGCCGAACCTGCCGGCCGAGGCGTTCGATCTGGACCGCTTCGGCGACCGCGAGTTCCGGCTGGAGACGTTGTGTGCGGCAAAACCCCGCTCGCGACCCGGCAAGCTGCTCTCCTACCACGCGGTGTCGGGCGGCTTCATCATCGCTGAGATCGTCCAGCGGGTGACCGGCAGGGACATTCGCGCCGTGCTCGGGGAGGAGATCCTCGACCCGCTCGGCTTTCGCTGGGGAAACTACGGCGTCAGCCCGAAAGACGTCGAGCGTGTCGCCGTGAGCTACCCCACCGGCCCGCCGGCGTTGCCGCCGCTGTCCACCGTGCTCGAGCGTGCTCTGGGCCTGCCGCCGGATGAGCTCACCGTCCGCTCCAACGACCCGCGTCTCCTCACCGGCATCGTTCCGTCCGGCAATGTCGTCACGACCGCCAACGAGCTCTCGCGCTTCTTCGAGTTGCTGGGCGCCGGCGGCGAGCTTGACGGCGTGCGCATCCTCGAACCGCGCACGATCCGCCGCGCCTTATCCGAGCGCGCGTTTCGCGAGATCGACTTCTCCCTGGTGGCTCCCCTGCGCCACGGCAGCGGGTTCATGCTGGGCGCAAGGGCGGTCAGCCTGTTCGGCCCCGACACCGAGGAGGCATTCGGCCACCTCGGCTTCACCAACGTGCTCGGCTGGGCCGACCCCGAGCGTGCGCTGTCGGTCGGCCTGATGACCAGCGGGAAGCCGACGGCCCACCCGGCGTTGGCCGACCTGTGGCTGCTTACGCGTGCGATCGGCCAGGAGGCGCCAAAGGTGGCACGCAGGGGGATCTGGTTCACGAAAACCTGAAGCGCGACCTCGCTCCGCTTGGCGGTTTGCTGAGTACGCGGACCCCAGGCAGACCCCCAGCTCTCTCTCCTCGCGCAAAGCAGCAGCCACGGTGCTCAGGGCTTACGGCTAGTCAGGCGCCACGCCGATCGAGGTGATCTCATGCCAGCCGATCTCTACATCGCCCGCGTTGGTTCCGATCATGACGGCGTCGTCGGCGTAAGTTCTGAGCAATCCGGCGTGCTCACCGGTCCCCACGCCTGGCGCCTGCGACTCAGTCGCCACCATATAGATGAATCGCCGCCCGGCCTCAGCAGCCTCAATCCTGGAAAGCGCTTCAACGATCTGGCGTGCGACGTCTGGGTCGATTCGGAGGCTCACTCCATGAGATGGTACGCCGCCTATTCGATTTTTGGGGATGGGCGGTCCCTGGCCGTCTCAGTGAGATCGGGCTCTCACTCGTCGCGCCGATGAAGAGCGAGCGCGGGTCAGGAGTGACTTGCGGCCAATCTCACGGCCTAGCGAGACCTACGCGCGTCTTGGGCGTGTCGCACAATTAAGGGTCTCCACGGCTTCCCGTGGTTCGTTTCTCTGATTCATGAGAAGGGGAGATCGATCTCGATCCCGCCGCAGCAGAGGTAGACCAGGGCGATCAGTGGCGCTGCGGAGTGAAATCCGAAGGAGCGGTGGCTGATCAGCCGCACCTTGGAGTTCAGTCCCTCCAGCCTCCCGTTCGACAGTCCGAGTCGAACCGCGG
>Ga0210120_1000320_pt1 | contig 11432 bp, 14 predicted proteins | sample Goodyear_PhragA__FD_184868 | JGI IMG/M metagenome (GOLD analysis project Ga0210120, IMG submission 184868) | Wetland microbial communities from San Francisco Bay, California, USA, that impact long-term carbon sequestration - Goodyear_PhragA_D2... | ecosystem: Environmental > Aquatic > Marine >... | reverse complement strand
GAGCTGCGCTACATTATGAAAAAAGGCGCCGATGATACTTAGCCCCACCGGCCCGAAGAAGGTCCTCGAGAGGGTAAAGGCCAAGCCCATCGCAGCCGTGCTCAATACTCCTCCGCCGAAACTGAGCATGAAGGCAGGGCCGAGGAACGTGCCGGTGAAAAGAGAGCCGAGGATAACCCGGATCAGAGTGACCGTCATGGCTGTCCTGAACCCATAAAGGATCATGGCAACGAGCGTTATGATATTGGCGAGGCCTAGTCTAAGCCATGGAATGGGCGTGGGGAGAAGCCCTTCGAAACCATACAACACGAGTGCGTAGGCCGAAAAGACGGCTGCCCGGTATTTATCCTGTAATTGCATCTATATTTTTTGGGGGTCTTCCTCCGCCGACAGTTACGACGATCCTGTTGGGAAGACAGACGATCACCCCCCTCGATATCCATCCCTGCTTCACACATATGAGGTTTGGGCAGTGGGCCTCTTTCACGCGCACCCGTCTTTTTCTTATCTCGACCACCGTATTTCCATAAGGCCCGGGGAGTGCGACGGTCCTGTCCGTGTCCAAAGAGAGCGCATAGGCCTGTTTGCCGTTAATCTCCACGCTCACCTCGGACGCCTGGGACAGCGCATCCCGCGAGATGAAGATGCCGGAAACGGAGGCGATGATCAGAAAAAGAAAGAGGAGCCTGTCGGCGGTGGTAGTGATCTTAAGAATTCTTTTCAATCTTCAGGCGTCCCTTCAATCCCGGCGTCGGCCGGATTGTTCCATTATTATCGACAATAACCCCTTCCATGCCGGCCTCCCGGAGCAGGCTCATGCCTTTTTCGGGGCCGAGGATGAATACGGCAGTCGAAAAGGCATCGGAGTAGACACCCCGGTCGGCAATGACAGTGACGCTCCGGCATCCTTCCGCCGGATATCCCGTTTTGGGGTCGAGGAGGTGATGGTACCTCCGGCCTTTTTCGATAAAAAACCTCTCGTAGTCGCCGGCCGTTGATACGGCCTTGCCGCTCAGCCTGATTTCGGCAAGGACGTCGTCACTCTCGCCCTTCTGCCTTGGGTTCTTGATCCCGATATTCCAGGCTTCTCCGTCGGGTTTTGTACCGAAGGTCCTTATATCTCCGGCTACCGCAACGATGCCGGCGGCAATCCCCGCCTGTCGCAGCGAATCCACGGCGAGATCTGCAGCGTATCCCTTGGCGATCCCTCCGAGGTCCATCAGCATGCCTTTTTTTCTGAGAAAGACGGTCGACTTCTGCCTGTCTATGATTATGTCCCTGTATCCGACCAGCGGCAGGTATTTCTTTATAGCGCCATCATCGGGCCTTATCTTTTCATGGAAGTCCCACAACCGTGAGACAGGTCCTATGGTTGCGTCAAAGGCGCCCCACGATCTTTTGGAGACTGAAACTGCCTTTTCGATGACGTCTGCAGTGTCCGGAGATACCACCGTCGGCTTTATTCCCGCATTCCTGTTTATGAGTGTAAGTTCGCTCTTGTCCGAGAAGAAGTCGATCAGGCTTCCGAAACGGTCGATCGCAGCGAAGGCCCGGTCTATCGCCTGGTCGGCGGCGGCCCCGGACCCAGATACGACCGTGATAGACACGACGGTATCCATAAGGGGTTTTGTCTTTTTGTACGTGGACATGCTGCCCCGGCTGCATGAGGACGCCAGGGAAAGTCCGCAGATCAGGAAGAGCAGGAGAACGGTCCGGTTTTTGTTCATGGCAATCAAAAATCATTATAATCCGTATCCAGCCCTAAAAGAAAGGCAGTGGACACCGGAAGAGGGGCAAAACAGCTCACGCCCCCCCTGCTGCAGGGCCGGATACTACCGGATACTAAAGGATATAGCCCTGTTGATTAATTCCCGGGTTTGTTCTAATATGAGAAATCAGCACGAAAGGAGGCAGAAATGTTTGGTCTTGGAATGCCTGAACTTCTGGTAGTTCTTGTGATCGCTTTGGTTGTTTTCGGACCCAGCAAACTCCCCACCATGGGTAAGAGTCTTGGCGAGGCGATCAGAGGGTTCAAAAAAGCCGTCGCGGAAGATCCGATCGAAGCAGAACACACGAGTAAGATAAAGGAAAGCTGAAGCTTACTGCTTTCTTCTTCGGAGTGTATCGGGCAGGTTGAGCCTACGTGGTCACCGCAGTGGAGCCGGCCCTTATTTTTTCTTTGAGGAATTGACCCGTGTATGAATCGGGATTGTCTGAAACTTCTTCCGGCGTTCCCATGGCTACGACCAGCCCGCCCCGGTCGCCGCTCTCCGGACCAAGGTCCACTATGTAGTCCGCCGATTTAATTATATCGAGGTTGTGCTCGATCACAACTACGGTATTCCCCTGAGCGACCAGCATGTTGATTACATCCAGAAGTTTCTGAATGTCGACGAAGTGCAGACCAGTCGTCGGTTCGTCAAGGATGTAGAGGGTATTGCCGGCCGATTTTCTGACGAGTTCCCGCGATAGCCTCACCCTCTGCGCTTCCCCCCCGGAAAGGGTGGTTGCGGCCTGTCCGAGCTGCAGGTATCCGAGGCCGATTTCTTCGAGCAATTCGAGTCTCCTCCGGATATGGGGGATGTTTTCGAAGAAACCGAGCGCTTCGACAATGGTCATAGCAAGGACCTCCGCGATGTTCTTGCCCTTGAAGCGGATTTCGAGCGTTTCATTGTTATAGCGCTTCCCCTTGCACTTGTCGCAGACAACATAGACGTCCGGCAGGAAGTGCATTTCGACCTTGATGAGCCCATTGCCGCGGCAGAATTCACAGCGGCCGCCCGCAACGTTAAAGCTGAACCGTGACGCCGAATAGCCCCGTACTCTTGCATCCTGCAGCAGTGCGAAGAGCTCCCGGATGAAGGTAAAAACCCCTGTGTAGGTCGCCGGGTTCGACCTCGGGGTGCGGCCGATGGGGGCCTGGTCGACGCTTATGACGCGGGACAACGAATCCATCCCGGTTATGCCTTCATGCTTGCCGGGAGGAAGGATTTCCGCTGCGTCGGAGAATTTCTTCTGGGCCGCTCTGTAGAGGATGTCGAAGACCAGGGTGCTCTTTCCCGACCCGGAAACACCCGTGACACAGGTAAAGAGGTTTAACGGAATGGCGACGTCCACATGTTTCAGGTTATGTTCCGAGGCGTTCCTTATCACCAGGAAATCCTTGGCCGGTCTCCTCTTTGCAGGGACCTCGATGGCGATTTCTCCGCTAAGATATCTGCCTGTAACCGACGCAGGATTCCTCTCTATCATTTCCGGGGAGCCCTCGGCCACGACCCACCCGCCTCTCACGCCGGCGCCCGGCCCCATGTCGACTATATGGTCGGCCCAGCGTATTGTTTCCTCGTCGTGTTCGACGACTATGACCGTGTTTCCTCCGTCCCTGACGGCCGAGAGGCTCTCAAGGAGCTTCACGCAGTCGCGCGGGTGGAGGCCGATGCTCGGCTCATCCAGCACGTACAGGACGCCGGTAAGCGATGAACCCATCTGGGTGGCCAGGCGTATCCTCTGCGCCTCTCCCCCGGAAAGGGTCAGGGAGGGCCTGTCCAGGGTCAGGTAGGAGAGGCCGACCTTCTCGATGAAGCGCAGCCTGTCGTTCACTTCCTTCAATATTCGGGTGGCGATAAGGTTTTCTCTGTCGTTCAGCGAAAGATCACGGAAGAAGGCGGCCGCATCCTTAACGGATTTCCTGCTAAGCTCTCCGATGTGGAGCCCCTTGAACTTTACGCTCAGTGCCTCCTTCCTCAGCCTGAATCCGCCGCAGGCCTTGCAGTGCCGGTAATCTTCGAGCCGCACCGAATCCTCCTCCATATGTTTGAAACCCAGGCCGTCGCAGGAGGGACAGGCGCCGGCCTTGCTGTTAAAGGAGAAGAACCTCGGGTTGATTTCGGGATAGCTGATGCCGCAGTTGAGACAGGCCGTAGTCCTGGAAAAGAGGATATCCTTGTCGGACTTCACGATGTTCATAACTATGGTGTCTGAATACTTGAAAGCGGTATCGACGGCGTCGCGCACCTGCCGCTCGATGCCGCTCTTGATGATCAGTCTGTCGATTACGATCTCGATTGTATGACGCTTCTTCTTTTCGAGAATAATGTCCTGGGTCAGGTCCACCATCTCGTTATCTATCCTTGCCCTCACGAACCCCTCGTTTCGCATCTCCTGGAGTTCTTTGCGGTAATTGCCTTTCCTGTCCTTCACGATCGGGGCAAGGATCTGCAGGCGTGAACCATCGGGCAGCGAGAGGATCGACTGAAGGATGTTTTGCGATTCCTGTGTGGTTATCTCGGCCCCGCAGTTATAACAGTAGGCCTTGCCCAGGCGCGTGTAGAGTACGCGGAGGTAGTCGTAGATCTCCGTGATTGTGCCGAGCGTCGACCGGGGGCTTCTGTTAACGGTCTTCTGGTCGATCGCAATCGAAGGAGAGAGCCCTTCTATGAAATCGACCTCCGGTTTTTGGAGCTGCTCCAGAAACTGTCTGGAATAGGCCGAAAGGCTTTCGACATAACGTCTCTGGCCCTCGGCGTATATCGTGTCCATGGCAAGGGAAGACTTGCCCGACCCCGAAGGGCCCGTGATGACGGTTATGGCCTCTCTCGGGATGGAAAGATCGATATTCTTGAGATTATGCTCCCTGGCGCCTCTTATCCTGATGAACTGCTGCATATGATGATCTAATTACTATAACCGAATTAGTGCAGATAAGTTAACGGACTGGGCGCTTTTCCTTTTTGACGTGCTTGGGGTAATATAGGACATATGAAGAAATTATTGTTGGCGATATTCTTTTTATCACTGTTCCCTGTTGTCTCCTCAGCGGCCCCAGCGGCCCACTTTGATGCGCTCAGCTATGACGCCGGCGTCGTCGGCCAGGATAAGAAGGTGGAGCATGTCTTTGAATTCACCAATACGGGCGACCAGGACCTCGTCATACAGAAAGTGACCGCCTCTTGAGGCTGCACAGCCGCGTTGGCTAGTTCGAGCCGACTGACACCCGGAGAGACCGGAAAAGTGACTGTGTCAGTGGACGTCAGAGGGAAGAGGGGTAAGCTGACGAAGACCGCGCAGGTCTACACCAACGATCCCCAAAAGCCGGTCACCACGCTGTTGATGCATCTCGACGTGAAAGACCCCTTGCACGCCGATGTGCCTTTGAAGAGATAAACGGGTTTCTGCCGTTCCACTATATACCGGAAAAAACAGGATACGAGGTGCGATTGTGAGCGTTGTTATTCAGAAGGTTTCTCTCTACCTTCGGATGATCAAGTTTTCCCATTCGGTGTTTGCCCTGCCGTTCGCCTTTACAGCCGCCTTCATCGCGGCATCCGGAATCCCTTCTCTGACGCAGGTCTTCTGGATAACCGTGGCAATGGTCGGGGCGAGGTCGGGAGCGATGGGGCTTAACAGGATCATCGACAGGGAGATAGACGCCGCGAACCCGCGCACCGCCGGCCGTGAACTGCCGAAGGGTCTTATCGGTGTGGGGGAGGCGGTCCTCTTCGTTGGGGTATCTTTCGGCATCCTGATCCTGGCGGCCTCGATGCTCAATCAGCTATGCCTGAAGCTGTCTCCTTTGGCCATCGGCGTTCTCTTGCTGTACTCATACACGAAAAGGTTCACCTGGCTGTCTCATTTTGTGTTGGGGCTTGCCCTTGCCGCCTCTCCGCTTGGGGCCTGGATAGCGGTGAGTGGTACCTTTGATGTCAGAATGCTTGCCCTGGCGGCGACGGTCATCTTCTGGCTCGCCGGGTTCGATGTGCTCTACGCCCTGCAGGACCTCGATTTTGACAGGGCCCACGGACTTTATTCCATACCGCAGCGGTTCGGCCTTCGGAAGTCATTGGGGCTTGCGAGGATTTTTCACGCCGTCAGTTTCCTCTTCCTCGTCGGAAACGGTGTCCTGTTCGGACTCGGAGCTCCTTACTGGATAGGCCTCTTTATTGTAGCCGGGCTCTTCCTGTATGAGCATTCCCTTGTGAAGGCCAGCGATCTGAGCGGGCTGGATATGGCCTTTTTCAATATGAACGGTTATATCAGCCTCACCGTCTTTTTCTTTACCTTTTTGAACTATATCCTATGAAGAGATATGTCTTTGCGATAACAGGGGCGACGGGCGCGGTCGTAGGGGCCAGAGTTCTGAAGGAACTCGTCCGGACCGCGGAGGTACATGTGGTGATCTCTTCCCAGTCCTTTTCCATACTCCGCGATGAGGCCGGTATCGACTGGTCGGCCGGGTCCGATGAAGCCGTCAGGGACAGGATCAGGGAATTTGCCGGTTCAAAAGACGTCTATTATTACGCCGAAAAGGATTTCGAGGCGCCGATATCGAGCGGTTCTTTCAGGACGGACGGAATGTTCGTAGTGCCGTGCTCGATGAAGAGCCTTTCGGGCATCGCAAACGGCTACGCCAACACGCTGGTCGAACGGGCGGCAGATGTGACCATCAAGGAGGGAAGGCCGCTCCTGCTGTCGCCGCGGGAGATGCCGTTTAGCGCCATCCATCTTGAAAACATGCTGAAGCTTTCCAGGCTGGGCGTCAGGATCGCCCCTCCGGTGATCGGCTTTTACCACGGCCCTAAAACCGTGGATGACATCGTGAATTTCGTTTCGGGAAAGATCCTCGATGCCATGGGGATAGAACATGAGATTTACGAACGGTGGCGGGGCCTGAAGGATTATTGAGCTCCCATAAAGCAGCGTTTGTCGTCATGCCCCAAATTCCTGATCGGGCTCCCATTGCGTAATACCCGGATCGCCGCCTTCGTGTGAATGGCGACCTCCGGAAGAAGTGCTTTTATGCTCATTTTATCGATGAGTTTGTTTATTTCTCCTTTTTATGATTTATCTCATAATACGTTTTTCCCCCGTCTGGTAAGATAAGATCATGAGCGTATTCAAGGAGAGCTGCCCTGGAAGTCTGGAGATACGGAGCCCCTATCCGGAGGAGGTGAGCTGTTTTTGGTGTGAGACAGTCAACGAAATCTGGAGCGACGAGGCTGAGGCCGACTGCAAGAAATGCGGTAAGAAGATCACACGTGATTTGAAGACCTCATGCATCGAATGGTGCCCGGCAGCCAGGGACTGCATCGGCGCGGAAAAATACGAAAGGCTGATGAAGACCAGAAAGCAGGGCGTGCAGGGCACATAAAAAGCCCCTTTCCGGTGAAAGGGGCTTGTCTGGAATTTTGTGTGTTATAAAAAACTGCGATGAAAGCTTTCTATAATCGTTCTACGTTCACCGCTTTGGGGCCTTTCGGTCCGTCCGCCACTTCAAAGGTCACTGCCTGACCTTCAGCAAGGGTCTTAAAACCATTTGACTGAATCTCGGAGTAGTGGACGAAGACGTCTCCCCCTTCTTCCTTCGTGATGAATCCGTAGCCTTTGGTTTCGTTGAACCACTTTACTGTTCCTTTCTGCATGCTGCTGTAACCTCCTAAAAGAGATATGTTTGCGAGTTCGGAAGTCTGTCAGTCAAGAAAGTACAGCCTTCCGCGCCGGCAAAACCTTCCGGAACTTCAGAAAAAATTATCTCATAACGAATTTGAAAAGGTCAACAGTTTTGCACCTGAAAAGCACTGCCGCGCCTATGCCTGTCGGGAAGCTTCTGGTAAAAAAGGCCGGGACGACCTGTAGGACAATCACTTACAGCATCAGACATGTGCCTATACCCTTTTTATTTCAGATGAATTATTCTAAATATTGAGATAGTTGATTATCCGGTAGAGAAAAAACATATTCCAGGAGATTAGTGCTTTGGTGAATGATGAATCTGCAAACGACCACAGCCTGAAATTGGGGTCCTTCCGGTTGCCCAGACGGGGCGGCAAGGACGTGCTTCTGACCAAGATCCACAAACCGGCACACGGAGCGGCTGCGAAGTGCAAGGGAAGGGTCCTCGTCATGGACGACGAAGAAATAATTCGTTCCATACTCTGTGTTATGCTGCTGGCTTTTGGGTACGACGCCGCGGTGGCTGTAAACGGAGAGCAGGCGATAGAGAGCTACCTTGACGCCATGAAGTCCGGAGCTCCGTTCGATGTGGTCATTATCGACCTCAACATTCCAGAAGGGATGGGGGGGAAAGAGACGATAAGGAGACTGATCGAGATCGACCCGGGGGTCCGGGCAATCGTGTCGAGCGGTTTTGTCGACGATCCCGCCCTGCTCAGGTTTACCGAGTACGGGTTCAAGGGAGCACTCAGGAAACCGTACTCGATTAGTGAACTTAGACAGGTGCTCCAGGATGTGATCTTCCGTGACGAATTTACGGAAGCCACCGGGAATCTTTCCGCCTGAAGGACCTCCGGGCGTGTGCCGTCGGCATATGCTATGACACGCTTCTGCTGAAGAGAATCCCTCCCACGAATCCCTCCGCACTGTCGCCCGTGTACTGGGTATTCATCTGAAGGCGCACCTTTGCTACGGCAGGGGGCTCTTTTCCGAAAAGCCTTTTGTAGTCGTTATAGACGTTTCTGGTGTTCGTGATCCATTTGCCCACGTCCGTACCGCCTGATTCCACGACCAGCACCTTTATCTTGACCGACAGGGGCCAGGGCAGAGACTCGCTTACCACCGTCCCCTCCGGGGCATTGGTATCCCACACGTAGCTCAGGACCCTGCCGTCCTTGAACCCTACCAGGAGCTGAAGGGCCTGGTCATCTTTCGACTTTTCTCTGACGTCCCCCTGGGGCGGGAGAGACACGGCCTTCCAGGACCAGACAAGATAGGGATATTCCCTGACATCGACTGCGACGTCGCGGTCGAGCGCGAAGGAGGAGTCCGACGATTTCATATGAAGGACTTTTTCCCCTTTTTCAGCGACCAGGTTGGCCTTTGCCGTGCCCTCGTGCACCTTCAGGTTCCAGTCCGCCGGAAGGCCCTTTGCGTTAAGCGCACCGTCAAAACCGACGGATGCTGCTTCGGCGCCGGCCATGGCCGCAACAGGGTTAAGCGTTAAGCCCCAGAAAAGTATCAGAGCCGCAACCCCCATACTGAAGATTTTTGTCATTGAGGTCTTGTTCGTGATTTTCATAATATTTTAAAACGCGCAAAGCAGGCTAAGAAGAACGGCGGCAAATAGGGTGAGAGGAGCAAAACGGAGTGCGGCATTTCTTTGCGGTAAATTTGAGCTTGCTGCCGGTTGCGCGGTAACCTCCTTTAATGGGTGTGTTAGATATTTATAGTGTCAACTATATTTAGTAGTATATCTTGCCGGCAGTCATTTGTGCAAGAAAGGAGCGCACACGAGCCGGTGCTCTCACAGGATTTTGCTCTATATACCTTTGATACCTTGCAACTGCCCATAAGTAATGCTCCTGTACAGCACAGGAATGAAAGCTGCTCCCCCACAGCCTGCCGGTCCTCCCATAGGTTTTGTTGAAGTACTGTCTATAGCAAAGTGTAATAACTTGTGTTGGTCTCGAAGAAGGGATGCAGTAAAATTTTATTATGACTTTCACGTCGAAGAAGAAAAAACAGAAAAATCCCCTGCTGTGGGTCGTTGATTCCATCGTGGAAGAACCGAGCTATATCAACCGGGCATGGTTTGGGTGCCGTGCAATTTATCTTCACGGGAGGCTCATGCTTGTTCTTTGTTCGGGGGATGATCCATGGGACGGCTTGCTGATCCCGACTGAGCATGATTTCCATGATGCTATCCTGCAGGATTTTGAGAACGTGGTCCAACATCCCGTCCTTAAAAAGTGGCTTTATCTGCCGGAAGCATCCGAGGACTTCGAAAGTGTATCTTCGGAGATCGTAGAGGCGGTCAGAACAGGAGATCAGAGGTTCGGTGTCGAGCCGAAGGAACGGAAGAGGAAGAAGAGATCGTAGGGGGCAGAACGACATTCACCTTTTTGGACAGCAAATAGTTACAATTACATGATCCTGTTTATATTGCCGCGCGCAGAAGGAGGGAATTATGAAAGTGAAAGTATTTGCACACCGGGGCGATGCATCGGAGCTGGAAGAAGAAATCAACCGCTGGCTTAGTGACAAGAACGTCAGCATATCATCTTCGCATATCAGGCAGAACTTTATCTATGACAGCAAAGATAACGTGTCCTGTGCACTGATTTCCGTTTGGTATGAGCCGGCCTTCGAGAAGTAAAGGGGTTGCCGCACCTAACCGCACACCGGCATAAAACAGTTATTGCCGATTATGGGGGATTCCAATTTTCCAGACTTTGCCTAAATTGCCACGATGTCTTAGCCAAATTCTGCCAGTGGGAGTCCGGTGATTTTGACGGGAGCCACGGTATTCTCCGGATCAGTTCAAATGTGGGAGTCAGGTATGTGGTATAGTTAATCATTGAGAAGAGCAGCATTCTCAGAAGTCTTTAATGAATGACCCCACTTTTTTTCCCCTTAGAGGGCACGCTCTCTTTCCCAAACACGGGGCTCCTAAGATATAAACCAGTTATATAAAACAGAAGTTTTCTTTACGTTGTAGAAGGCCCACTTGCCTTCGGAAAAAAGGAGGCCTCAAGGTTAAGGTGAGCAGCAAGACCATGGCGGGAAACCTGCCTCATTTACTCGCGAGTTTCCACGGAAGCGACCTGGCACGAAAGTGCGCTGTCTGCGAGCCGCCGCTGCGATCGGAATTGTTCAGCAGCGATCAGATGGAGCAGCACGGCAAGACCCTGGCGGGCTTGCACAAAGTGAGCAGGGGATATGTCCCTGATCGGCTTCTGGCGCGACTGGCCGACAATGAAGGCGTTCTGACCGGCACACGCAGTCTGCTGACGGAGGCGGTCACCACTGATCGCCGGATTACGCCGGCAGGCGAATGGCTGCTCGATAACTTCTATCTGATCGAAGAACAGATACAGACGGCCAGGAGACACCTGCCGAAGGGTTACAGCAGGGAGCTTCCCCGGCTGCAGGACGGCCTTTCGGCCGGGCTTCCGCGCGTGTATGACATCGCCCTGGAGACGATCTCACACAGCGATGGTCGGATAGATCCCCAGAGTCTCAGCAGATTCGTCGCGGCCTATCAGAAAGTCAGTGTCCTGAGGTTGGGAGAATTGTGGGCAATCCCTATTATGCTGCGGATCGCGCTGATCGAGAACCTCCGGCGTGTTGGGGCACGGATCACCGCCGACAGGCTCGACCGAAACCAGGCTGATTACTGGGCGGACCGGATTACCGATATGGCAGGGAAGGACCCGAAGAGCCTGATATTGGTCATAGCGGACATGGCGCGCTCGGACCCGCCGCTGAGAAGCGCATTCGTCGCGGAATTTGCCCGCCGGCTCCAGGGGCAGGGGCCCTCCCTGGCAATGCCGCTCACATGGATTGAGCAGCGACTCTCCGAGTGCAGTCTGACCATCGACCATCTGGTTCAATCGGAGAACCAGCAGCAGGCAGCTGATCAGGTCTCGATGAGCAACAGCATCGGAAGTTTAAGGTTCCTCGGCACGATGGACTGGCGG
>Ga0210120_1000319_pt1 | contig 11435 bp, 9 predicted proteins | sample Goodyear_PhragA__FD_184868 | JGI IMG/M metagenome (GOLD analysis project Ga0210120, IMG submission 184868) | Wetland microbial communities from San Francisco Bay, California, USA, that impact long-term carbon sequestration - Goodyear_PhragA_D2... | ecosystem: Environmental > Aquatic > Marine >... | reverse complement strand
ACTGCGGCACCCGCGTCGAGATACAGCCCCCCGTCCGAGAACGAGTCCGGCGTCACATTTACCACGCCCATCAGCTTGGGCTCCATGGTCGAAGTATCGCGGGGCGGTTTGGGGGCCACGGAGCGGGTCGCCTCTGGAGGGGCGCGACGTCCCCTCAACGGACGGATACTCAGAGCGGCCCAACCAATTGGTTGGGCCGCGAGTCCGGGGAGGGGACGCCGCGCCCCTCCCTAACTTGCGTCGCCGCCGGCGAACCCCGGCCGCGGGCGGGGGGTGGGGCGAGCGCCCTCGCGCTGGGGGCGTTCGGGCGCGGGCGCCGGCTCGACCGGCTCCGCCTCCTCGTCCTCGTCCGCGAAAACCTCGTCCTCGGAGCGTCCCTCGAGCAGCGCCACGAACTGCTCGGCGTCGATCGTCTCGCGCTCCAGCAGGGTCTTCGAGATCTGGTCAAGCTCGCCGCGCCGCTCCGTGAGCAGGTCCTTCGCGGTCTGGTGGGCTCCCTCGACGATGCGGCGAATCTCGTCGTCGATCTCGCGAGCAATCTCGTCCGAGTAGTCGGGCTCTGAGGAAAACTCCCGCCCGAGGAAGGGCTGCCCGCGATCGTGGCCGAAGACGCGCGGGCCGAGGCGCTCCGACATGCCGAAGCGCATCACCATCTGCTTTGCCGTCTCCGTCACCTTCTCGAGGTCGTTCGAGGCGCCGGTGGTGATCTCGCCGAAGACGATCTCCTCGGCGGCCCGGCCACCCAGGGTCATCGCCATCGTGTCGGTCAGCTCGGCGCGGCTGGTGAGGAACTTGTCTTCGGTGGGCAGGGAGATCGTGTAGCCGAGCGCCTGGCCGCGGCTGATGATCGAGACCTTGTGGACGGGATCGCAGTTGGGCAGCAGGTGCCCGACGATCGCGTGGCCGAGCTCGTGATATGCGGTGATCAGCCGCTCCTTCTCGCTCATCACCCGAGTCTTCTTCTCGGGGCCGGCGATCACCCTCATGATCCCCTCCTCCAGCTCCTGCATGGAGATCTCCCGCCGGCCCTGGCGGGCGGTGAGCAGCGCCGCCTCGTTGATCAGGTTCGACAGGTCGGCCCCGGTGAAGCCGGGGGTCTGCCCGGCCAGCGCGTCAAGGTCGATCGCCTTGCCCAGCGGCTTGCCCCGGGTGTGGACTTCGAGGATCTGCTTGCGCCCCTTGCGGTCGGGGCGGTCGACGACGACCTGACGGTCGAAGCGGCCGGGCCGCAGCAGCGCCGGGTCGAGGATGTCGGGGCGGTTGGTGGCGGCGATCAGGATGATGTTGTCTTTCATCTCGAAGCCGTCCATCTCGACCAGCAGCTGGTTCAGGGTCTGCTCGCGCTCGTCGTGGCCGCCGCCCATGCCGGCGCCGCGATGGCGGCCGACCGCATCGATCTCGTCCATGAAGATGATGCAGGGGGAGTTCTGTTTCGCCTGCTCGAACAGGTCGCGCACTCGGCTGGCTCCGACGCCGACGAACATCTCGACGAAGTCCGAGCCGGAGATGGAGAAGAAGGGAACGCCGGCCTCGCCGGCGACGGCGCGAGCCAACAGGGTCTTGCCGGTTCCGGGCGGTCCATATAAGAGGACGCCCTTGGGGATGCGGGCTCCGAGCGACTGGAACTTCTTCGGGTTCTCGAGGAACTCCTTGATCTCGTGCAGCTCCTGTACGGCCTCGTCGACGCCGGCAACGTCGCGGAAGGTGATTTTCGGCGCGTCGACCGACATCCGCTTCGCTTTCGACTTGCCGAAGTTCATGACCCGCGAGCCGCCGCCTTGCATCTGGTTCATCAGGAAGATCCAGAAGCCGAAGAAGAGGACGAAGGGCAGGACGAAGGTGAGGACGTTGAGCCAGCCCGAGCTGCCGCTGCCCTTGACTTCGGTCTTAACGTCGTTGCGATCGAGGAGATCGACCAGGCTCTGCTCGGTGTTGGGCGGGTAGCCGGTCGAGAAGCTGTCGCCGCTCGTTTCCTTTACGTCGAGCGTGTTGTCCTTCGTATTGATCGTGACCTCTTCGACCCGGCCGCCCGCGATCAGGCCCTTGTCGGGCTTGACCAACTCGTTGTAGGAGGGAGGCTTGGTCTCGGGCCCCGTGCTGATGACCCGCTGGGCCACGAAGGCCAGGATCACTACGAGCAGGATCGGGAATGCCGCGCTTTTGAAAAAACGCCTCATGAAGGAAAAATCAGCGTACCAGGGCGGTTTTCGCGCCTAGCCGTTTAGAGCAGCCACGTAATCCAGGTTGCGGTGGCGCTGGGCATGGTCGAGGCCATAGCCGATGGCGAAGCGATTGGGGATCTCGAAGCCGACGTAGCGGGGCTCGAGGTCGACGCGGAGGCGCTCCGGCTTGGTCAACAGCGCGCAAACCTCCAGCGAGGCAGGCTCGCGGGCCTTCAGGCTGCGCATCAGGTACTGAAGCGTGAGGCCCGAGTCGATGATGTCCTCGACGATCAGGACATGACGCCCCTCGATGGGCGCGTCGAGGTCCTTGAGGATGCGCACCACTCCGGAGCTGTCCGTCTGCGACCCATAGCTGGACAGGGCCATGAAGTCGATCTCGCAGGGAACGGTGACGCTGCGCATCAGGTCGGCCAGGAAGATGACAGCGCCCTTCAGCACACCGACCATGAACAGATCGCGGCCCTCGTAGTCCCGGCTGACCTGCTCCCCCAGCTCGGCGACGCGGCGCTTCAGGTCCTCGCTGGAGATCAGGGTCTCGCCGATTTCCGCCTCAGTCATGGAATCCATCCCGTCGCATTATTCACTCGCCGGCTCGGTTGGCGCCGGCCCCGTCCCTGCGCTGGCGGCGACTCTAGATGCATCACGCGTCCAAGAGCTCCGCGCGCAGCATGCCCCGCTCGGCGATCGCGCGCACCCCGCTGCCGAGATCGAGCATCGCCGTACCGGTGCGGCGCAGCGCCGCGACCTCGTCGGCGTGCCGGGCGGCGCCCGCAACCGGTCGCCCGGCGGCCCGATCCGCCAGCTGCTGGACGACGAGGCGGCGCAGCGCCGGTGGCAGCTCGGCGAGGCGGTCGAGCTCGATCGAACCCCGACCCGATCCTCCCGAGTCGTCGATCTCTGCGGTCGCCAGCGCGTCCAGCACCTCCGCCTCGTCGCGCAGCAGCTCCGCGGTGCGCAGCACATTCTGCGCAGCGGCGGGGTGGATCTCGGCCAATGCGGGAGCCAGACGGTGGCGGATTCGATTCCGCGCATATGAGAGCTCGGCGTTGGTCGGGTCGTCGCGCCAGGCGAGACCCCGTGCTTCGCAGTAGGCGGTGGTCTGCGCCCTGGTAAACGCGAGCAGCGGCCGCACCAGCCGGCCATCGCGGGGGCGCATGCCAAGCAGGGCGCGGCGACTCGGCGAGGAGGCGAGCCGGTAGAGGATCGTCTCGACCTGGTCGTCCGCTGTATGGCCGGTCGCGATCAGGGAGTCGCCGCTGCGCGCGAGCCGCGCCGCCGCTCCGTAGCGGGCCTCGCGCGCCCACGCCTGGACGTTGCCGGGCCCCTCGGGCCGGAGCGAGCGCTCCACCTCCAACCGCACCCCAAGCCGTCCGCAGAGCGCAACGCAGTGGGTCTCGTCCTCGTCGGAGTCCTCGCGGAGCCCATAGTTGACGTGCAGCGCGGTGACCGCCCCGTCGCCGAGCGCCCGCACAGCGAGATCGAGCATGCAGACGGAGTCCCGCCCGCCCGAGAGCATCGCGACGAGCGACGCGGCCGGCGGCAGCAGACCATTCGCCTTCACCTCTTCGAGCATCGATTCGGCACCCATGCGGAGAGTTTCGCGCTTCGCCCGACCTGGAAGGTCGGAGGCGCACACCGTGCCGACTCCGCGGCGCCCGGTCAGCTCGCCGTCCCGACCACGAACAGCGGGGTCGGCACCGGGAAGCCCTTGAGGTTGACCTCCCCGATCGGCTCAAACGCAAGGCCCTCCCGGCCGTCGATCGCCTTCACGACCCGGTCGGTCACCAGCAGCTCCCCGGCCTGCGCGTGGCCGACCACGCGGTGGGCGAGGTTCACCTGGCCGCCGAAGTAGTCCCCGTCGCGGTAGACCGCCTCACCGCAGTGAATGCCGACACGTGGCCGCGGTCGCTCCGGAAAGCGGGCCAGGAGCTCGACTGCCCACTCCGTGAGCGACACGGGGTCGGATGAGACCACCATCACCTCGTCGCCGATCGTCTTCACGATCGTCGCTTCGGTTGGAAGCGTCGTCTCCACCGTTCCGACGAAGTTCTCGACCACATCGAGCGCCTCGAGATCGCCCTCCTCCTCGGTGTAGCGGGTGAAGCCGGTGAGATCGATGAAGCAGAGGGCAACCGGGACCTGGCCGAGATGGGCGGTCGACGCGTCCAGCTCGCTCTCCATGTGCCCGACGACGTCCTGCTCTAGGAAGAAGCGCAGATACCGCGTGTGCAGGTAGTCGGTCAGCGGGGCTGCCAGGGGCAGGACGTCGGAGGCCAGCCCGCCCATCTCCTCTGCAATCTGCAGCTCGGGGACGGCGTCGCGAATCATCGGTTCGTGGACGTACAGGTGGAAAAGCCGCATCTCGGCGTCCGCGATGCGCCGCAGCGACTGCACGTAGACGCGGACCAGCTGCAGGAAGGCGACCAGAGGGAAGCCGGCCGCCAGCACCCGAGCACAGTGGCGCAGGGCCATGACATCGTCGGGGTTGAGCAGCCGCTCGCGGCGGAGCGGAGTGCCAAGGATGACGAGGATGCGCTCGACGAGCTCCGGCTCGAGGCCCGTCTCCCGGGCCACCTCCTCGACGGACATGCGCTCCTCCGACTGGGGGAGGAGGTCCTCGACGAAACCGAACGAGAGCCTGCCCTCGCGGCCGGCCCGCTTCAGGTCCTCGAGGGAATGGCCACGTTCGCGCATCCGCGCCACCACCCGGGCCTGCGCGGCCGCCGCCGCAGTCCAGCGGCCCCGCCTCACCGGCACGACCCGCTCGCTGGCCCAGCGCTTGAGGGTGCTGGGCGGGACCCCGGACCGCCGCGCGGCCTCGCTGAGCGAAATGCGCTCGTCGGCCCCCATCAGATCGCTGCGCCCTTCGCGCGCTGCGCGGGGAACGACATGCTGACGCTTGCCCACTTGGCACACATGGAGGCCGAGGCTAACCAGGCGGCGGGACGACGAACGGGGCGGCACTTGGCCGCCCCGTTCGAGTCGAATCGTCCTGCGTACAGGCCCTAGGCGGAAATCTCCTCATCGGAGTGCGCCTGCAGCACGAGCTCCCCGTCCTCGCCGGTGCGAATGCGAATCGCTTCCTCCACCGGCAGGACGAAGATCTTGCCGTCCCCGACCTCCCCCGTGCGAGCGTGCTTGAGGATGGTCTCGACGACCAGTGACTTGTCCTTGTCCTCGACCACGACCTCCAGCTTCAGCTTCGGCCGGACATTGACGGTGAGCGTCGAGCCGCGGTACCGCTCGACAATCCCCTCCTGGCGACCGGAGCCCTTTGCCTCGAGGATCGACAGGGAGGGAAAACCCTTGTCGAGCAACTCGGCCCTGATCGGCTCGAACGCCTCGTGGCGGACAAATGCCTCTATCTTTTTCATGCGTTCAGGCCTCCTAGAGCGACTCTGTCGCTGTCATCTGGGCGGGCACGGCCGCGGGCACACCAGCCCCACCGCCCATCGTGGTTGGCAGTCCAGTCGAGTACTCCGGCTGCGGAATGAACTGCTCCGGGTAGCCGTACATGCCGTGAGAGCTGATGTCCAGTCCGGCTTCCTCCTCCTCGTCGGAGACGCGGAGTCCGATCGTCGACCTGATGAACGCGAACGTTGCTATCGAGATCGCGAACACCACGACGAAGGTGAAGAGAACAGCCAGGCCCTGGACCGCAAGCTGTCCGACGCTGGCGCTGAACGGCTCGTCGCCGAAGATCGAGTACCAGATCCCTGGCGCGGCGCCTTCGCTGACCAGACGCGCCGAACCGAATATGCCGACGGACAGCGTTCCCCAGATACCCGCGAGACCATGTGCGGAAAGCGCACCGACCGGATCGTCGAGCAGCCGATCGATGGCGAGCACTGCGTAGACGACGAGCAGGCCGGCCACCAAACCAATGATCGGTGCCGCCCAGTACTCGACGAAACCCGATGGAGCGGTAATTCCGACCAGACCCGCGATGGCACCGTTGCCTGCCATACCGACGTCCAGCGTGCGGCTCTTCAGGTAAACGGCGATCGACGCGCCGATCACTCCGGCGGCGGCAGCTAGCTGCGTGTTCAGCATCACCTCGCCGAAAAGGGTGTCGGAGGTACCGAGGGTCGAGCCTCCATTGAAGCCGAACCAGCCGATCCAGAGAATGATCACGCCGAGACCCACAAGCGGCATCGAGTGGCCGGGGATCACCCTCGGCTTCCCATTGGCGTCGTACTTGCCCCGGCGTGCACCGAGAAGCAGGAGCGCCGCCAGTGCGCCTGTCGCACCGGTCAGGTGGACCACCGAGGAGCCGGCGAAGTCCATCACCGGCTTTCCGCCGATATCGGACAGCAACCCGCCACCCCAGACCGCGTGGGCGATGAGCGGATACACAAGCGCGCCGAATACGAACGCGTAGATGACGTAAGCGCCGAACTTGATCCGCTCCAGTGTCGTGCCCCAGACGATCGCCAGGGAAACGGCACAGAAGGCGAGTCCGAAGAGCATCGACAGCGCGACGTCACCGGTCACGTTGAACGCTTCGGCGCCGCTGCCGATCGTTTGGTCGAAGTGGAAGAAGAAGCCACTCGTGCCAAAGAAGTCGTTGCCGGAAAGGCTGCTGACGCCATAACCGAATGCCCACCAGGCGATGGTGCAGATGGCGAGGTTGATGAGCACCTTTGCGACACCCGTTCCGGCGTTCTTCTGCCTCGAGAAGCCAATCTCCAGGAACATGAACCCCGCCTGCATCAAGAAAACCAGGACCGTGGCCACGGCCACCCAAACCATGTCCAGTTCCAGAGATTTCGCTTCGACGACGTCGCCGATGCCCTGGGCGGACGCCACGCCTGGCAAGACCAGGGCGCCAAACGTCGCCAAGAGCACGGCGAGCCCCATCTTCCTTTTCATCTAGAACGACCTCCTAGCCCGCCGGAGCACGCCCCGACGGTCGCGGTTTATGCGATCGCAGCCAAGGTATGGGCGGTCAGGCCGTCTGTGTTTGGACGGCTGGAGGAAATCCGCGCCGGGTGCTTCTCACGAGTGGCAGACGCTCGGCCGAGCACTAATGTCCGCCACCGTGCCGCTGCGACTTCGCCCCAAAGCCCCCGTCGCCACCGACGCGATCCTCGCCGGCGACCCCGCTCGGGCGATGCTGCTGGCCCAGGAGCTCCTAGAGGAGCCTAGGATGAGCAACCACGCCCGCGGCCTGTGGGGCTATTCGGGGCGGACGCCCGCGGGCAACGAGCTCACCATCCAGGCCACCGGAATGGGCGGCCCGAGCGCCGCGGCCGTGCTTTCCGACCTGGCCGAGCTCGGCGTGCGGCGCGCGGTGCGGATCGGGACCTGCACCGGGCTCGATGAGCAGGCGCGTGGCGGGGAGCTGCTGCTCATCGCCGAGGCAGTCGCCGGCGGTGGCAGCGCGACCTCCTTCGGCGCGGCATCCGGCGAGGTGTTGCGACCCGACCCGAGCCTCTTCGAGCGCCTGCGGGAGGCGCTCGCCGGCCAGGCGCGGGCGGCACGCGTCGTCAGCTTCGACACGATGCCGGCGGACGCCTCGGCTGCCGTCGGCGAGGTGGCCGCTGCCGACATGCAGACAGCAGCGACCCTGGCTCTTGGGCCCCAGCTTGGAATCGCCGCCGCCGCGGTGCTGATCGTGACCGGGACAGAGGCCGGCTCCAAGCAACTCCCCGAGGAGGCGCTCGAGGACGCCGCTAAGTGGGCGGGCCGAGCCGCCTCCTCGACCCTCTCAAGCTAAGGTTTAGGGTTAGAGTTGGGCCTGGCTAGGAGGTCCGCTGGTCAACACGCTCGCCGGCAACCTGCTGCTTGAGCTTGCCGACGTCGGCGTCGACGCGGTCCAGCTGGTCCTCGACCTCTTCGAGGCGCTGCGACAGCGAGCGCAGCCGGCGCCCCAGCCGCTCGACGTCGGAGGCCGACGGCAGGTTGAGCGCCGCCATCGCCGCCTGCTGGGCCTCCAACGCCTTCTCGCGGGCGCCAAACGCAGCCGACAGGGCGTTCTCCAGGACCTGGCTGTCGAGCAGCGCCTGGGCCAGTTCCCCGATCGCCTGCTCGCTGCGCGCTTTCAGGCTCTCCTGGTCCTCGTGCTCTGGGATCGAATCGTCGCGATCGGTCGTCATAGGCGCAGCTTAGAACGTTTCCAAATGGCGCTCGTCACTGGGCGCCGCGGGTGTCCGGAGAGCGCATCCGAACGAACTGAAATCCTCCCGCGTCGCAAGCATGAAATCGCTGTTGATTAAGGCCTTGTTGGGGGGTATCGCAAGTCGTTGCGGACCCCCTAACAACCAAGTAGCGTGCCGGTTCAGTATGCGTCGGCAGAGGATTGACCCGGATCGCTCGAACGGTGATACCGGGTATCGAGGCGCTTCCGGGTGAGAAACAAGCTCCCACTGACCATAGCCCTGGCCACTTTCGCGGCCCTGACCGCGCTTGGCGCCGGCATTGCGGGCGCCAACGCCACCACCGGCATCGACACCGGCCTGACCGTCGGTCAGGCCCCAATGGTCAGCCCACTCTCAGCCACACAGGAAGCGAGCTGCACCAACGGTGTCGACGACGACGAAGACGGCCTCGTCGACGCGGACGATCCCGACTGCTCGCCGCCAACCGGCACCGGCGAGGCGACCGCTGGGGAAACCGAGTCGCAGCAGGGCTCCCAGCCCGGCGGGGAGCGAATCAAGAGGGGGGCAACGCTCGACGCGGCCGACAGCGTCTCCCCAGGGGCGGAGGGCGTCGAGCGCAACCGGGACCTGGGCGGTTCCGAGAACGGCGTCGGTGTCGGCGGCGGTCTCAGCGCCCCCAGCGCCACCGATGGCGACCAGCCCCAGGCCGCGGGGGCCGACGGAGGCTCCGCCTTCGCCGAAGGCGGAGCGCCCACCGCAGCCAACCCGGCGACCACGATAGCTCTGTTCGGGCCGGCCCCGATCGGCGTCCCCAACTTCGTCATCGACTCCTTTGAGATCCCGCCGTTCCTGCTGCCCATCTACCAGGCATGCGGAACCGAGTACGGGATCCCGTGGGAGGTGCTCGCGGCGATCAACAAGATCGAGACCGCGTTTGGCACGAACCTCAGCGTTTCCAGCGCCGGCGCGATGGGCTGGATGCAGTTCCTCCCTTCGAGCTGGGAGACCTACGGCGTCGACGCCAACGGCGACGGCCGCAAGGATCCGTACAACCCGGTTGACGCGGTCTGCGCCGCCGCCAACTACCTGAAGGCGAGCGGCGGCCAGGACCACCTATACGAGGCGATCTTCTCCTACAACCACGCCGACTGGTACGTGGAAGAGGTGCTGCTCTATGCGGGGACCTACGGCAAGCTGCCGGCCGACCTGGTCGGCTCCCTGACCGGGCTCACCGAAGGCGCCCACTTCCCGGTCGCCGCCGACGCGCGCTACGCGGACGACATCTCGACCCGCGCGGCGCTGAGGCGTGCCACGCCCAAGGAGCGGCGCGCCTACGGCAGCGTCGCCGACGTGATCGCCTCCTCGCCGACCCGGCGCGGGATCAACATCTTCTCCCACCGCGGCGCTCCGATCGTCGCCGTCAACGACGGCGTGATCACAAAGACGGGTCAGTCGACGAAGCTCGGCCCCTACGTCGTGCTTCGCGATGCCTACGGCAACCGGTACACCTACGCCGAACTGGGACAGATCGTCCGCAAGCACCGCAGGGTGGTGATGCCGACCGGCGAGGAGAAGCGGGTGCCGGTCGACAGCCAGAACATCCGCCCGCGGCTCTACGGGTTGCCGGGCCGGGTCGAGGGCCGGCAGAGGCTGCGAGCGCACAAGCAGGTCGACAGCGCCGCCGCAATCGGCGCCGACGGCGGGCTCAGGGCCGGCTCAAAGGTGATCGCCGGAACGGTCATCGCCCGCATGGGCGCCGGCGAGGATGGCGTCGACCCCCACATCAACTTCTCGATCCGCCCGGCCGGTCGCGGGGCGCCGCGGATCGACCCCAAGCCGATCCTCGACGGCTGGAAGCTGCTGGAGGCAACGGCGATCTACCGGGCCAAGGGCAAGAGCCCGTTTGACGCGAAGCTCGGCGGCGCGGGCGCCCTGCTGCTTCCCAAGTCCGCCCTCGAACGGCGCGTGCTGGCCGACCACCGGATCTCGATCTACGACTGCGGTCGCTCCGACATCCGCAGCGGCAAGATCGACCGGCGGGTGCTGGCCACCCTCGAGTACCTGGCCGAAAAGGGCTACCGGCTCACGGTGACGTCGCTGACCTGTGGCCACGGCTATTACACCGCGAGCGGCAACGTCTCCAACCACAGCTTCGGCACCGCGGTCGACATCGCGACGATCAACGGGGTTCCGGTGCTCGGCCACCAGGGACCCGGAACGCTCACAGACTCTGTCCTGAAGACCGTCCTGCGCCTGCAGGGCACGATGGCACCCGAGGAGTTGATCTCGCTCGAGACGCTCGGCGGGCCCAGCTTCGCGCTTTCCGACCACGCCGACCACATCCACATCGGCTGGCAGCCGCCGGCTGGCTCGCGCGTCGATTCTCGCTACAGCGCCCTCCTCGGGCCCAAGCAATGGCTGCGCCTCACCGAGCGGCTCGACGAGATCGAGAACCCGCAGGTTCGCACCGGGCCGTCGAACGGCGGCGTCATCGGCCCGGCCGAGCATCCCGCTCCGTCGAAATAGGAGAATCCGGGCTTCTGGCCCAACTCTTTGGATTCGTGCAGTTCGAGTTCGCTGGCACGCTCGACGTGCCGGATGGCCGCTACCTGGCAAGGGCCGGAGGCGAGGACGGCGCCCAGACCGTGCTCGTCGTCGAAACCCTGGGAGCGCCGCCTCCCCCCGCGCGGCGCCGGCGGCGGCCCCGGGAGGCAGGCGCCGAGTCCGAGCGCCCCGCGCTGCCTCTGGCGCGGGCCACAGCGGTGCGTGCCTTCGAGCCCTTCGATACAGCAGAGGACGCCGCACTATGGCTAAGGCAATCGGTTGAGGCGGAGGACACCGTCGACACGCTCGTCGTCGAGGGCCTGCTCGGCGTCGGCTCGGTGGTACTCTTGAGCACGCGGGAGATCGGTGAGCTTCCGCTGGTGATCTGGATCAGCGTGAGCCCACAGGCTCGCAAGAGACGGCAAGAGACTCCGAGCGCCAATCTGACTGGAAAGCTAGCGACCGTGCTACAGTTTGCTACTGTGGCCTCGGCTCTCTTCGAGACGCGCTCGACGAACAGCCTGGTGTGGGTGACTGCTGCCGCCGGCGTGCTGGCGGCCGTGGTGTACTGGAGGCGGGCTCTCGAAGGGGCGCGCCGTGGGAGAGA
>Ga0210120_1000318_pt1 | contig 11441 bp, 14 predicted proteins | sample Goodyear_PhragA__FD_184868 | JGI IMG/M metagenome (GOLD analysis project Ga0210120, IMG submission 184868) | Wetland microbial communities from San Francisco Bay, California, USA, that impact long-term carbon sequestration - Goodyear_PhragA_D2... | ecosystem: Environmental > Aquatic > Marine >... | reverse complement strand
CCTGACGGAAAGCTGCCGACATCGTCGCCACGCTGAAAAGGATGAAAACCGTACGTGCCGGTGCCGATGAGCGACGGGTTATCATGGGTCCATGTCTCCGGCCAGTAGCGGCCAAAGACATCCCCTAGCGAGATGCGAAAGTCGTCGGCAACGATCAAGCTGATGCACGCGACCAGCAGCACTTTCTGCCAGCGCAGAAACGGTCCCCAGGCCCTTCGAATCACCAGGATGGTCAACACCAGAGCCGCCCAATTCTGCACTTCCGGTGGCGGATAAGTAAGCCAACGAAAGACTGCAATTTTGTTGATGTGATGGTTATAAATGAAAAACGCGACGGATCGATCAATCCAGAAGTAGCAGATCACCACTGCAAAAACGCACAAACCGGCTGTAATCAGGCTCCGGCGCAGCAACCCGTAATACTCTTGATCGTGCCCCGTCATTCTGCAGGCGCCTCGAATTGGCTCATGAGCTTGAACGTTTCATAGCGCTTCGTGATTTCCTCCATCGAAAGTTCGCGCAAACGCTCGAGGCTAAATGCTTCCACGCAAAAGCTGGCCAGCACGCTTCCGTAAATCATTGCTCTACGCAGATCGTTGAAATGCACCTTCTTCACCGTGCCAGCGAGATAGCCGGCCATGCCGCCGGCGAACGTGTCCCCTGCCCCGGTCGGATCGTGAATGTCCTCCAGCGGATACGCACCGCAGCTGAAAAACTGATCTTCCCTGCCGAAAAGCAGTGCGCCGTGTTCGCCTTTCTTTATTGCTACGTACGACGGTCCCATTTTTTGAATGCGACGACCGGCCTTGATTAGACTCGTTACCTTGGTCATTTCGCGCGCTTCGCTGTCGTTCAGAATGAGAAGATCAACGCGCCGTAGCAGCGCATCGAGATCCGCCCTGGCTGTCTCGATCCAAAGGTCCATGGTGTCGGCTACAACAAATCGCGGACGCTTCATTTGCTCGAGCACATGCGATTGCAGGGAGGGCGCGATATTCGCCAGCAAAACGAAATCGGTCTCCCCGTACGTCTCTGGCAATATCGGCTTGAAATCTTTGAACACATTCAGATCGATGGACCGCGTCTCGCGCGTGTTCAAATCCCAGGAATACTCACCTGACCAGCGAAAAGTTTTTCCATTTGCCTGTTGCACGCCCTGCGTGTCGATCTTCCGGGATTTCCAGAAATCGAATTCCGATTTGGGAAAGTCGTCGCCAACGACGCCAACGAGCCGGACGGGCGAAAAGAAACTTGCCGCAAGCGCGGCATAGGAAGCGGATCCCCCTAACAAATTTGAATGCTCCTCGACCGGTGTCTTGACCGCGTCAATTGCGATTGATCCAACAACGAGAACGGACATGATCAGAATAAGGAAATCAGAATGACAAAGCTCGAATGACGAACCAAGTATCGCGCGTTTGTTTCTCGCGAACGACTTTCGTGTTGTTATTCATTCCTTCGGCCTCTCCAGATTTTTGAGAAGATCAATGCAGCTCCCTGGCTTCCATCCACAACTTGCGTGCTTGGAGCTTCAGCTCTGGCACCGCCCCGAGCAATCATGCGAAGGAAATGCTTTGTTTCGCGTGCTTCCTTTCGGCACGTTCCGATGCTTTTTAGAAAATCCTTTTTCGAGTCAGAATCATCGGCTTCGACATAATTCGCACGGACACTTGTTCCTGATCCAACCAGCTGACTAATCAGGCGATTGGTTACTGGGTTCTGTGGAATTCTTTTTGCGAAATCAATTACTGCTTCGCCGAACCGCGCTGTGCGCTCTTCCAGATCGTAAACGCGGTACTTCTCCGGCTGTTCATGGACCACCGATTCTGCCTCCTCATTCCGGAACGAATCATCGGCGCTACCCGGCTTATAAGCTTCGGATTTTGTCATTCCTTCGGCATTCGTCATTCGAGCTTCGTCATTGATCAGTATTCCTTCGTCATCCGTAATTCGCCAGTCAGGCCAGCATATCGGTGGCACAGCGGGCGTAATCAACAATGCTGTGCGCGTCCAGTAGAGCTGAAACCATCACAACGCGCTTCGCACCGGCGTCGATCACGCTCTGTAAATTGTCGATGTTGATCCCGCCGATGCAGAAAATCGGCAGGCTTACTTCAGCATGCACGCGGTTAATATCCGCAAGGCCGATCGGCACATAATCAGGTTTTGTAGGCGTAGCGAAGATCGGGCCGAATCCGATATAATCCGCGCCTTCGCGTTGCGCCGCACGCGCTTGCTCAATGTTATGCGTAGATTTTCCGATCAAAATGTCGCGAGCCGCCTTCTGCCGCGCGACTTCCACCGAGTCGTCGTCCTGGCCGACGTGTGCGCCTTCAACCGGTGCGCGGCTGGCGATTTCCGCATGGTCGTTCACGATAAGGGGCGTGGAAGCTTTCGCTGTCAATTCATGCAACTGCGCTGCGAGATCGGCCAGTTCGTTGATCGGTTTGTTTTTTCCGCGTAACTGAATGAGATCTACGGCGCCTTCGATCATCTGTTCGACAACGCGAGCGGCCTCGGACGGTTGAATGTACCCCAGGTCAATGATCCCGTACAGACGGCAATCACTGAGCGTTCTCATGGCGCGTTGTAGTGTCCGCTGTCCTCAGCGGACTTCCGCTGCGCTAAACCCGGTGAGCTGAGGACAGCGCACGCCACCGCACACTGCACGTCACTCATGAAGACGAAGCGGACGCGATTGCAAATTGAGTTTGCCGGCTGAAATGAGGCGATCGAGCAAACCTGTATCGTAGTTTCCGTCGCGAAAATCTCCGTTGCGCATCATCGCGGCCTGAAAGGGGACTGTGGTTTTGATGCCCGTAATGTAATACTCGTCTAAGGCGCGGCGCATTCGATCGATCGCATTAATCCGCGTGGACCCGACGGTAATTATCTTCGCAATCAGCGAATCGTAGTAAGGCGGCACGGAGTAACCGGTATAAACGTGTGAATCGATCCGCACGCCACGGCCACCGGGCGCATAATAGAAATCGATGCGGCCAGGCGTGGCCTGAAAATGGTTGGCGGGGTCCTCGGCATTGATGCGGCACTGGATGGCATGCAACCGGGGGACTGCGCGGGCGATATGAGGCGAGAGCGGTTGACCCGCAGCGATCCGGATCTGCTCCTTTACGAGGTCGCATCCATAAACCTCCTCGGTAATAGTGTGCTCCACCTGGATGCGGGTGTTCATTTCCATGAAATAAAAGTGCTTATCTTGATCGACAAGAAATTCGATCGTCCCCGCGTTTTGGTAGCCGACTGATTTCGCCAGTTTCACCGCAGCGTTACCCATTTTTTTACGCAGACCCGGCGTCATCAGTGGCGACGGACATTCTTCAATGACTTTCTGGTTCCTCCGCTGAATAGAGCAATCCCGTTCGCCGAGATGCACGACGCGCCCATGGCTGTCCGCCATGATTTGAAATTCAATGTGATGCGGATTGATGATGAGTTTTTCCAGATAGACCTGATCGTCTCCAAACGCTTTCTGTGCCTCATGACGCGCACTGTGGAAGGCCGATTTGAGGCTGGGCTCATTATGCGCAGCGCGCATGCCCCGGCCCCCGCCGCCGCCAGCGGCCTTAATCATCACCGGGTACCCAAGTCTCTTTGCGATTCTCATCGCTTCTTCCTCTGTCTCAACGATTCCATCGCTGCCTGGCGTTATCGGCACGCCGGCTTTGCGCGCAGCTGCACGGGCAGCATTCTTATCGCCCATTGATTGCATCGCGTGAGAGGGCGGCCCTATGAACTTGATGTTGCAGCTCTCACAGACTTCCGCAAAATGCGGATTCTCAGCCAGGAAACCGTAGCCTGGATGGATCGCGTCGACGTCGCCGATCTCGGCTGCGCTCATGATCCGATCGATTTTCAGATAACTTTCCAGGCTGGGCGCTGCACCGATGCAGATCGTTTCATCGGCAAGCTGCACATGCAGCGAATCGACGTCTGCTTCCGAATAAACCGCCAGGGTACGAATCCCGAGTTCTTTGCAGGCACGAATTACCCGCAGCGCGATTTCTCCGCGGTTAGCAATCAGGACTTTCTCGAACATGTGGGAGGTCCAATTTGGCGCGCCCGGCGGCCGCGCTCTACCTGTTTGTGTTAGCGGACCTTGAAGAGTGCCTGGCCGAATTGAACCGGCTTGCCGTTTTCTGCGACCACTTCGGCAATGACACCGGCGACCTCTGCTTTGATTTCATTCATCACTTTCATCGCTTCGATGATGCAAACAACGGTTTCTGCTGTAACAGTTTTGCCCACTTCAACAAAAGCCGGCGCATCGGGCGATGCAGCGCGATAAAACGTGCCCACCATTGGCGACACGATCTCTTTAGTTGGCGCGCCTTCGAGCGGTTTCGGTGCGGAAGGCGGAGTTTCAGCTCCTGCAGCCGCAGCCTTGGCCGGATCGACAGCGGCAGCCGGTGTAACAACAGCTCCTTGTGGCGCCGAACCGCCTCTCTGCAGTTTAAGACGAAACCCCTCTTTTTCGATCTCGAACACCGAAAGATCGTGTTTCTTCATCAAATCAATGATGGCCTTGATTTCTTTGATGTCTTTGATGTCTTTATCTTTGGCGTCCAAAGGTTGCTCCCGGTTAGGACTGAGACGTTTAGCTAAAGCAGTTTTGCAGCGAAACGTCAAGCGCGGGCTGCACACTCCGGAACAAAGGGCGGGTCAACGGCTTTGAAGAGCGGGACATTTGCTACTCCATTACTCCATTACTCCATCTCTCCACTTTAAAATCGTCGACGAGACTGATGACTACGTCGTCGTTGACAAACCGCCGTTTCTTCTGGTTCACCCGACAAAACCGGGCGGAACGCCGACTCTCTGGAAACAATTACGCGACCTGCTCGCATTCGAAATCGCCAGCGGCGGACAGGTTTCGATTGTGAACAGACTCGACCGGGAAACCAGCGGACTGGTGCTGGTCGCAAAAACCTCGGCGGCCGCGCGCCATTTTGGCCTCTTGATGCAGCGACATCAGTTTCGCAAAGAATATTTTGCTATCGTTTGGGGCTGGCCGGAATGGGAGCAGAAAATCGTCGCGGCTTCTTTGGATCGTCAAAGCAAACATCAACACTCTGCGATTTGGCTCAAACAAATGATTCACCCTGCGGGCGCGCCAGCCGAGACCGAATTTTTTGTTGAACGGCGGTTTAGAAGATCCACCTCGTCCGGTGATCGCTTCAGCCTCCTTCGCGCCATTCCGCGAACAGGCCGAACGCATCAGATTCGGGTGCATCTCGCCTCGACCGGTCACCCTATCGTCGGCGACAAGATTTATGGTCCCGACGAGCAGCTGTACCTGCGTTTCATCGAAACCGGGTGGACTCATGAGCTTGAGGAGAAACTCATTTTGCCGCGCCATGCTTTGCATTCGGCGAAACTGGCAATCGCACTCGGCCGTGAATGGACGAGCCAGCTTGCTCCGGATCTGAAGAAATTCTGTAGCGGCGGTCTCTGACTGCCGGAGTTGCCGTTTCAATCTTTGATCGATGCTCAGAGAGCGCCGCCACTGCAGGATTGCAAGACAATGACTGACCGGTATCGTAAGCGCGCCGGATGAAACCTCTGCGCATCTGCATTGCTTGCGTCGCTCTTTCAATCTGCTCGCAGATGTTCGCCGGTGCTGAAAGGCAGGTGACTCTCGCCGACGACGAATTCAATCCAAACCAAATCGAATTCGCACTCGAGACCGGCTACTTGTTTGGCGCGATTAATCCGCCTGCGGATTATCAAGTTGGTGCGCTGTTTCTGACAGAACGCATCCGGTGGGGAGTCATCCGAAGCGATAGCTGGCTTCGCGGCTATCATCAATTCTATATCAGCGCGATTGCGGAGCCGATTTTCAAAGGAATCGAGAATCACTACTTTGGATTCAACGTGGGGTTCCGTTACAACTTTGTTCAGCCACACTGGCGATTGGTTCCTTACATATCGGGCGGCGTCGGCGCCGGTGGAATCGACAGCCACCCCGGAGTGCCCGGCGGTCAGGGACAGGATTTCACATTCAATATTTTGTCAGCGGCAGGTCTTTCGTACAGCGTGAATGATCACTGGAAATTAAACGTCGGCGCGCTCTATCAACATCTTTCGAACGGCGGACAAACCGATCCCAATCCCAGTTTGAATCTTTTCGGCCCGCAGATGGGCGCGACGTATTCGTTTTAACGTCTCTGTCATGTCGAATGAAATAGCGCATTGTTTCGGTCGATGAGCGTGCCTAACGAGAATGTTCTCGCAATCCGACGGGAACTCTTCGACCAGCTTGGCAGCTTTCAAGGGCTCAACTTCGAGCCGCAAAAATATCTCGACGCGTTTCTATCACGCGGAAATAATTTTTATCTCCCGCGCCCTGAAGCGGAAATCAATCCCGCGTATAAACAGATCATTCCTTACGCGCTAATCGCGTTTGAGAACAAACTGGCCTATTACATCCGTGGAAAAAAAGCGGGCGAACAGCGTTTGGTGGCAAAAGGCTCAATCGGCATCGGCGGTCACATGAACGAATCCGACGAATCGTTGTTTGCGATGGATGAACAGGCATATCGCGCCGGTGTAGAGCGCGAAGTTAATGAGGAGATCAAGATCGATACTCCATTCGAAGATCGCATTGTAGCGCTTCTAAACGATGACACCACCGAAGTTGGACGTGTGCATCTTGGCATCGTTCACATTTTCAAACTGGCTGAACCGAAGTTGGAAAAACGCGAAGCGATGATCACTGGGTTAACATTTCTTCCGAAAAAAGAATTGCTTGCCCGTCGCAAAGCCATGGAGACATGGTCGCAGATTTGTCTCGATTCGCTCGACCGGTTGCTGCTGTAGCCAGTGCCTGGCGGGCAGGACAGGAAACCGTTATTTAGCTACCAGATGGAGGCGGTGAAGTCTCAGCTGCTGGCGAAGTTTCGGTTGCTGGCGACGTCTCCGGGGCTGGCGAAGTTTCGGTTGCTGGCGAGGTCTCCGGGGCTGGCGAAGTTTCGGTTCCTGGCGAACCGGCTGCAGGAGCAGAAGCAGGTGGAGGTGCTGCCGCAGGAGGAGGAGGAGCAGCGGCTACCTGCTGTGGAATGAATGCAATTTCGTCAATTTGCCACCGACCAACCGGATGCGAGATAGTAATGTCCATATCGGCGTATCTTGCTGGATAATATATCCGCGTATGGAACGAGCCGTGCGGCTCAAAAAACTGTGATTGAAATTCAATCTTGCCCTGGACGTCGACGGGCCGAACAGGGGCTCCAAGCTTTACAATATCATTCATGAACTCCTGTTGCGCAGACGCCGGGAAGTTCATGCGCGCCTGAGGACTAAGCCGCGCGTTAAAGAAATTTAGATCGTGCTGGACCGCGATCTGCTCGATCGCCTGCTTGGCGAAGGCTCTTCCTTCTTTGGCGCTCGCCTGCCTCTGGGAGTTAAGCCACCACCATGCGCCAAAAAGCAACACCAGCACGATGATGAGCACAACAATGACCTGCCCGGATGACTCCCGGTTAGAATTCAATTTTAATTGTTTCATATTGGTTTAATAAGCGAACCCCATGCTCTTAATCACTTCGCCGTTACGGATTAGAACGGAATGTTTTTGCTTCCCTGTGTAAAGACCGAATTGGTTTCGTGCGTTCACTGTAAAATTAACGAGGTACCCGGAGACAGCTTCGTTTTCCCTGCCAAGGTCGGTTGGTTTTGGTTCTTCGTTCCACTCAACGCGCGCGCTGTCAGGATCGGCCAATTGTTTGTTCAGCCATTGCATGATGATCTGTTTATAGTTTGTCGGGTACGGGCCGTATCGCGCTGTATCCGCTGAGGGCGTTTGGGCATTTAAATTGCCCACGACACTCAATCCACCTGCGATCGCCCAAACCAGCGACAGCGATACCAACGCTTTCATGTTGCCTGTTTACCATCTGTCGAGGCGGTTAGTCCAGCTTAATGAAGCGCCGCCTGTCAAGCTTTTGAGCGATAACGACTAAAGTTACTTCCCGACGGGTGTCACGCCTCCTGTGAGTCAGAGCGTCGAAGGGCGCTCGGGTTCTAGAGTGCAGTGCTGCCACGTCGCTTTCATTGTGCACCGAGAAAATAGCGTGGCATGATAAGGCCGCCTTTGTGAAATGCTTTGCGTTTCGCGTGTTGTGCATATGAAAAAATCCTTGCTTTGTTTTGTCTTCCTCACCGGGGTGTTGGTAGCATCGATACCAATTCTCCACGGCGAAACGGGAACCCAAAGTTCGAGTATCACGATCGGAGAGACGGGCGCGCCGGGGACCAGTGCAACCGCCAACTCCGCCCTCCCGCGACAGACGCCTAAGCTTGATCCGGCTGCAGCGACACAGGCATTACTGAACAGCGTGCCACGAGAGAAGCGCGAAAAATCGAACGCTTATTTCGAGGGCGGCTACTGGCTGATTTTGTGGGATTACCTTTTGGCTGCAGCGATCTCGATTTTTTTGCTGTCGTCCCGGATTTCAGCACGGCTGCGCGACTTCTCGGAACGGCTAACAAAGTCGAAAACGTTGCAAGTGGCCTGCTACAGCGTTCCCTATTTGCTGCTCGTTTATGTTCTCAGTTTTCCGCTCAATCTCTACGAGCACTTCTTTCGCGAACATCAATATGGATTGGCGACGCAGACTTTTCCTGCGTGGTTTCAGGAACAGTTGACTGGACTGGGGATGACAATTATCGGCGGCACTATCTTCCTTGTTGTGCTCTACGCTGTGTTGCGACTGGCACCGAGAACGTGGTGGATATGGGGAACTATCGTGGCCGTCGTTTTCTCATTCATTTTGCTCTTTATAGCGCCGGTATTTATTGAGCCCGTTTTTAATACGTATAAACCGCTGACTAGCCCTGAAGTCAGCGAGCCCATTCTGGCGATGGCGAAGGCAAATGAGATTCCGGTCAAACAGGTGTTTCAGGTAGATGCGTCGCGCCAGACGACACGTGTAAGCGCGAATGTCTCAGGAATTTTCGGCACCACGCGCATCGCGCTGAATGACAATCTGCTTAGGCAATGCACGATACCGGAGATCCGCGCGGTGATGGCACACGAAATGGGCCATTACGTTCTCAATCATGGAGCGAAGTTGCTGACCTACCTTGGAATTTTTATCCTCGTCGGCTTCGCGCTCACTCGAGTTCTTTTTGACGTGGCGGCTACCCGCTGGGGTGACAAATGGGGAGTGCGTGGCATTGGCGATCCAGCCGGGCTTCCGTTGCTGGCTTTGATCCTTAGCACTTTGGTCTTTCTCGCCACACCGCTTCTCAACACACTAGTGCGCGTAACGGAGCGTGAAGCGGACGCTTTTGGAATCAATACTTCGCGTGAACCCGATGGGATGGCACAAGTGGCACTGAAGCTGGGCACTTATCGCAAGCTCAATCCAACGCCGCTCGAGGAGTTCGTCTTTTACGATCATCCCAGCGGCCGCGCCCGCATTCGAATGGCGATGGATTGGAAAGCGGCAAATCTTCCCGCAGGTCATTCAACAACGAGCGGGAATGGCCCCACGATTCCTGATCGATAACGAGACTCCCGCCCGGACTCAGCCCAATTCGCGAGGATGCTGCGAAGGCGCGGCCGCAGTGGCAGCAGACTTGCCTTTTTGGATTAGCATCAGGTTACGAATGTAGATCAGCGAGTTGGGGAGATAGGCGAGAATGCCGACTGGATCGCGTTTAAAGATGAAATAGAGGCACATGATAATGCTGCCGAAGATGCTCCAATACCAAAACGAGACCGGGATCACACTTTCCCCCCGACGCTCCGAGGCGATCCACTGAACAAGGAAACGCATGGAAAATGTCGCGTTGCCGATAAGGCCCAGTATGACGAGGTAGCTCCAATCCAACCCAATGAATCGGTATTCCTTGCCGACCCAGGTGATTGCAATAAGTGCGAGTGTGTTCATAGGCAGTGTTCCCTAACGCGTTAAGATACGAACGACGGACAGCTTAGGATGACGCTTTTAGGCGTATAATCAAAGTATCGGCGATCGCAGCTGGCGTATCTGCGACTGCAATCCCTGCACGTCTAAGCGCTTCAATCTTTCCTGTCGCAGTTCCTTTGCCGCCCGAGATGATGGCGCCTGCGTGACCCATTCGGCGACCGGACGGAGCTGTTTTTCCCGCGATAAATGCCGCCACCGGTTTTTTACCATTCGCTTTGATCCATTCCGCAGCTTCTTCTTCTGCCGATCCGCCGATCTCACCGATCAAAATCACCGCATCCGTCCCGGGGTCCTCGTTAAACAATTTCACGCAATCGAGATGCGACAGACCGTGTATTGGATCGCCGCCGATGCCAATGCAAGTGGACTGCCCGTAGCCGCGCGATGTTAACTGCCACACGGCCTCGTAGGTAAGCGTACCGGAGCGCGAGATCACGCCAATGTTCCCGGGTTTGTGAATATATCCCGGCATGATCCCAATCTTGCATTGGCCAGGCGTAATAATGCCAGGGCAGTTCGGTCCAATCAGGCGCGATTTTTTTCCATGTATGAGAGCTTTTACGCGCATCATATCCATGACGGGAATTCCTTCCGTGATGCAAACCACCAGTTCAACTGCAGCATCGACCGCTTCCAAAATCGAATCCGCCGCCGCGGGAGCAGGCACAAAAACCATCGACGCGTTACATCCAGTTTTTTGTCGTGCTTCCCACACGGTATCGAAAACCGGCACTTTCCTGTCGAACATCTGGCCGCCCTTACCAGGTGTTACGCCGGCAACAACATTCGTGCCATAGTCCATGCACTGCCGGGTGTGAAAGGCCCCGGCACTACCGGTGATTCCCTGCACAACAAGGCGCGTGTTTTTGTCGACAAGAATTGACATGGCTAATTGACAACCAGTGATTCAAACTGTCATTCCGAGCGAAGTCGAGGAATCCCGTGGCGGAACCGAACGTTCACTTTGCGGGATCCTTCGACTCCGCTCCGCTGCGCTCAGGATGACAGCGAGGATCAGCTTGGCGCTTCCTCATTTTCGCTTGTGAATGACAAGCTTGTTTCCATCGGGATCTCGAAATTGCGCCATCCAACAAACTGGCGTTTCGGTCTTTTCGATGTCGAAGCTCACGCCGCGTTCTGTCAATTTGGCAACCGCTGAATCGATGTCTTCGACCTCAAACGCGACGATTGTCCCGTCACGCGAAGGTTTCCAAGCCGGATGACAGCCTACTCCGATGGTGATCGGACCAAGGTCGTACTCGACCCATGCGCCATTCATCTGCGTGCGTGTGGGCTTCAACTCCAGCGTCTCCTGATAAAATTTTCGCGCGCGTTCCTTGTCAGAAACCGCAATGGCAACAAAGGCCACTTCATTCGTAATCATTTGCAGACTCCTTTTTGGTTTTCGGGTTTGAGCTTGTGAATTATCAGTTTGTTGCCATCGGGATCTTGCACCACAGCCATGTGGCAGCATGGCGTCTCAAAAGG